>FWWM01012263.1_pt1 | contig 14350 bp, 10 predicted proteins | sample 2228351 | NCBI WGS metagenome assembly FWWM01 (sample SAMEA103939774, study PRJEB20133) | metagenome | reverse complement strand
ACGGCCAGCGCTTTGCGGATCAGGCGCCGAAACTCGGCTCGGCGGAACGTCTCTTTGCGCAGGCAGGTGTACGCGCCGCCCTCGGTCAGCGCGCTGACCGCCACCTCGACCGTCGCGTAGCCGGTCAAGAGGATGGCCACACAATCAGGATCGGCCCGGCGGATCGCCTCCAGCACGCGCAGGCCGTCCTCGTTCCCCGGTCCGGGCGGCAAGGCCAGGCCGGACTGGCCCGGCTGCTCTTCCAGCGACAGGTCAATCACGGCCAGCCGGTGTGCGTTCTGCTTCACGCTCGCCAACGCGGTCTGGAGATTGCCGGCGATGTCCACGGCCAGTCCCTCGTCGGCCAGCAGCTCGGCCAGGATCTCCTGCCAGGCAGGACTATCTTCGACGATCAACGCGCGCGGCGGTGTGTTCGGCATGTTACCTCGCTGCGATGGGCAGGCGCAGGCGGAAGGCGGCGCCGCGGGCTTCTCCAACGCCTTCCCCGTTGCTTTCGACGCTCACCGACCCGCCCAGGCGAGACATCAGGGTCTTCACCCACCACAGGCCAAAGCCGAGATTGCCCTGGCCGCCCGCCGCCTGGCCGGAGAAATTGAACTCGAAGATGCGCTCATGCAGCTCGGCCGGGATGCCCGGCCCCGTGTCACGCACGACGAGCTCGACCCATGGCGCGCGCGCGGCCCCCTCGATGGTGATCCGACCGGCGCCCTGCATGGCATTGGCCGCGTTCTGCAACAGGTTCATCAGCACGAGCACCAGGCTTTCGCGATGCGCCATAACCTGTGGCAGTTCCGCCAGATGCCGCACGACCTTCACGGCGGCCGGCAACCCGGCGCGGCCGATGGCCGCATCCACGCAGGCCGACACATCCACGAGCGTGCGATCAATGGGCCGCAACAGCGCCAGTTGTTCACGCACGGCCGACATCGCATCGAGGGCGCTGCGCTCGATGGCCACGAGATTGGTCGCCAGGTAGGGATTGGCCTGCACGACGGCCGCGCATTTGTCCTGGATGCCCTCAATGCGCACGGGAATGGCGCCCACTTTGTTGTTGAGATGGTGCAGGAGATTGGCCGCGATGTCGCCCATGGCGGCAAACGTCTCGGCGACGGCGCGCGCCTCCTGCGCCTCGCGCAACGCCTCCTGACGGGCTGCGTTTTGCAGCGCCAGGGCCGCGTAATGCGCCAGGATGTCGAGCACCTTCCGGTCCCAGTCGCTGGCGGTGAATTCCTCCGGCGCGGCAGCCGCGCCATAGGCGCTGAACGCGCCCACCGGTTCCTCCGCGCCGGGGCCGTGAGCGCCGCCGGCCGCATCGGCGCCGCGCGGCGGCGCGGGCATCAGGGGCACGATGAGCGCGCGCGTCCAGCCCTGGGCCCGCGCCAGTTCAGGACGCTCAAACCGTGGGTCCGTGCGCACATCGTCGCTGGTCACGGCGCCGCGTGTCAGAATGGCCTGACCGGTCAGGCTGCCGTGCAGCGAGAGGTGATCGCCGCGGATGAAGCCGGCGCTGGCAGCCGCCAGCACGAGGGTCTCTCCGCGCAGCGTCCAGATGGCGCTGGCGCTGGCGTTCAACAGATCGCAGGCCAGGGCCACCAGGCGTTCGAGCACCGCCTGACAGGGCTCGACCGGCAGACGGCCGGCCACTTCTTGCAGTGCGTCCAACAGCCGCGCCTCCTGGATCGCGATGACGGCCTGCGTGGCAAAGGCTTGCAGCAGATGGCTGTCGGCCTCGCTGAACGCTGCGACCTGCGGGCTCTCCAGGTTCAGCACCCCCTCCAGCCGGCCGCCGGCGCCGATGAGGGGCACGGCCAGCTCCGAACGCATCTCCAGCGAGTAGTCGAGCGGGTAGTAGATGCGCGACCAGCGTCCGCTCTGCACGTCGGCGATATTGAGCGGCTGCCGCGTGCGGGCGACCCACCCCATGATGCTCGTCGCGTTGAGCGGCAACGCTTCGACGGCCGGCCGATCCAGCCGCTCGCCGGCCACCGCGCAGGTGACCAGTTGTTGCGCCTGGCGGTCTACCAGGCGCAAGATGCCGTAGCGCGCGCCGGTCACCTCCAGCGCCATCTGGAGAATGGCCTCCAGCGTCTCGTCGAGCCGACGTCGGGAGGAGATGAGCAGGCCGGCCCGCCGCAAACGCGCCAGCTCATCTTCGCGGCGGGCCAGCTCGTGTTGGATTGCGCTCAGCTGATCGGCATGGTAAATGAGGATCGCGGCCTGGTTGACGAAAATCCGCAGCAACAGGAGCTCGAGTTGCGTGAAACGCCGCTCTTCGCGCAGATACACGTAAAGCACGCCCACCGGACTGTTTGCAGCAACCAGCGGCAGGCAGGCCAGCACTTTGGCGCCGGCCATTTGCTTGGCCGGATGGATGCTCAGGTCGGGTTCTTCATACGAAAGCACCGGCCGCAGCTCGCGCAGCGCCCGCATGCCCAGCCCGGCGGCGCGCGGCTCGTCGTCCGCGATGCGGGCGCGCTCTTCGGCCGTGGCGCCCAGCCACTCGCCGGCCGAGGCGCGCGAGACCGGATCGAACGCGCCGCGCTTGCGATCGTAGGCATAGAGCACCGCCGCCGCGCCCGGCACCACCTGGATGGCGCTCTCCACGATTAGGCGCAACGTGGCGTGCGCAGCCAGGGGTGCATCATCGTCGCCCGTCAGCGCGTTGATGCTCGCACCGATATCGTTAAGCCGCGCCAACGCCTCCAGCAGCACGTGGCTCTCTCCCAGCTGATCGAACGCATGGTCCGACAACGGCACACTCCTCGCTCCCGGTCACGATTCCTCTCTTGTGGGCGAAATTATAGCCCGAAAGGCGACCCAACACAACATACACGCAAGCCCGAATTTGAACGATCGTCCTCCCTATCCTATAATGAGCGCAATCCGATAGGAGCTCATTCCGTGACACAAGACCCTGCGACACCGCTCACCGATCTGGTCCATGGCCTGGACAGCCTCGCGTCCGCGATGCGGCTGTGCCTGGCGTGTGGTTTCTGCTGCAACGGCACGCTGCATCTGCACACGGCGCTGTTGCCCGACGAAGCGCCGACAGCCCGCGCGCTCGGGCTTGCGGTGGAAACCTCAGACGGCCGGTCGGTTTTCCGCCAGCCCTGCGCACAATTCCGTGATGGCCGCTGCGCCATCTACGAACGTCGGCCTCAGGTCTGCCGCCGATACACCTGCGCCCTGTTGAAAAAACTCCTGACAGGCGAACTGAGCCTGGAACAAAGCCTCCGGATCGTAGCGATCGCGCAGAAGCAGTTGGCGGTCTTCCGGGCACGCGTGCCCGACGCGGCTTCGTTCATGCGCTGGCTCAAGGAGATCGAAGCGAGCGCTGACGCGTTGGATGCCGATCCTGGCCCGGCGCAAGCCGTGGCGAACGACACTGCCCTGTCGGATCACACCGTGGCGCTGATCGTGTACCTGACTAAATATTTCGGAGAAAACGACGCCGATGTGTAGCCGATGGGCATCTAGCCGGCGGCCTTCAGGCTTTGCTCTGTGCAATCTCCCGGCGGCGCCGCTCGAGCAGATCGTGGAGGGCGCGGCGATCGCGCGGATAGGTCTTGAGCAGCGGCAACCAGAGTATGGCTGCCAGCAGCTTGGGCGCCGGGACGAGGATGAGCAACATCAGGGTAACGTTGTCGCTCAGCAGCCCCACCAACCCGCCTGAGATGCTGACAGCCAGCGATGACATCAGGCCGATGACCATGTCCAGGGCGGCGCGGCCCGATGCGCGCAGTTCGGGCCGCAGAATCCCCTGGGTAATGGGCCAGCGCGCGCCGGTGTCTACGCTGGCCAGGCTCAATCCCGCCAGCAGGCCGAACAGGAGCAGGGACATCATCCCGCGCTGGCCCAGGGCGATGAAGCCGGCCAGCGCCGGTACGCTCACACTCAGACCGGTCAGCGCCATCGCCACGCGGCCCCGCTGTGGCCAGCGCATTTCCAGACGGTCGCCTAGCCAGCCGAACAGGAGGTGGCCCAGCAGTGTGCTGAACATCAGGACGGCAACCACCAGGAAAGCCGAATCGCCCAGGCCGATCTGATTCAGCCAGGTGAAAGACCAGCCGTACAGCACAGACACGGCAATGACGTCGGCGGCATGGTGGAATAACAGAACCCACCAACTGCGCACGCGCGCGATAGCGGGCAGATCTGCCAAGCGGAAGCGGTAACGCGTGGCCGCCTCCTCGGTCAACACCGCGCTCAGCTCCGGCTCGGCTGCACCGCGTGGCGGATCGTGTACCAGGAGCAGCAGCAGGCCACTCAAGACACTGGCCAGGCCGATCGCCATGAAGCCGTTACGCCAACCTTCGGGGCTGGTAGCCGCCAGCGCAGGCAGGAGAGCGTAAGCGGCAAAGGTGCCGGAAAAGCTGGCCGCCGTCATCACACCGGCCGCGCGGCCACGCAATTTGCTCTCGAACAAGTCGCTGAGCAGGGAAAACGCGGTGGGCCACAACACGGCCAGCCCAAGCGATGCCACCAGCCGTACCAGCAAGAGTTGTTCGATGTTCTGCACCAATCCCAGGACCAGCGTCCACGCGCCCCAGATGCCCGTGACACCAACGAGTAGCGCCTTGCGCGAGAAACGATCCGCAGCGTAGCCCCAGAACGGCGTCGTCAGCGTCCGGACGAAGCTGCCAATGCCCAGCGCCAGGCCCAATTGTCCGATGGCAGCGCCCAGCGTGGGATACATGTAGGGCCACAAGATCGAGAGGGTGTAGTCTTCGCTGCTATCCACGAAGCCGGCAGCCGAGAGGGCCAGGACAGAAAGCCACCGCCGTTTGGCTTTCGTCGGAGGTTTCGTTGTGTGCATGGTGCTTATGTGCCTCTCTGTGAACGAAACGGGTGATGAAAGCGGGCCCATGTCCACATGCCGGACGCGCCTCCAGGGGCCTGCGAAGTCCGCGACAGCAGGAACACGTCTGGCGATGACTTTCAGGGCAGATATCCATGCCGTGCGCGTCACCACGGCGGATGAACATGTACCGCGGCATTCATGCCGCCCGCGCGGCGGGCTGAAGCGAGATGAATCCCGCAGCACATGGCCCATTTTCAGGCCAGATGCCCATGCCGTGCGCGTCACCGGACCTCTCTCACCCCCTGCCCCGCTCTCCCCTATCAGGGGAGAGCGGGGGGCAGCGTCTTGTAGGGCATTTCGGCCGGCTTCGCCGCCCGAAACGCCCCCTCCGGAATTCGCCCCGCCCCCTGGTAGGGGGCGTCCCCTCCGCTGCGCTCCGGAGAGGCAAGCACGGGATGGGGGTGGGGGTCAGATGCCGCAAATTGTAACATCTAGCCTGACGAAGCACACGCTCCGCGTTCATCCGCGTCCCATTCTCAGGGCAGTCGGTCTCGACCGACTTTCACCTGCCTGCGACAGGCATTTCAACTCCCGGCGGCGTGCCGTAGCGATCCCTGACGACTTCAGTATATAATGAGTACGGGAAAATGCAACATGCCGAGAGGAGGATACAACCCATGACGGCAAAGAGCGCCATTGTGGTAGGTGCCGGCATTGCCGGCCTGACGGCCGGTTGGAGGCTCAAGCAGGCGGGGTATGCCGTGCAGGTGCTGGAGGCGGCCGAGCGAGTCGGCGGACGCATGATCACGATCGCCTGGGAAGGCATCCGGATCGACCCGGGCGCCGAGTTCGTGACCGGCGCGGATCGTTATCTGCACGAGATGGCCGCGCAACTGGGGGTTCGAGACCGGCTGGTCAACTTCAGCGAAGAGCAGACCGGCTTCTTCGTGCACATCATGCGCGGGGGAAAGGTGCACAGCGTGAACTTCATGTCCATCCCGTCATATCTGCGCTGGTCGGGCGTATCGCTCGCCGCGCGGCTGAGCATGATCAAGCTCCTGCCCTATCTCCTGCGCTATGGCCGGGTCAATCCATATCAGCCCGAACAGGCCCCCGGGGATGACCGTCTCGACATGCAGCAGTTCTTCTACCAATGCATCAATGCCGAGATGTTTGACTACTGGGTGGAGCCAACCATGGACGTGATGTGCAGCTATCGGCCTGCTGACCTGTCTGGACAGATGCTGCTGATCCTGTTCGGCAACTACTTACAACAGAAGCTGTACACGTTTGAGGGTGGTCTGGGCCTGTTGCCGGAGACGCTGGCCGGCCAGCTCGATGTGATCCGGAACGCGGCCGTCCATAGCATCGAGCCGCTGGAGGATGGAAGCGGAGCCAGAGTTGTCTACCGGCGCGAAGGCGACGAACGCACTGCCGATGCCCACGTCGTAGTGGTTGCCGTGCCCGGAGATCTCGTGCTGCCGCTCTTCACCGCGCCGCGGCCAGCCTGGCAGGCCTTTTTCCGTCATGTCCGCTACACCACCTCGGCCAAGGTCTATTTCATAGCGGAAGGGGACGAGAGAGAATTGGATCACGGCGCGATCATGTTCCCCAGCAAAGAACCGTGGCAGATCGCGCCGTTAGGTTGGGATCGGCAGGAAGATGGCCGCATCTTCGGCATGTCGGCCCTGCGCGCCGACGTGTACGATCCTGCCCTCAGCGACGCCGAGATCCTGGCGCGCGTGAATGCAGACATCGCGCGCTGTCAACCGACGCTGGCGCGTCGGATCACGCATCAGATGGTCTTTCGCTGGCCGCGCAAAGTGCCGACCTTCCCGGCCGGCTACCTGAGCGCGCTGCGCGCGTTCAAGCGAGACATGCAAGAAGGCCCGATCTATTTCTGCGGTGACTATCTCATCGGGCCCAGTGCGGGCTCGGCGCTGGCATCGGGCTGGCAGTGTGCGGCTCGCATCCTGGGCGAGCCGGCCACGCGGCCGTGAGACAGATCTCCTCTAAAACCGGAGCGAAGGGGAGAAAAAGGCTCATTGGGGAGTTTCGGCTGGCGCTACCGGCCGGCAAACCCCCACTCAAAGCAATGCCCCGGTCGGCACAGCGCGCACGTGATACCCCCGTCACACCGTTGAGAGGTCCCATTCCTCGTAGATCTTCGGAACGTCGCTGATCAGGCGGCGCGTATATGGCTGCTTCGGCCGCAAAATCACATCGTCGGCCGATCCGCTCTCCACGAATTTGCCGCGCTCCATGATGTAGACGGTGTCCGACACGTAATACGCCAGACCCATGTCGTGGGTGATGAAGATCAGTGTCATCCCGACCTCATCGCGCAGCTTCATCAAATAATCGAGGATGGTAGCGCGCGAACAGGCATCAATCATTGAAGTCGGCTCATCGGCCAGCAGGATCTTGGGCTTGAGCAGGAAGATGCGGGCGATCATCAGGCGCTGCATCTGTCCCCCGGAAAGCTCGAAGGGATATTTGTTGGTCAACTCTTCGAACTTCAGGTTGACAAAACGACACGCATCCGCCATCATCTCGATTTTCTGCGCCCGGGGCAGCCAACGACCGCCGCGCATGTGGATACAATCCATGAGCACGCTGTCAATCTTGCGGAAAATATTGTACGAAGAGAACGGATCCTGAAAGATCGCCTGGATGTTGCGCCAGTATTCCTGCTTCTTTCTGTGCGAGCTGATATCGCGCTTCTTTCCCTGGAAATAGATCTCCCCTTCCGTCGGGTTGATCAAGCCCAGGAGCATCTTCGCGAGGGTGGTCTTGCCACTGCCCGATTCGCCCACGATCGAAACCACTTCGCCTTCGTAGAAATCAAAATCCACATGATCCACGGCAACAGTCCTGGTGCGGCCAAACCCGAACACCTTGGTCAGTCCTCTGCCGCTCAAGCACGAGTTCTTGCTACTGGCCATGCTGATAAGCCTCCCTCAGCGTCTTTTCCGACAAGATGCAGCGATAGGCGCGGCCATCGCTCGCCGCGTAGAGCGGCACGGACGTCACTTTGCATTCCGGCTGGACGTATTTGCAGCGTTCAGCAAACCGACAACCGGCCGGTGGCCGCTTCAGATTCGGCGGCGCGCCAGGAATGGCCGTCAATTTGACGCTGCGCAGGCCGCTTTCCGGCACGATGATCGAACCCATGAGGCCTTTCGAATACGGATGCAACGGATCGAAAACCGCTTGTCTGGCCGTAGCCTTCTCCACGATCTGCCCGGCGTACATGACCATGATATCGTCGGCCACATTGTACAGCAGGGGCAACTCGTGCGTGATGAAGATCATGGCCTTGATGAAGCCGTTCGCCATCAGGCCCTTCAGCATCTTGATGACCATCTTCTGCGACGTCACATCCAGCGCAGAGGAAGGCTCGTCGGCAATCAACACCGTCGGCCGCAGGATCACCGACACCGCGATCACCGTGCGTTGTTTCATGCCGCCCGACAGTTCGACGGGATATTTGTACAACACAGAGGCCGGCAGCCCCAAAACCTCGAAGCTGGACCGGGCAAGCTCGTAGATGTTCTTCTTGTCTTCGGCCGGATTATGCGCCAGGATCACATCCTGGATGAAGTCTATGACTCTGCGGGTGGGATTGAGCGCGTTCATCGCGGCCTGGGGGATGTAGGCGATCTCCGTCCCCAGGATCGTCTTACGGATGTCGTCTGGCTTCATGCGGGTGATGGTGCGGCCGTTGAGGATGATCTCACCGCTCACATAATGCAGCGGAGGGAAATAGTAGCCCATCAGGCTGAGGGCCAGCGTGGACTTGCCGCAGCCGGACTCCCCCGCAATGCCCAATGTCTTCCCCTCCTCAACCTTCAGAGATACATGGTCAACCGCGTAGATGTCCTCCCGAAAACGGGTGACATACTTGGTCGTGAGGTCTTGCACCTCTAACACGGTGTTTGCCATAGTGAACACCTAATCTCTCAGCGCGGGATTGAACACCTGGTCGAGACCCGTGTTCATGAGATTCATCGAGAACGTGATCAGCGCGATGGTGACGAGCACCGGCAGGTAGGCCCACCATTTGCCCATGATCGGCGCCTGGTAAATCATCGCCCAGTTCATCATCAGCCCCAGGGTCGGCACCTCGGTCGTGCGCGGCCCCAACCCCAGGATGGAGAGCCCGGCCTCGGCCAGGATGCCGGAAGATATCTGCAGGATCAGGGCCATGACGACGTACGACGCGATATAGGGGAGGATGTCGGTGAGGATGATGTACGGGATCGAATGGCCCGATAGCTTGGACAGATTGACGTGGTCGCGATTGCGGAGCGACATGACCTGGGCCCGCACGGCGCGAGTCGTCCAGACCCACGACGTCAGCCCGATCACAGTGGCGATGGTGAACGCGCCGCGTTTGTCCTGTCCGATGCTGAAGGAAATCAGGATCAGCAGCACGAAGCCGGGGATGACGGTGAAGAGATTGGTGAAGAACATGATCACGTCATCCACCAGGCCGCCGATGTACCCTGCCAACAGGCCCAACGTCAGGCCGATCAGCGTGGCGATGAGACCGGCGACAAAGCCGATCTGCAGCGACACGCCGGTGGCGCGCACCAGCTCCGTCAATACATCGCGGCCGAAGTTATCGGTCCCGAGCGCGAGCACGCGCACATTGGCCACCTGGCTGATGTTCACGTAATCCGTTTGCTTGACGGTGCCGACCTCTTCCAGGGCGTTGGTCTCCGGATTTTTGGCCGCGATGATCGCCGCATCGGTCGAGAGAAGCCCCTCAATGGCAGCATTGACCCGCTGGTAGTACCTCAGCCTGGCAAAAGTCATTCCCTCCAGACGTTTGTTGGGATCATAGTGGCGCTCCCACTGCGCCAGAAGGCTTTGGGTGTCCGCGAGATCAATCTCGCTTTCGGGAATGCCGGCAGCCACCAGCCATTCCTTCATGGCCACGCGGTCCTCGGGCTTCAGCTTGTTGGCGATACGCTTGGCCGCAGCATCGGCCAGGTTCAGCGTGTACGTCGTCGGCGCGTTGATGGTATCGTACGCGCTGACATAGATGCCGGGCGGGAAGAATGTGCCCTGACCGATGATCTCAAGGGGCGGATGGGTGACGATCAACGGATATACGATCACGATCAGCACGATCGTCATGAAAATGGAGAAGCCAACCACGAACTTTCCGGACCGAAAAACCTGGCGAAGCGTATGTCGCATACCGGCAGCTCTCCTTATTCGGCCTGCGTTGCCTTGATGCGCGGGTCAATGACGCCGTACAAGATCTCGATGACGAAGGTCGCGGTCAACACCATGATGGTGATGATCAAGGTCGCGAAGGAGATGAGGGGATAGTCCTGGCCCATGACGGCAGTCAGCAGCGTCGTGCCGAGGCCCGGGTAGCTGAAGACGATCTCGGCCACCAACGCGCCGCCAACCATCGTGCCGATGGACAACGCCAGGCCGGTGATCTGCGGCAGCATGGCATTGCGAAACACGTAACGCACAATCGTGCTGTCTTTGATGCCCATGAACCGGCTGTATTTCACGTAATCCGCGTTCAGCTCGTAGATGGACATGGAGCGCATGCCGATCGCCTGGCCACCGATCGCAATGGCAACGATGGACCAGAAGGGCAACTGATAATGCACGATCACCGACCAGATGAACTTCCAGTCGAAGCTGGGAATCAGGTCATAGCCGTAGCCGCCGGACGTGGGGAACCACTTGAGCGTGACCCCGAAAATCACCATCAGGATCACCGCCATGCCGAAGGCCGGGAAATTGCTGACGAAAATGCTGATGGGCATGAGGATTTTGTCAAAGCCGCCCCTGAGATAGGCCGCCAACGCGCCCAATGAGTTCCCGATCAGCCAGCCGACGATGATTGCCGGGAATTGCAGGCACACGGTCCACAAGATCGAGGCCCGGATGACGTCCACCACGGTTCTGGGGTACTGGCTGAATGAGAACCCGAAGTCGCCCCGCAGCACATTCCTGACATAGATGAAGAACTGTTCGATGATGGGTTTATTGGTGCCGAACAATTCCGTATATTGCTGATAGATCGCCTGCACCCCGATCGGATTGCTGATCCCCTGGGCCTGTCGGGCGACGATGGCCGCGACCGGATCTCCGGGCATCAGGCGCGGCAGGGTGAAGTTCAGCACAAAAGCGAAGACAAACGTGATGGCAAACCAGGCCAGCTTGTTGAGGAAATACTTGCGATATCCTTTCAACCCGCCACCTCCTCTGACCGGTCTCGTGCCTGCAATGCGCGACCACAGTCGCTCACTCGTCGCGAGCCGGAAAGATCACCGCTGCAAAAACAGCTATCCGCCACACCCCTGTATTTCGGGATGCGGCGGATAGCAAGCAGAGGCAATTTACTTCTTGACCAGCTTCAGGTTATAGAGTCCGGCGATGCTCCAGCCGTTGATCAGGTTGAGCGGCGGGACGGGCGGATTGGTGCCATCGCCCTGGTAGGGGAAACCGGTCCAGACGCTCTCGTTCACGGCATGGAACAGCTCCGGCCGATACATCAGGGTGAAGGAGGGCACATCGGTCAGATAGATCTTGACCAACTCCGTGTACATCGCCTTCAGCTTGGCCGGATCTGTCTCACCGGGGATGGCATCGAGCAATTCGTCGACGCGCGGGTTCTTGTACTGGCCCCAGTTGCCGATCCAGTTGCTCGACAGGCCGATCCACTTAGAGTGGAGCAGGTTGTTGATGCGGCCCCACGGCATGGTAGGCCCGGTGCCGGCGGTCCACATCATGAAGATGTCGTAGCCGGGCGGCAGCGGTGCATCCGACTTAGTGACGACCGTCTGGTACACCGACCACTCGGGATAATTGGTCGTGATGTCAATGCCGATCTTCTTGCCGGCGGCTGCCACGATCTCGATCGCCGCCTGCCAGTCAGACCAGCCGTTGGGGCAGGTGGCCACATAGCTCAACTTCTTGCCCTGATATTCACGCCAGCCATCCCCATCGGTATCCTTGATCCCGGCCTCATCGAGCAGCTTCTTGGCGCCCTCGATGTCGTTGCCCGTCCACTGCAGATGCTTGACCGCCTCGCGGTCGTACATGGCCTGCTCGGCCGGGGTCGGGTTCATGAGGGAGCGCGGCACCTGCTCGAAGGTCGCCGACTGATTGGTCATCGCGTTGGCGATGATGGCCGGGTAGTCCACAGCAATGGCGATGGCCTTGCGCACCGCCACCTGGTCCAGGCCATGGGCCTTCAGGTTGTAGAAAGCGGTCGGCAGGCTGGCGCCGATGCCGTAGGGCGGCTTGGGCAGATAAGTGGAGACAGGCAGGCCGTAGTTCTCCCACAGCACCTGGATGTTGGAGTTGAACTGCTGGCTCACGTCCACCTCGCCCTGCGCCAATGCCACAGAGCCGGCCGCATTGTCCTTGAAGATCGTGTGCGCCAGATACTTCGGTGCCGGCAGCTTGCCCCACATGCTGGGATCCTTGCCCCAATAATTGTCATCGCGCACGAGCACGACCTTGGTGTCGTCGGTGAAGAACTTGTGATAGGGGCCAGAATAGACGACATCCTCCGCCTTGTCGGCCAACAACTTGGTGGCGTCATTGCCGTTGCGTTGCTCCAGCTTCTGAGTCCACGCCTTCTGGAGGACGTAGTTGGAGCTCACGTAATCGGCAACCATGAGGGGGTTAACCGCTTTGCCCTGCGCGTTCAGCTTGGCCTTGATCACCACCGTCTGGGGATCAACCGCCTGGACGGTCTCGATGTAGTCTTTATAGCCTGCGCCAACGCCGGTATTGTACTTGACATGCGTGGCCCAGGTGTAGGCGACATCTTCGGCGGTCACCGGTGTGCCGTCGCTCCACTTGGCGGCCTTCTTGAGCTTGAAGGTGAGCTCGGTGCGGGCCTCGTTCCACTTGTAGTCGCCGTCGGCCAACAGCGGATACTGCTTGCCGTCGAGCATGTTATACAGATAAGGGGTCTCGAACATGGTCACGCGCGCGTTGCTTCCTTGCGCGATCGCCATCGCGTTGTTCATGGAGTTGGAGTAGGGGTTCCAGCCCACGACCGGCCCCCACTGGAACCCGTTGAAGTAGAGGGTCTCGGTGCGGGGCAGCGTCCTGGCATCTGGTGCCTTGGTCGGCGCCGGCGTTGCGGTCACGACGACCTGTTTCTCAACCGGCTTCTCGACGATCTTCTCCACCGGTTTCTCGACGATCTTCTCGACCGGCTTTTCGACGACCTTCTCGATGACCTGCGGTGTCGGCGCAGCGCAGGCGGAGAGGAGCAAGGTGAAGACAACCACCAGGCTCAACGCAGAAAACAAGCGGGCTTTCATATTACCTCCTTGGAGTTATGGTAGAGTGAAGCAATGAGACAAACGCGTGGACGAATCGGCCCAATTGCCACCTCCTCTTTGAGAAACTACGCTTCGGAATGGCATGAGTGCTCCAGCACATCTCCATCCCCGATCGTCTGTATTGAGATGCCGACGCCTGTCGAAGTACTATGGCCGCTTCAGCAGGAAATTGAAGGTCTTGAAGAAATGGTACGTTAAGATCATGCCGTTGTCAAGTAGAAAACCACCACATAGCAGGAATTTTAAGGTTCGGTCGTTCAGATGGCGTGCAGAGCATCGGCAACGGCCCAATCAAGCAACCACGTGCGGGTCGAGCGGCAGGCCAGCGGCCGCACAACGTGCCATGCACACAGGCCCGTGACCACGTGCCAGGCACCTGAGAGGATGCCTGGCACATCTGCGGCGATTTGCGGGTCAGGTTAGACGGAAAGGCAACCTCACGGCAGCGACTCGTAGTTCTTCAAGATGATGGGCAGGTTAATAAACCGGCAGTTCGGATCGCCGCTCCGACCACAATCGGGATCGCAGACGCCGTCATCCGCTCCGTCGCAGTAGCCGTCGGCGCCGCCGAAGGGGCAGTCCTGCGGACAGCTGGCAGCGTTCTCCGGATCGCTGCATACGCCGTCGCCGCAGGGCGATTCGTTGAAGCTCAGCCCCATCAGCTCGGTGACCTCGACCCGCTGACCGTCCGGCAGCACGCACACGGCGCAGGAACCGGTCTGGAAGCGCGCACACGTCGTCGGGTCATTGACGACTTCGAGACCGTAGCCCCGCTGAGCGCAGTAACTGGACGATTGACCGGCCTCTCCCTTCAGGAAGTGCCAGGCGACAACATCGCCCCCCGGCAGACGACACATGCCGTCTTCCCCCTGCTCCGTCTGCACGGGGATGTACTCATACCCCAGCGCCCGGCAGTAGACCGCCGCGGGGTTGGGCATGGAATCGAGTCCCCGCGACCCGGCGCCGGAATCGCCGCACGCCGGCGCAGACCGGCTGCGCTCCGGCGCAAGCACGCTGCGCAGGAACGATGCCAGGGAATTAGGACGGCTTTGCGGCAGGAAGGACATCAACCCTGAAGCTGACCCGACACCTTCGTTCAGATGGAAGATGCGGATCCAGTCCCCCCGGTCGCCGTGTATGATCTCGGCCCGGCCGTCGGAATCCACGTCGCCGGCGGCCAGCCCGTCGCCCTGCTCGAAGTTCACGGCGA
>FWWM01012260.1_pt1 | contig 14356 bp, 11 predicted proteins | sample 2228351 | NCBI WGS metagenome assembly FWWM01 (sample SAMEA103939774, study PRJEB20133) | metagenome | reverse complement strand
CTCCAATTCGGAGGAACGCACGATCTCGTCGGGCAGGGTGGCTGCCAGCGCTTCGATGCAGACGTGCCGGAACCGCATGATCGCTGCGGGAAAACGTGGTAGGATCGGTCGCGACAACTCGAACCCCTCAACATACCGCGGCCGTCGGCGGTAGTAAACGCCGCACCAGCGCCGTGAAGGGGCGGCATCCGGCGGCCTGGGGCTCGCAGGGCATAAAGGCCGCGCCCGCCGTCCAGGACCTCTGGCCGGTCAGCGGCTGTCGCGGTCCTCCAACAGTCGGCCGTCGAAAAACACGAAGACGGGCATTGACGACTCAACCGCGCCAGGGCGGGCAGCGCCCGATCCCAACTTGCCCGGCCCAGCTCTTGAAACCGTGGTGGCCGAAGCGGGGCCAGGGCGGGCCACTCGGCTATTCCAGTGCCCGGGGCGTGCGTGGGGAATCCACGTTCTGCAAAAGGCCCCTTCCGGCCAGCCGGTGGCGTTTCCAGCAAGGCCGCGGAAAGGCGTCGAGGGCTTCGGCACGAAATCCACCGGCCACCTATATGTTCGGGCGGAGTATTCGATCCGGGCAGCACAGCGCGCAGGTCGGGCATAAACCGCACAGCTTGTCGCGCGCCTGCTTCTTTGGAGAAAGACGGCTTGAGGCGTCGATAGTGTCCGTGGTTATATGCCTTTAGGTCGAGCCGCGTTGTGCACGTGTATGGCCAGAGCCCGACGGAAAAACACATCGGCCACGCCTCAGTCGCCCCTGGAGACCTACCTCCGCGAGATCAACGAAACGCCCCTCCTGTCGCCCGAGGACGAGCAGGACCTGGCCATGGCCATCGGCGAGGGCGACGTCAAGGCCCGCGACCGCATGGTGCGGGCCAACCTCCGCCTGGTGGTGAACATCGCCCGCAGTTACACCGGCAAGGGGCTGACCTTGCAGGACCTGATCGAGGAGGGGAACCTCGGACTCCTCCGGGCGGTCGAGGGCTTCGACCCCGCCATGGGGACGCGCTTCTCCACCTACGCCAGCTACTGGATCAAGCAATCGATCAAGCGGGCCCTGATCAACTCGGCCAAGACGATCCGCATTCCCGCGTATATGGTCGAACTGCTTTCCAAGTGGCGCAGGGCATGCACCCGTCTGAGCGAGGAGCTCGGCCGCACCCCAACTCCCGAAGAGGTGGCGCGGGTACTCGGCCTGCCCCGCAAAAAGCTGCCCATCATCAAAAAGGCCATCAAAATCTATAACCTCACCCCCCAAACCGACCAGACCGACACCGGCTGGACCCTGGGCGAGATGGTCATGGACGAACGGGTCCGCTCGCCCGACGAAGAGTTGATGGAACACGACAACCTGGCCCAGGTCCTCCGCCGCCTGGAAACCCTGGACCCTCGCGAGGCCACCGTCCTGAAGATGCGTTTCGGCCTGGAGGATAACCAGCCCCGCACCCTCAAGCAAATCGGCGAGGCCCTGGGACTGACCCGCGAAAGGGTCCGCCAGATCGAAACCGAGGCCCTCAATAAACTGGCCGCCGCCCTGGAAGGCCCGCCCGAAAAAAATGAACCCCCAAAGACCAGCACACCGGCCAAAGACAAGGCCTAGGCGGCTTGCCGGGCCGGCCGGCGGAACAGGCCGGGACCGCCGCTTGGGGGACCGAATGGCGTTGATCCGATGAACCAGTTCGGCTTGCTCCTGTGCTCCGCTGGCGCCTGATTGTCGGAAGTGTGGTGGTGGCAGGGCTGGCTGGCCTGTGCTGGCTGGATCACCGGGCCAGCTTTCCCGGCGCTTGGCTGGGCCCGGTCGCTTTTCTGCTCGCCGGACTGGCCGCCCAGGAAATCCTGGCCCTTTGCGCGGCAGCCGAGATCCACCCTCGGCCGTGGACGGTGTATGGGGGCATTGCGGCCGTGCTGGCCGGCAACTGGCTGGAACCGGTGCTTGCCCAGGCCTTGGGGTTGGCAGGGCCGGGAGAGCTACAAGGCCCGGCCGGTTCCTTCCTCGGCCCCAGCCTTGGGCTGGCCCTGGCCCTGGCCGCCGCCTTTGCCGCCGAAATGCGGCGCTACGAACCGCCGGCCAAGACCCTTGCCCCACTGGCCGCCGCATGCTTTGCAGTCGTGTATCTCGGACTGCTATTGAGCTTTGCGGTCCAGTTGCGCCTGGTCTTTGGCGTTGCGGCCTTGGTCTCCCTGGTGCTGGTGGTCAAACTGGCCGACACGGGTGCGTACCTCGCGGGTCGGCTGATCGGCCGGCATAAAATGGCCCCGGTGCTCAGCCCCGGCAAGACCTGGGAAGGGGCAGCCGGCGCACTGGCCTTCGCATTGCTCGGAGCCTGGCTGAGCGTCGGCTGGTTGATACCCGGCTCTGCTGTGCGCGCTGCGGCCGAAGGTCCCACCCCCTCCCCTGCCAAGTGGGGGTGGATCGCCTATGGAGTTGTGCTGGCCACCGCAGGAATGCTGGGCGATCTGGCCGAATCGCTCCTCAAACGCCAGGCCGGACGCAAAGATTCCAGCACGTGGCTGCCGGGGCTCGGCGGCGTGCTGGATATGCTGGATTCGATCCTTCTGGCCGCACCCGCAGCATACCTGTGCTGGGCGGTGGGCCTGGTTGGGGGACGATAGAAGCCCCTAGGTCTGAACGCGGCCCGGCAGACAGCGGGCAAGAGACGAGGGCGTAAGCCCGGTGGACCCACCCGGAAATGTGCTCGCTTGCCATACCGAGCCGCCGCCGTCAGCCGGCGGTGGAACCGCTGCCACGTTTGGCCGATTTCGCCGGGGGCTTATGCCCCGCGGCTCTTCGTTCGTTAAATGAGTGCTCTGCATCCACGCCATGACACTCTTGGCGTGGTTGCCCGCAAGCACCTTACGATGGCTTTTGGTTTTGCCAGGTGGGGGTTAGAATCAGGGTTCCATTGGCAAGCGCAATCCACACAATGGGTTTGAAGGAGGGTTCTCATGCAACCGGCGTGGTGGTGGTCATTGGGGCCGACCGGGGTATTGTTATGGCTGGCGGTGTGGGCGGGCTGCCAATCGCGCGAGGCCTCGCCCCCGTCCCCACCCCCCAAAGCCGGCGCCTTCGATCCCCGGGTGCCGGCCATGCAGGAGCGGCTGGAGAGTATCGGTCGAGGGCTGGCCAAATACAAGAAAGATCTGGGCGCCTACCCGCAGAAGCTCGATGAGCTTTTCGCCTCGAGCGCCCAAGGATGGAAGGGGCCTTACGTAGGGACCGGCCCGGCCTCGGCGCCGGGGGCCCCTTCGTATAGCGTGGAAGACCAACTGCGCGATTCGTGGGGCAACCCCTTTAAGTATGTCCCCGGCCAGGACTCGCCGAAGGTGATTTCGTTCGGTCCGGACGGCAAGGAGGGGACGGCCGATGATCTCGTGACTGGGCCTGTGGCAGAGCCGTAAGTTCTGGCCGGGCGGGCTTAAGGTGTGGGGGCGTGGCGGCGGGCTGGCGGTGTGGGAAGGGGCGCTTTGCAGTAGGTTAAGGGGGGATGGGGCCAAACGGGCGAGGGGCAAAAAATTTTTTTGCCGAGGCTATTGATACTGATTCTCATTATTGATAGAATCCCAGGCGGTCTGCGGCAGCCAGGTCTCCGAACCCAGCCCCCCGCAACCTCCCCTCCGCCTCTGTCGCTCGATAGCCAGTGCCCGCCGGCAACAGGCCGGGGCACCAGCCATCTCGCCTGTCTTTCTGGAGGGAATCCGTCGGGATACCGGCGCGGATTGGCAGCTCCCGTCGGGCCGACTGGGCCCAAACTCCGGGCCAGTCCGGCCGACAAGCTGTCGCTCGCCAAGCGCCAGCGCGATGGTTCCGTGGACCCTTTCAGGCAATGCCGCGATGAACGAGCCCCGATTCGACGACCGCCCCGCCCCCCCGGCCATGCCGGTCTGCCAGCATCCGGAGGACCCGTGTTCGCTCTGCAAGGGCATGGCCGACGCGCGGGTCGTCCGCTCTGAAGACCTGCTTCAGGGCCACCGGGAGTTGTTCATTTTGCACGCCGGCCAGGTGTACCGGTTGTTGCGGACCCGCAACGACAAGCTGATCTTGCAGAAATGACCGGGTCGGTTGGCAAGCGGCATTGCGACTCTGTGTCTGGTTTGTGGGTTGCCAGCCAGCCCGCCACGCGGCGCGTTCCGCGTCACGGCTTGGGCCAGCCAGCGGCTGTTTCCGGTCCTTCCGTTGACGAGGAGTTCGATCATGCGTGGAACGTTGACGATCGCCGCAGGGCGCGTGCTGGCCCTGCTGGTGCTGGTGGTCGGATGGGGCGCTCGGCCGGCAGCGGCCGAGCCAGGGCTTCTGCTCATCGCCCACGGCTCGCGAAGCGCCGCGTGGAACCAGGCGCTCGTGGATTTTGGCCAGCGGGTTTCCGAAGAGGTCCGCAAGACCGGGCAGTACCGGAGCGTGCGCACGGCAATGCTCGAGGCCGCACCGCCGCAGATTTCCACGGCCCTGGCCGAACTGGAGGGTGAGGGCTGCGACCGCATCGTGGCCGTCCCCCTGTTCATCGCGCCGACGGGGCATACCCATTTCGATGTCCCCGCGGCCTTGGGGATTTTCTTCTCGCCCCGAACCGTGGCCGCGCTCGAGGAGGAGGGATTGCGTCCAGCGCGCCCCAAGGTACCCGTGGTCATGACGCCCACCTTGGCCGAAAGCGATGTCCTGGCCCAATTCGTAACCGACGAAACCCGCAAGCTTTCCCGCGGGCCCGAGGACGAGGCCCTGGTCATCCTCACGCACGGCGATCCGGACCACGCCCTGTTGGTCGAGCGCCTGATGCGCCGCATCGCCACGCAGGCGTGCGGCGCCACAGGCATCCGCTACGCCGACTGGGCCAGCGTGGCAATGGGGCAGGAGTACCGGACGCGCGGGCTGCCGGCCATTGAGGAAGCGCTTCGCCACAAGCGGCGGGTGCTGGTGGTCGGCGTGTATGTGGCCACCAGTGCGGCGGCCTTGCACCAGCGAGCCATGGCGCACGGCCCTCGGTCGAACGAACCACGGCCAGGGGAAGTGGTATTCTCCGAGGCGACTCTCGTGACGCACCCCGCCCTGGTCCGCTGGGTGGTTCAAAGCGCCCAGGCGGCCCTGGGGCCAGGCGGTGCTGGAGGTCCCAGCGCCGGGCAGCCCGCGCCAGGCGCCCTGCTTCGGCCAGGCACGGCCCGATAGCCTGGGGACCAACCCGGCCCGGTAGCCCTGCCCCAGGCACTCTCACGCGGCCTGTGAGCCGCTCGGGACCGAGGCGGACTCGGTCCGGCCAGCTAGCCTCCCCCGCGGCCGTTTCTGCCGCGGTCTGGCCAGCCAGCTTCTGTCGCATGGCGTTCTTTCGGCCCTTGGGTTCTGCGCGTTGGGCGCAGGGGGGCCGAGCCAGCAAGCCAGCTTTGCCAGAAAAAGGGAGAAGTCCTATGTTGCCAGACCGTAGCAACTCGCCCCGTGGACGAGGCTTTACATTGGTCGAATTGCTCGTGGTGATTGCGATCATCGGGATGCTCGTGGCGCTATTGCTGCCGGCGGTCCAGGCCGCCCGCGAAGCAGCGCGCCGAGCAAGCTGCACCAATAACCTCAAGCAGCTTGGGCTGGCCCTGCACAACTATCACGACCAGCATCGCGGCTTTCCCGGCTTCGGCTGGACGACGATGACCAGCTTTTCGGTCCAAGCCCGGCTGCTGCCCTTCGTCGAGCAGGCGAACCTCCAAGGGCTCATCGATTTCCGCCAGCCGCTGTACCTGGGGTCTCCGCACAACCAGGTGTTGAACCCCGCGCAGGCTGCCGCGGCCCGGACCCCGCTCGCGTTGTTCCGCTGCCCCAGCGACGGTTGGGAAGACCTTTATCAACCCAAGCCCGGCGAGGTTCTGGCCGGGGGCAACTACATGGTCTGCAGCGGTTCCGGCACGGGAACGAACTACGACCTGCGCTATCCGACCGACGGGTTGTTTTACTATGGCTCGGGCCGCGGCTTCCAACATATGCTCGACGGCTCGAGCAATACGCTGGCCATGTCGGAAAGCCTGCTGGGTTGGCGGAGCAATGTATCGGGGCCTTTGCCAGCGGCCGAGGCAGGGCGGCGGCTGATCGGCGCGATGCGTGCCGGCCATGGACCAGGCCCCGGTCTGCCCGGTGTGTTCAACCCCGACCTGGCCTCGCTGGCCAGCGGTGTAACGTTTTGGTACGGCAACCGCGGGTTCGGATGGATCGTGGGCAAACCCCTGGCGACCAGTTTTTGCGCTTACGAAGTTCCGAACACGCCCGTGCCCGACTTGGCCTCGGGCGGGATCGGCTTCTACGCGGCCCGAAGCAACCACCCCGGTGGGGTCAACGCCCTGCTGGCTGACGGCAGCGTACGCCTTGTGAGCCAGGGCGTTGCCCGGCCCACGTGGCATGCACTTGCCACCGTAGCCGGCGGCGAGGTGCCGGAGCCCTATTGAGCCCCCGCACGGGTGTTCCTAATCGACTGCGGCCAATTGAAGGGGTTCTCCGGTAAGTGGCCGCCCGCACTGGGGGCTTACGCCCCCGGTGCTCCTTACGCGGCATCGGGGGCTTAGGCCCCCGGTGCTCCTTACGCGGCATCGGGAGCTTACGCCCCCGGCGCTCCTTACGCGGCATCGGGGGCTTACGCCCCCGGCGCTGCAGGATTGCCTGAATGCCCCCGCCCAAGAATCTGTTCAAACCCCGTTATTCCACCCCGGCGGGCAGCTTGCCCTGTTGGATCCGTTCGCCAAAGGTCGGGGACTTCTGGTCATCGGGATTGGCACGCTGCTTGGCCACGGTATCGAGGGCCGCCCGAATCTTGGGCTTATTCTCCTTGTCGGTCTGGCGGTCCAGGAGCTTGTCGAGGGCTTGGCCGTAGATGTTGCGGTTCTTCTTGGTCCGACCCACGTGGCACACGTTGCAGCGGACTTTTTCCACGGTGGCCTTGAACGCCTGATCTTTGGGGTCGGCACTGTCGGGCTTGACGTACTTGGCCACGAACTCGTCGAAGAAGGCCTTATCGGCCCGGGCAGGCGCCTTGGCCAGTCCCAGGATGACCAAACTCAACAGTCCCGCGGCCAACGCACAGGGCAAGTGCTTCATGTAGGGGTCTCCATGAGTGGCAAAACAGGTTGCAAGGGCATTTGCGGGTGGGAGATCCGCTTGTTTCATGATCGAGGGCCCTGGGGGTTGGCGTCAAGGGGCCAACCGCGCCGACGGCGGTCCGCCGCCTGCCGGCCCTGGGCATTTGCGGCCAATGTGCTCCCCCGAAGCCGATATCGGGGGGCGTGTTCTGGGAACTGGCAGACGGGCGAACCGGCCCGTCATGCCTGGATGTGGCTGGCATCGGAGAGAGCCGGGAGGACTGCCGACGGGGTCGTCAAGCCAGAATGGCCGACACCACCTCGCCTGCCACGTCGGTCAGGCGGAAGTCGCGCCCCTGGTAGCGGTAGGTCAGTCGCTCGTGGTCGATGCCCAGCAGGTGGAGGATGGTGGCGTGGAGGTCGTGGACGTGGACCACCCCCTCGACGGCGCGATAGCCCAGCTCGTCGGTCGCCCCGTAGCTGATCCCCGGTTTGATGCCGCCGCCGGCCAGCCACATCGAGAAGCCCTGCATGTGGTGGTCGCGGCCATCGCCCTGGGCCATGGGCGTTCGCCCGAACTCCCCGCCCCAGATGACCAGGGTCTCGTCGAGCATCCCCCGCTGCTTGAGGTCCTTGAGGAGCGCCCCGCAGGCCTGATCGACCTCTTTGGCCACGACCTGCATGTCGCGCTTGATGGCGCTGTGCATGTCCCAGTCGCGATGGTAGAGCTGGATGAACCGCACACCCCGCTCGGCCAGGCGGCGGGCCAACAGGCAATTGGCCGCAAACGAGCCATCCGCCCCCTTGGTGCCATACAGCTTGAAGATGTGGGGCGGCTCGTCCGAGAGGTCCAGCAGTTGCGGCACGCTGGTTTGCATGCGGAAGGCCATCTCGTACTGGGCGATGCGCGTGGCGATTTCCGGATCGTCGACGGCCTCGTGGTGGATGCGGTTCAGCGCGGCCACGGCATCGACCACGTCGCGCTGGCGCCCGGGGGTCACCCCTTTGGGGTTCGAGACATAGAGCACCGCGTCGCCGCGGGCGCGGAACTCGACACCCTGGAAGCGGCTGGGCAAAAAGCCGCTGTGCCACTGCCGCGACGAGATCGGTTGGGCCTGCCCGGCGCGCCCCAGCGAGGTGAGGACCACAAAGCCCGGCAAATCCTCGCTTTCGCTCCCCAGGCCATAAAGCACCCACGAGCCCGCCGAAGGCCGGCCCGATATCAACGTCCCCGTGTTCATGAACGTATGGGCCGGGTCATGGTTGATGGCATCGGTCTTCACCGCCCGCAAAATGCAAATCTCGTCGGCCACCGACCCGATGTGCGGAAACAGCTCGCAGATGTTCTGCCCGCTCTGGCCGAACTTGCGGAATTGGAACTGCGGCCCAAAGCAGTTCAGCTTGGCCCCCTGCAACTGGGCAATCGGCTGGCCTTTGGTGAACGACTCGGGCATGGGCTGGCCATGGCGCTTGGCCAGTTCCGGTTTCTCGTCGAACGTCTCCAGGTGCGAGGGCCCGCCCGACTGGTAGAGCCAGATCACGCGGCGGGCCTTGGGCGCGACATGATAGGGATGGACCACGCCACGGCTGGCCGGTATGGCCGCCCGCGACGCTGCCGGGTTCAACAGCGCAGCCAGGGCGGCATACCCCAGTCCCCCCGCTGCGCGGCTCAAGAAGGCCCGCCGGGCCAGACGCACGTCATGGGTCGGAAGCGTGTTCACGGCTGCTGCAAGGCTGGTGAGGTGACAGGTGCCAGGTAACAGGTAACAGGTAACAAGCAACAGGTAACAGGTCACAGGTACGGAGTAACAGGTAAAGGGGCTCAAGTGCCAGTGCGCGGGCGCTCAGGGCGCCGCTTTGGTTCCAGGTGTTGGGAGGTTGGTCCCAGGGGCTATCGGTCAGGTCACGGGCTCAGGTCATCGGAAACACCGCTTGACGGGGCGGTACACCTGGCGGGTCTCGGAAGGCCGAACGCACAAGCAAGTTATTCACGGGTGATGGTCTCGTGCAGGTTGAGCACCGTGCGGGCCACAGAGGTCCAGGCGGCCAACTCGGCTGGCGGGATCTCGCCCGGCGGTTTGGCGAAGCCGACCTGGGCCAGGGCCCTGGCAGCAGCCTCGTCGCGCCGATACTCGTCGCGGTGCCTGGCCAGCAGCCGAAGGAGGATTTGGGCTTCGGCCGGCGTGGGTTTTCGGGCCAAAGCCAGGCGCATCGCCGCGGCAATGCGCTCGCTATCGCTTGTGCCGCCCTGGCGGAGCAGGCGGGCGGCAAACACCCGCGCTGCCTCGACGTAAGTGGGGTCGTTCAGCAGCACCAGGGCCTGCAAAGGGGTGTTCGAGCGGGCCCGCTCCGGGCAGCTTTCCTCGCGGCTGGGGGCGTCGAACGCTTGCAGGCTGGGATGAAACAGCGTCCGCTGCCAATAGGTATACAGCCCCCGCCGATACTGGTCTTCGCCCTGGTCGGCGACGTATTGCCGCTTGGGGAAATTAAGGAAATCCCAGTAGCCGTCGGGTTGGTACGGCTTGACGCTGGGCCCGCCTATCTTGGGCACCAGCAGGCCGCTGATGGCCAAGGCGTTGTCGCGCACGAACTCGGCATCGAGGCGGAAGCGGCCTTGGCGGGCCAGCCACTGGTTGGCCGGGTCCTTCTGCATCGACTCGGGCAAGCCCCGCGACGACTGCCGGTAGGTCCGCGAGATCACCATGCTCTTCACCAATCGCTTGACATCCCAGCCGCTTTCGATGAACTCCACGGCCAGCCAGTCCAACAGCTCGGGATGCGTGGGCCGGGCTCCCTGCGTGCCGCAATCGTCCAGGGTGCGGGCGATCCCCTGGCCAAACAGCAACTTCCACACCCGGTTGACCAACACGCGGGCCACCATGGGGTTGTCGCGCGAGACGAGCCAGTTGGCCAGGTCCAAGCGCGTGGCCCGCCGCCCCCCGGTATCCAACTTGCCGAGAAAGGCGGGGATGGCCGGCTGGACCACCTCGCCCGAATCGTCCATCCAATTGCCTCGCGGCAGGATGCGGACCGTGCGGGGAGCGACCGACTCGGTGATCAAGGTCGTGGGGATCTGCTGGACGAGGGTTTCACGGCGTTTTTGTACCTCGGCCAGTTTGGCCTTCGACGACTCGTCGGCACGGGGCTTCAGCGCGGCGATTTCGGCGTCCAACCGGGCCAGCTCGGCCGCCTGTTCCGGCGTGGGCATGGGGGTCTGCTCCTGCCGGCCTACCGGCTTCTCCTTCACGTCGGCAAAGAACGCCGCAAAGCTGTAGAAGTCCCGCATGGTGTATGGATCGTACTTGTGGTTGTGGCATTGGGCACAACCCATGGTCGCCCCCATCCATGCGGTGGCCGTGTTGCGCACCCGATCGGCATCGTACTTGGCCTGGTATTCTTTGGGCTGGGCCCCGCCCTCTTCGGTGGTCAGCAAAAGACGGTTGTACCCGGAGGCAATCTTCTGCTGGCGCGTTGCACCAGGCAGCAGGTCGCCGGCAAGCTGCTCGCGGGTGAACTGGTCGAACGGCTTGTTGGAATTGAATGCCTCAATCACGTAATCGCGGTACAACCACACGTCGCGGTGGTTATCGCTGTGATAGCCGCCTGTGTCGCCATAGCGCACCACGTCCAGCCAGTACGTGGCCATGCGCTCGCCAAAATGGGGCGAGGCCAGCAGGCGGTCCACCATCTTTTCGTAGGCGGCCGGCGAAGGATTGGCGGCAAAGGCCTCGACCTCCGCTGGCTGCGGCGGCAACCCCAACAAATCAAAGTACAGGCGCCGCACCAGCGTGCGGGCATCGGCCTCAGGCGCCGGGCGCAGGCCGTGCTCCTTGTGTTTTTGCGCGATGAAATGGTCGATGGCGTTGATGGGCCAGGCCGGGTCCGGCGCCGGCGGCACCGGCGGTCGCCCGGGACGCACAAACGCCCAATGCTCGTCATACTCGGCCCCCTGGTCGATCCACCGCCGCAATAGCTCAATCTCGGCAGGCGTAAGCGGCGGCTTTTTCGAATCCGGCGGCGGCATGCGATCGTCCGGGTGATTGGCCGTCACCCGCTGGATCAGAAGGCTTTCGGCCGAGCGGCCAGGCCGAATGGCCCCCTTGACAGCCGACTCCCGTTGGTCCAGACGCAAATCGGCCTCTCGCGTGGCGTCGTCCGGACCATGGCAGGCAAAACACCGGTCGGCCAGGATGGGGCGAATCTGCCGGCTGAAGCTAATCCGCTGCGCCAGAGGTTCATCGGCCCCCACCACGGTGGTGCGCCCACCACTCGCTATTACACCCAAGAAGACCGACCAGACCGCGAGGGACCACAGGCCGCACAACCACCGGCGACGACCGAAACGCATGGGCGGGGTCTCCGCTTTTCCCGGAGCAACGCGCTGGGGGGGAGCAAACCGGCAATGCGACGCGCCTTCTCGCGTCGCAAACCGGAAGGGAGGACGTGTCTCCAGCCGGGCTATCCCCTCTATCGAGGGAATAACGCCTCGCAAAAGCCTATGCGAGTTCGCCCCACGGGGCAACGCCTTGGAAGGCTACCTCGGGCGGGGCATCCACGGCTCCCAAGCGCGTCCGCCGCTCACCGAACGCGCCGGGCACCCCATCGAAGAGGGTATCTGCGCGTATAACCGGCTATCGCAACACAACTTATGGCAAATCGCCGGAGTCTTCTGCCAAGAAGGGGCCCTAGCATTCCTCGGCAGGCATCCTCCGAGCAGGTTTTACGGCAAAGGAGCACTGCTGGTGGCCATGGCATAACATTCAAGAAGGACACTTTCGCGGAGCGGGGCCGGCTTGCTGTGTGGCCCAATGTGCAGAGCCGCACGATGTACCCCACCGCTAATTTCTTGAAGAGCCGGGGGCGTAAGGTCCCGCTGGCCCCGAGCCGGGGGGGGGTAAGGTTCCGCTGGCTCCAAGCCGGGGGCGTAAGCTTCCGGTGACGTTGGAGTCCCCGGCGCTTGCCTAATGCCTGCCACCCAGGCGCGAGAACGTGAGGCTTGGTAGCAGGCTCTCGCACTGGGCCTCGACAGCGGGCCATACCCGTGCCATAGCACGGGGGCAACGGCACCGGCTGGCTACTGCTGGAACACGGTTCCAGAAGCCCGGGGGCCTTACGGGCCGGGCTCCCCTCTATCTGGGTCGATGTACGAAGCGTCTCCGGGCCTCGCTTTGGATGCCGCGCGGCCGCGCGGGGCATTCGGTGGTCGTGTGTTCCCTTCGGGCGTGGGATGCGGTAGCATACAACAGTTGGTCGCTGCGAATTGCGGGTGCAACGTGGAGGGAGGTTTTCGCGCAGTCCTATCATGCCACCGGTGGTGATCGATTTACGTGCTTGCGACGACCTCCGCGATGTGGTGGTGGAGGCGGTGCAGTGGCTGGTGCAGGGGAAACTGGTGGCGTTCCCGACAGAGACGGTGTATGGATTGGCGGCCCGGGCGCTTGACTCGGCCGCAGTGGAACGGCTGGTAGCCGTCAAAGGGCGCAAGGCCGGACACGCACTGGCCTTGGCCATTCGCAGCGCCGACGAAGCGCGGGACTACGCGCCCGACATGCCGCCCTTGGCCTCGCGTCTGGCCAGGCGGTGCTGGCCGGGACCGATTACCCTGGTGCTCGACGATTCCCATCCTGAAAGCGCGGTGCGGCGCCTGCCACGCCGGGTGCAGGAGGTGGTTTCCCCCTCAGGGACGGTGGGGCTCCGGGTGCCGGGGCACTCGGTGATTCTCGATGTGCTTCAGATGATTGCCGGCCCGCTGGTCCTTTCCAGCGCCAATCGCAGCGGCCAGCCGGAGGCCCGGACCGCCGCCGAAGTGATCCAGGCCTTCGGCAATGAGGTGGATTTGGTGCTGGACGACGGGCCGACGCGGTATGGCCAGCCCTCGTCGGTGGTCCGCGTTCGCGGCAGGCAGTTCGAAGTGCTTCGGGCGGGGGTCGTGCCCGAAAAAACGCTGCGCCGCTTGAGTTCGCTGATGGTGCTCTTTGTGTGTGCGGGCAACACTTGCCGTAGCCCCATGGCCGAGATGCTCTTCCGCAAGATGGCGGCCGAGCGCCTGGGCTGCTCCGTGGAACAACTCGAGGACCGGGGGGTGATGGCCGCTTCGGCGGGGCTGTCGGCCATTTCGGGAGGGCGGGCAGCGCCGGAGGCCTGCCAGGTGGTCTCGGGCCTGGGACTGGACCTTTCGATGCACGAGACGCAGGCCTTGACCGAATCGCTGGTCCGCCAGGCGGATGTGATCTACACCATGACCCGCGCCCAGCGCCAGGCGATTGTACGGGAATGGCCCCACGCGGCCGCACGGTGTAAGACCCTCAGCCCCACCGAAGCGGATATTTCGGACCCCGTTGGCGGCCCAGTCGAGCGGTACCAGCGATGCGCAGAGCAAATCCAGGCGGAACTGGCGGCCCGGCTGGCCGAACTGGAGTTGTGATCATGCGGATTGCGGTCGGTACCGATCATCGCGGCTACGAGATTCGGAAGCGCTTGATCGAATCGCTCCAGCGCCTCGGCCACGAGGTGGTGGACCAGGGGAGCGACTCGCCCGAACCGGTCGATTATCCCGATATTGCCGCCCGGGTGGCCGGCATGGTCAGCCGCGGCGAAGTGGACCGCGGCATCCTGGTTTGCGGGACGGGGCTGGGGATGTGTATCGCGGCCAACAAGTTCCCCGGCGTGCGCGCCGCACCCTGCTACGACGAACTGAGTGCCGAAATCAGCCGGCGCCATAACGACCTCAATGTGTTGTGCCTCTCCGGCGACCTGATGGGCGAACAGCTTGTGGAACGCGTCGTGGAAATCTGGCTAGCCACCCCGTTTGATGGGGGGCGGCATGCCCGCCGTCTGGACAAAATCCGCAAGCTGGAAGAAAACCGCTGCCACGACCCGGAGGATCCTCCAGCGCGCCGCCCTGGGTAAGGCGGCCTTCTTCGAGACCTGCTGGGTGTCCCACCGGTTGCCGGCCATCGGCAAGCAGCGCCGTTCGGATGGCCCCACGGCATTGCCGCAATGCGGTCCGTAGGGTAGTGGCTCGCAACCACGGGGTGGCGGTCCTGCGTGCAAAGCATGCGCCTTCCGCGAGCCGCCGGCCTGAGCCAGCGGTGGGAGCGCCACGAGGACGTTTGGCAGCTTCCACCGGGAGCTGACCCTCCCGGCTCTAATTGCGCGCAGGGGGTTGCTTGCAAGTGGGGCCGCTCTCACCGGGGCTGACGCCCACGGCTCTAATTACGCGCAGGGGGCTTGCTTGCAAGTGGGGCCGCTCTCATCGGGGCTGACCCCCCCGGCTCTGATTACGCGCAGGGGGTTGCTTGCAAGTGGGGCCGCTCTCACCGGG
>FWWM01011636.1_pt1 | contig 14369 bp, 17 predicted proteins | sample 2228351 | NCBI WGS metagenome assembly FWWM01 (sample SAMEA103939774, study PRJEB20133) | metagenome | reverse complement strand
AGTTGTATATTTTGAAAGCTCAATTAGTGTACTATGAGAATAAACTCTTGAAACAATCCCATTTACCCATCTATCTAAGTTCCTTGCAACATCCTTAACAGGTTCCCTTTGACCCATCCTTACACTTTGATGCTCTAAATATAAAGCATAACCACCAAGTTGGCTAATTGCTATTTGAAATGTAGCAATCGTTCTAAGTGAAGGTTTCTCAAATATAAGTGCTAGTGTCCTATTTTTGAGAATATTATCAAAGTATATACCTTTTCTGAAATTTCTTTTAAACTCATAACCTTGCCTTATAACCTCCATTGTCTCATCTATTGAAAGGTCAAGAACAGACAAATAATCTTTTTTTACCATACGAAAAGCTTAAAGGAGGGAAAAATCCCTCCAAATCCCTTACCTCCTATTGACAAACGTATATCTCGGCAGTTTTGCTTGTAACAGTAAAGTTTCCAAGAACAGCACCTACAAGAATATCCACTATATTGTATTTTGTCTCAACTCTTATTTTTGCAGCATTCTTGGGAATAGCGCTAGAAATGTCATTAGATGTTATAGGAACAAGTCCCCAAAGTACGTACCATACTCTTTTCTCCTTTACCTTAGTGCAGATAGCATCAGAAGAGGCAAGTTGAGCATCACCTGCTACAACGATGGTTGAGCAACCACATATGGTCCCTAGGAGCATCATGCTCAATATCAGATTTTTCATAGTGTTAAAATTTTAAAGTACTTGGTTCTAGAAAAATAAAGAAAAAATTAATAAGCATAAACTATTGATTTTGTTTACTTTCTGCCAAAGATTGGAGGATTCCTCCAATTCTTGACTTTAATTTCCTTGTTCTGATGAGGTTTTCCAATATTCGTAAGCACAAAAAATCCATCATCATATAGCTTTCAACAATTTTCTCTAAATCCTTTAAAATTTCAAATATGCTTACTTGGACTGATGAAGTATTAAGGAATTTAGAAATTTTAGGAGCAAAGGTTGATGGATTTGAGAGGAAATTTATGGAAAGAAAGTTTGAAATTGAAATGGAAAGGTTAAGAATTGAGAGTAATGAAAGAGCAAATCAGTTAGAAAACAATTTTAAATTAGAAATGCAAAAATTAGAAAGTAATTTTAAAATTGAAATGGAAAAACTGAGAAATGAACATAATGAGAGGACATCTGAGCTTGAGAAGAAATTTATGGGAAGAACTTATGAAATGGAAAGAAAATTTGAAGTCGAGATGGAAAAGATAAGGAATGATTATAAATTTGGAATTTAAGAAAATAGAGGCAGAACTTGAAATAAAGTTAGCGCAATATAAAGTTGATATTATTAGGTGGGTAATAGGAATAATGGTTGCTCAAACTACAATTATTGTAGGTATTTTCGCAATTTTGAGATAATTATAGAATTTTTTGTTTTGAAAGGGATAAATAAGTTCAAAGTTTGCTGCTAAATTATTAACAAAGAAATTGCACCTACTAGGATTCAAGCAAGTTTATGTTTAAAAATTTAGTGCTTTAAAATTTTCATATGAGACATTTTTTATTTTTTTCAATAATCTCTGGATGTATAATGGTTAATGCACCGCAGTCTAGTCAATCTAATATCCCTGAAAAAGAGCTAACACCAGCTGTTGTAAAGAAGGAGATAAAGGAAGGTATGTCTGGTGCTGAGGTTATACAAGCCTTAGGAAGTCCAAATATAATGACAAGGGATAGTAGAGGCAAAGAAGTTTGGGTGTATGATAGATTATCAGCAGAAGTGGAAATAAAGAAAGATACTCAATATGGAACAATTCTAATTCTTGGTTTTTTATCTGAAAAAACGAAGGTAAAGACCACACAAAAAACACTTACTGTTATAATTATACTTGATGGTGATAAAGTTGAAAGCTTTTCATATCATTATTCAAAGTTCTAGGCTATGAAAAAGTTTATAAGTTTGGTAACAATTTTTATTTTCTTTAATGCTTGTGCTTCTAGCACAACACCACGTAAAACTCAACTTGAAATAAGAGAATATCAAACTAGATACTTCGAAGTAAAGGATAAGAATTTAGTTATGAAAGCTGTGGTTAATACACTTATGGATGAAGGTTATATTATAAAAAATGCAAATAATGATCTTGGAATAGTAACTGCGGAAAAAGCAGCCGATGTAACTAAGCAAGAGAATGAAGTCTCTTCAAGTAAGCCAAGCAAAATAGGTCTTATTGTAATTGGAGCATTGGTAATACTTACATTGGGTCTTATAATACTACTTTCAAAAGATACAAAAGATAGTGAAAAAAATAAGGATAGAGGAACAGGTAGTGGATCAGAAAAGGAAAACACATATGAGAAGAGTAGAATTATCGAAACGACTATAAGTGTAGGTGAGTTTTCAAATGGATACAAAGTAAGAGCTATTTTCCAGTATAAACTATTTGATAACAAGGGTAATCTCGTTAGAACTGATCAAATAGATAATGTGCAATTCTATCAAAACTTTTTCTCTAAGCTTGACAAAAGCATATTTTTGCAGAAGGAATATGAAAATCGCTAAATGTTATGCGCTTATTTAAGGAATAATACAATTGAACTCAAAGAAGTAGAACTTCCAAATCTAAGTGAAGGTGATGTTCTAATAAAGGTTAAATATGCTCTTACAGATGGCACAGATTTGAAGACATACCTAAGGGGTCATAAGATATTAAAGGATGGGCCTTTTGGTCATGAGTATAGTGGGGTTGTAGTTCAAACAAAAAATAAAAAATTTAAGGTTGGAGATGAAGTATTTGGTCTAAATAGTGCTTATTGTGGATCTTGTAGATTTTGTGTGCAAAAAAGAGAAAACCTTTGTATTAAATTAAAAGAAAATATCGTGGTTGGAGCATATGCTGAATATCTAAAAATTCCAAAAATTGTGGCAGATAAGAATTTATTTTTAAAGCCAAAAGATATTAGTTTTAGAGTTGCACCAACAATTGAACCATTATCTTGTATCTTTCATGGTATTGAGAAATTAAACTTAGTAGGATATGAGAAGATACTAATTCTTGGAAGTGGTTCAATTGCAATAATGTTCTTTTTGATATTAAAGGAGAAATCCGATGTTAGGATTTATTCAAGAACTAAGAGAAGAATGGAGCTTTTAAAAGGAGCACCATTTTATAGAGAATTGGAATATGCATTTTTAAAAAACTTTGAAAATGATTACGATGTTATAATAGATACAACTGCAAGCTTTGAGCTCATAGACTATATTCTAAAAAATGCTCCAAAAGGCTCAAAAATTTTACTATTTTCAGGTATGGAATCTAATATTCACCTTTCTTTCAATCAGAGTCATTTTCACTATAATGAGATTGATATCATTACTGCTTTTCACCAAAAGCCTTCATCTGTTAAGAGTGCATATGAATTTTTAGTGAAAAATCATAAATTGCTTGAACATATTATCACATGTGAGCTATATCTCAGAGACATTAGCCTAGCATTTGAGCTAATGAAAGAAGGCAAGGCCCTTAAAGTTGCTATCAAACCTAGTGACTAATCCTTTAAACTTTTAAAGATGCACAAGAGAATAATCGCAACAGACTGTGGAAGCACAACAACAAAAGCTATACTTATAGAAAAAAAAGAGGAAGGTTATAGACTTATTGCAAGGGGAGAAGCACCTACAACTGTTGAAAAGCCATTTGAAGACGTTAGGATTGGTGTATTTAATGCAATTAGTGAGCTTGAAGAATTAACAAATGATAAATTTATTGAAAATAACAAATTAATAAATGCAGATGCATATGTATCCACATCATCAGCAGGTGGTGGTCTTCAAATGCTTGTAATGGGTGTTGTAAAGGAGATGACTGCTGAAAGCGCTGCAAGAGCTGCACTTGGTGCAGGTGCAATTGTAATGGAAGTTATTGCAATAAATGATGGAAGACTGCCATATCAAAGAATTGAATTAATTAGGAAACTAAGACCTGATATGATACTACTAGCAGGTGGCACTGAGGGTGGAACTATTAAACATGTAGTAGAGCTTGCACAACTCATTGCAGCAGCAGAGCCAAAACCAAGATTTGGTTCATCTTATAAAATGCCCTTAATTTATGCAGGAAATAGTCAAGCAGTTCCTGAAATTAAAAAAATTCTTGAAGGTAAAGTTGAACTTTATATAGTAGATAATATAAGACCACAATTAGAGGTTGAAAATTTGGAGCCTTCAAGGGAAAAAATTCACGATTTATTCTTAGAACATGTAATGCAACAAGCACCCGGATATAATAAATTGATGGAAATGGTAAGTGCACCTATTATGCCAACACCTGGTGCAGTTGGGATGCTCATTGAGAAGGTTGCAAGGGAGCAAAATATAGAAGTGCTTGGTGTTGACATTGGTGGTGCAACTACTGATGTTTTTAGTGTTTTTAAGGGTAAATTTAATAGAACTGTTTCTGCAAATCTTGGAATGAGCTATTCCATTGCAAATGTTATGGTTGAAGCAGGTATAGATAATATAAAGAGGTGGATACCATTTGAAATAGATGAATACGAATTAAGAAATAGAATTAGAAATAAGATGATTAGACCTACTACAATTCCAATGACAATTGAAGATTTAATAGTAGAACAAGCCATATAAAGGGAAGCTCTAAGACTTGCCCTTGAACAGCATAAACTATTTGCAAGTGAGTTAAAGGGCATCCAAGTAAGAGGTGACATTACAAGAGCATTACAACAGCAAATTGAGAGGACACTTGTAAATATGATGACATTAAATTTAATAATAGGCTCAGGTGGTGTTCTCTCACATGCACCAAGAAGAAGTCAATCATTTCTGATGATGCTTGATGCATTTCAGCCCGAAGGTATTACGAAGATGGCAGTTGATAGTATATTTATGATGCCACATTTAGGAGTTCTTTCTACAATAAATGAGCAAGCAGCATTTGAAGTATTTGATAGAGATTGCTTAATTAGGCTTGGAACTGCAATTGCACCAAAAGGTATTGAAAAGGAAGGGAAAGTAATTTTAAGAGCGGAAATAAATTACGATAATAAGACTGAGATTTTGGAACTTAAATTTGGAGAAATAAAAGTTTTTCCATTAGAACTTGGTAAGAAAGCTAAGCTCGTTCTTATACCATCTAGTGGATTTGATTTAGGAGAGGGACCTAATAAGAAAGCTGTTGCAGAGGTTGAAGGTGGTGTTGTAGGACTTGTATTCGATGGAAGGGGAAGACCTATACAGTTATCTAAGGAGAACAGAGCTCAGAAATTATTTGAGTGGTTTATCTCAATGAATGCTTATAGTGAAACTAAGTTAAAGAGGATTGCTGCATGATAGCAATTTTAAAATCACTCTTAATTCCTGGTTGGTCGCAGTTTGATTTTGATAGAAGAAGTGCATTTCTTATGCTTGGCTCTGAAATTTTCTTAATGTTTACTTATGCATTCAAGACGAAAGAAATGCATATTGTTGAAAATAATTACAAAATTTGGGCAAATAACTATGCAAACTGTAATAATTTTTCAGATAGCAGGATTTATCAAATCATTGAGGATTATTATAATAAGGAGTTCTTTTTGATTGATTTATACGATGAGGCAAGAAGAAAATACCCAGATGATCCACAAGCTCAGAAAAATTATGTAGAACTAAATAATATAAACGCAAATTGGGAATGGCAAAGTATTGAAACCTACTTCTATTATCAGGACCTACGCTCACACTATAGGTCAGTAAAAGCATTCAGAGATATTATAAGCTTTACAATAATTGCAAATCACTTAATATCTTCTATACATTCATTCTTATTCTATCCAAGAGATAATATCAATATGGGTTTTTATCCAAAGTGGGATGGTCTTGGATTTGAGGTTAGGGTAAAGTTTTAAAATGCGAGAGATAGTTTTTAGTGCACTTGAAGAACTATTAGAACAACCTCTAAGTAGCAACTTAGATGAAATTGAACTCTTGAACTATAAAATCCTATACAAACCTTCCAAAAACAAATTCAGAATTGTTTTACAAGATAGACAATATCCACACCTTTTGCCAATGTTCGTATTGGAGCTTGATGAAAGAGGTATATTTAGAGGTTATTACAAGTTTTCGGATCTAAAGAATTCACCTGTTCCATATAAGCCATTTCTGAGATACATTTATAAGTTGGATAGATTTAGATTTTTGAGAACATTTCAACCATTTAAGGATGAGCTTTTAATCTACTATCTAAATGGTTCAAGACTTGAAAATGAAAATTTAGAAGAATTCTTCAAAAAGACACTATTTCCCAATGATTTATTTGATGATAAAATTTTAATAATTGAGCTTTTCAATTCAAATAAAATAAATAAGGAAGTATTTAAGAATTTTAGAATTTTGAGAACATTAAAGACATTTGCAGATGAGATTAATTTCAATTTAAGAAACTTTCTAAATCTAATGTTTCAAAAAACGGGTATGAAGTTTAAGAATTTAATAGGTAATGAACGGCTCTATTTTGAGATTGAACAGGGAACATTATACCTTTCAAGGATTTACGACAAAGTGGGTTATCTTTTGCACCTTAGACCCAGACATGAACTAAAAGAAATTTTCCTAAATAAAGGGCAACAGTTTATATTAAATATCTATGCTTCTAATAGTGAATATACAGATGGAACAATTAAAAGTTTGGATAGTGACCCATATCTTCCAAATTGGTCAATAGGTATAGCTCATGTATTTGAGGACAATTTAGACGATCTAAATGATCAAATTGAAAGGTTTTTGAGTATAAATGAGAGCTTTTATATAAGCAGTAATGAGCTTTCAGATTATGCTAAATTAACATTAAAGTATAAAAATGTTATCCTATATGGACCACCAGGAACAGGTAAAACCTATTTAGCACTTAAAATCGCAAGCGAAATATCTAAAAATTATACAATAGTTCAACTTCATCCAAGTTATAGTTATGAAGATTTTATTGAAGGTATAAGACCTAAGAGTGACGGAGGATTTTATATTAAGGATGGTATATTTAAGCAAGTTTGTAAGAGGGCACTAGAAAGTAGTGAAAATTTTGTTATAATTTTGGATGAAGTAAGTAGGTGTAATATAATTCAAGTTTTTGGAGAGTTACTATATGCAATTGAATATAGAGGAAAGCACATAATTTTACCTTATTCGTCCGAAAAATTTAGTGTTCCTGAAAATGTTTATATCATTGGAACTATGAATAGTGCAGACAGAAGTGTTCATTCACTCGATATTGCATTAAGGAGAAGGTTTATATTTATTGAAATTTTACCTGATTTTAATATCATCAAGAACTTTTACTTAGAAAACAATTATGATACTGAAACCTTAGATAAAATTGAGAAATTTATAGCATTTATAAATGAAATTATTGAAAGGAAGCTTGGTAAGGAATACTTAATAGGGCATAGCTATTTCCTTATAGAACCAACTGAAGTTCCAAATGTTATAAGGCTTAAAATTCTACCTATTTTAAATAGTCTATTATCAAAGGAGGATTATAAATTGGTTGTGCAGTTTATTGAAAAAGATTTAAACTTCTTTCTTAATTGAGAATTTAACAGGTTCAAACAATAAAACCATTATTCCAAATGGGGAAAATGCCAAAATACCACTAAAATAATATAAAATTGAAAGTGCAACCGCTCCTTCAATACCAATTTTATCAGATAAGAAAAATATGAATCCACCTTCCCTTATACCAATTCCACTAAAACTCAAAGGAAGCATAGTAATAAAATTTACAGCAGATGTAATAAGAATAACTTCAATAGGATTTAGACTAAAACCTAATGCTTTTGAAATAAGAAAAGCAGATGATCCAAAGAAAAATTGCATAAGAATTGATATTAGAAATGATAAAAGAACAATACTTTTATTCTGCTTATACATTGAAAATGAATTTATTAACTTTTGAACACGCTCTCCTATTCTAAATTTTTCAATACTTCCAAATAACGAAATTATAATTTTCTCAAAGAGAGGTGTTAGCATGAAAATAAAAAACCCTATCAAAAGAAGCATTATCCAAATAAGTTCCTTTGCAACTTCTCTAATTTTTTCAACACCGAAATAAACACCAAGAAATGCCAAAAATACTAATGCTATAACACCAATTAACCTATCGACAAAAATTGAAGATAGGACTTCTGCACGTTTTTGCATATTATTCCTTTGAGCGTATAAAAACCTAACTAAGTCAACACCTGCACCAGATGGTAAAATAAGACCAAGGAATAAACTGACAAATACATATTTATTTGCCTCAAAAACTGTAAGATTTAATTTATAAGCTCTTGTAAATACAAACCACCTTATTGCTGAAAGAAAATAACCTAAAAATCCAACTAAAACTGCAAGAAAGTATAGGATTAAATTCATGGATTTAAGATGATTGAGAAACACATTCAAATCCATACTTTTAAATATTAAGTAAATTAAAACAAAGCTTATAAGGACTTTTAAAAGTTCAAATATCAACTTCTGCATAATTAGTCAATAAATCTAAATTTCAAAATATACCAAAGAGCCTTAAAACCATCCTTCCAATTTATTTTCTTACCTTCCTTATATGTTCTTCCATAGTAATTTATTGGGACTTCATATACTCTTATACCTTCCTTATTTGCAAGCTTTGATATTTTTGCAGTAATCTCAACCTCAATACCAAAATCATTACTTCTAAATGGCTTTATCTTTTCCAAAACTTCCCTTTTCATCATTTTATAACATACCTCAATATCAGAAAAAATCATATTAAACAATAAGTTCATCAAATTGGTAATAACTTTATTACCAAGATAATGGTAAAAATATAGCACTCTGTGATTACCATAAAATCTTGAACCATATACAACATCCGCTCCCCTTTCAATTACAAGCCTTAACATTTTCCTCCAATCATTAGGATCGTATTCCAAATCCGCATCTTGTATAATTACTATATCACCTGTTACATTATTGAAGCCTGTATTTAGAGCACCACCTTTACCCATATTTCTTTCGTGATATATAACTTTTAGAATACCTCTAAACTCATCTGAATTTTCAAGCTTCCTTAAAATATCTCTTGTTCCATCATCACTTCCATCATCTACAACTATTATCTCTCTCTCTAAATCATATCTCAAATCAATATCCTTAACTGTTCTAATAACATACTCTATATAATCTTTCTCATTATAAACAGGTATAACTATTGACAACTTTAATTTATGTGAGGTTATTTTTCACCTCCCTGAATACTTCATAGAATTTTTCCAAATCTTCGGGATATATAACTATCATTTGCCTTTTTTGACCATTAGTTGTTTTTCTACTCTCGGATATGGAAATAAAATTCTGTCCTTTTGAATCCTTCTTTATATCAAAAAAATACGTCCTTTTACCCGCTCTTACCCTTTTGCTCCAAATTATATTACCCTGCTGTTTCTTCAGTTCCATCTTCCCCTCCTTGTGGTTTGTATTCTTTTAATTTTTCTCTTACTTCCGCTTCTATCTTATTCAGTAAATCAACATTTTCTTTAAGATAGTCAATAGCTTTATCCCTACCTTGTGCAATCTGTTCATTATTATAAGAATACCAGGAACCTGACCTTTTTATAATTCCAAGCTGAACTGCTAAATCAAATACCTCACCAACTTTGTTAATACCCTTTCCATATAACAATTCGAATTCAGCAGTCTTATATGGGGGTGCAAGTTTATTTTTTACAACTTTAACCTTTACAACATGTCCAATAACCTCATTATTTGAACCCTTTATACTCTCACCTTTCTTAACTTCAATTCTTACAGATGAAAAGAATTTCAACGCTCTTCCACCTGGCGTTGTTTCAGGTGGTCCTCCATATGGGTTTTGTGAAATTTTTTCACGAACTTGATTTATAAATATAGCTATTGCTCCTGTTTTGCCTATAATACCAGTAAGCTTTCTTAAAGCTTTGCTCATCAATCTTGCTTGACCACCTATACCCTGATCCTCCATCTCACCTTCAAGCTCAGCCTTTGTAACAAGTGCAGCAACTGAATCTACAACTACCAAATCTACTGCTCCACCCCTTATTGCATCCTCCATTATAGCTAAGGCTTGTTCTCCATACTCAGGTTGAGATATAAGAAGATTCTTATCATCTACATTAACACCTATAATTTTTGCATAGTTTGGGTCAAAAGCATGCTCTACATCTATGAATAGAACTGAACCTCCATTTTTTTGAACCTCAGCCATAGCCATAAGTGCAAGCGTGGTTTTACCAGAAGCTTCCTGACCATATATTTCAATAATTCTTCCTCTTGGATATCCTCCTATTCCAAGTGCATAATCCAAACCTATTGAGCCTGTTGGAATTGTTGGAACCTGAATTTTAGCTTTATCACTTAATCTCATTACAACACCTTTTCCATAACTCTTTTCAAGCTGTTTTATCGTTGCTTCAATCATTTTCTCTTTATCTTTTTCCTTTTCCATTTCTACATTCACCTCTTCTGAAAGTTCCAAAATTATAAAGTTAAGATTGATAATACTTAAATCATATTTTCTTTTGCTGAACAGTTCTTAAAGAGCTAATTAATACATCAAAAACTATTTTCATCAAGTATCTAAACCAAATAAAACTATCAAATTAAGTAGAAAAAGAAAAGAAAAAAGTGTTGCGTTTTGGATGGTTATATGTATAGGTTTTGTAGTTATGATATGTTAGTGAGACTACATAAGAATGCAAGAATATATGTAAAGACAAGATAGTAAGGTAAAATCTTTCTTAACGTTCTTTCCATAAAGTTCACTATTCTACGAAAATTTTAAAACTCCAATTTCGACTTCGAAGTTCCCGATATACATATACAGGAGATTTAAAAATCTCTAAAGTACTGATATTCCTAAAATTTTTAGTAATAAAATGATTCTTTATCATCATATGTGGAACTCTATAGAATGATGAATAGACAAAGGCTAAAATCAAAAATACTAATGTATTCCTAGATAAAACTTCAAAATATCTCAATCTATCTTGTTCCTTAAATAGCAGTGTAAGTAGAAAAATGCTAAACAAGTGAATATAGATCCACCTTCCCCAATCAATAGCGAATATAAAAAGAGGTAGTGATAATATGAAACTCAGTAAAATTAAACCCAAGTATAATTTTCGATCAAAAAGCTGGCTTATTCTGTTAGCAACTGGTATGTATGCAATCATGGCAAGTATAACTACGAATATATAATAATAGTATTTCCAACGAACAATTCTGTTTATTGTAAAATTAAATGCATATTCTATATCTCTACTTAACCATACTATAGAACCATTAGATTTAGAATAAAAGGAATAACCTAATTTTTCTAAGGAGGTATAAATATCATTTACTCCATTCATATCAAGCTTAGAAAATATTATAGAAGGAAGTAAGGCTAAAAATGATGGAATTAACGTTAAAGTAAGAAGCTTATAATTTGGTTTGTTATTAAAAATAAAATATGTTACAAGAAAATAAGGAATGAAAACAAAAGTTATTTCATGGCTTAGTATAAAAAGTGGATATATAAAGGAAAGAAATACATAAAAATATAAGTTGAACTTGGGATTTCTAGTTCTAACTAAATATGCAAAAAAGCATAGTGCAGCAAGGTAAAGTATCTCCTTACGATAACCACCAGAATTTAAATGGAATTTGAATATAAAAGGTGAGAATATCAAGAAGGTATATGGTAGCAATTTGTCTTGCATCTTCAAGAGTTTATATGAAAGGTAAAATATAAAAGCGTATATTATAGAGATTATAATAAATGCTATGAATCCAGGATTGATCTTGGAAATTATAGCAATTTGATAAATAACTTCACCAATAAATCCTCTTCTTACAAAACCTCCTTGATAATTTGTTAACCAATCCCCATAAACCCATGTATGATGCACTAAAAAATAATAAAAAGCTCCACATATAGTAGAAAAGTAAATAAGGATAAGATAGTATGGCAAGAATTTTCTGAGGAGGGTTTCCAAATCGATTTTCTTCATATTTTCAACCTCCTGAAAACACTTTCCGGCAACAATCTAATTATTAACATTATGTAAAACCATATCCACTTGGTATATAAAACATTCTTTTTTTTTCTTTGAGCTTTAAAAACATCCCTAGCAACCTCATCTGGATTTGATGTAATGAAAGGTGGAAGTTTTAAGTGCTTTGTCATCTTGGTTCTTACAAATCCTGGCTTTACTGTTAGAACATGAACATTTGATTTAAATAACCTTGCTCTAAGGCCACTTAAATATGCACTAAGACCAGCTTTACTCGAACCATATATATAGTTTGACATTCTACCCCTATCACCTGCAACTGAACTAATACCTACTATAAATCCTTCCTTTCTTTTTTCAAAATCATTAGCAACAATATTCAATATACTAACCGCACCTGTATAATTAACATTTATAGTATTTAGGGCTTTTGACCAATCATTTTCACACTCCTTTTGATCTGCCATATATCCTGCACAGAATATTACACCAAATGGCCTCGGCTCTAAACTATCATAAAATGCTCTATGATTATCAAAATCAATAACATCAAATTCCTTTAACTGAACATCAACATTATATCTAATTCCAAGATCACTTGCAAAGTCGGAGATTTCATTTATGTTCCTTCCCGCAAGATATAAACTATAACCATTTTTAGCATATATTTTAGCAATCTCCCTTGCAATATCGCTCTTTGCTCCTATAATTAAAACATATTTCATATTCCTAACCTCCTAATTTAACGATAACATCCTTAGGTAAAGTTTTGCTAAATTCTATAAATTTCTGGCGACACTCATTGTGCAGGTTATATGTTGTATAAAAGGAAATTGGTCTTCCTTTGATATCTCTTTTGTATCTTCCAACCCTTTTATAACCAGCCCTTTCAAAATCTATATATTGCAAACCAAATCCCCAATCATAAACAACAATAATCTCAACATTGTATTTCTTAAGGAGTTCTTCAACATTTTCCTGATCAAATTTACCCTTTTTCTTAAGAATAACCACTTCATACGTTCCAAGACCTGCCAAATCAAGGATGGAAACATTAGTAAAATAGGCAATTGTTCCAATGTCATTAACTGCTACTCTTGTATTATTAAAATTTTCCCACAAAAACCTGGCTATTTGAATCTGTTGATTATAAATTTTCTTCGTATCAAGAATGGCATTTATAGGAGATTTTATAATTCTACTTGGAAATATAATAGTTAAAATAATTATAATTACTATACCAATTATATTTAACGAAAATGAGAAGTTATGAACCAAATGAAGATATAACAGGATATTTAAATATGAAAAAACTATTAAATAAGCTTCGTATCTATAAAGCCATCCCAACTCGAACTTCCCAAAAGTTAGATGCAAAATAAATGTAAAAAGAAAAATAAAGGATAGTGCTAAAAGTTCAGCTTTCTTTTTAATATGGCTCATTATGAAAATATAGGAATTTACAATAAGTATAAAAATTATCATAATTTTTATCCTCATGTCATTACTTAATACATAACGTATAGGATGTGTAATTAAACTCATCAAATCAACATTACCACCAAATACACTTTTAGCCATAACGGAATTAGGGAAGAAGCCAAGACCAACATTTAATGATATTATACCAAACACAATAACAGGAATAAGTCCAAATGAAAATATCAAAATTGGTCTTATTATATCCCTTTTGTAAATAGTATGAAATAATGATATTGCTAAAACTATCGCTAAACCCTCATATCTTGTAGCACCTAATAACATTGAATAAATTAACAATTTTATAAAACTGCTTTTGCCATTATCCCTTAAATAAACAAGATACTCAAACACTACAACTATTGTAAAAAGTATCTGCATTGAATGTTCCATACCACCAAGTGATAATGCAATAAACGGTGCTATTAAAATTAACAAAATCATTGATAATAAACTTGGTGTAAAATGAAATAACTTTTCGAAATAGTAATAAATTGCAATTATTGTAAGAATTTGAAATATCATATTTAGTATGAATGGAACATATAACGCCTTATATATTCCTAATGACATAAATGGTGTTAAAATTAACATCCATAATATACTACTTGAAGCACTTGCATAGTGAATCCCGTCAACACTTAATATATGCTTATAGTATAAGTTCTTTGCCATAGCAAGATGTATATATGCATCATCTAGTGCATATGTAAATGAGCCATTTAGTTTGATGTCTATAATAAATACAACAATATGCATTATAAAAATGAGAAAAATAGATATTATAAGTGATAACCGCTTCATATCCCTAACCTCCTAATTTAACGATAACATCCTTAGGTAAAGTCTTGATAAATTCTAT
>FWWM01009423.1_pt1 | contig 14376 bp, 8 predicted proteins | sample 2228351 | NCBI WGS metagenome assembly FWWM01 (sample SAMEA103939774, study PRJEB20133) | metagenome | reverse complement strand
GCCCTGTTCAGTGCCGGGTTGAGTCTTGTGGCGGTGTGGCGATTCGGCTACGGCGACGACATGAACGCCATCCTTTTGACCATGCCGTCGCTGGTCTACGTGGCCGCCACCTCCGGGGCCATCCATCTGGCCAATTACTATCGCGATACCGTGCGACAGCACGGTTTTGGGGCAGCGCCGGAGCGCACGGTGCGATCGGCCTGGCTCCCTCTGGCGCTGGCGACCGGTACCACGGCCATCGGCCTGGCCTCGATGTGCATCACCGAGCTGGTGCCCATCCGGATGTTCGGCATGTATTCGGCCATCGGCGTGGCGATCGGCTTCGCGATTGTCATCCTGTATGTCCCGGCGCTGTTGCATTTCTTTCCCCTGCGGGGGATCCTCCGCGCCACAGAAAAACGGCGGCGATGGGACCCCGGCTCCTCGCCCCGCTGGCGGCGGGTGGGAGAGTGGATCATCCGGCACAACAAACTGGTTACGGCTGGCTGCCTGGGGCTGATGGCGCTGGGAGCCTGGGGCGTTTCCAGGACCGAAACGTCGGTCAAGCTCATGCGCCTGTTCTCGCCCGACGCCCAGATCATCCGCGATTACCGGTGGCTGGAGGATCACCTGGGGCCCCTGGTCCCCATGGAAGTGGTGCTGCGGGTGGACCAGCGGATCGACGGCAAGTCGAACCTGGACTTGCTGAACCGCATGGTGCTCGTTAGCGACATCCAGCGGGCGATCTCGGGACTGCCGGACGTGGGGAGCACCTTGGCTGCCCCGACTTTCGCGCGGGAGCTACCGCGCCGGGCTGGCATCATCGAGCGACAAGCCTGGAAGCGGCAGATCGAGCGCCACCGCCAGGACCTGCGGGACTATCTGGTGACCGCTACCAATCCCCAAACAGGCCAACCCGAGGAACTGTGGCGGATTAGCGCCCGGGTGGCAGCCCTGACCGACTTGGACTATGGCGAGTTCGTCAAGGATATCCGGGCCGCGGTCGAGCCGGTCCTGGCCGCCTGGCGCGAGAAAATCCAGATCGAGGACCCCCAACTTGCCGCCGCCCTGGGCCCCGAGAAGGGCGTATCGGCCGTGTATACCGGTTTGGTTCCTTTGGTGTACAAGGCCCAGAGTTCGATGCTCGACGGATTGATCCTGAATTTCGCGGGCGACCTGATCCTAATTGGTGTGGCGATGACCGTATTGGTCCGCGACTGGTCGGCGGGGTTGCTGCTCATGCTGCCCAGCTTGTTCCCGCTGGCGATCGTGTTTGGGGCCATGGGGGCCTTGGGGATTGTGATCGACGTGGGGACGGTGATGGTTCCCGCGGTGGCGTTGGGCGTGACCGTGGATGACGCCATCCATTTCATGCTTTGGGTGCGGCATGGGCAGGAACGGGGCTTGAACCGGGCGCAGGCCATCATGTTCGCCTACGAGGATTGTGCGCGGGCGATCTACCAGAGCTGGGCCGTGATTGGGCTGGGGCTGTTTTCGTTCGCGTTGAGTTCGTTCACGCCGACGCAGCGCTTCGGCTATCTGATGTTCACCATGCTGACGGCCTCGTCGTTCGGCAATCTGGTGATGCTGCCGGCGCTTCTGGCCAGTCCGGCGGGGAATCGTTTTTGGGCAAGGGGCCGGCAAGTCCTGCGAGACAAGGCGCAGGCCCGCCGGGCCGGGTTGGAAGGGCCGCCGGAGGCCGAAGCCGAACCCGCCCCGGTCCTGGTGCCTGTTGCCGCAAGCAGCGGCCCATCGGAGGGGGAGTTGGTCGAGGCCGGCCAGAGGCGGGCGGTCCTCCGCCTGCCCCGGCGGAGCCGCAAGCGGGCGTACCGCCGCGCCGTAGGCCGATAACCTGTGCGGGGGCCGAGCCGGCGGCCTGGCGGCTGGGCGTTTTCCTTTTCGCCCGGGCGTTGGGCCCAAGCGTCAGGCAGCCCGTTTTTGTTTGGAAAGGACGCGCCCTGCCTCCGATGCGGCGGGCTTGATCAGGGTGCCCAGCAAGTTCCCGCGGAACATAGCCAGTGCGTCCCAAGCGTTGACCAGCCGTTCATAAGCCAGCAGGGGATAGAACAGCAGGGGGCTTGCCCGGCCGTAAGACGGTTCTTTCTCGATGAGGCGGAACTCCACGGCTTCGAGTCCGGCGTGGCGGGCCAGCCGGGTGATGGCTCGCCGCGTGTTCAGCCGGTAATAGGTGGGATACGAGGGGTGCGAGCCGGCGGGCATCCGGCGGAGCCATGCCGAAAGCCGCGACTGGGCCCGACGGGGCACCAGCCGGGCCCCCAACGAGACGTAGTGCCAAAGGTTCGGGGTGCGGAAGAAGAAACAGCCCTGGGGCCGGAGGACGCGGGCGACTTCGGCCAGAAACGATCGGGGCTCGGCGATGTGTTCCAGCACGTAGTCGGCCACGGCCAGGTCGTAGCTGGCATCCGGCAGCGGGAACGTGCCACCGTCGTAAAGATGCACCGTGGCAAGGTGGGGGTTCTGGAGGGCGTCCGGGTCGATATCCAGGCCATCCACCCGCGAAAACAGCGAGGCCAGCCATTCGGTGGTGCGGTTTTGGGGCCCCGGCCCGATCTCCAGGCACGTCCCGCCGGAGGAGCGCGAACCGATCATTTCGAAGAACTCGGCGCGGCCGCTTTTCCAGCCGGGCTGGCTCCGGTACCAGCGCTGGACGGTTTCTTCGTACCATCCCATGAAATCTTCCTTGCATGGGGCTCAGGCAGCCTTGCGGTGCTGGCCCGTGGTTTCAAGGGCGTCCGGCTCCTGGGGGCCGCGGCGCAGCAGGTCCTCGAGCTGCACAACGATCATTTCTTCGTAGAGTTTGAGGAGCCGGCAATAGGTGTAGCCGGCCCGGCCGTCCAGGAAACCCAGGCGGAGCACGTACATGTAGAAAAACCGCAACCAGGGCCGCAGGGGCAGGCGGAACGACAACTGCTTCAGCGCAGCCCGGCGGCGGACCGGATCGCCGGGGACGACCAGGCCGGCCCAATCGACCCGGCCATGGCGCAGGTGCCTGGCATTCTCCAGCGCCTCGTAATAGGCGTAGCGCACGTGTTTTTCCAGCCAGGCCCGCAAGCCGCGCTCGAAGCTGTAGTGGAGGAAGTGGTTTTGCAGCCGGCCTACGGGGCCGTCGGCCAGGTAGGTCAGGTTCACGGCCCGCTCGAAGCGGATGCATTCCGGCCGGAACAACCGCATCACCCATGTGGGATACAGGCTGGCGTGCTTGATCCATCGCCCCTGGAACATGTTCTTAAACCGCACGCGGTAAGCGACTTCGGGGCGAAAGCGATTGGCCACCACGGCAAGCATCTCGTCGCGCAGCGGCGGCGGCGTCACCTCGTCGGCGGCCGGGTTGTAGACCCAGGGGTGCCGGAAGGAGATCTCGCGGAGCGAAAATGTCCGCTGGGCCAGTTCATGGCCGGCAGAATGGACGATGACCCTAGCCCCGGCCCTTTGGGCGATCTCCACGGTGCGGTCCTCCGAATGGTCGTCCAGCACGACGATGTCGTCCGACCAGGCCACCGATTGCAGGCACCGGGGCAAGTTGAGTGCTTCGTTTTTGGTCAAAATGAGGACGGAGATCATCGAGAGTTCCTCCTTTGGAAGTGTGCCCGACCGGCAGCAGAAAGGACCGCCTGGTACTCGTGGACCAGTTTGTCGGCGATGACGTGCCAGTGGAATTGGGCCAGGGCCAGTTGGCGGCCGCGATGGCCCATGGCCGCGCGGGCCTCGGCCGGCATCCCCAGCACGTGCCACAGCGCCTCGCGCAGCGACTCAGCCCGGGGTGGTACCACGAGCGCTGCCCCGGCCGGCGCCAGCCAGCCCCAGGGCGTGGCCGTGGTCGTGATTACCGGTTTGGCGCAGCACAGGGCCTCGAGCACCGAGATCCCGAAGTTTTCCGACAAGCTGGGGAGCACGTACACATCGCATTGGCGGAGGATCCACACCCGCGACTGCTCTTCGACCATGCCCGCCCAGATCACCTCGGGCGCAATGCCCAACCGTTGGGCCAGGGCCTGCATGCGGGCGGTCGTGCCGGCAAAATCGGGGCCGACCACCAACAACGCCACATGCCGCCGGCGGTCGCCCAACCCGGCCATCGCCGCCAGCAAGAGATCCAATCCCTTGTTCACATCAACGCGGGCCAGGTACAGGATGCACGTTTTGCCGGCCAGGGCGGGCCACTGTCGGGCCAGGTAGCCGGGCGGGCCGGGGTCGTCGAATGCCTCGGGAAATACGCCGCACGGGCTGATCAGGGTGCGGGCACCAGGAAGATAAGCCTTTACATCCTGCGCGTCGGCCTCGGATTCGGCATGCACCAGGGCTGCACCGGCCAGCGTGCGCCGCTCGATGAGCCGGCCGTACATCCCTTTGCGCCACCGCTTGTGCCGCAACTTCCACGGATGCAGGCTGCCGTGTGGCTGCACCACGTAGGGGACCTGGTACTGGCGGGCCAATTGGGCAGCCGCCAGCCCGGGATACTGCCACAGGCCATGAATGTGCACCAGGTCGGTGTGGGGCATTTCGGCGGCCAGAGCCCGGCGCAACTCGGGCGAATAGGCGTAATGATGCAGGATCCGGGGCGGAAAACGGCGCACCTCGACTCCGGCGGGCGAGAAGCACGGTTGCCGGCCATCTCCCACGTGGTACAGGCGCACGCGATGTCCCAGGGCTGCCAGGCTCTGGCACAACTCGGCGCAGGCGCGGTTTCCCCCACCCCCGCGGATCTCCAGACCCGGTATCACGTGCAGCAGTCGCAAGGCCCGCCCGCCGGGACACTGGGTGGCGTCCGGCAACACCTGAGACTCGTTCATGCCACCTTCCTTTCCTTGTCCCCGTGGCCGGCACGCGCACGGCAGCCGCGGAGCCGGCGAATGGCGGATTCCAGTTCCGCCAGCGTCTGAGCCGTGGGCCGATCGGTTCGCAACAGCAAACTCCCGGGGAAGCGGGCGGCCAGGTCCTCCAAGATCCGGCACTGGCGTGCGATTTCGGCAATCGAGAGTTCGGGCTTGCGGTCGTGCAGGGTGCGGGCGCTGCCGCTCAGCAACACGATGAGATCGGGTTGCGGCAAGAGGGAGGCGAGGGCGTACACCACCGTTCGAGGTGCCCGACGATGAGCCCGCTGGACAAGGTAGTCGGCAAACCAGCGGTCCAAGACCACCAGGCAACCGCGGGCGGTAGCCCGCTTCATGGCCAAGCCACCCAACAGACAGTCGATGGCGTAATAAGCGATATAGCTTAAAGAGCGCAGCGGCCCGAGGGCCGGCACCATGCCGCGGCCGTCGGGCTGCGCGCCCGAGGTGGCGGTGGCTGGGCGGTCGCTGCGGCCCGGCAGCCATCCGCGGAGCACCCGAAGCAGCGGCAGCACCCCGAATGCGGCGTGATAATACATTGTGCCCGAGAATTCGGCGGCCAGCCGCTGCTGGAGCGCCCGGGCCAGCGTCGTCTTGCCGCTGCCGTCCGGCCCCAGGAAGGCGACCGACAGACCCCGCCTGCTCCGCTGGCGCAGCATGGGGTTTTCTGTGCGGCGGTCGGCAAGACCGCAAAGCTCGGCTCCATGTCGTTCAGCGTTCATCGTCGATCGCGTTTGAGGGTATGCAGAAACTGGAAATCGGCTCGCTCTCAGGCCGCCCGGCAGAAAGGGAGGTCGTACCGCTCGGGCAAAGCTCGCGCCAGGGCCAGCGCGTCCTCTCGCCCCGCTCCGCAAAGGAAGGCCAGCGCCAAAAGCACGTCGTGCCGCGTGGCCCGGCCGGCTAAACCCTCAAGCTGGCGCTGGAGTTCCTCCCACACGCGGCGCGGATGCCGTCGGCACCGGCGTGGTCGAAGGCCGAGGTAGTAGCTCATCGCATCGGCCAGCACCGGCCCCAAGGCCACGCTGTGTTCCCAATCGACGATCCATAGGTCGCCCTCTGCGCAAAGCAAATTGGCAGGCCCGAGGTCGCCGTGCACCCGGCACAGCGTTGCCGGCCGGCCCGCCGATTGCTCTAATGCGCAAGCCACTGGCGAGCGGGCGTCGAGGTAGGCATGCCATCGGCCCCACCAGGGGAGTTCCCTCACGGCTTTGTCTGGCAGGCGAACCGGAGCGCCGCGGTACTGGGCCACGCATCCGGCCGGAAATGAGTCCCTTCGCGCTGGCAGAGGTGTTGCTCCGGCAGGAACGGCCTCGAGCATCAGGAAATCCCAGCCAGCGAATCGGCCGGCTGCAATCACACCAGGCACGTGAAACTTCCTGGCCGGAATGGCTTGGACCGCCGCAAGCGCTCGCGCCTCGGCGTTCAGGGAACCAAACCCGTTGCCGCCGGCCGGCTGTGGCGGAACGATTTTGGCAAAGGCGGCCGGCCTTCCATCGGGCCGAAGCAAATGCACATGGAGCCGCTTGCGGTGCGGGTCGTCGGGCCAAACGACCATGGCGCGGAGGTTCCTCTGGCCTGCCAAAGCCCCTGCATATTCCAGCCACGCGGCAAGCGGAAAGGCATCCGCAGGCGGAGGGAGGGCGGCGGTGGTTGCGGCCGCCAAGCTGTCCAATCTCAAACGTATGGCGACACCGATCGCCCCACGGAACGCCGCACGCCGCAGGGTACGAGGTTGGTATCGGCTCAGGGCAGCAAGCCGCAACGAGGGGGATCCTTGTGGCAATGCCAGCACCGGCCGGCCGCGGTACCACCACAGCGAATATCCCGTCTGGCCGGGGCCGGCCCGCACACCGGGCGGTTCGGCGTCCGAAGCTTGCTCGCCGGTCGCCTCCCAATGCCCCCCGCCGAGATGCGCCGGTTCGTGGGCTTGCCCTTTCGGCGAGAGACGGCGTTCCCGGCGGGCCAGCCATCCCACACCCAGGCATTGGGCCAGGAACACCGCGGCGACAACGCCGGCGACCACCGCGATCTTGCCGGTTGCCGCGGCAGCGACGACGGCCAAGGCGGTGCCTGCCAAACGCATTACCCCGTGCAGGTAGTAAACCTCCCAGGCGCCAGCCACCCGTAACTGCGCTACGCCGATCTGCTTGCACACCGCAAGGACCGATTGGACGATGGCCAGCGGCAACAAGAGCGAATACGCCGCGTAGCCGGGCAGAAGCGTCTGGACGACGATGCCCCGCAGGGCAAAACCGACCGTCGCCGCCGCAGCCGTCGCAACAAGCCCGAACCGCCAGGAATCCCAGGCCGTGGGGATTCGCTGCCGGCGCACCAGGGCCGAGGCGTAATGGATATCGATCCACTGCACCAGCACGGCCACCACCCCAGCCAGTGACCCTACGGCGGCATAAGCGCCGTAGGCGGTGTTGCCGATCCATGTGCGCACGGCCAGGGCCAGCACGACTCCGTCGGCGGCTGTGACGGCGTGGTGCACCAGCAAGGGCCGGGCCAGGGCTCCAATCTGCCGCTGGAAAAAAGGATCGGTCCGCATGGCCACGTCGGCCCGGCGGCACCAAATCAGCCAGGCCGCCGCGAGCATGGCCAGCGCATCGCCCAGGCACAAGGCGGCCAGGGCCCCCGGGACGCTCAAGCCTGCCGACAGATGGTGGTACGCGGCCACTGCGCCGGCCAGCACCCAGCGGCAGGCCAAAAAGGCTGCCGAGACGCCCGCCAAGCGGCGGCGAGCGCAGTATCGCCGCAGAAACTCGGCGGTGGGGAAGGTCAGCGCCAACACGGCCGCCGAAAGCAACGTGGCCGGCCACGCGCGCAGTTCGGGCACCGTGAGGACCACCCCGGCCGGGGCCACCACCGCCAGCAAGCCCAGCAGGTACACCAGTCGCCGCAGGCAAGCACCGGCTACTGCCGACGGGTCCTCGGCCGGAATCGAACTTAACGCCGTGCTCGCCCATGCGCTGGCCACGGCTACGCCGAATTGCAACACCACCCACACCGCGGCGAAGGTCCCGAACGCCGCGGGGCCCAGCCAGCGGGCCACCGCCCACAGCACCAGAAAGCTGCCCGCGCTGGACAACCCCTGTTCGAAGACACACAAGGCCGGGTGGAAAAAACGCCTGGCGTTCATGGCGCGGCCGTCATCCGGACGTCTGCCTGGCCACCAAACCCCGCTCCCATTCCCGTGCCCCTCGAACCGTCGTTGGGTCTCTTGGCTCGGATGGCCGTTCCTCCTCGCGGTGCCCTGCGCGGTCGGCTGGCGACCTCGGCACCACGACCGCTTGCCCCGCCGGTATTGGCCCGGGCGCGGCTTTGGCCCGGCGGCTGAGTTCGGCCTGCTCGACAGTGATCTGCCATTCCATCCAATAACCCACCAGTGCGGTCAGAATGGTCTTCAGGGGATGCCGCACCAGGCCCCTGGCAAGGACGATCAGGCGGTATCGCAAGGCCGTGGCCCGCAGCGCGTCGATCCGCTCGTGCTGAAGATCGCCAAGAATCCGTGTAGCCAGGCCGGGCCCGAAAATACCTGCCAGGCGAGCACGCACCTCGTGGCCATACTGCCGGGCCTCGGCCACCATTTGCGGCACGTGCCGGTCCGGCACCAGGCCGCCATGCAGATAGCTTTGGCAGAAGGTGAACACGCAGTGGTCGGCCGGCGCGGGAATCCAGATCCCCTCGCGAAAAGGGACTGCGTTGGCCCAGACCCGCTGCGGCGACATCCAGTCCACGCCCCGCCAGTGGAACCGGCTAATAAGGTCGATCTGCAACGGCCCTCTGTCCGGGCCTTCCAGCACATGGGCCTGGGCGTGGTAGTACCGGGGCCCAGGCATGCGGCAGAGGCCCAGGCGCTGGGCGATGCAATCCAGGATCCGGCACCACTGGGCTTCCGTGCCAGGGAGGACCAACAGGTCCAGGTCGCGGCCGCGGTTGGCCTGCGGCAGCCATTCGTAGTTCTTCAGCACCACCAGCTTGTCCGAGCAGCGGGCCGTTTCTGCAACCAAGGCCCGCACAATCGGCTCCAGCATGGCTCCGTTCATTGGCCCAGCACCTTGCGATAGATGGCCTCCAGCAGCCGGCCCGTCCGCTGCCAGTTGTACTTCTCTGCAACCAAGCGGCGGCAGCCTTGAACCAGGGTGGGGTAATCGGCGTTGGCCAGGCGGTGCATGGCTGCAATCACGGCCGCGTCGCTGTCTGCGGCGACTTCGCCGGCGCGAAAACGGGTTACGTCGTCGGCCAGGTTCGTCCCGGGGGTGACCAACAGGGGCAGGCCCCAGGCCGCCGCTTCCAGGCAGGCCAGCGGTATGCCTTCCCAGCGGCTGAGATGGGCAAAGTAGTGCATCCGTGCCAGGTGCCGGTCCTTGGCGGCTGCGAACAAAGCGCCGGGCAGTTCAAGCTGGCCGGCGGCAATGGCCTGAGCGTAGCGCCGCCGGAGGGCGGGCAAGTCGGGCCCATCACCTACGACAATCAACCGATGATCCTCCGCCGGACGCTGCTGGCGGAAGGCCAAAAAGCACCGGACCAGCCGGTTCACGCCTTTTTGGGCATCGAACACCCGGCCGCAGTAACCCCAATAGGTTGCCCCACCAGCCTCGCGGCTGCCCTGCACGCGCACCGGAAAGGGGGCTGCCGGCGGCGCCCCATTGGGCACCACATATTGCGGCACGCGGCTGGCGGCCCGGCCCACCCAGGGGGCCAGCTCGTTTTCGTGGACCAAGAGAAGCCCGCGGCTTCTCTGCACGAATCGCTTTTCTACCGCATGAAAATAGATCCACTTGCGCAGCAAGTGCCGGTGCACACAGGCGGGAGAATAGATGCCCTGCGGCATGACCAGATACGCTTGGCGCAGCCGGCGGGCCAAAACCGAAAGCACCGGCAGGAACCCGCCGTAGAGGTGAAACACGGTCCCCGGCCGATCGCATTCGGCCAGCCGGCCAGCCAAAGCCGGGTCCAGCCGCCCCGCAACGCCGTGGTAATGCTGGAAGAAGCGGATCGGATACTCGGGCCGGGGGAGGTTCGTGTGCGGGTTGCGGGCGATGGCCCAGACCTCGATCTCCCAGCCGGCTTGCCACAAGGTGCGCGCCGCGGCATCGACGACCCGGTTCACGCCGTTCAGGGTACTATGGGGATTCGCCTTGCCGACTACCACGTGGATCGCCTTCATGGCCCTTTGCCCGAAAACCGCATGTCGGCCCGCGGGTAGGCCTTGCCACAGTCCCCTTTGTCGCAGGCGCGGCAATGGCGGTCCTGCATTGCGAGTGCGACCACGCAGGTCAGGGGAGTAACCGCGTTGAGGAATTCGCTTTCGAAGACAGCCCGTACTGCCAGTGCCACAAGGGACGCCACCAGCACACGCGCAAGCGCGGATTTGCGTGGGGCGGCTAGGCCCTGATACAGTTCCCGTGCCATGAAAGCAAAAACCACCGTGGCGCCTAGAATGCCGTTCTCCAGTACGGTTACCAGATAACCGCTGTGCGCGCTCCATCCAGCGTCCAAAGCTTCGGAAGCATGGGTCCGGGGACCTCGGCCCCACAGCGGCCTTTCCCAACAGGCGTGCCAGGCCATGGCCCAGCGCTCCCAGCGGCCCGTGGCGCCCGACCCGTAACCCCGTGCCTCGTCGTGCCAAAGCGTGACTCTTTCGCATGCTTCCCAGGCCCTGTCGCGGACGCTCGGTGACACCGCCACCGCCAGTCCGATGGCCGTCACCAATGCTGCAACGACACCTGTCCGCTTCAGCGAAGGGAGGTACCAGACGACGAGGATAGCGCCCCAGAGGCTGGCGAGCGAGGTCCGGGACTCGAGCTGGACGATCGCCAGCGTCATGGCGCCGAGGATCGCCCATCGCAGCGCCGCAGGCCGAATGGCCATTGCCAACATTCCGGACAATGCGGCCTCCCGGCCCAGACCCGCCGCATTGAACGCGCAGAACTCCGCCGCCAGCGTCCGCAAGGTTTCCGCGGGGAACGCGACCAGGGTTCCCAGCACCGATGCGGCCAGGCTCAGCGATGCCCATCCAAGTCCTCGGCGAATCTCTTCCTCGGTACATACACGCAGGCTGAGGCGCGCGGTCAATAAGACCGCCAGCAACGAGAGGACAAAGGCCAGCGATTTCACCGGCGCGTCGCCAAGCATCGACGAAACGAATTGAGTCCCCACAACGGCAACCATCAGCGGGTGGCCCAGCATCCGGTATGCCTCTTCGGGCAGCACCTTCCGGGGCGCCCCCGCAAAAACCATTACCGAAAAAACGACCAAATGGGGAAGCAGCTTGATGGCGTCGGACGCCCATCCCGTGGAATCCAGCGACACGAACAATCCTGACGTGGCCGTCCGGGTTAAGAAACAACCCACCGGCCAGGCGGCGATCACCAATGCAGCCCATAGCCGCGGCCTTGGCGCACGGCACCGCGGAGTCGCCCATCCCTTTCGCACGGCAAGTGGCGCACCGCGAGTGCCCACACCCGTGACCGTCTTTCTTGTCAACAGGGCATCGCTCAACATGCGGTCACCCGGAGCCCTTCGTGGTTGATCGAAAAATCGAAGAACCGGGCCTGGGGGTTTGGCGGGTTGGCTTCCAGGATCGCCCGCACGCGATGGGCCGCCGCCGGCGAACGGCAGATCAAAAGCAGAAAGCCGCCCCCTCCGGCCCCCAGGAGTTTTGCCCCGAAGATGTGGGGCGCCACGCGATCCAGGATCGCCTCGATGGCCGGGGTGCTTGAATCGGGATCCAGCCGCTTGTTGAGGCGCCAAGCGGCCTGGACGACTTTGCCCAGGGCCTCGAGGTCGCGGCGGGCCAGGGCCGCGGCACCCCAGGCCGGCAACGATTTCAACTGCGCCAGGACCCGCAGCGCAGCCGGATCGCGATCCAGATACCGTCCCACCACTTGTCCCAGGATATTGCGGGCCACACGCGTCAAGCCCGTGTAGTACAACAGGGTCTGCCCGCCGTTGGTCGCCGGATCGAGGATTTCGCCGGGCAGGAACTCGACGATCGCCTGCTGCGTCCTCCCTGGCTGCGTGGTGATGAGCTTGACCCCATCGGCGATGCCGCCAATCTGATCTTGCCAGCCCCCGCCGGTACCCAAAAGCTGCTCCAGGCACAGCACGCGGTCGAGTAAGGCTTGCGGCTCCGGAAAGCGGCCCATCACGCGGTCCAGCGCTGCCAGCAGCACCGCGCCCATGATGCTCGAGGTGCCCAGCCCGCTCCCCTTGGGGACGGCGGCCAGGGTGGTCAGCTCGATCCCGCCCCCAAACCGCGCCAGGGTGCGGCGCAAATCGGTTCCGGCCGCTGCCTCGCGGCTCGGAGGAACCACGCCGGCCAGCACCAGCGCCGCCTTGGCCAGCGAGAACTCGCTGGTCACATCGCCGTACTCGTAAAGCTCCTCGAACTGCCGGATCTCCTGGCGGGCACCACGGTCGATGGAGGTGATCCGCACCACCGGCTCGTCAATCACCCGGGCAAACGCCTGGATGGGTGGCTGGCCGTTCAAATCCACGGCCACATTCAGCACGCAACCCCCGTGCTCCAGGCAATAGGGCGGGGTATCGGTCCAACCGCCGCACAGATCGAGCCGGGCCGGGGCCCGGCACCAGACGATCTCGTCGCGGCGGAGGACGCTGGCCGGCCCGGCTGGCCAGGCGGCACCGGAGCGAACGATGGCAGCGGCCAAGGTAGCCATGGCCTGCCGGCGAGCCGCCACACACCATTGGCCAACCGGAAGCCGCGGATCCAGGCCCTCGCGGCCCAGCCACTGCCAAACCTGCCGGTTCAAGACGCTGTCCAGCCCAGCCCATCGCTCCTGAAGCGGCGTCGCCGCGTCGGCGTGGGGCATAACGGCCAGGGCATCGGCCAAAGTGTGCCACAGCCGCGGCAGGCCCAGGCGCGGGAGGCCATCGCGATCGCCCGCCGGTTGCTCGGCCTGCGCCATCTCGCAGGCCGCGCCAAGCAAAGCGGCCAGGCACTCGGCGGGCCGATCGGCCATCGCCAGCACATGCCCCAACTCCCCGGCCGAAAGCAGGCTCTGGGGGCCTAGGGCTTCGGCGGGCTTGCTGGCCAGCCGCTCCGCCGCGATCCTTGCCCGCCGGGCGTGGAGTGCTGCGGGGTCGGCCATTTCGCTCGCTTGCTCGTGGCTGAATCGCAGCGCTTGCCGAAACGCCTCGCGCTGGGCGTCGGTCGCCTCACGAGGATCGAACACCCAAAGCCACCGCGTCCAGGCGGCCGGGTGATCCTCGGCCAGCACCACCCGCGCATTCCACAAAGTCCGCTGGTCGGGGGGAAGCGATTGCGGCCAGATATCTTCCGGCTGCAAGTCCAGAATCCGAAGCCACTGCTCCAGCGGCCGATGGCACCACGTCGCCGCGCCGCCCGTGGCTTTGAAGTCATCCCAGGCCCCCCACAGGCAGACGAGAAACCTTGGGTTGCCGGCCGCGTCCCGCCCTTTTGCCACATCGACGCAAGCCCCGGCGGGCAGGCGCAGGGGATGGGTAGCATCGGCTCCGACGAGGATGTTGTCGCCGTCCAGACGCAGCGGGGCATGGATGCGGCAGGCCTCGATCCATGCCGGCCCGCCGGAAACGCCCCCCTGGCCCGCCAACACATTGCCCGCATCGAGCCAAGCCCCGGGATGGGCCGACAAGCCACGCCGCCGGGCCAGACGCAGTCCGCTGGCCAACAAATCGGCCGAGGTCCCAAAGTGCAAAAAGCCCTCCGGCGCCAGGGGGTGGACGCGGCAGGGTGTGCCGGCCAAGGCGTCGAACCACTCGGCCAGCCACGGCTCCGGCCAGGCAGAACCGGCTTGCCACGCGGCCTGGGCGTGCGACTGGCGGGTGGCCTGGCAACCCAGTGCGCAGGCGATCTCCCGGTACCAGTCCAGGCCCAGGCGGAGCACACCATGCCCCAGCGCGTTCTGGAAGCCCAGCCGCATCGCCTCCCCAGCGCGAACCCCCGCTGCCCTAAGCAGGCGCACAGCCGTGGCGGCGTCCACGTTTACAAGCCCCACATCCAACAGCGCCTCGTTCCGCGAGTTGAGACACCCCCACGCCGCCTGGTCCGCCACCGAGGGCTTTTGCAAGAAGCGGATCAGAGTGCCATCAGCCGCGGCCCAATAGACGCCGTGCTTGGCGGCCTGCTCGGCTGGGCACCAGCACCCAAACCCCGTGATCCCCTCCTCGCTTAGTTGCACCCGGTGCGGCTCGAGATCGACCAAGACGTCGCCCGAGGCGATCAGCGTGTGCCCCATGCCGGGTCTCGGCGGGGACAAGGCCAGGTAGGCCGCCAGTTGCTGGTCCAGCAAAGTATCGAACAGGCTCCGCGCGCCGGGCAGCGGGATAAAGCATTTGCCGCAGGTCCGGTAGGCCGGCAGGCGCTGCGATGGTCCGCCAGCGTGGAGGATGAGGATTCGCCGCTGGGCAAGCACCGCGTGCCATGCCTGGGGATCGGACCTGTCGGCTGCCGGCAGTTCCCGCTCGAGCACCTGCATCCAGCACCAAAGGGTGCTGCCGCCGCTTCCCAACCGGCTGCCGGACGGGTCACCGATCG
>FWWM01012244.1_pt1 | contig 14377 bp, 19 predicted proteins | sample 2228351 | NCBI WGS metagenome assembly FWWM01 (sample SAMEA103939774, study PRJEB20133) | metagenome | reverse complement strand
ACAGGGTTTGCAGCCCGATTCTAAACGAACCGGGCCTGAGAACCGCCGCTCAACCTCCAACGGAGTTCCGGACACTTTCGACTCACCTAGACGGCCGCATCATCTCGACGGCTCTTTCCATTTGGGGATCCCGCCCTTGCTTCAGATCCCCCGAAAACAGTTCCACCTCTATGTGAGGCGAGACGCCTTTTCCCTCCAGCAAGTCACCTCGCCAGCTCAGGTAGGCGGCGACGGGAAGGCTGAGGATGTAGCCATGGCCAATCTTGAAGACGCTGCCACTGCGGCGCGCGGCCGGCGCGATTTCCACGGTCAGGGCCAGCGGCGACTGAGCTTCGGCCAGAGGAAGGGCTTTCACTGTTTCTCCGTAGACGATCACCGAGAGTGTGTCCAGCGGGCTCATCCAGCGGGGCCACTCAGCATGAATCTGCAAACGCACTGATCCCTGGCTCCCGGGCAGCGAGACGATATCGCCGATGCGAGAGCCGTTTCCGGTGTGAAGGAGAGAATGGGGCCGTTGGAGACGACGGCGCGATGCTGCTTGATGGCCTGCACCACCAGCTCTTCGCTCGTAACGCGATCGGCAGCAGCATTGAGCTGGCGCAGGAGCAGGTTCGTTCGATGACGGCGGCTGATCTCAACCGCCCGCGCCACTGAGATTTTGGTCCCGGAAGCCGACGTCTTTCGCGGTCCGTGGGCTGCAATCCCACCTTTCGCACCAGCAATCCCCCTTGCACGCAACAACTTAGGTTTTGTCGAGGGAGAAAAGGGGAGCAAGTCCCAAACTGCCTTTTCCTTCGGAAGCGGAATGAAGAGGCCATCGGCTTCCTGCTTAGGTCCGGATATCCTACACCGCGAACGGAGCATCGGCTCCACAGAAAGCCTATGATGAGACTGGAAGTGAGGTTGCCGACTCCGTTGACCGCAGCAGGACACGCCGAAGCCCACGGCCACGCTCAGGCAGGTTTCACCGTCGAAGGGAGGCGAGACCGCAGCAAGAATGGTACCGAAAGGAGCTGAATGCCAACGGAGAAGGCGATCAAGGTGGGAGGCGAAGTATCGTACAAATACCCCATCAAGGCGCTACCCAGGAACCAGGCGACTCCGTAGCCAGTGTTGAGGATACCGTAGGCAGAGCCGCGCCGCTCCGGTGGAACCATGGCGGCGACAGCCGCGCGCATGATGGACTCTTGCGCGCCCATACCGATGCCCCAAAGTGTCATTCCGACCACTGCCATCGATAGCCCGCCCCAGAAGACAAGTGGCGCAAAGAAAGCAGAGAGGACGGCAACTATGACAACTGCAGAAACGCCCTTGCGGTCGAACAGACGGCCGAAAATCAGTGCGGCTACGGCGTCCACGCCCATTGCCACGGCGTAAAGCAAGGGAATCCATGCTGGCGAGATGATTGAAGATTTCTGGAAATGAAAAGCAATCAGGGGGAAATCCACATATCCTGCGGCAATCAACGCAACGGCCGTGAGATAAACCCAATAGGCGCGCGAAAAACCAGCGGAGCGAAGCTCCGGCGCAGTCGGCTCCAGATCCTGAGGGCGAGGATAGAGCACACGGGCCGCCACGAGGACGCTCAGCGCCAGCAGCGCGGGAACTAACAGCACCGCGAAACTGGCCTGATAGGTTCCTCGAAAGTAAAGAACTGTGGCCACGATCACCGGGCCGAGAACCGCCCCAATCTGATCCATGGCCTCGTGCAGCCCAAAGCCCCGGCCTCGGCCGATTTCATGCGTGGCATGAGAGAGCATGGCGTCGCGTGCGGGAGTACGAATTGCTTTGCCAATGCGTTCCGCGATCATGAGCGCCGCTGCAATTTCCCAGCATGCGGCGAGAGCAAGCAGAGGAACAGCAATCAGGTTTACACCGTAGCCCACGATGGTGATGGTCCAGTACCGTCGCGTCTTGTCGGTGATGAATCCGGAGAGCAATCGCAAGGCGTAGCCGATCAATTCGCCGAAGCCAGCCACGATGCCGACGATGGTTCCGCTTGCGCCCAGAAGAGCCAGGTACGGCCCCGTTACGCTGCGTGCGCCCTCATAGGTTGCATCGGCAAAGAGACTGACAATTCCGAGGAGAACGACGAGTCTAATGGCTGCTTCCTTTGAGGTTGCTTGAATGGTTGCGGTAGTCATTTTGAGGCTCCGTTCTTCTCGGTACGGGCGCCTTCTACTGACGTGCACCGCGACTCGACTGAATCTGTTCCACGGCCCGTTGCGCGGCGATTCGAACGCGAATCGCTCCGTGCTCGGCGGCACGCTCTAACGCTGGGACTGCTTCGGACGCACCAATCTTGCCGAGTGCTTCCGCGGCAGCCTCGGCGAGGAAGCTGTCGCTGGTTGTCTCCAGGGTGCGGATCAAATCGGCCACGCCCGAGGCTTCCCGCCGTTCGCCCAGAATCCAGGCCGCTCGAACGGCTGTTTGAGGCTCAGGATGATGGAGCGCGGCTCGGAGCTTTTCGGCAAAACTCTGCGCATCCAGTGCTCTCAAGTCAGCACCGCATTTCGGGCAAAGTGAGCCCTTGGCTCCAATCTCCGACCAGCACGCGGGGCAGAAAAAGGTCACAGGTCACACTCTTGTTTCCGGAGGCGGGGACTCGTCCCGCAAAGGAGAAAGCTCCAGATTTTCAAAGGTGATTAGCCGGTTGCCGACGATTTCGCGCAAATGTGGCCGAACACGCTCAACGGCATCGCGCGAATCGATGAATTCGATGACCAGCGGCCGTTTGCCGCGAGCCTCCACGAGGGAGGTGGTAACCACACCAGCCGCTTCCGTGAACCCGGCCACGCCGTGCAAAATCGTGCCTCTGGCGCATCCCTGCTTTTGCAGGTAGCGGAGAATCTCCAGGTGAACCGGCTTGCCATGCCACTCGTCCGCTGCATTCACGTGGATTCTCACGCGCCAGACCTTGCCGGAAAGCATTTCACACACTCCGCGCGAGCACGGCGCCCAATCCGACTCCGAGAAGAGCCAGCAGGTTGTTGCTCAGGAAGTTCGAGGCCGCTAGCCAGTGATGCCCCTGTTCGTTCAGTGTGAAAGTCTCATAGCAGTAGCTGGGAAACGTGGCGTACGCACCGCAGAATCCGATGGCGAAGAAGAGTCGCAGATTGCAAGGACTGAGCACACGCTCAGTGGTCCAAATCAGAAAGAACGCGAGCAAGACACTGCCGCTGAAACTGATCAGCAGAGTTGCATAGGGAAACCCGGGCCCGACCCAGCGAAACACTGCGCGATTCCCGAGATAACGCGCTTTGGCGCCCAGAAAACCGCCGATCCCGATGTACAGCGCTTCACGCAACATGAAAGTAGCTTCCCTTCTTGGCACCACTAAGACAGGTACCCCTGAATCTCTGCTTCCATCCTGCTCAAGCGAGAAAGCCGCGTTTTGACGGCGGCTTCGCCGGCAGCTTTCGTCGCGCGAGCGTGTTCCAGGGCGCGTTGTGCGATTCGGCCCACTTCAAGCAGCACCTTCCGAACCTCCGCCTCTAATCGCCGACGACTTTCGAGCACGCGCTCGTCAAGGTCGTTCTGCACGCGCGTTGCATTCGTCTCCAGCAGCAGATTCAGAAACTCGAAAGCTGCCTTTTTTATTCGAAGACGCGCGCGAAGCAGGCCAGCGACGGTGTCAACCAGGTGGGTAATCGGAGAGGCCGGCTGGATGATATGGATGAAATCGTAGAAATAGAATCTCGATTTTGCGCGGAAACCGTCGCTTAAATCGGCGCTCTCTGGCAAGGCGAGCACTGGCAAGCCTGTTTCGGCCATGCGGCGCAGGAAGTCATTTGCCAGCTCAATGAAGCGCCGGGCAGTTTTCGCGTATGCCATTTCTGCTTCCACCTGTTCCGATTCCAGCCAAGGCATCACGTGCTGGAGTGCAATCTGCTGGGCCAGGCGCATGGCTTCTCGCCTCAGCTTCGGACCGTGCCAAAGTGTCGTGGCCGCGATACCATTTGCCAGTTCCTTGCGGGCGATAGGAAGAATCCGGTCCAGAAACGCATTGCGGCGCTCTTCAAACTGGCGTGACAAGCGGTGCTGTTCGCCGTTGAAAAGGTACGCGATGTCCGCCAGCGAATGCTCCGCGGCAGCTGTGGTTTCGAGCAACAGAGCGATTCTCCGTTCTGACTCTTCGATTGGGCGCATCAGCGCGTCTCGTTCTTCTCCGATAACCTTCAACAATTGGTCGGCTATCCGCCGGGTGCCCCTTTCGCCGGCAGCCTGTGTCAGGCGGGCTCCCGACTTCATCCCCAAATCCTCAAGTGTTCTCACCAGGGCGTCCCAATCGCGGGCTGGTCCGCGCCGCTCCACCTGTTCAATCGCGCTAATTTGGTAGATCGGGCCAGTCGAGCGCTTGAGCCGCTCTTCTACCATGCGGCGCGAAAAGGCGGCAGCCGCGCTACGCTCGGCATCGGTGGTGCGATCCGCCTTGTTGAGGACAAAGACCAAGTCGTGGACGTGCTTGGAGACCTCTTCGACAAGCTGAAGCTCGTCTCCCGCAATTGGCGGATCGGCGCCGATGACAACGAGCGCCGCGTCAATGTGCGGCACCAAAGCCTGCGTTGCTGCCGTGTTTCCGGCAAAGATGGAGCCCAACCCGGGCGTATCCACGAGGCACATCCCGGTTGCCAGAAGCGGACTGGGAACAAAGACTTCTACGCCCTCCACCCCCTTCGTGTTTTCGGGATTGTGTTCCTCAGAGACGTACAAATGCAATTGGCCGGGATCAATTTCCGACCATGTGCCCGTGCGAAATCGGATGCGCGCACTGCGCTTGTCGCCGAAGCGGATCACCGTGGGAACCGTGGTGACGGGGACAACGCCGACGGGAAGTATCGGGTCGCCAATGAGAGCCCCGATCAGGGTTGATTTCCCGCGTTTGAACTGCCCGATGCAGGCGACGTAGAAGCGACCTTCAATCAGGCGCTGCCCGAGGTCGCGCGCGTCCCCGGCCAAACGCTCGGCCCCAAGTTCATCTGCCAGTTCCGCGAGGCGTGCGAGATGAGGACCGGCGTCCACTGCATCGCCAAGGGAGGAGGCACCCCGGCCATCCTCGGAGCGAACCTGTGAGATGAAGGAATTGCTCTCCGGCATCATCGCTGCTTCACCAAACCGCCTCAGTTCTTCGCGCTGCTCAGCTTGCTCTCGGCCCTTCTGCCCTGCACAAAATCGCTGCTCCTGCCCATCAAGTAGTCCACGTGCACCAAACGTGTTTTGATCTGTCCCTGGTAATGATATTTCGGCTGTGCCGCCATTTCGCACATCTTAGTAATCGTGCCCGGCAGCCGGCCGCTCAGCTCGAGCACCTCGTCTCGAAAGCCGCCGAGCTCGTAGCGGCTCAATCCAAGGCGGCGAATGCAGACCGACAGCAAGGCCGTTGCGTCGGCAACCGGAAGAGGACCTACGGGCAGCCGAAGGTTGTCGTTCCAATACAGGCCCCAGGCCTCGCCCAATTCGGTGGGCGAGCACCCGCGAGCCAGCACATAAACCGGGGTCTCCCAGCGCCACATGAGCTCTTCCAGAAAGCGCGCCACCCCATGCGTGCAGGGAGGAAAATTGTCCAGGAAAATCCAGCAAGGCTGGGCTTTGAGCACATCGCAAACCATGGAGCGAAGTCTGCCGCTGGACTGCCCGCGCAACCAGCCGCTGACTGTATAGTGACTCGTCTGCGCGGTCCGCCATTTCCCAACGACGAGCGGGTGTTCATTCTGCCAGAGGGCGAGCACGAATTTCAGTAGCAGTTCCTTCACGCTTGCCCCTCCGTCCACGCGCAGACAGGAGCGCCTCACTCGGTCGGTGGAGTTGCCTATCACCTTTGCCACCAGCGCCGTCTTTCCTGCGTCTGAGTCGCCCCAGATCAACAGGCTTTCTCGCCGACGCACGGCATCCTGCAGTCGCCGCAGCTCCTGCTGCCTGTCCACCCAATCGGCGCCTTGCACACCCGGCTTCACCGAAGCTTCCCTCGCAGGATCAAGACCTTCGTGAAGAGCTCGTGAATACCGTCTTCGAGAGCCGCACTGACCGAAGACTCCACCTCACCCCGGTTGTTTCTCAGGTGTCGCCGGCGGCAACCCTCGAGGATCAGCCACGCCCCCGCTACTTTTCCAGCCAGCATTTGGCGGATGCTCGCTTGGTGCGGCTCAAGTGAAAAGCGTTCGGCAAACTCGCGGAGTGCTCGTCTCAAGTCCGCCACCTTCTGCTGAATGTCGTTCTTTTCCGCTTCAACGGTCGTTTCCAAAGCGGCCAAGGAAGCGTCTCCGAATCTCAAATCCTTCAGCAACTCCTCGACGTGATCCAAACGCTGCTCGATCAGTCGGAAACCGGCTGCCAGGCTTCGCCGATGACCCTCATGAAGCTTTACGCTTCGCATGACGAAAGCAACCTTTGCGTCTCAGCGACGAACGCGCATGCATTGTCCTCCTGTTGCGAAGAAACGAGGATATGCCGCCCGATTCCACCAGCGAGCGCAATCGGACCTACGCTCTTCCCCTTCTCACTGCCAGGAATGAAATTTACGGACGCAAGTTTTCTCAGTGGGAAGGAACTGCGGAGAGCCCCATAGGGCTGCGCGTGACCGTTCACGCGGTCTGTGATCCACAGCAGCCTGCGACTAGTCACAGCCAAATAGTCCTTCGCGTATTCGGAGAGAGGCCTTCGACGTCGGATCATCCGCTCCGCTGGAGACTCCTCAAACCAGCAGTGCAAACGTATTCCGTCACCTGCTTGCACCTCAGTTGACTCGGCGTTTGCCAGCTTGACACTCAACGGCCCGCCGAAGTTCACTGCCTTCCTAAACTCGTGCAGCGGGGCATCGCGAAAAAGCAACTCCTTCAATCGGCCGAGGAATGTCCCTACCACGTCTGCGTTGTGCGCGGCGGAGGGCCACCAATAGGAGTGATGAGCGGTGAAGAAACGAATCCACATGCTCCAAAAAATTTCACCTGTTTCCCGCGCGAGTATGTGCTTCTTGGGAATCCCGACTTCGCCAGGGTGCTCCGAGGAATCAGTGGCACAGAGAATCTTATCGTCTTGAAGCAAGATGATCCGAGCGGGATAACGGGGGCCTACCTCGCTCCCCGCTTGATCCATCGGAAGCAAGATGCCTAAGTCAAATCCTTCCCGGGCGGCGGCAGCGGGAAAGTCATGGGGAAGGTGTGCGAGCGAACGAGTCAGATACGCGTGAGCGTAGATTCTCGAATCGACTTGCTGAGCGCCCGGCATGGAAAATTTACACCCCAAGTCTTCACCCCTAACCTTTCTTCGACCGGTACAGAATTACGCGCACCTTCTCCAATGTGATCAGACCGCCATCAATCATTTCATCCAGCCGTGGAAGAATGTGCTCGATGCGCTCGCCGTACTCCACCACTTCGATGACCATCGGCAGGTCTTGAGATAGCCGGAGAATCTTGTCGGTGTGGTACACGCTTGCCGAGCCATATCCGCCCACACCCCGCAGCACTGACACACCAGCGAAATGTTCCCGGCGTAGCAGGTTGACAATCTCTTCGTACAAGGGCTTCCCATGCCACATGTCCGACTCGCCGATGTGGATGCGCATCAGGGTGCGTTCCCCTTCGAACCGTTGGTGCGTCATCGCTCCTCCTAGAACTCATTGGCCAGGTGAATTCCCAGGAAGGCCAGCACACGCCGGCCAAAACGCTCGCCCCGACATACACACTTGCGCGCAGCCATTCGCCGTCTTCCAACAGCTTCACGGTTTCCCACCCGAAGCTTGAAAACGTCGTGAATCCCTCGAAGAAGCCAATCGTCATGGCCACCCGCCAGCCCGGAGAAATCAGCATGCGATTGATGGTGATTTGGCCGAGGACGCCAGGCAGCAAGCACCCCGTCAAGTTCACCACCAGCGTCCCGGCCGGAAACGCAATCCCGGCTCGCTGCTGTACCAGACCCTGCAACCCGTAGCGCGAGAAAGTGCCGATAGCTCCAAGAGATGCAATCAGCGCGATTCGCAAGCATGTTGCTCCTCTTTAAGTTTCCTCGGCGGGCGGCAACCCTACTTTGTTTCCAAGCCCCTCTGAGCACTGAGCGTCTCTGCAACCCTGCCCAAGATTCCTTTGTGGCCCGCTGGCCAGACTTCGCGTTCAAGATCAGTTTTTGCAACTCGTCTTTCAACTCCTCAATTCGCCGAGTTAGGATGCTGGCTAGGTTCTGCCTCAGCTTGTCTGAAAGCCGTGGCAGAAGCCTGGCCGCGTGCGGTAAGCAAACAGCGCCGGGAAGGCTCATCCACTCTCTGAATTTGCCGCTTGTGAATCCCTCCGCGAACTCGTCCAGCTGCCTAGATTCCTCGTCGCAGATTGTCTGGCAGATTGCGCAAGACCTTGCCGGCCGCGAGAAACCGTCGAGGCTTGCTCGCGCCGGGAATCGAAGAAACAGTCTGGCGGTCGACTCCGCTTGTCCGGCTTCGGCGAACGCCCACATATGGAAGTTACAAAGTGCCTCGAACTCTCGTGCGTCGGATTCGCGGACGCAAGCCGCCTGGAAGTCCCGCAGGAACGGGCACAGCGGACAGACACCGGGCGGGAGGGCCTCCGTGACTTGCGTGTAGTGTAGGGGTCGCTGCACTCTCATCGATTGATCGCTCCACAAACTAGGCCAACTTCATCTGGGCCGACTCCTCGGCTCCAAGGGTGGCAAGATCCTCGGTGATTCTTCTTTCTTCCTCTGCAGTGAGTTCAGTACCGCTCGAAGTGGGTTCGGCCTGGGCGCGATAGCTCTCGGCGTACGCGTCGAAGCGTTTCTTGAGCTGGTGGAAGACGTTCCGCAGCCATTGCCGGAGCATTTCTGCGTAAGTTTGAAGCGCCTGCTCATAGGACTTGCCGATTTGCTCGCGCAACTGGCCAATGACCTGTCCCCTCGCGACGCCGCCAAGCCACCCGGCCAGGACAGGCTTGCTCAAGTGCAACTCAAAAGGCAGCAGTTCGAATGGGGGCAGCCCACGAACCACGGATCTGAATTCGTCTTCTTCGGGAACGTGGTTGATGGCCAGGGCCCCGGCAGCCTGCCTCAGTTCTACGACCAGTTCCCTCGCTAATGATTCCATCTGCTGCGAAAGGCCTTCCACCTTCTTCTGCCCGAAGTCACGAAGAGTCTGCCGCGCCAGCGAATCGGCAGACTGGGAATCCCCCTTCTGCGAGGCCCAATAGTCCAGCAAAACCGCAGCCGCATTCTCGAAAGCCTGCGCAGTCTGGAAAGCTAACGTCTCGGCGTCGCGCAGCATGGTGCCGCGCAGCTGTTCAAGCTTGCCCGTGGCCCGGCGAAGACGAGCCTCGATTTCGCGTACTTGTGATTCGTCACTGGAGGCAGGTTGCTTCCAGCGTAATCGAACCTGCAGCACAGCGACCAGCGAGTCCCGCAAGGCTCCTACCTTTCGCCGGATTGAAGCAGCCCTCAATTCTTGCGCCTGCTCATAAAGGGGCTGGATGCCCTGTTCAAACCATCGGTCCAATAGTTCTCGATGAGAATCGTGCGAACTCACCGGGTGCACCGGGAGATCGAGTCGGCATTCAGTGCTGACGTGTTCCCGGACATAGGCGATTACTCGCTCCCGATCCGCGTGCGTTAGCAGGTCGGCCTTGCTCAGCAGCAGGTTCACCGGCACGGCTGCGTCGTGCAGCGTTTGGATTGTTTGCAAGTCGTCGGGGGTTAGAGTGGAACCCGCGTCAATCAGCACAACTCCCAGATCGCATCGTGGCAAATAAGCCAGCGTCTCTGCGGCGCCGCTTGAGGCCAGCGAGCCCAAGCCGGGCGTGTCCACAAAGGTCACCCCATCCCGCAACCGGGGCGAGGGGAGTCGGAGCAGAATTCGTGTCACGTGCTTGGAATTTCCAGGATTCTGTTGCTCGGTAGCAAATTCGGCGAGCCGGTCAACCTCGCACGTCAGTGCAGGTCGTTCTGCGAACCAAATCGTCAAAGACGGCGTTTCTGCGAAGACGATCCGCGTTGGTACCGCGGTAATTGGTGTGACGCCCACTGGGAGGACGCCCGTGCCGAGCATGGAATTAAGCAGGGATGACTTGCCGGAACTAACGCGCCCAAAGATCCCAATTTCGAAGGACTTGTCCTCCAGGCGATCCAGGATGGACGCGATGGCGGGGCGGAACTCGACCAGTCCCCGCTCCCTGACAACGCGCTCGATTGCTGCCAGAAGCCCGAGCTCGTCGCTCGTCCGCTGCAACCGATGGAGCCGGGGCATTAGGTCCTCCCCTTCGCTTTGCAGTAAGTATCGGCTGAACCGGGACACCAGGCCCTCCAACTCGCCGACGATACCTTCCAGCTCCACTGCGACAGGGGGCGGAAGGTCACCGTAACCGCGCATGTACCGAGGTTTCAGTTCTTCAACGGCAATATCGACAAAGGAGAGAGTGGCGTAGATGGCGCGCCGGGCAGGGATGGAGGGTTTGTTTTTCGGAATGCCCTGGCCATCCAGAACCCGCTTGAGTTGGGTGCGGAGGCGGGCGATGTAGTCTTCGATGGTTCTGCGCTGCGCGGGCGTGATATCGAGGTGGTACCTGGGAAAGGCGGCCTTGGACGTGGACGCACTGAGAATGTGCTCCACGTCAGAGAGCAGCTTGTCGATGTGCTGGCAGCTCACCCACAGATGCCGCTGTTGGTTTTCGTTCAGCGATTGCCGGGGCGCTTTGTCTTCCGCACCCATTCCGATCCTCAACGAACAGGAAACTCAAGCGAGACTCATCCCGTTGGATTCCCTGTGACTTTTCTTGGGTTCGTCGGAAGAGGCGAGCAGACACTCCTCAGCCGCAGGAACCCTGGTAGGAGTCATCTGCCCGTTGAAGGGCGGTTAAGGGTGAACTCCAACACCCGCAACTCTAATTATCTGTGCCCTGCCCACCGGAGTCAATCACCATGCGACGCCACCGAGGTTCGCAGCGTGTTCTGGCGCATAGGCTGCAACTAGTGGTGCCCCACCAGGAGAGCTAGCGCCTGCTGCGGGGCCGCCCAGTCTTTCCCGTGATAGGCTCTATCAGCACGTGTTCTCGCTTCCGGTTGAATCGCTCCATGCGATCTGCAAGCTGACCAAGGACCTCGGCGGCATGGAACAAGAGCGGCATGATTTTTCGCCGATCAGCGACGCGTTCAACCAGCATCTGGAGATGAGTCAGGCTCAGGTTCGGAAGCGACGTCCGCTCGCCGAGGCCCGATGAGTTGGCAGCCGAGGATAGGCTTTGCAGACTTTCTTCTTGCGCTTTGAGCGCCACCTGGGAGGTATCACAGCGGTCGGGGCCGGGCGCGAGAGCATCTTCCGGGCCGCCTGTCTCGGCAGATGCAGTCAAGGCCTTGGCCATACCCCGCAGGACACTCGGATGCGCCGTGCAAATCGCCTGTGGTGAGGCTAAACGCTCGTATTGCCAAGTGTGTGCGGCGCAGAAGCCGCAAAGGCGCATGTTCTCGCCGTCATTTGTCGTCGTTGCTTAATTCAGATTGGATTCGGGCCTTAAAGCGAAATACATGTTCGGCAATCTGGTCGCACACCACGCACAAGTCAGGCCGGTCGAGGCGCTCTCAGTGATCCTCTGCGCGGCGCGTCCCTTTGGCTGAAGCGACTTGTTAGTGGTCTTGCTTGGCATGGGTCGATTCGCCCTGGTTCCATTTGCCCCCGGCTTGCCAAAGGGTATTGATCAGCAGGCGCAGGACAACGCCGAGTGCCTGTTCCCGCTTTTCCTTCTGCATCCGGCGCGAGACCTCCTGCTCAATCACCCCGCGCGCCACTAAGAAATGTTCGAGGAACAGATTCCTGGCCTCAGTACGGAGAAACCAGTCCGCTTGGGGAAGCACTTCGATCACTCGGTGAATCGCACCCGAACGCTCTTTTTTCGGTGCGGTACAGAGCGCGATTCGCACGCAGTAGATCACAAGACTCAGATCGCTCTCGTCAAGAAGGCGCGAAGCTGCTCCCAGTCGCCAGCAGAAACTCTCAACTCGTTCAGAACCCGCAGGACGCTTTGGCGTCGCCGCAAGCTTGACGGAGCTTCATCTTCGGCCGAAGGAAGCGCCTCTGTTGCTGCTTGGACAGGCAATGGGCGAGCCACAACGCCCATCTTCCTCAAGGCGTCTTCTGCCGCGAGGCGGGAAACGTCATCCTCCACGGCCCTCACCAGTCTGGGCACGGCTTCCTCTCGCCGAAATTCACCCAAGGTTTCCACGACTCCAGCAAGGACTTTCTCTTTCGGCGAGCTTCGAGAGGACGGCGTAGGCCTCTTGCGTGGGCCAGCGAGCCGGTAGTGGTGCGGCAGCACTTCGAACTGCATCCTCGCCAAAGCGCACGAAGGGGTCGGGGATTTGTCGGCGTTGGAGCAGATATTCCAGGAGCACGTTTTTCGCGCCGACTTCCGCGAGCACTTCGACGGCCCGCTGGCGCGGCTGGTGGATGCCCCTTGGTTTGCCCGGCAGGAGAAATTCGCGTAGCGGAGGAATGCCACGGGGCCCACACCCGATGAGAACGGCCGCCGTCAACTCACCGCCATTCTGCGAATCCAGCTCACTCACAAACTGGCGGATCTCAGCGTCCGTGTAGTCCTTTTTCGCCGGAGATGCCGGAGGACGATGGGCTACCCTTTGATCGTGCTCGTCAGTGTTGCCAGCGGGCATATGCATCGCGTCCCGCAGAAGTTGCCTTCCTTCCCAGTTCGTGCTCGATTTTGAGCAGCCGGTTGTACTTCGCAATCCGCTCTCCACGGCATACCGAATCGGTCTTGATCTGCCCGATGCCCGTGGCGACGGCGAAATCAGCTATGGTCGTGTCGTCGGTCTCGCCGGAGCGGTGTGACACCATGGCTGTATAGCCATGCGCATCCGCGATTTCGATGCAGCGCAGGGTTTCCGTGATGGTTCCGATCTGATTCAGCTTGATCAGAATCGAATTGGCGATGCCCTCGCGGACCCCTCGCTGGAAGATGGCTGGATTCGTTACGAAGATGTCGTCACCCACAAGTTGCACTCGCTTGCCGAGTCGCTGAGTCAACTCTTGCCAGCCGCTCCAGTCATCTTCGGCCAGGCCATCTTCGAGGGAAAAAATGGCCGGATAGCGCTTCAACCACCCCGATCAGAGTTCGACCATTTCAATCGAAGTGCGTTGTGAGCCGTCGGACTTTCCAAGGGTGTATTTGCCGTCTTTGAAGAACTCGCTTGCGGCAGGGTCCAGGTTGATGGCAATGTCCGCACCGGGCTTGTATCCCGCCAGAGTGATGGCAGTGAGCAGCAGCTCCATAGGTTCTTCGTTGGAGCGCAGTCGCGGAGCGAATCCACCTTCATCGCCGACGCCCGCATCGTAGCCCTTCCGCTTAAGAAGTGTTTTCAGGCTGTGAAACGTCTCCGCGGCTGCTCGTAGCCCTTCAGAGAACGACGGCGCGCCCACCGGGACGATCATGAATTCCTGAAAATCCACGTTATTGTCCGCGTGTTTGCCCCCGTTCAGAACGTTGAACATGGGTACAGGCAGCAGGTAATGTTCGCACTCATGGAAATGACGGTACAGGGGGACGCCGCGCTCAGCAGCGCTCGCCCGGGCCGCTGCGATCGAAACGCCCAGCATGGCGTTGGCGCCTAAGCGTGATTTGTCCGGCGTTCCGTCAAGCGCAACCAGCTTTTCATCGAGAGCTTTTTGTTCACTGGCCTCAAGACCCGCGATTTCCGGACCTATCACGTCACGCACATTAGCGATGGCTTTGCGCACGCCTTTTCCGCCATAGCGGGATGTTTCCCCATCACGCAGTTCAACTGCTTCATTTTTTCCGGTGGAAGCGCCTGAGGGGATCTTTGCCGTCCCGGTCGCTCCGCTCTCCAGTTTCAACACTACCCGAACTGCGGGGTTCCCCCGCGAGTCCGGAATCTCCAGTGCGTCCACGGTGGCTATTCTTGACATGAGCGTTTGGCTCCAATGGATTCGGGAAGGCGCCCTGTTAGAAGAATGGCGATCAAATCCTTCTCCACCTCGGCTGGAAGGCCGATCCGGCGAATTTTGGCAACGACTTTTTCCACGGGATATGCGAACGACCGCAGGTGGAAGACTCCATCCTCCCAGACCGCGTAGCTCGCCTCGGGACTTCCTGTTTTGGGTTGTCCCAGACTGCCCGGATTGACGATGAAACGGCTGCCGACGCGGCGCACGAAGGGTATGTGCGTGTGGCCAACCAGCAGCACATCGGCCGAGACCCGCTCCAGTTCGCCGTCCCAATGTTCGGACTCGGCGGGCAGGTACGCGAACAGCGGATTCGATGGCGTGGCGTGACAAAGGAAAAACCGCGCGCCTGCTTCCTCCACCTGAGCCGTGAGTGGCAAAGAGCCGAGGGATCGCTTCTGCCTTTCCGCCAAAGTCGACTCCGTGAATCGTTGG
>FWWM01012226.1_pt1 | contig 14397 bp, 9 predicted proteins | sample 2228351 | NCBI WGS metagenome assembly FWWM01 (sample SAMEA103939774, study PRJEB20133) | metagenome | reverse complement strand
CCCGGGGGCCATGGCTCGCGATCCAGCGCCGCCAGGGCGCCTTCCACCTCGTGGAGGGCGATGCGAAGCTCCGCTTCCTTGGCCAGTGCCCGGGCCCAGCTCTCCTCGTCGCCCCTGGCCCTGGCTTCCTCCCGCAGCGCCACCACCGTCGCCAGCGCCTCGCGCAGCTTCTGTTCGTCGACGAGCCGTTCCACCACCTCCCACCCTCCTTGCTGGCGCGCCCCTGCCGTCACGGCCCCTGGCAGCGGCGGCGCTGCCGCCGGAGCACAGCCGGCGGCCACCATCGCCGGCACCACGAGCACCAGCCAACCCACCGCCCGTGCCACGCTCCTGCCCGACCTGCGCTCCGTCATGGCGCCTCCCGCGACCGACGCACCGCTCCTGGACTGTGACCATTGTACGCGGCGGCGGGTTCCGCCCTCGCTCCGCGGCAGCCGTGCGCCCACCGCCCGTATACTGGCTGCCGTGCAGGCCACCGTCGTCGCAGCCCTCGGTGTGTACGCCGTCGTCACCCTCGCCGTCGCCTGGCGCCACCGCGGCGGCGACACCCTCGACTACCTGCTCGCCGGGCGCCGCCTCACCACCCCCGCCTTCGTGGCGACCCTCGTGGCCACCTGGTACGGCGGCGTGCTGGGGGTCGGCGAGTACTCGTACCGTTTCGGCATCTCCAACTGGCTGGTCTTTGGCGTCCCCTACTACGTGGCCGCCCTGCTGTTCGCCTTCGTCCTCGCCCGCCCGGCGCGCACCAGCGCCGTCCTCTCGCTACCCGACCAGCTCGAACGGGCGTACGGGCCCGGCGCGGGTCGGCTGGGGGCGCTTCTGGTCCTCGTCATGTCGGTGCCGGCCGCCTACGTGCTCATGCTCGGGGAGCTGGGTCGCATCTACCTCGACGTGCCCCTGGGGGCCGCCACGGTCGGGGCCACCGCCTTCGTCGTCCTGTACCTCGCCGTCGGCGGTTTTCGCGGCGTGGTCGGCACCAACGTGGTGCAGTTCGTCCTCATGTTCGCCGCTTTTGCCGTCCTGCTGCCGGTGGCCCTGTCCGAGACCGGCGGGCTCGGCGGCCTCTGGCGCGCCCTGCCCTCGACCCACCGCACGTGGGACGGCGGCATGGGGTTTCAGTTCGTGGCCGTCTGGTACCTCATCGCTATGCAGACCCTGGTCGAGCCCACCTTCTACCAGCGCTGCTACGCGGCGCGCACCCCTGCCGTGGCGCGCAGCGGCATCCTGGTGTCCGTGGCCTTCTGGGTGGTCTTCGATGCCCTGACCACGGCGAGCGGCCTGGCCGCTCGGGTCCTCCTCCCCGACCTCGCCGATCCCGTGCTCGCCTACCCGGCCCTCGGCCGGCTCGTCCTCCCGCCCCTGGCCAACGCCTTCTTCGCCGTGGGGCTGGTGGCCACCGTCATGTCGACGGCTCACTCCTACCTGTTCCTGGCCGCCGCCACCGTCGGCCACGACCTGGCGCCCTCCCTCGCGCCCGGTGTCGACGAGCGCCGCAGCGTCGTCGCCGGTCTCCTCCTCTCGGCCGCGGCAGCGGTGGCCCTGGCCCTCACCCTGAGGAGCGTGGTGCAGATCTGGCACGACGTCGGCAGCGTCGTCACCTCGGCGCTCCTCCTGCCCGTGGCCCTCGCCCACGCCCCGCCGCGGTTCCGCTTTGCCCCTGGCCACGCGGCCTGGGCCATGGCCGCCGCCGCGGCGGTGGCGGTGTGCTGGCTCCTCGCCCGTTCGCCGGCCGGCTACCCGCTCGGCCTCGAACCCATCTTCCCGGCCCTCGCCACCTCGGCCATGGCGTGGTTCGCCGGCCGGCTCCGACGGTGAGCGAGCTGGAACTCGCCACCGCCCTTCGCTACAGTGGGGTGGGAGGGACGGTGGCTTCCTATCCCCGGCCGGTGCATCTGGCGCTCCTGTTGCCGCTCCTGGGCGTGGCGGCATGGCTGGCCTGGCGCGCAGGCGGGGAGCGCGAAGACCCGCACGAGGTGGTGCGCGCCCTCGGCAGCACTGCCCTCACCCTTCCCGACCCGGCCCGGTGCGCTGCCTCCTCCGCCACTCCCGTGGAGTCCTACGACCGCGACACCCTCGCCGAGTTCATCGACGGTGCCGCGGACCACTACCTGGCCCACGGCTTCCAGCGCTGCGCCGTCGCCACGTACACGTTCCAAGGGGAAGAAGCACCGGTGGAGGTGGTGGTCGAGCTCCACCGCTTCGCCACACCAGCCGGTGCCCGGCGCCTGTTCGAGGACGAACGACCGGCCCACGGCACCGCTCCGACGGGCTGCCCCGGCGCGGTCACCGACGGGACCGTCCTGGTGGCCGTCGACGGCCGCGATTACCTCAAGTTGACGGTGGTTTCCGGTACCCCGGGTGCGTCGGAGCTCCTGGCCACCATCGCCCGTGCCTGGGCGGCTCGGGGATCGCCATGACTGGGGACGAGGGCAAGCTCAGTCGGCGAGAGACCCTCACCCGCCTCGCCTCGGCCGTCCTGGCGGGGGGTGCGGTGCTCGTGGGGGCCCGTTTCTTCCACGACCGCCGCCGGCCGGCGCCCGTGTCCCGGAAGGTGCCGGACTGGCGCCGGCACGGAACCCCGGCACGCGTCGTGGCGGCCCGGGGGCGGGACGGGGCCGACAACGTGCGGCGCGTCGTGGCTGCCCTCGGCGGCATGGAGCGGTTCATCAGCGCCGGGGAGCGGGTGCTCATCAAGCCCAACATCGGCTGGGACCGGGTGCCGGAGCAGGCCGCCAACACCGACCCGCAGGTGGTGGCCGAGCTGGTGGTGCTCTGCCTGGCCGCCGGTGCCCGAGAGGTGGTGGTGACGGACATCTCCTGCAACGACCCGCGCCGCTGCTTCGCGCGCTCCGGCATCGCCCAGGCGGCCGCCGCCGCCGGCGCCACGGTCATCGAGTCGCACCGCCTCCGTCTCGTCCCCGCCTCCCTGGCCGGCCTCGCCAGGGAGCTCGAGGTGGCCGAGGCGCTCCTCCTCGCCGATCGGGTGATCAACGTGCCGGTGGTTAAGCACCACCGGCTCTCCCGCGTCACCCTCGGGATGAAGAACTGGTTCGGCGTCTTGGGGCCCGGCCGCAACCGCCTGCACCAGAGCGTCCACCGGGCCATCGCCGAGCTGGCCGCCACGTTCCGCCCCACCCTCACGGTGGTCGATGCCACCCGCGTCCTCCTGGCCAACGGCCCGCAAGGGGGGAGCCTCGGCGACGTCCGCCGCCTGGACGCCGTGGCCGCTGGCACCGACCCGGTGCTGTGCGACGCCTGGGGCGCCGTCCAGCTCGGCCTGCGGCCGGCCGAGCTCCCCTTTCTGCGCGAGGCGGAACAGCGCGGCCTCGGGCACACCGACGTCGCCCTCGTCCAGGAACTCGGCAGCGCATGAACTGGACCATCCGCCTGCGCATCGTCTACCAGGGTTTCTTCCTCGTCCTCTTCCTCGCCCTGCTCGCTCGCCTCGCCGCGGGCGACCCACGCGACTTGCCGTACACGGCCTTCTTTCACGGCGACCCCTTGGCCGCCGTGGCCGTGGTCCTGAGCGCCGCCACCCTGCCGGGTGCCCTGGCCTGGGGCGCCGGTCTCGTACTCCTCACCATCGTCTTCGGGCGGTTCTTCTGTGGCTGGGTCTGTCCCCTCGGCACCCTCCAGCAGCTCGCCAGCTGGCTCCTCTCGCCCCGCACTCGCCGCGAGAGCCTCGCCGTCAACCGCTACCGCCGCTGGTACGCCCTCAAGTACTACATCCTCGCCGCCCTCCTCGCCGCCGCCATGGCCGGGACCGTGCAGACGGGGCTCCTCGATCCCCTCGCCACCCTTGCACGAGGGCTCGGCAGTGGCCTCTGGCCCATCGTGCCCGGCGGCCGCCCGGTGCCGGGGGGATGGCTCGCCGCCCTGCTGCTCCTCGGCGTCGTCCTCGCGAGTCGCTGGATTCCCCGCGTCTTCTGCCGGGGGTTGTGCCCCCTCGGTGCTTTGCTCGGCGTGTTCGCGCGCTTTTCCCTGTTCCGCATCAGCCGCCGCGGCGACGCCTGCAGCACCTGCACCCTGTGCACCTTCGCCTGCCAGGGGGCCGACGAACCGCTGGGCGAGCACCGGATCGGCGAGTGCCACGTCTGCTTGAACTGCACCGCGGCTTGCCCCGACGGCGCTCTCGCCTACCGCTTCCTGCCCGCGGCAGCCGCTGGGCCGAGCCAACCGGACTTGCACCGCCGCTTCCTCCTCGGCAGTGTCGTCGGCGGCCTGGTGGCGGGGCCCCTCCTGCGGGCTTCAGGCGGCGGCAGGGGGGTGGCCACGGGGCGGCTGTTGCGCCCGCCTGGCTCCCGCGGCGAGACGGATTTCTTGGCCCGCTGCATCAAGTGCTCCCTCTGCCAGCAGGCATGCCCCACCGGCGCCCTCCAGCCGGCCATCGGGCACGCCGGCGTCGAGGGGTTCTGGACCCCCGTGCTGGTGCCGCGCCGCGGCTGGTGCGAGTTTGCCTGCACCCGCTGCAGCCAGGTGTGCCCCACGGGCGCCATCGAGCCCCTCACGGCCGTGCGCAAGATCGGCCTCGATGGCGGGGAACCCGTGCGCATCGGCACCGCCTTCATCGACCGCGGTCGCTGCCTCCCCTGGGGCATGCAGGTCCCGTGCATCGTGTGCGAGGAGATGTGCCCCACCGACCCCAAGGCCATCTGGGTCGAAGCGGTCTCTGAGACCACCCGCGACGGCCAGCGGGTGTTACTGCAACGCCCCTGGGTGGATCCCGGCCGGTGCGTCGGCTGCGGCATCTGCGAGCATCGCTGCCCGGTGGGCGAGGAGGCGGCCATCCAGGTCTTTTCCGTCGGGGAGACGCGCGACCCCCTCAACCGCATCCTCCTGCCGGAGGCGTGAAGGGGGCCGGTTTGCGTTCTGGCGTGCGAGGACCTATCTCTATTCCCGTGAAGTACGCGACGGTCTTCTTGGGGGTGTGCATGTTCTCGACGAGGCTCGCAGCTGAGGTTCGGCCACCGGCGGTGGCGGGCTCGTTCTATCCCGGTCAGCGGGGCGCCCTGGAACGCGAGGTGCGCGAGTACCTCGGTGCCGGCGCCCCAGGAGCCGACACGGTGGCAGTCGTCGCGCCCCACGCCGGCTATGTGTTTTCCGGAGCGACGGCGGGCAAGACCTTTGCCGCGCTTTCAGCGAGCCGCCCGACGCGGGTCGTCCTCCTCGGACCGTCCCACCACGCCTCCTTCCGCGGTGGCGCCCTGCCCTCGCGTACGACCACCGCCTTTGCCACACCGCTGGGGGAGGTGCCCATCGATCGGGGAGCGGTGGAGCGACTGCGCGCCGCGGCGGTCTTCGGCGGGCCACCCTCGGCCCACGGACCGGAGCATTGCCTGGAGGTCGAGCTGCCCTTCCTCCAGGTGGCAGTAGGGGACGTGCCCATCGTCCCCATCCTCGTCGGCAATGTCACCGACCGGGCGACGGTGGCGGAGATGGCCCGCCACCTGGCGACCATCGTCGAGGCCGGGACCGTGGTGGTCGTGTCCTCGGATTTCACCCACCACGGCGCCCCGTACGGCTACGCCCCCTTTGCCGGCGAGGCCGACCTCGGACCTCGTCTCCTCGCCCTCGGGCGCGAGACGGCGGACCGGGTGGCCGAGCAGGACTTGCGGGGGTTCTGGCAGCAGGTGGAGGTCTCGGGGGATACCGTCTGCGGCGCCAAGCCCATTGCGGTCCTGCTGGCCCTCCTGCAGCACGCCTTCGACGGCTCGGGCCAGGTGGTCGCCGTGACCACCTCCGGGGAGGTGAGCGGGAACTGGTCGCAGGTGGTGACCTACGCCGGGGTCGCCTTCTCGGGCACATGGCAACGCTTTCGCGAGGATCCTCCTCCCCCCACCCTCACCCGGGTCACGGAGGAGGAGCAAAAGGCCATCCTGGCCCTCGCCCGTGCCACCCTCGAGACGCACCTCAGGCACGACGGTGCCCTCGCTCGTTGGTTCGCCGCCCACCCGGTGGCCGGCAACCTGCTCGCCCCGGCCGGCGTCTTCGTCACCGTGCACAACCGTCCCGAGAAGGCTCGCCGGGAGGGACGTCTGCGCGGCTGCATCGGTGTCATGGAAGCCCGCGAGCCCCTCGTCGATGCGGTCGCTCACGCCGCCGTGTCGGCGGCCCACGACCCGCGCTTTCCTCCCCTCGGCACGGAGGAACTCCCCGGCGTGAGCCTGGAGGTCTCGGTGCTGTCCCCCATGCGGCGGGTGGCCGACCCCAACGCCATCCGCCTCGGCGTGCACGGGGTGGTCCTCGCAAAGGGGGGCAGGCGGGCGGTCTTCCTCCCCCAGGTGGCGACGGAAACGGGCTGGGATCTGCCCACCTTTCTCTCGCAACTCGCCCTTAAGGCCGGTTTGCCTGCGGACGCCTGGCGCAGCGGCGCCACCTTCGAGCTCTTCACCGCCGAGGTCTTTGCCGAACCCGAGTAGCGGCAGCGTCAGGAGCGACCGGCGCGGAGAGGGAGGGCGAAGGCGTCCACCGCCATGGCGGCAATGGTCTCGCCGATGGCGAGGGACGCCGTAGCTGCTGGCGAGGGTGCGTTGAGGACGTGGATCTGCCTCTCGGCGCCGACGATGCGAAAGTCGTCCACCAGCTGTCCCGAGGGATCGAGCGCCTGGGCGCGCACCCCTGCTCCTCCCCGTTGCAGGTCGGCGCGGCGCAACTCGGGGAGGAGGTCCTGGAGGGCGCGGAGAAACAAGCTCGTACTCCAAGAGCGCGCCATCTCGGCAAGACCCGTCCAGAAGTAGCGGCGGGCGAGGCGCCAGAAGCCCGGATAGCAGAGGGTACTGGCCGCATCGCGCAGGGAGAAGCTTCCTCGTCGGTACCCCTCGCGCTTGAGGGCAAGCACCGCGTTGGGGCCCGCTTCCACTTCCCCCGAGATGCGCCGGGTGAAGTGCACGCCGAGGAAGGGGAAGCGCGGATCCGGCACCGGGTAGATGAGGCCGCGCACGAGGTGCGCCGCGGCAGCGGACAGGGTGAAGTACTCGCCGCGGAACGGCACGATCCGCACGCCCGGCGCCACACCGCACCGACGAGCCAGACGATCGGCGTGCAGCCCGCCACAGTTCACCAGGGCACGGCACACCACCGTGCCACGGTTCGTCGCCAGCACCATCTCCCCCGCGCGCCGTTCCACCCGCCGCACCCGGGCGTCGAGCCAGACCTCACCGTCCCGGGCCAGCAGGTCCTCGGCGAAGGCGGCCGCCACCCGGAGGTAGTCCACCACCCCCGTCTGGGGCACCCAGAGGGCGGCGACGCCACGCGCGTGGGGCTCCACGTTGGCGAGCTCGGCAGGACGCAGCCGCCGCAGGCCGACGAGACCGTTGGCCGCGCCGCGCCGCTCCAGCTCGTCGAGGGCGTCGAGCTCCGCCGCTCGGCGCGCCACCACTACCTTGCCGCAACGGCCCACCGGGATGCCCTTCGCCTCGCAGTACCGCTCCAGCAGTTCGCGGCCGAGCGTGCAGTTGCGGGCCTTGAGGGAACCCGGCGCGTAGTAGAGCCCCGAGTGGATGACGCCGCTGTTGTGGCCCGTCTGGTGGGCCGCCAGGCGCGGCTCGGCCTCCACGACGCCGACTCGCACCCGGGCCCGTTCGGCAATGGCGCGAGCGCTCGCCAGGCCGACGATGCCGGCGCCGATGATCGCCACCTCACACCGCCCTAGCTCCCCCAACCACGCCTCCCGAACGCCATGCAGCCACGCGCCTCGCCGCGAGGCAAGGCAGCCTCGCCGCCGCACCCCTCGGCGGACCGCCTCATGCGAGGGAGCTCAGGGTGCCCGGCGCCAGCCGCACCTCCAGCACCCGGCCGGTCACGGTGGCGGCGCGGACCCCGAGGTCGAGGGCCGGCGGCAGCCATGCGCGCAGATCGACGAGCAGGATGCGGTCCGACGGGTCCAGGCGCAGGTAGCCCGGCACCGCCCGCCCCAGCACCGCGGCCACGGCGGCAAGGGGGAGCGGCACACCCAACGGGCCGCGCAGGGACACGACCCGGCAGCCCAGGAAACGGCGGTGCAGGCGGAGCTCGGTGATGGTGGCGACCAGCTGGGCGGGCAAGCCCTGCCAGGCAACGCGGACGGTGACCTCGAGCACGGGCCCCTCACCCGCGAGCCGCACCTCGCGCACCGCCGCCACCTGGTGTGGCAGCTCGCGATTCACCAGTCGCTCGAGGAGATCGAGGTCGCAGCGCAGCGACACTTCATCCCAGGCAAGCAGCGCGCGGGGGGCGAGGGCCGAGACCACGGAGCGAGTATAGCGCCTGCCGCCCCTTGCTTGACCTCTCGGCCGGAAGCGGAGATACTCCCGCCGATGCTTCGGTCGGTAGGGTCACCCACCCAGCGATGCGTGTCGGTGGCGAGCGAATCTCCCTGCCAGGCACCGGACCAGGGAGCGTCGGACATGCGTGCCCAGCGGGGGCAGAGGCCCTGCCCCGTGTATGTGTCAACACCGCCGTGCGGCGGAAAGGAGGACTAGGCATGAGGCGAAGTGCACCAACACTCATCATTGGCTGTCTGGCGGCCCTGCTCCTGGGGGCGGTGGCAGCGCCAGCTGCCGACCTTCCGTTCCCGACCAACTGGCAGGGGGTCAAGGCGCCGATGCCCTACGGCTTCTACTGGGGCGCCCAGACCACGTACAACGGCAAGATCTACATCTTCGGCGGTAACTCCACCTGGAACCCCGAGGGGGTCATCACCCTCAAGACCACCTTCATCTACGACCCGGCCACCGACACGTGGACGCGCGGCGCCGACATGCCGACGGCCCGCTACCTGGCCACGGCCACTGAAGTCGGCGGCAAGATCTACGTCATCGGCGGCCGCACCCTCGACGCGTCAGGTGGCGGCGGTCCGGTCAACGTCAACGAGGTCTACGACCCGGCCACCGACACCTGGGCGACGAAGGCGCCCATCCCCCAGGCCATCCGCGGCCACGCTGCTGGGGCGTACAACGGCAAAGTGTACGTCTTCGGCGGCAATACCGGCACCTATCAACGCACGGTCCGTATCTACGACCCGGCCAGCGACTCCTGGTCCACGGGCGCCCAGATGGACAAGGCCCGCGCCTACGGCAAGGTGGTCTTCGTCCCCTCCGTCAATCGCTTCTACTACATTGGCGGCGATGACGGCCGCTCGGTGCCGGCCAAGTACTACGGCAACGCCATCCAGTACGACCCGAACATCAATGCCTGGCTCGACGCCACGGCCACCATGATCGACAAGGTGTCGCAGTTTGCCTGCACCCTCGACCCGGTCGCGAACAAGATCTACGTCTTCTCGGGGATCATGTGGGACATGGAGTCGGGTGAGGACCGCGGCACCTCGCTCATGGTCCAGGTCCTCGACATCGCCACCAACAAGTTCACCGACATGACGGCCTCTCTCTACCCGCCGAGCCCCTTGAACCGCACCAACGCCGAGGCCTCCTACGTCGACGGCAAGATCTATCTCACCCAAGGTTCTGTGGGCGGCACCGTGGTCGACGAGCTCGACCTCGCCACCGGGACGTGGTACGAGCCCAACGCATTCATCCCCACCTTCAACGTCGACCAGGGGAACCTGGTGGCGGTGGGCGGTAAGCTGTACTTCCTCAACTCCCTCTCCAACCAGGGGGTGTACGCCTACGACCCGGGCACCAACGAGTGGAGCGCCACCGCGGCCGTCAACCCCATGCCGCGCCAGGCACCGGTGGCCGCCGCCGTGAACGGCAAGGTGGTGTTCTCAGGGGGGTGGATCGGCACCGCCACCACCGGCGACACCCAGGCCTACGACCCCGACACCGACTCGTTCGAGGCCCTGGCCGCCGATCCCACACCCTCCCTGTGGGCGTGCGGGGACGTGGTCAACGGGACCTTCTACGTCTTCGGCGGCAGCTCCACCGGTAGCGACCAACTGACGACAGCCCGCGCCCTCGACGTGGCCGCCAACGCCTGGACGAGCAAGGCGGCACTCCCCGCCGGTGTCGTCCAGGCCACCGCCACGGCCATCGGCTCGAGGATCTACATCTGCGGCGGCTACGATGGCAGCACCGACAACGGCATTCACGAAGAGGTCATCATCTACGACACGACCACCAACAGCTACAGCTCCGGAGCCGCCATGCCGCTGCCCGTCTACGGCGCGGCTGCCGCGGCCTTCAACGGCAAGGTGGTGGTGTTCGGCGGTCGCTACCTCTACAACCAGGGTGGCACGGTGTACTACGCCACACCGGCCGTTCTCCAGGTCTACGACCCGGCCACCAACACCTGGTCCGTGGGCAACTCCCTCTACTTCCGCGAGGGGCACGGTGTTGCCGTGATCGGCAACAAGCTGTACGCGGTGGGAGGCAGCGACGTGGACTTCGTCGAGAACCGCCTCGACATCGTCGCCCTGTCGAGCGCCCCGCCGCCGCCGACCCTGACCCTCGCCCCGCCGAGCCAGTCCCTCGTCGTGGGCGGCAGCGGCACCATCACCGCCACCATCTCGGCGGCCCAGACCGGCGACACGGTGCTGACCCTGGCCTCGGCGAACCCCGCCGTGGCGAGCGTCCCGGCGTCGGTGGTCATTCCGGCCGGCGCCACCCAGGCCACCTTCCCCGTCACGGCGGCGGCAGTGGGGGGACCCGTGACCATCACGGCGAGCCTGCCGGCCGGACTCGGCGGGGCTTCGGCCACGGCCACCGTGACCGTGACTGGCATTACCGTGGCGCTCAACCCCACCACCCTGACCATCCAGGCCGGCGCCGCCGGCAATCTCGCCGTCATCCTGGGGGCCGCGCAGCCGGCTGCCGTCGCCGTGGCGCTGGCCTCCGCCGACACGGGCATCGCCACGGTCCCGTCCACGGTCACCGTAGCGGCCGGCACCACCTCGGCCTCCTTCCAGGTCACCGGCGTGGCGCCGGGCACGGCCACCATCACGGCGACGCTGCCGGCCGCCCTCGGCGGTGCCTCGGCCACGGCCACCGTGACCGTCACCCAGCCGCCCACCGAAACGTACCGGTACCTCGTGCCCTCGGTGGCTCACCTGCCCGGGGTCGCCGGCACCAAGTGGCGCACCGATCTGGCGGTGGTCAACCCGGCCATGACGGACGCCGCCCTCACCCTCACCTACTACCCGCTCTCCGGCAGCGCCGTCACGAGGAACGCCACCCTCGCCGCCGGTGCCACCGTCGAGTGGCGCGACGTGCTCGTGAGCCTCTTCGAGTTCGGGGCCGACGCCAACACCAGCGGCACCCTCAAGGTGGAGACCAACGTTCACCTGGCCATCACCTCCCGCACCTACAACGAGAAGACTGCCACCGAGACGTTCGGCCAGTACTACCCGGCGATCATCGAGCCGAAGGTGTGGACCGCCGGTGAGGTGGGCGTCCTCGCCCAGATCAAGAAGAACGCCGGCTTCCGCACCAACGTGGGGGCGCTCAACCTGGGCGACGTGTCCTGCGACGTGGAGGTCAAGCTCTTCGGCGAGAGTGGGAGCCAGCTCGGCAACACCGTGACCCTCGCCGTTCCTGCTGGCCGCTGGTTGCAGCGCAACGACATCTTTGCCGCGGCCGGGGTCGCATCGGCCGACATCGCCTACGCCACCGTCGAGGCCAAGACCGCCGGCGGCAAGATCTGGGCCTACGCTTCGGTCATCGACGCCACCACCGGCGATCCCACCACCATCCCCATCTTGAGCACCACCGGCGTCACCACCCGGATCGTGCCCTCGGTGGCCCATGCCCCGGGCAAGGCTGGCACCAAGTGGCGGACCGACCTGGCCGTCGTCAACCGCAACGCCCAGACCGCCGTTGCCACCATCACCTTCCACGACTACGTGGGCGGCGCGCCCATGGTCGTCAACAGGGAGCTCCCGGCCGGCGCCACCGTCGAGGCAAGGGACATCCTGGTTTCCCTCTTCGGTTACGCCGACACGGCCAACGTCAAGGGGACGCTCACCATCGAATCCTCCGTCGAACTCGACATCACCTCCCGTACCTACAACCAGAAGAGCGCCACCGAGACCTTTGGCCAGTACTACCCCGCCCTCGTGCCGTCGCAGGGCCTCGCCTTCGGCGAGCGCGGGATCTTGCCGCAGCTCAAGAAGAACGACGGCTTCCGCACCAACGTCGGCATCGTCAACCTCGGCACCGCCCCCGTAAGCGTTCGGGTGACCCTCCGCGGCACGGGCGGCGCGCAGCTCGGCAACAGCGTCACCATCTCCGCCCCGGCCGGCCGGTGGGTGCAGCAGGACGACATCTTCGCCGCCGCCGGCGTGGCCAGCGCCGATATCGCCTACGCCGTCGTCGAGGTGCTCACCGAGGGCGGCAGCGCCTGGGCCTACGCCTCGGTGGTCGACGCCACCACCGGTGATCCCACCACCGTTCCGCTGCTGTTCCTCCCCCTCGGCCTCTTCTGACCGTCTCACCTCTCCTCGTGGAGGGCTGCGGGTTTTCCCGCAGCCCTCTTGCTTTCTCCTCTCGCACTGGCCGCCCGAAGGGATCGGGACGCTGGCCCACGCACGGCTTCCGCCGCGCGGGCACGCACGCGATGCAGGACGTGGTGATGGGGCGGCGTGTCGCATGGTACGGCGGGAGGGTGGCGGCAGGGTGGTGGGCCATCTCGGGCACCCCGACGACGCCTCGCCTCCGACGTCCTCGCGGACCGGTTCTTCTCCCGAGGTGTGGTCCTTCGGGAATCGGGGCACAGGCATTGGCGGAAGCGAAGCCCGGGGCCAGCCCGAGGGTGGGCGGCCGCGCCGGTGAGCGCCACGGGCGACCAGGCGAGGGCTGCGCCTCGCACCCGCTTCGGATCAGACCACGTACGCGACGGCGAAGCCGATCTGGGCCGTCATCATCATCAGGTACATGTGCGTCCACGACGGATGGTTTTCCGTGGTGGCGAGGGCTTCCGGGTCGCGGAGGAGGAGATGGCAGGTGTAGATCCCCCAAACCGCCAGGGCCACGCCGAGGACGACGAGCACCGTGGCGTTGCCGGTCAGAAGTGGCAGCGTCTCGTCGGCGGGGTCGCGCAGCACGGTGCCGAGCGGCATGAGCAGCCACGGGAAGACGAAGGACGGGGCGATCATCCACGCCGCCTTGCGCACGCCGTACTTCACCGGCAGGGTATGGACGCCGCTCGCCGCGTCGCCGGGCATGTCGGAGAAGTCCTTGGTGCTGGACGCACCGAGGAGGAAGAGGCCGAAGATGAGGCCGATCCACCACGCCTCGGCGTGCCAGACGCTCGCCACCATGCCCCACCCCGCCACCTTGAGCCAGATCCCACGCGGGATGGCGATGGTCACGTTGGCCCAGATGCCAAAGCGCTTGGTGCGCCCGAAGGTCGGCCACGAGTAGACCCAAGTGGCCACGGCGGCCCCCAGGTAGAGGAACATGACCGCGTGCTCGCCCAGGGGGGCGCGGAGGCGGTCGGCGAGGGTGACGGCGGGGTACGGGACGACCAGCCAGACGGGAACGATCCCCGCGACGTAGAGGACGAGGGTGAGCCGCCACGCCTGGGCCTCGGTGACACGACCCGCCGGAATGGGCCGCTGTGGCTTGTTGATGCGGTCCGCCTCCAGGTCCGCGATCTGGTTCAAGGTGTTGCTGGCAGCGTTGAGGAGGGCCGCACACACACTGCCGAGGACGACCGTGGCCAGCACGGCTAGGGTGAGCTGCCGTTCGGGATCGGGATTGTGCGCCGAACCAAAGGCGCAGACCGCCCCCGAGACGATGCCCAGAAGCGGTGGCAACAGGGTGAAAGGTCGGTCGAGATCGACGGCATCTTGCCACTTCATGGCGCTACCTCCAGACGAGCAGGATGGCTCCCGTGGCCAAGGCCGCCACCACGGTGAGGGTGAAGTTCACGGCGTCGTGGCCCACCTGCCTCGAAAAACGCCCTTCGATGAGGGCCGCGACGAAGGAGACGACAAGGACAACACCGGCGGCGCGCCAGTTCACCACCTCGAGCAGCGCGGCAAGACCTGCCACGAGGGCGGCACCCAGGGAGGAGGCAGCGGTGCCCGTACCGCTCACGGCGCCCGGGGTTCCTACCCCAACACGGCGCATGGCCGGAAGCACGAAGGTGCTCCGACCGTACGCCTTGCCCACTTCCGTGCCGACCGTGTCGGCCAGGGCGGCGGCGAGGGCGGCAACGGCCATGGCCAGCAGCAGCGATCGGTCCCCGAACGGGGCGAGGAGGGAGGCCACCAGCACCACGACCCCCTTGGCCGCCACGTTGCCGAGGCCGCGCCGACCGCCGTGGGCCTCCGCCAGGCCGAGTTCGACCTTTCGCTGCCAGCCGATCCGCGTGACCGCCGTTCCCACGGTCAGGAAGGCGAGGAGCACCAGCCACAGGCGGACGCCACCGAGGGTCCAGGTGGTGACCCCCAGGACGAAGGCAGCGGCGATACCGGCGGGCGACAGGATCCGTCGCCAGAAGGCCACGGCCGCGCAGGAC
>FWWM01012215.1_pt1 | contig 14403 bp, 13 predicted proteins | sample 2228351 | NCBI WGS metagenome assembly FWWM01 (sample SAMEA103939774, study PRJEB20133) | metagenome | reverse complement strand
ATGGTCTTTCCCTTTCTCCCCAAGCGGCCGATCAGCCTTCAACCTACCCCTACCCTGCCCTTATGTCTGAATTGAACGGTTTTGGAGTAAGTAGCAAAACGTTAGGGGGGGTCATACTATAACTACCCCTTTCTGTTTCCAATAAGCCTCCCACTCTCCATTCAGTTTTAAAAGCCTTAATGCTAATAAGGGATTCGCTTTATGGACATACCAGCTCATTCCCCTCTTTTTGAACCTTCTACAAATAGTAACATCTACATGCGTATTACGATGCAAATCGGCCACCCCTTCGATAGGGTAAGCGACGCTGGATAATCAAACCCATAGCCATTATGCTCCTAAGAAAACCTTTAGGAGGTATCCATGGCTAACAGGAGATTATCCATGCGTAAGATTAAAGAAGTTCTAAGACTACACAAAGAAATTGGCCTTTCAGAAAGACAGATTGCCAAGAGTTGTGGGATTTCCCGAAGCACTGTCAAAGACTATCTTCACCGGGCTCAAAGAGCAGGGCTGAGTTGGCCCTTGAGAGCCGACCTCGATGATGCTCAACTTGAGAACCTCTTTTTCCCACCCATTCAAACCATCCATTCGGAGAATCGAGGGATGCCTCCCATGGATTATCTTTATCAGGAACTCAAGAAGAAAGGCGTCACCCTTCAGCTCCTCTGGTGCGAGTATAAACAATCTAATCCTCAAGGGTATCAATACAGTCAGTTCTGTAGGCTTTATCATCAATGGGTTGAGAAGTTAGATCTCTGCCTCCGACAGGAGTACCGGGCCGGAGAGAAGCTATTTGTCGATTATGCCGGTCAGACCATCCCTGTTCAAAATCCCCTCACAGGACAAACCCAAGAAGCCTATCTCTTTGTGGCTACCCTGGGTGCAAGTCATTATACCTTCGTTGAAGCCAGTTTTTCTCAGGAGTTACCCTCCTGGATCAGTTCCCATGTCCATGCTTTTGAGTTCTTTGGTGGGGTTACCGAACTTCTGGTCCCCGATAATACGAAAACCGCCGTCACTCATCCTTCTCGATATGAGCCAGATCTGAACCCCACCTATCGAGACCTGGCAGAATACTATGGGACCGTCATCATCCCTGCAAGGGTCGCTAAACCCAGAGATAAGGCCAAAGTGGAATCGGCTGTCCTAATCGTTGAACGTTGGATCCTGGCTGCCCTCCGAAACCACACCTTCTTCAGTCTCTCTGAGTTAAATCAAGCCCTCTCTCAAAAACTCGAAGAACTCAATAACCGTCCCTTCCAAAAACTCTCTACCACTCGCAAGGCCCTGTTCGAAACACTGGAGAAACCTGCCTTAAAACCTCTTCCTGAAAAACCCTTTGAGTATGCGGAATGGAAGAAGGCCAGGGTCAACATCGATTATCATATCGAAGTGGATCACCACTACTACAGCGTCCCTTATCAACTGATTAAAGAACAAGTCGATGTGCGACTGACCTCAACGACCGTCGAAATCCTCTTCAAGAATCGAAGGGTCGCCTCCCATATCCGAAGCTACCAAAAAGGAAAGTTCACCACCCTCCCTGAACACCTCTCCAAATCCCACCAGGCTCATCTGGAATGGACCCCATCGAGGATGATCCGATGGGCTTCCAAATTCGGACCTCATACGGAAAAGCTTATCACCCATCTACTCGAAAATAACATCCATCCTCACCATGGATTCCGATCCTGCCTCGGTATCCTGAGGCTCGGTAAATCCTACTCTCCTCAGCGTCTGGAAGCGGCCTGTACTGTCGCCCTCCAGATCAAAGGTTACTCTTACAAAAGTGTCCAATCCATCCTCAAAACAGGACTCGACCGAAAGGGCGTCTTGTTAGAAACAAGAAATGAACCAACTCAGCCTATTTCACACCTCAACATCCGAGGGAAAGAGTATTACTCTACCTGTCAGTAGACAGGCAATGAAAGGAGATCTACCATGCTGACTCAACAGACTCTCGATAAACTCTATTCAATGAAACTCACTGCAATGGCAGAGGCCTTCAAAGAACAACTCCAACAACCCTCTCCCAACTCGCTCTCCTTCGAGGATCGCTTCGGTCTCTTAGTGGACCGCCAGTGGACCTGGAAGGAGGATTGTAGGATAAAACGACTACTGGAAGAAGCAAAACTCAAGATCAATGCCTGTGTCGAGGACATTGACTACAAATCTCCCCGAGGAATTGATCGGTCCGTCATCCTGAGTCTCAGTTCCTGTGATTGGATTAAAAAACATCACAACCTCATCATCACGGGGCCCACCGGAGCCGGTAAAACCTTCTTGGCCTGTGCCCTGGCCAATAAAGCCTGTCGTGAGGGCTTTCGAACCTTCTACATCAGAGCCCCTAAGTTCTATTACCAGTTGGCCCTAGCTAAAGCCGATGGGAGTTACACAACCCTGATGAAGAAACCCTTAAAAACACATCTCCTGCTGATCGATGATTTCGGACTCGCTCCCATGACAGACTCTGAAAGAAGAGACCTCCTCGAGGTCATTGAGGACAGACACGGCCATGCCTCTACCATCATGACCACTCAGTTGCCTGTGGAACATTGGCATGAGAGTATTGGTGATCCAACCCTCGCCGATGCCATCCTGGATCGTCTGATTCATAACGCCCATCGAATTAATCTCAAAGGAGGATCAATGAGAAAAAAGCTCAAAGTTGACTCAAATTGATTTTTGTGTAAAAAATCTATCAACCCCAGCGTCGCTTCGCTCCGATAGGAGGTGGCCGATTTCAATCGGAACAAACGGCCGATTTAGAGCGGAATAGCCGGCTGATTTCAGTGGAATAAGCATTTTAACCTTTTCTGAGTTTGTAAATTATCGGACAGACTACCGGTATCAGGATCGATTGCAGCAATTCTTGGAAGTGGAAAAAGATCGTTCAGAAGAGCTTCTTCTCGAGTCCATTAGCTTCGGAGGCTATCCACGAGTTTTAACACAAGCACGCCTGGAGGAGAAGCGGAGGACTCTCGATGAGATCTACCGCAGTTATCTGGAAAGGGACATCGTGGCACTTCTACGGGTCGAGAAGCCAGAGATCTTCAGTCGGATGATCAGACTCCTGGCACACCAGGTGGATCAGATTGTGAACTACTCCGAACTCGTAACCCTGTTCAACATCTCCATCCCTACCCTTAGATCGTACCTGTGGAACGCTGAGAAAACGTTTATTCTCAAAGCCTTGACTCCCTTTTTTACGAACCCGCGTAAGGAGCTCACCAAGTCGCCGGTTTTGTACTTCCATGATTTGGATCTCCGGAACTACATTGCTGGAGTTCACGGTGCTTTAAATGGTGATGGAAACCTGGGGTCACTTTTCCAGAATTTCGTATGGCGTATGCTTTGGGAGGGGACGAGGGTTCAACCGGCAGCTCTTCATTTCTGGAGAACGAAGGACAAGGCCAAAGTCGATTTTGTGGTAGAAGCGAGCGGCGCTCTCATCCCGGTAGAAGTGAAGTACCGGCACATACGACAGCCACAAATCGGCAGGGCGATGAGGAGTTTCATCTCGGCCTACCAGCCAAGCCAGGCATGGGTGGTTAATTTGGATCTTTTCACCCAGATAAAGATCAATGGCACCCGAGTCCGAATCCTCCCTTATTACCATTTAATTAATGTTGAAGACGGGGAATTACTCAATCCATAATAAAGTCCCTGAAAAGTCAGTGCCTAAAGAATAGTCGAAGCGGGGCAGGCATCAGTAACTCGTATTGCGCCGTCATGGAAGGCCGGGGCCCGGCCTTGTGGTGAAGCTCCCCCCAAGGCTGGAGCTTCCGGCAAGGTATTATCATTTGTATTGTGCACTTTGACCCCGTCCTCAAGGCGGGGCTTGCAGGGCACATTCCCGCCACGCAATCCGGTTTCACCCCCGAAACGCAGTAGCCATACCAAAAGACCCGGCTTTCCCCTCTCAGTCTGCAGTTCCACTACTTGACCTCGGTGTAGAGAAAGAGTATTTTTTATATTCAAAGGATTAGCAAATCCCCCTGAAAATCTTGTTGACAAAAGTTTTCGTGAGCCTAAAATAGAGCATAAGGAGGAGCAATAACAAACCCACAACCAATATGACTATTCACTGGTCCAACGCAGCCCGGTCCTCTTAAATGGGAGGATGAATGTGAAAGGTTTTTTCATTGCTTCTATCACCATTTTGGTTGCGACCTCTTTATCCTTGGTACACGCTTACGCTCAGGTCCAAGACATTGAACCCAAACTATCCTTAAGGGACGCAATTCTCATAATAAATCAAAAATATCACGAGGAGTTCAAAATGCCTCCGTGGCTTTCTGATTGTAGAAACGCCAGAGGTTTGGTGGCTGTAACGAAAGATTGGTAACAATCACATGGTAGGCAAAAGAGGTTACAAAAAATGCCTACTCGCCAGATATTCATTCTATTCCTTCTGTCGCTTTTCATAACCGGCTGTGCTCACCTTGGCACAAAGCCGAATCCTACATATCTGCTCCATGTTCCAACAATCAGCCAGTTTCTGCCTCCGGAGGAGAGGAAAGAAACCAGGGGAATTCAAACCGATAATGACAAGAAAGCACATCCAATCTTTGAAAAACTTTTTCAAATTGATAGAGAACTTGCGGTCGAGATGGGAAGAATACCTGAATTTCAAGATGGAATTAGTGACAGGGAATTAGCAGGCCTCGGAAATTTTATTGGATTCCTAAGTAGTCTAACTGAAATTCAAAAAAGACCACTTAAGGAGATTCTGGGTGTCGGAAAGCCAAGTCATAGAAAATACTGTTCACCTCTTCAGGCCCTGTTTTGGCTGGCGGAAAGGAACGAACTGAATCAGGGGAATAACCCCCTCGAGAATTATTCATTAAAGAAACTACTTGATCAAGCATGGACATTTGAGATTGAATTCACGAAGGAAGAAGCAGAAGGCATTATAAGTAATCTGAAGAATAAAGAGAGGGCAGAAGAAAGACTTAGATGGTGCGGAGGTGATACGAGAAAATTGAATTCTGTTGCCAACGTCTACTTGGGCCTTCCTGAAGAAATAAGAAACGATTTTTTTGAGGATAAGAACATTTATTCCAGATACAAAGGGCTAAACAGATGGGCGAATTTTGATGAAGTGGTAGATAGACTCAACAGCCCAGAACTTTGTGACTACTTTCAAAGAAGAAATTTCACCTATGAATAAAGGGCCGACCCCAAGGGGTCAGCATTCCATCTCTTTAAAACAAAAAAAGGCCAATGTGCTGATTTCACCGAATTTGCTGTTTATTGTTTAAGAAAGGCCGGATATAAGGCGTTCGAACACCATGTGCCTAGCTCCACCGGAAAGGCTCGCTACCATATCGTATGCATGTTCGAAGATAAAGGGAAATGGTTCATTATGGATAATGTGAGAGATTATGGCGGCTTGGGCATCATCGAAATCGAAAGATACCGAAAATGAAGGGGATAGAAACAGGGGTTTGAAGTGTGAGTGGGGACAATCCGAGAGCCGTCCCCAAGATCAAATATTTTCGCGCCGTCTGTGGTTGCCGCTCAATCCCGCCATTATGCGAGGAAGCATGAAAAATGAAGAAGATGGTATTTATTTGTTATTTGATCCTATTCTTAATTCATGGGACAACTGCCGTCATAACCTCAGCGATTGCGTTTGAGACCGTTACATTTAAAGGGACTAATGAGCTGGTGCTAAAAGGGAGGTTGACAAAGCCTAAGGGTGATGGGCCATTTCCTGCTCTTGTGTTGTTGCATGGTTGCCGTGGAATAACGGCCTATTCCGAGCCTTGGGTGGAACGGTTTGTGAAGTGGGGATATCTGGTTTTGCAAGTTGATAGCCTTGGACCTCGAGGTTTGACAAATGATTGTGAAATGCCTCCTCGGATTTCCCTGGAAGCACGCGTCGAGGATGCTTACGCCACAAGATCCTATCTTACAGGACTTCATTTTGTGGATTCCAATCGTATCGCAGTAATAGGATGGTCCTATGGAGGCGGGACAGTACTTTCTGCAGTTAGCACACCAGCAGGGTATAGGAAGCGCGAAAATTATTTTAAGGCGGGTATCGCTTTTTACCCCAGATGTCGGGATGAACATGCCTCTCTTGAAGCCCCACTACTAATCCTTATCGTGAGTCGGGACGACTGGACACCTGTGGATAGATGCGAGACCATGAAGAAGATGTGGTTAAGACCAGGAGTGAAACACGAGCTAATTTTGAAAATTTATCCTGGTGCATACCATGGCTTCGACGCGGAGGGGCTGGATGAAAGATATAGAGGATATCGAATGAAGTACGATCCAAAAGTGTCGTCTGATGCCATCATACAGGTTAAAGATTTCTTGGAGAAGCATTTAAAATGATTAGGGGAAGCCCTTAAGGGCGTGGATAGGTTACTAAAGTCTTGCACTTTTTTGTGCCCATAATTCTTCGGAAAAGGACGGGACTATGTAATCCAATATTTTTCTCTCTATTTTATCAGTTGGGATAGCATTGCTGGTTCAGTCTTGCGCTACTACAGCTACGATTCAAGGTAACCTGTCGGACCTTAAACCCGTGATGGGGGAGTGGGTGCGCCCACCTGGAGGATATCGATTGCTGATAAAGGAAGCCGAGGGAAAAGTTAAGGTCAACTATATATAAATCCATCGCAAGGAATTATAAACGTTTCTCAATCAAATATAAGAATCGAAGAGGGAAATATCAGGATCGAGCTGACTTTGTCCGATGTCAACTACCCAGGCAGTCATTATGCCTTGATGTATGACGAAAAAACCGAAACCCTCAGGGGAAAGTACACCTACCCCCGGGGAACATTTGATGTAACTTTCGTGCGAGACGCCTCAAATATTACCAAGCCGACCACGCCTATTCCTTTACCCCAGGATATGAAAATAGTTTCACCAAACCCTGATTTACCGCCCGAGGTCAAGTTTTTTTCGGGCAAATGGTTTGAGGTGTGGGACGGGATTTTGCAGGACGTCTTGGTTATCGAACAAATTAACGCTCCAAATGCAACGGCAATTTATGCTTATGGTAGCGCACCATCCTGGAATATTAACAACCCAAGCTATGCAAGGGTACAGGGTGAAATAAAACCAAAGATACTCAAGCTCACTCTAAGACGCACCGCCGCAACCGTTACCTGCCGGCTGCAGCCTGACGGGACACTTGACGCGACATATGAAACGAGGACCGGAATTTCACGGGCCAAGATGAGGCGTATGCCGGAGTAGTAGTTCGGCTTTTAGTCGAGCAAGTTAGGAATGTGGCTTAGATTTTAGATTCGTGATTTTCCAAAGAGGAGGTGAGTGAGGTGAGGAAGGCTCTCTTACTGGGTTTATGTCTATTTTTAATGGCCTGTGCTCCGATAACCGGAACTTCGAAGCAACCACTTCAACTTGGGGAAAAAGCTCAGAAGGACTTAGCGGAACTCTCAAAGGGCAATCCTGCCCTGGCTGATGAATTACGAAGGCTTCCAGAACTGAGAAGAGGATTGGATGAAAGGGGTGTTTTGGCGCTAAACAGGATTACAACCTTCTATACTCAATCCACAAATTGGGAGGTTAAACAAACTTTTGATCGAATATTAAGCATCGGGAAGAAAGAGCGTCGTAAATTCTCTGCTCCGCTTCAGGCCTTGTTCTGGCTGGCGGAAGAAAATGAAATTCCATTGAATAAAAACCCATTAACATTGCCTTCACAGGAAAGATATAGAGTGCTTAACAAACACCTTGGCGAAGACGAGGAAGTCATCCAATTTGTCTATAATGTATGGAAGAAGACGTATGACACAGACAAATGGAAAGACCCAAATGAGATCATGGATCGCCTCAATTCCCCTCACCTTTTTGATCTATTTTTCAGGGACAATATTGCTTATGACTTTGATAAACTTGAGGCGACAAAAAATGACAGAAGATACCATGAAAATTGGGGGTCCTATCTTCAATCAGCGAAGGTAACTATCAAAAGGAGGCAAGGCACTTGCCAGGACGCGGCGAATATGGCTGTAGAAATACTGACAAAAGCTGGATATGATGTAAAGCCCTTACAGGTGAAGTTTCAAAGTCCTGGCCCTTATGGGACTAATAGACATTGGGTGGGAGTATTAAAGGAAGGAGGATTGTTTTTCAAAATAGCTGATGACCATTTTGTTAAGGAAGGAATCGTTGGGCCTTTCAAATCAATCAGGGAGATCGCCGATAAGGTATCTGAACATTATGAAACCTCAACGGCAGATTACTCCTTATCTCAAATTCCCATTCCTTAAATAAGAAAGGAGGATGACATGAAGAAAATATTTATGTGGTTTGTCTTCTCGTTAATAATCGTTTTCATATTCTTACTGAATGATTCTCTTGCCCAGGTCACCATCTCATTGTCACTGTCCGCTGAGGAAGAAGAAGTCATTAAACCTTTAAGAACGGTCGTGGATGCATGGCATAAAAAAGATATCGAGTTGATGATGTCTGTATATCATGAAAAGGCTATCATAGAACTGGTCGCTGGAGGAAAGGTTAATAAGGAAAGACTTAGAAAAATCCTCAGGCCCGGAAGCCCTAATCTTTCGTATGATATTAAAAAGATTGAAATCTCAGGGGATAAAGCGACCGTAGAATGTATACAAACATTCGGGAATAAGACTTTTCCAAGAAAGTTTGATCTGGTTAAAGAGGAAGATTCCTGGCTTATCATCGGCCAATGGCTTCAATGAAAAGCTGAAGGTTCAGGCGAAGAATAGTATGGAGATGATCCCTTTTGAGAAAGGGGGTGAACGGCATGAAGAAGATGATCATTGGAGGATTTGTGATGTTATTCCTGGCTTTGCTCGCAGGGTGTGCAACCATTCCTGTAAAACCCATAACCCAAACTGACCTACCTGACCTAAGGGGGAAATGGGAAGGGTATTACGGAGGAGGAAATTTCAGGGAGCGTATCGAACTAGAGATAATCAATGAAAACTTGGTGGGGAGTATTACATGGCATGGAACTCCTTCGGACACGGCAACCACTCCATTTAGGGGCACGATAGAGAACGGCAGACTCGTGTATACCTGGGGAGGAAATAATTGGGTAAGGCTAAATCTCTAGTCTGGGGGTCAGGCTTGCAATATTGCAATTTTGGAAATTTTAATCTTTAAATCAAACCTTCTACAGGTCGTAATTGATCGGATTTGTCAAGCAACCCAGTCTCAGGTCCACACTATTGACTCCTTATTTTCCTAAGGGTTTAAACCCCTTCCACATTGTAAAGGAATCGCTACCCTTGTCTTTACGTTAAAATAATTCGTTTAACCTATTTCAGATAGGTTAGAGAAGAAGAGAATTCCTTTCTTACAATAGGAATAATTTTCCCTCTTGAGAGGTGCCTTTTAAATGGGTGACCCCAATTCCTCTTCATGTAAGCTTTACCCCAGAGCTTGACCTATTATTCCCACTCCCACTAATTCACTCTTTAGAGAGAGAATTCCATCCATTCGGGCCCTTAAGTTGGCCTGGTAATCTCGTAAACTATTTTCAGCGATTTGTTTTATGGATTGTTTATCAAAAGCAAGGAGTTTTCCCATTGAGGGGTTCTTTCTTACAATCCGATCCAACAAATCCAGATCGAGACGTTCCTCAGAGAGTTTGCAAAAAGATTCTTGCAAATCAATCAAAAAACTTTCATAAAACTGCTTTGAATGCCCGTTTTCCATCTGGGCAGTGATGAGATATCTAACAGTAAGCGCTTCTGCTTTCTCATCTGAAGCTCTTAAATCCGAGACTTCCCCTTTCCATGCATGACTCTGGAAGTATCGGATAAGGGCATCAACAAGGGGGTGTCCCAGACCTAACAACTCCATGCCACGCCTTCTCATAGCGAGATTTCTATCAAACGTTGTGGATGGATATTTTGACAAAACGCCAGGAAAATCCCTTAAAACCTTTGGTGTCTCGATACGGAATCCTTCACCCTCTGGTAAAAAAGCTCCATCCAATGCAAGAATTCCGGCTTCTACAAATTTCTGTAGATCTTCCATCGAAAATTTGCCTTGAAGATCTCGATAATGTTGCAGGTTGAATGCCTCAAGCCCCTGGGCCAGACTCCTCAAGGCTTCACTTGCCTGCCTTGCCTTCTCTAAGGCCTCGGAGAGTTCTTTTTCTGTCCTTTTGTAGTCCCGATCGATTAATGCCTTCTTGTAAAGTTCCTGGTAATTTGGTGAAGAGCCAAGGAATCCCAGTATTTCTGACCGGAAATCCTCAAGAACATCTCCAGTCACCTCATCCACTTTACCAATTGTCTTTGCGATCTCAACCAATTTCCTTTCAAGCAAACCATAAATCTTCTCTTCAACCGTATCTTCAGCAACCAGGTTGTAGATTTGAGAGGTATCAAACTGTCCATAGCGGTGAATTCTACCAATCCTCTGCTCCACTGCCATCGGATTCCATGGAAGGTCATAATTAAATAGGATATGACACACCTGAAGATTGATGCCTTCACCTCCTGCTGAAGTGCTAATTAAAAACTGCGCTCCATTGGGATCCCAAAAGGATTCTACTGCAGAAATCTTCTCTTCCAATGGCCCTCCTTTAATAATCGCAATTTTATTAGGACCATATAGTTTTGCCATCTCCTCTCTTAAGAACTCCTGCGTTTCTCTATATTGAGTAAAGACAACGAATTTTTCTTGAGGATGTTCTCTTCGGATCTGCTCGACAGCCCGAATGAATGTATTAAATTTTCGATCGATCCCTTCAGGAACGAGTCGGATTAACTCCTTAACTTTTCTTGGTTCATCCGGAATATTGGTCTCGGCATAGATAGCCTGCTCTCCTTCTTCTTCAGAGTCGAGTGTCCATTCGGTAATTTCCTCCTCAGCCATTTTTCTCTTTGCCAGTTGTTGTTTCAGTTGTGCAATAGAAGCATCAGCCTCAGTTCTTTGGGTCGGCGAATAAGAAATTCGATACAAATCTATTGCCAATTGACGCATCTCTTCCTGCAATGACAGGATACGAGTTGCCAGATCATCCGATTTCTTTGCTGAGGCCATCTTTGATTCCAACTGCATTTGCTCCCTTGCAAGAAGAACAAGGAGCCTCCTTCTCAAAGCCTGTTTGATCGCCCTTGGACTTGAAGACATCATCTTTTGAAATGTGGCCATAACAAAGCCAATGGCTCTTTGTTGACTCGTTGTTTTCGATTGTCCAACCCCGGCAACGCTATAGCCCTCTTTCAAATAATCCGTCAATCTCTCATAGAAAGCCCTTTCCTGAACCGATAGATTAAAAACTTGAGAATGAACCTGCCTTCTCATAAATATTGGTTCCCCTCGAGCATCTGTCACTTCCCTCTTTGTCCTTCTAATCATCACACGATTGAGAAGACCTTTATGGTCAAGCATTGCCTCTGGCGATTCGAACAACTGATCATCGAGAAGATTGATTAAACACCAGAATTGGAATCCATCTCCTTGATGAGGGGTGGCAGTCAAAAAGAATAAATCCCTCGTTCGTGAACGAAGGTTTTCTGCAAGCCTGTAATTCTGAGTGCTTTCTATTTTCTTACCATACCGTTTTCGCGTTAGATGATGAGCCTCATCAAAGATAATTACATCCCACCTGGGGCCCTCCATGAGTTTCTCCATCCGGTTCGTCCTCTTAACTGCGTCAATGGATGCAAGAACTAAAGGATGACGTTCCCATGAGGATGGGCGATCATCGAGAAAATCTCTTCCAAGGATCTCAAATTCAAGCCGAAAACAGTCCCGAAGTTCTTGCTGCCAATTCTTTGTAAGCCCCGCAGGGCAAATAATCAGAATCCTCTCCGCCTCCTTTCTTGCCATCAACTCCCTGATCAACATGCCTGCTTCGATGGTTTTGCCGAGACCCACTTCGTCTGCAATAAGAAAGTGCCTCCGTGATTCATTGATAAGCTTATGAGTTAAAAGGATTTGGTGAGGAAGAAGCTGGGTTCGGCTATTTGAGAGTTCACCGCCACTGTTCTGCAGGGGGAATTGATAGGAGAGCTGTTTTAGAAGGAAGTTTTTAGGAGAATCAAAATCGCCATTACCAAGGCGCTCCCAAAGATCGGGAACAGGTTGAAGGCGATCAACAGGGACCGTTTTAACGTATCTTCCGTCCGGACGCTCAAAGACAACATCCGCTTGAACTATTCCTGCAACTTCTTCAACAAAAAGGACCTCACCAGCTCCCTCGTATTCCTGTCCCCTGATACAAACCCTGGATCTCGGTTCTATGGTTTGATCTAGTGACTTTCCCAAAACCCCTCCCGCCTATCTAATAACTCCTTCACCCCCCTTACACTAAGCTAAGGGGAGGTCGGGTAGATAGGATTTCTTTGAATTATCCTGAGGACAGATTAAAGTTCGTTGAGAAAAAGACATTTCCTTTCGCGTCAGTTTCCCGATGAGGTGATCCGAAAATAAAACCAATGGGGAGTCTTCTCCCCCTGTATTCAGCCCAGATCACATCTCCAGGAATCAATTTCTCCTTAAATATGATCTGGACACTCATAAGTTTTGATTCGAGGGCAGACGCTCCCGACTTCAGGCGATTCTTGATATCGAGGGCAAGCTTTTCATCTTCTGGCGCGGCGGCAAAGAGAACCTCTTCAAGACCTTCCAGACGGATCTCAGAGAACTTCTTAAAAGGAATTTCTTCGCCTTCCAGCTCCCTGAGGAAATCAAGAAATCCCATCACCTCCTGATAAGGCTCGATCCCATTTTCTTTATATATTGCCAAATCCCTCTGAGCAATGAGTAGGTAACCTGTTCGCGCCAAAAGATTCTCCTTTTACCGGAATAATGGGCCGGTTTCCATCATTTTTATTATTTTTGAGAGGGCTGGGGCAAACTCCTTTCGCTTGTCAGATAAATAGGTGCATGCTGCTCTTATCTCCCTTGCCTCGCCTCTCCACTTCTCAAGCCAGGGGATAAGGCTTTCTTTCATCTCAGCCAGAGCCATTAAGAAATGGATTTTATCAATAAAATATCCCTTTCCATTTTTTGATTTCTTATCTTTGCCAAACATATCCATTTGAGGATCAACTCTTTCGCCTCGAAATTTCTCCGAAAGAGAGTTATATCGCTCCATGGGAGATTTAACCTCATATGTTCTCCCCCCTTTAACCCTTCCCTTCGTAATCAAACCTGCCTTCATCAGGTCGTCGATCTCAAGAATTCCACGAGTAGCCTTATGAACCTCATCACTCTTAATCTCTCTTTTCTCACATAGCGAAATCAGATAAATATAGCTTTCAGGGTCGAGATCGGATAATTCAGATGGAAGAGGCTTCTCTTTTGTGGTCAACTGGTCAACGAGTTCCTTAATCTGCTTTAAAGCTTCGCTTAAAGGAACAGGGTTGCCTTCAGGATCCACCACAGCCCTATAATGCCTGCTATAGAGTTCAAGACACTTGCCAATGAGAATCATGTTTACATCGCCTGATGACAAAGGCTCACGGCCATATCGCCCCGCTTCAATCATCTCGATCTCTTCCCGTGCCTTTCTCCTTATTTCCTGCCGAATCCCCGCCCACGAACGAGTTGTAATTGTTGTACCCTGCGCTCTTTTCTTACAAACATGGATAAGATCGTAGGCAATCGCCTGTTTATCCATTAAATGTAGAGAGCTTTCTGATTCGGCGTGAATTGGATAAACACTGACTATTTCAAACCCCGCGTCGCAAACAGCAGATAACAAAGATTCCCATGCCCTTTCTTCAGAGTGGTGGAAAGTAAAAATCATTAATCCGCCTTCATTCAGATTTTCATAACATCTTTTCCATACCTCAGTTAACCCTTCCTTGTAATCCTCATCTGTTTTCTGGCGGGTGGGGTTTTTAATAATCTCTTCTGCCTTTGGTGTAATTTCTGGAGCAAAACTGGAATAAGTTCTTGATAGAATCAGTCTCAACCAAACATAAAAAAAGTCAGCAAGTTCTGAATAGTTTACGTTGCCAGCATAGGGGGGGTCGGTAACAACAAAGTCTATTCTATCAGGTATTCTAATTCGACTTGATGATTGACAAAGTATTATTCCACTACCTTCGATAGAAACTTTCTCTTTCGATTTGATCTTAACCTGGCGTTTGTCTTTAATTTTACACTCATATGGCTCATTATTAAATAATTTTCCAGACAAGACTTTCTGGAAACAGTTATTGAATGTCTTTTGTCCTGAAACGATCCCTAAGATGTTCTGTTCTGCGAGAGTAATTTTAGGCTGATAATCATGACGTGAAAATATTCCCCCTGGGGGAATTCCACCAGGGGTATTTCTTTTTGCAAGTGTTCTTGTAAATAGGTTATTTGATTCTAACGTATGTGAAAATGTTAATAGCAACATCTCCTTTAAGGTTTGGTTGGGTTCTTCGTCGATGGATTTGAGGAGTGTTGATAGACAGAGGA
>FWWM01012205.1_pt1 | contig 14414 bp, 13 predicted proteins | sample 2228351 | NCBI WGS metagenome assembly FWWM01 (sample SAMEA103939774, study PRJEB20133) | metagenome | reverse complement strand
TTCCTGCATCCGGTCGTAGTACAGGGCTAGCCCCAGGGTTTCTTCCTGCGCCGGATAGACCGGCGCGCCGGGGTCGGGGGGGAGGTATTCCTCCGGCATAATCCGGGTCACCTGCACGTGCGCGGCGTAGGAGAGGCTCACCGGCAGCAGGTCGCGCCGGGCCAGGAACACGTCGGTGTCGAACTGGGTTCCCTCGTAGAGCTTGATCACCTGATCCACCATGCCGTAATAGCGCACGCTGCCCTTACGCGGGTCGGGATGCGGAAACTCGACATACACCATATCGTCGAGGCGCAGGTACTGCCCCTCCTCGACAGCAACCCAGAAATCCAAGGCCTTTGCTTCGCGGCTACCCAATACCATGCCTACCGGTTTCACAGCTTCCTCCCAACTCTAAGCAAATAGCGCCTGCACGATTCTACGCCGAACCACCTCGGCCTGCCCCAGGTGCCGCCCCAGCCACTGCTCCAGGCCCCCTATGGGGATCAGGTTTTGCGGTGCGCGCGGGTCCTTGGCCGGTGAGGAGGCCAGGGTGCAAAAAAGGCTGACCGAAAGATCGGCCAGTCGAACCGCCTCGCTGGGCTCCTCGGTGGGGGTCTCGATGCGCAGGAGGGCCGCGCCGCTGTAGAAGGTGCTGTTTGGTTCCAGGGGCAGGCGCACGTACCACGAGGAAACGCTCATTTGGCGTGGTAGGGCTTGACGGGGAATCTGAAATATGGGGGTGCGCTGGTAGGGTTGTAGCTCATACAGCAAAGCCTGATGTTTGGGCCCCAGGTAGGTTGCGGCCTGGGTCTTGGTGTAGCCCAGCAGCCGTTCGGGTGCGTGGTAAGCCTGCTCACCGGGGAAAATTTGCCCATCCACGATTACCAGGCCGCCCTCGAGCCTGTTCACCAGACTGGCCTCCAGGTGGCGCATCACCTCGATAACCTTGCTGCGCAGGCTGGTAGGGTCGGATTTTTCCGTCTGGATGGGTTCGTAGTGCCTGAGGCCAGGGGGTAGGGGTTCCACGAGGTCGCTGCTGTGCAGCAGGATGTGGCGCTTGATTGGGTCTCCTACCGGGCGAATGCCGGCCCCATCCCGCAACACAGCCCCCGCGATCACTGTTGCTAGCAAGGCCCGTCGCCCCCTGGCATCGGCGATCTGGGCATCTATACGCCGGCGGCCATCCACCAGGTACACAATCGGCCAGTCCTGGGGTGCGACCCTTGGGGGTGTATGGGCGACCCAGTCGCCCTCATAAGGGATTTTGATGTCCTCGAGGCCGCCGCTTTCATCCTCGCTCTCTATGCGTTCGGGCAGCGCATACTCAGGGTTCCAGGCTTCTAGCTTCCAGGCCATAAAACCAATCTACAATATTTTGTTTTTTACGAAAATAGCGAAATGAAAATGTAAGAAACATATGACCCTTTACTCAACCTCTCCTGCACCAGGCCGCTACGCCAGCCCGGATGCCTTACTTTAGGCGATTAAGTACGTCCTGGGCTTCTTTGAAATCAGGCCGTAGCTTGAGGGCCTGTTCGCACTGCTCTTTTGCGCCGGCCTTGTCCCCTAGCAGTTCGTTGGCGCGGCAGAGCCAGTAGCGGTAAACCGGGTTGTTCTGCTCCAGGGCTACAGCCTTGGTGAAGTTGAACCGGGCCTTCTGGTAGTCCTTGAGTTCGATCAGCACCTGGCCCAGGCCAACGTAGGCATCCGGATAGCGAACCGGCGAGAGGGCCACAGTTTGCTGGTAGGAGACCCCGGCCTGCTGCCAGTCTTTCTTCTCGTAGTAGGCATCACCCCGGCGCAGCCAGGCCTCGGCGTTGCCGGGGCTCAGGATTACGGCTTGGTCGAGGTGCTCAATGGCTAAATCGACGTTGCCCCTGAGCAGCAGCAGGCTACCGTATTTGATGCGCAGGCTGGGGTTTTTGGGGGCCGCCTTAACCGCCTCATCGTAGTGTTTGAGGGCTTCATCCCACTTGCCCTGTCGGATGTAGATATCGGCCAGCAGAGCCCGCACGACTGGTTCGTCCTTCAGGGCCAGCGAGCGGCTGATGGATTCCACGGCCTGGTCGAGCTTGTTCTGGTAAGCCAGCACGGTGCCGCGGGTTGCATAAATAGGGGCGTACCTGGCATTAACCCGCTCAGCTTCGCGCAGTATGCTCAGGGCCTGATCCAGCAAGCCCTTGCTGGCCTCGCGGTTCTCCGCGAGGAGGTACTGCCGCACATACACCTGGGCCAGCGCTACGTAGGACTGAATGTAGCTGCTGTTAAGGGTGATGGAGCGGCGCAGGTTCTCGATGGCCGCGGTAAAACGGTTCAAATCGGACTGCACACGGGCCAACAGATAGAGGTTTTCTGCGCTGGGTGCGTCCTTAACCGCGCGCTCGCAGGCGGGTAAGGCTGCTTCGGGGCGCCCCGCCTCGTAGAGCAGGAGGCATAGGCTGGCTTGAGTCTGCGGCTTGGGTGTGGGCTGGGTGGGGTTTTGCTGCGCCACAGCGGCCCCTACCGACAGCGCCAGCACAAAGAACCAAAAACGCATCATTTTCCTCCTAAATGGTGCTATGGGCGTCTGCACTCGACCCAGGGATACGGCTAACTGAGGTTTCATACCAGGCCAACCTTCACAGGATATAGCGGGAAAGATCGTGGGAGGCCAGTACGTCTTTGAGGCGTGCTTCCACATATTCCTTGGTGATCTCGACCCGCCCCAGGCTGGTTTGGAACGAAACTTCTTCTAAAACGCGTTCCAGCACCGTAGCGAGTCGCCTGGCGCCAATATCCTCCAACTCTTGGTTAGCTTGGTGAGCAAACCGCGCCACCGCCTGGATGGCTTCGGGGGTGAAATGGAGCTCGGTTTCGTCGGCAGCCAGCAGGGCCTGGTACTGCTTGATGAGCGAGTTTTCCGGCTCTCGCAAAATCCGCTCGAACTCTGCCGGCCCGAGGGGCTCGAGCTCAACCCGGATAGGGAAGCGGCCCTGCAACTCAGGTATCAGATCGGAGGGTTTAGAAACGTGGAAGGCCCCGGCAGCAATGAACAGTACGTGGTCGGTTGAGACAGGGCCCAGGCGGGTCGAAACCACCGTGCCCTCCACGATGGGTAGCAGATCCCGCTGCACCCCCTCACCAGAAACATCCGGGCCCCCCACAGCCCCTTTACCCCGGGCGATTTTATCCACCTCGTCGATAAAGACGATACCCTCCTCCTGGGCGCGGCGCAGGGCCTCCTGGGTGGCCTCTTCCTTATCCACCAGGCGCTCGGCTTCCTGGTTTTTGAGGATCTCCAGGGCCTCTTTTACGCGCACCTTGCGCCGGACTTTGCGCTGGGGTATCAGCCCCTTGAGCATGTCCTGCAGGCCCTGCATCTGCTCCCCACCGAACACCCCCATCACGGGCAGGCGGGCCTCCTCGGCTACCTCGATCTCGATGAGCTGGTCGTTGTAGCGACCGGTGCGCAACTCCAGGGGTGAGATGCGCAGAATCGAGGCCACCTCTTCCTCGGCCAGGCTCTGGGCGCGCCCTTCCACCTTGGCCTTCATCTCCTGCATCACGAGCTGGTAGGCGGCTTCGGCCAGGTCGCGCACGATGGAGTCCACATCGCGCCCCACGTAGCCCACCTCGGTGAATTTTGTGGCCTCTACCTTCAGAAAGGGTGCGCCTGCCAGCCGGGCCAGCCGGCGGGCAATCTCGGTCTTGCCCACCCCGGTGGGGCCTATCATCAGGATATTTTTGGGCATGACCTCTCGAGCCAGCTCAGGCGGTAGCTTCTTGCGGCGTATGCGGTTGCGCAGCGCCACCGCCACCGCGCGCTTGGCGGCGGCCTGGCCGACGATGTGTTTATCCAGCTCGCGCACGATCTCTGCGGGCGTCAGGTTCATGACCCACCCCCCACGCTCAGCACCGAGGTGGCCTGCCCACTGGTATACAGGTCGATCTCCCCGGCAATCCGGATGGCCTGTTCGGCGATCTGGGGGGCTGAGAGGCTCGAGTAGCGTAGCAAAGCTTTGGCGGCAGCCAGGGCATAGGGGCCGCCAGACCCCACCGCGATCACCGGCTCATCGGGGTTCAGCACCTCACCATTCCCGGAAAGCAGCAACAGGTGGTCGCGGTCGGCGAGCACCAGCATGGCCTCGAGGCTGCGCAGCACCCGGTCGGTGCGCCAAAGCTTGGCCGTCTCGATGGCTGCTCGAGGCAGGTTGCCTTTGGCGCCCGATAAAGCCCCTTCAAACTTCTCCAAAAGCGTCAGTGCATCGGCCACGGCGCCAGCAAAGCCAACCAAAATGCCATCACCCTGCTCGAGGCGGCGAACCTTAACCGCGCTGGTTTTCATGATGGTCTGACCCAGGGTGACCTGCCCGTCGCCTGCGATTGCAGTGACACCGTCTCGACGAACTGCCACAATAGTGGTGCCGTGCATTCGCTCCATTCCTACGGAATCTAGCGCCGCACGGTGAATCTGGCATGAGAGCGGCCTATTCTGCCGCCCACCTTGAATTTCTGGCAGGTTGTGGGGCCTTGCGGGAGATGCTGCAAAGTAAATCCCCCGGTGGGCCGGGGGTGTGAACGACAGCCGGGGGGACTACAAGCCCTTGAAGCCCTCGGGAATATCCAGGCCACGAATACGATTCAGCGGCCACCACACGGCATTGGCCCGGCCGGCAATGGCGCTGGCGGGCACAGGGCCAAAGGTGCGCGAATCCTCGGAGCCCCCAAAGGTGCGGTTATCGCCCATTACAAAGTAGTAGCCCGGCTTGAGCTTGAGCGAACCGGTAAAGCAGTGCTCTCCGGAACGGCTTTTGGCTAAATCCTCCGGGCTGGGGGGGGTGAGCATCTCGAGGGTGGGTTTGAGGTACTCGGGCAACAGATCCGGGGTGAAGCGCACCTGTTGCTGGGTTACCAGGGCGGTCAGCCGCTCGTTTTGGTAGCACACCACGGGGTAGCTATCGGGGTACGGCGTTAGGGAGGCGGTGATGTGGATTTCGTTAATGGGCTGGCCGTTGACGTACACCACCCCTTCCCGCAGGCTTACCTCATCGCCCGGCAGGCCGATGATGCGTTTGATAAAAAAAGCCCGGAACTGGAAGCCCAGTACCGGAAACTGGGCCACCGCGTTGGGGGTGCCCTCGGGTGGTTTGACAATTGCCACCTCGCCCCGCCGCCACTGCATCAGGCCAAAACGCACCAGCCAGGTCTCGTATTTGGGTACAAACACCCGCTCGCCGTTGAGCAAGGTGGGGTTCATCGAGCTGCCCACCACGCCCACCGTGGTAAACAAAAACGTGGTTACCAGGAAGGCTAGCAGTAAGGCTTCACCCACCTGTCGAAACCATTCTTTGAAGAGGTAGTCCAGAAACTTCTGCATCGCAAGATCCCTTTCGTCGTGGCCGAGGCCCGGCCATAGCATAACGTACACCCGACCGGGCTTTGCCGCGAGGCCATGAGCGGGCACTAGATACCGAGCCGGGTCTGCGCGGCGGCTTTGCGACCGGCCTCGACAATCTCCTCGAGGCGCCCAAACTGCTCAATACCCACCCCGGGCAGCTCGGGGCGGATATAGAGTTCGGGTGGATAAAGCGAGCGGCGGGCAGCGGTAAGGTGGTTTTGCATGATATCGATGGCTCGGCGAACCTGCCCTATTGCAGTGCGCGGAATCCCCGGCAGGCCTATCTCGGGGGTTACGTCGACCGCCAGTACATACCGGGCCCGCATAAAGCGAGCTGCGTCAACCGGCAGGTTGTCGAGCACCCCACCATCCACATAGGTTCGGCCCTCGAATTGCACCGGCGCAACCAGGCCGGGGTAGGCCGCCGAGGCCAGCACCGCCCCCGGCAGGTCGCCCTCTGCGAAGTAGGCTAGTTTACCGGCCTCGAGGTCGACGGCGGTAACGACTAGTTTTTTGCAGAGCTGCTCGAACCGGGGGGGCAGGTGTTTAGCCAGGAAGTCCCTAAGGCCGCGCTGGGAGATCAGCCCGGGCCGGGGTACCAGATCCAGCAAGCGCAACCAGGGGGTGGAGCGGGCAATTTCCAGGATTTCACGGGGTTTTTTGCCAGAGGCGTACAGCGCGCCGACCACAGCCCCCATGCTGGTGCCTGCGATTACCTCGGCCTGGAAACCCTGGGCCTCGAGCACCTCCAGCACCCCGATATGGGCCAGCCCCCTGGCACCACCACCTGACAAGACCAAACCTCGCACCTTGGAACATTTTACCGATCGGTGCTATGAACCCCCAATACCGGCCAGAATCGGTATAGTGATGGTTGTGGGGTTAGCCGGCATCACCCTGGAAGGCCGCTACAAGGTCATCCGACCCATTGCCCGTGGGGCGCTGGCCACGGTCTACCTGGCCTTCGATGTTCACGGCACCCCCTATGCGCTCAAGGTTTTCCCGCGGGGATTTGAGGGTCGGGCCGACCGGGAGTGGAAGGTGGGCCAGCAGCTCAAGCATCCGCACATCAACCCTGTTCTGGCCCGTCTGAGCGTGCCCCACGACGGCGGAGAGCACCCAGCGGTGCTCCTGGCCTTTGCCCCGGGCATCCGCCTGTCGGAGTGGCGTAGGGATAACCCGGCCCGGATACTGGGTGTCTTCAAGCACCTTCTCGAGGCCCTGGCCCACATGCACGGCCAGAATTTAGTACACCGCGATGTTAAGCCGGATAACCTTGTGGTGGACGGCACCGGTGAGGCACGCCTGGTGGATTTCGACCTCTCCGGCCCATTGGGAGAGCGCTTTAGCCAGAAAGTTCGCCTGGGCACCATTGCCTATATTGCCCCGGAGCAGATCCGTGGGCGCTCGCCCACCCCGGCCTCGGACATGTACTCAGCCGGTATCTTGCTGTACTGGGCTATTGCTGGTGAGCTGCCGTTTGTGGGGGAGCCGGTCGAGGTGATGAACGCCCACCTCAAGCTACCTCCGCCGCCGCTGGTGGCTGCCCCCGAGACCGGCCTGACCGTGACCGCCGAGTTGCAGGGTTTCCTGAGCCGGCTCATCTGCAAGGATGTGGCCGAGCGTTACCAGAACGCCCTCGAGGCCCTGCGCGATTTTGAGGCCATGCACGCTTCGCTAATACCCCGGTAGCCGGCGGGGCTCGAGCGGCCCGGGGTTTCGTGCCTCCAGGCTATCCCAGAGCTGCAAAATGATGGGGTGCAGGGTATTGAGATCGGTGGCGCGGATGCGTTTTTGCTCTACGACCAGCCAACCCTGGCTGCTTAACTGCCGAACAGCAGGCTCCAGAACCGGCCACACCTCGAGCCCGCTGCGCCGCTCGAGCCATTCCAGGTCAATCCCCTGGGCCATTCTTAGACCCAGCATGAGAGACTCCTTGAGGTGCTCGAGCCTGTTGACCTGCTCCAGCAAGGGTTTTTCGCCCTGCAGCCAACGTGGTAGAGGGGGGTTGGTATAGCGTACTGCGAAGATGTGCGGCTCGAGCCCGGCAAGCTGCCCGGTAGCGCCCGGCCCCAGCCCGCCCCAGAATGCGTTGCGCCAGTAGGCCAGGTTGTGCTGGCTTTCTCGCCCAGGGCGGGCAAAATTGGATACCTCGTACCGGGTGAGGCCGGCCTCGCCCAGTACCTCCTGGGCCAGCGCCAGGGCCTGGGCCTCGGTGTCCGGGTCGGGTATCAGCCCTGTGAGGGCAAACGGCGTACCGGGCTCAACCTGTAGTGTATAGGCCGAGACGTGTTCCACCCCCAGGGCCGCGGCCTGAACCAGGTCGGCCTCGACATCCTGACCGGGCAGGCCCAGAATCAGGTCGATGGAGGTACGGAAGCCGGCCTCGAGGCTCATCTCCACAGCCCGCAGGGCCCCAATGCGGCCGTGGGCCCGGCCCAGGGCCTTGAGCACACCGTCCTGGAAGCTCTGCACCCCCAGTGAGATGCGGTTGACCCCTAGCGCGCGCAGCAGGCCAAGCCGTTCTGGGTTGAGGGTGCCGGGGTTGGCATCGAGAGTGACCTCGGCGGCCTCCAGTTTCCAGGGCAGGAAACAAAAAAGGGCCTCCAGCTCGTGGCTGCGCAGGAAGCTGGGGGTGCCCCCGCCCAGGTAGAGCGTGGTAAGCGGGCCAGGGTGCTGCTCAAAAAGCCTCCGGGCTTCCTGGGCTAGGCGCTTTAGATAGGCCTCCACCACATCCCCGTAGCGGCGAACCACATGAAAGTCGCAGTACGGGCAGATGGTGGGGCAGAACGGTACGTGCAGGTAAAGATGCTGCAAAGCGGGGCCTCCCATCCTCGAGCCCGGCCGGGCCTTTCAGTTAAGCGCGCTCCTAAAGAAGGCCACGGCGCGCTGTATCAGGCGGCTGTAATCCTGCCCGCGGAAGGTATGGCCGGCCCCGGGATAACTGAAACACTCGTGATCAACCCGGTTTTTTTGCAAAGCTGCGCAAATTTCCTGGGCCCAGGCATAGGGGGTCTGGGGATCCTGGGTGCCGTGGTGTACCTGCACCCTGGCCCGCAAACGGCCATAGTAGTTGATCGGTGACACCTGGGCCAGGTTGGGGGGAGGGTTGCGGGCTTCCTGGCAACCGCGCAGGCCATTGGTAAAGACATTGCAGATCTGCTGGGCATTTTTCAGGTCGTTGCCGTGCATGGTTCCATAGAGCAACAAGGCCCGAATGCCTGGGTCGACCACCGCCACCCGCTGGGCGATGCCGCCGCCCATGCTGTGCCCCATCAGGCCGATGCTCGGGCGGGCTTTGCTCAGGGGCCCGCTGCCGGCCTGAGCCCGGATTATAGCCACCAAATCGAGGATTTCCTGCGCGTACTGAATGCGCCAGGGGCTTTGCTCGGGGCGTCCCTGGGACAGACCATGCCCCCGGAGGTTGGGGTGAAGGGTGACGAACCCAGCCCGGGCCAGGGCATCGGCGTAGCGGGTGGTGTAGGTCAGGGTGCGGTAGGCGGCGGGGTTGACATACCCGTGGATCACGACCACCACCGGGAAACGGCCCTCCTGGTTGGGCACGTTCATAAAGCCGTACATCTGAAGCCCATCCGAGGGGTAGCGCACCAGGTAGCGGGTAAAGCTCGAGTTGCGCTCTAGAACCCGTTCGATGCTGAGCAGGCCACCACCAAAGCGCTGGCGCGTGAGTTCGTCGATGGTGGCGGGGCGCTGGGCCAGGCCCAGGGGGCCGAGGAGCACCAGACAAGGCCAGATTACCCCGAAGAAGCGTTGCATAACCGCCAAGATAAGCCGCACAGGGCCGATTCAGTCTGTTCTGATGCACAGTGCAATCTTGCTCAGCTAAAACCGGGGGCGGTCTTTGTGCATAAAACCATCCAGCGTAATTCGTCACAGGGGTAGGTAACGGGTGCGTGTTACACTGAGCCTGGTATGGTTGAGCCTGCAATCGCGCTCTTCGGGGGGGCCTATGAAAAGGCCTCGCATGTCCTCGAGGAGCTTCTTCGCGAGACGGGGGCCCGTTACGTGCTTTTGCTCGACCGTAAGGGCTTTGTGCTGGTACACAAAGAGGCCCTGTGGGCGCCCCGGCCCCCGGCCCTGGACTCGCTGGCTACTTTGATTGCTGGTAACGCGGCAGCTACCCAGGCTTTGGCTAAAATGCTCGGCGAGCCTCGCTTTAACGAACTTCTGCACCAAGGGGCCACCTACGGTCTGTACGCTGAAGAAGTGGGGGATCTGGCCCTGCTGGTGATTATCTTCGACAACACGGCCCCGGTGGGGCGGGTCAAGCTATTTGGTAAGCGGGCTGTGCAGTCGCTCGAGGTCATTACCAAGGAGGCCCTGGTAGAGCCAGGCACCTTGGGGATTGATCGCGAGTACCACGCTGGGGCTAGCGCTCTTCTGGATGAACTATTTGGTAACTAACTATGAGCACGATTAACTTTGCCGCCCGGGAGATCAACTTCAAGATCGTCTACTACGGCCCCGGTATGTCCGGTAAGACCACCAACCTCAAATGGGTTTTCCAGCAGGTGCCGCAAAACCGCAAAGGTGAGATGGTCTCGCTGGCCACCGAGGATGAACGCACCCTGTTCTTCGACTTTTTACCCGTGGATCTGGGCGAGGTTAAGGGCTTCAAAACCCGCTTTCACCTGTACACCGTGCCGGGCCAGGTGTTTTACAACGCCAGCCGCAAGCTCATTTTGCGAGGCGTGGACGGGATTGTCTTTGTGGCTGACTCGGCCCCCAACCGCCTGCGGGCCAATGCAGAATCCATGCGCAACCTGCGCGAAAACCTGGCTGAGTATGGCATTAAGTTAGAGGATATCCCCCTCGTGCTGCAGGCCAACAAGCGGGACGCCCCCGATGCCCTGCCGGTGGAGATGATCCAGGCGGTGATTGACCCCGAGATGCGGTTGCCCATCTTTGAGGCCATTGCTACCAATGGCGTTGGGGTGTTCGAAACCCTGAAGGCTGTGAGCCGTCAGGTGCTGGCCCGCGTGGCGTCGGCTGGCTAGCTTACGCCAGGTTGACGTACCGCCCAACCGTTCACGGTATTGGTTGTGCGCATCGTTGGGCTTTCTAAAAAGTAACGATGCTGCCGTAGTGCGTGTTACAACCTTCGGGCCTGGGCCCCTGGGTTGGTATGCTGAAGCGGCATGAAAACCACCCCACTTCACCAAGCCCATCTGGCCCTGGGAGCCAGGATGGTGCCTTTTGCCGGTTACGAGATGCCCATCCAGTACACCTCCATCACCTCCGAACACCTGGCCGTTCGGGGGTTGGTGGGGATGTTTGATGTGAGCCATATGGGTGAGTTCTGGATAAAAGGGCCGGGGGCCCTCGAGTTTTTGCAGTACGTCACCCTGAACGATGTGGCTAAGCTCAAAGTGGGCCGGGCCCACTACTCCATGCTGCCCAATGCGCAAGGGGGCGTGGTGGACGACATTTACCTGTACCGCACCGGCGAAGAGGAATACCTGATGGTGGTGAACGCCGCCAACATCCAGAAGGACTGGGAACATCTTCAGCGCCCGGCGGAAGGCTTTGAGGTGAGGCTCGAGGACGCCTCCGATTTTTTTGCCCTGATTGCGGTGCAGGGCCCCCAGGCGGTGGCAGTGCTGCAAAAGCTCTGCGACACCGACCTGGTCTCGCGCAAGAAGAACGACACCTTCATGGGCAAGCTGGCGGGCAAGTGGGTGCGCTTTGCCCGCACCGGCTACACCGGCGAGGACGGCTACGAGGTGTTCGTGGCCCCCGACGAAGCCCCGGCGGTCTGGGCGGCCCTCCTGGAGGCTGGGGTGACCCCTTGTGGCCTGGGGGCGCGCGATACCTTGAGGCTCGAGGCCGGCTTTCCCCTGTACGGCCACGAACTCACCGATACCACCAACCCCCTGTGCACCCCTTTCGACTGGGTGGTCAAGGGCCAGAAAGAGTTTTATGGTAAGCAAGCCTTGCTGCATCCCGCCTGTGAGCGTCGGCTGGTGGGGCTGCTGGTCGAGGGGGGGATTCCCCGCGAGGGCTACCGGGTGCTGGGAGGGAGCAAGGAGGTCGGCATCCTCACCTCGGGAACCCACTCCCCCGTGCTCAAAAAGGGCATCGGGCTGGCCTATGTGCAGCCTGAATGGGCCGGGGTGGGCACCGCGCTGGAGGTGGAGATTCGGGGCAGGGCCGTGCCGGCCACCGTGGTCGAGACGCCTTTCGTGAAGCGCTAGATGGCAGGTCTTTCAGGCAATAAACTGACAGCCGAGGTGAGACGATGAATTATCCTTCTGAGCTCAGGTACACCAAATCACACGAATGGGTTCGCCTCGAGGGCGACGTGGCCGTGGTGGGCATCACCGACTTCGCCCAGGACGCCCTGGGGGATGTGGTGTTTGTGGACTTGCCGCAGGTGGGTAAGGCCGTGGAGGCTGGTTCGGCGGTGGCGGTGGTGGAGTCGGTCAAGACCGCCTCCGACATCTACGCCCCGGTGGCCGGGGAGATCCTCGAGGTCAACAGCAGCCTGTCCGATAAGCCCGAGCTCATCAACCAGTCGCCCTACGGCGAGGGCTGGCTGTTCAAAATGAAGATAAACCCGGCAGACCTGAACGGGCTCTTGTCGGCGGCGGAGTATCAGGCTGTAGCAGAAAGCCAGTAACCCTCGAGCCAAAACTGTACAAGTGTCACTTTTTGAGCTGTGCTGGTTTGGGCTATCATGGCTTTGGTACAAGTAGCGCGCTGCTGATGGGAGAGATGGGCCTGTCCCACGCCGAAGGAGCAACCACCCCGGAAACTCTCAGGCAAAAGGACCACAGCAGTGAAATCTGGAGAGAGGCGCCAAGCGCCCGCCGACGGGATAACACTCTCAGGCAAAAGGACAGATGGGGTCAGTAGAGGAGATGGCATGACCCCTGAACGCAAACCCCGTTCCACCGATTTCTCGCGCCGCCACATTGGCCCCACCCCTGCGGACATCGAGCAGATGCTACAAGCCGTGGGGGTCTCCTCGCTGGAGGAACTCATCCAACAGACCGTGCCGGCCTCCATCCGCGAGGCCGAGCCGCTCAACATCGGCCCTGGCCTGAGCGAGACCGAGATGCTGGCGCGCATGCGGGCCATCGCCAGCAAGAACCAGGTGTTTACCTCGCTCATCGGGCAGGGCTACTACGGCACCATTCTGCCCCCGGTGATCCAGCGCAACCTGCTGGAAAACCCGGCCTGGTACACCGCCTACACCCCTTACCAGCCCGAAATTAGCCAGGGGCGCCTCGAGGCCTTGCTCAACTTCCAGACCATGGTGGCCGACCTCACCGGTCTGGACATCGCCAACGCCTCGCTCCTGGACGAAGCCACGGCGGCGGCTGAGGCCATGGCGGTGGCCCAGCGCAGTTGTAAGCAGCCACACCGGGCCTTTTTTGTGGATAAGAACGTGCACCCCCAGACGCTGGCGGTTTTGCAGACCCGGGCCGAACCCCTGGGCTGGCAGTTGGTGGTGGGCGACCCCGAGACCGACCTGAACCCGGAGGGGCTGTTTGGGGCTATCTTTCAGTACCCCGATACCCTCGGCCAGATCCGCGACCTGCGTGGCCCCATCGAGCGGGTTAAGGCGGCTGGCGGGCTGGCAGTGGTGGCCGCCGATCTGTTGGCCCTGACCCTGCTCACCCCGCCCGGCGAGCTGGGGGCCGATATCGCGGTAGGCTCGGCCCAGCGCTTTGGGGTTCCCATGGGCTACGGCGGGCCCCACGCCGGCTACATGGCGGTCAGGGACGCTCTCAAGCGGGCCCTGCCCGGGCGACTGGTGGGGGTTTCGATCGACTCGAGGGGCAACCGGGCCTACCGCCTGACCCTCCAGACCCGCGAGCAGCACATCCGCCGCGAAAAGGCCACCTCCAACATCTGCACCGCGCAGGTGTTGCTGGCGGTGATTGCCTCGATGTACGCGGTCTACCACGGGCCCGAAGGCCTGCGCGAGATTGCCCAGAGCGTGCACGACAAAACCGCGGTGCTGGCCGCGGGCCTGAAGCGCCTGGGTTTTGAGCGGGTCAATGCCCACTTCTTCGATACCCTGACCATCCGGGCCGAGGGCCGGGTAGAGGAAATTTTGGCCGAGGCCCGCCGCCGCCGCATCAACCTGCGCAAAGTGGACGAGGCCCACATCGGCATCGCCCTCGACGAGACCACCACCCCCGAGGTCATCGAGGCGGTCTGGCAGGCCTTTGGGGGCGACTTCCGGTACCAGGACTTTGTCCCCGAAAATCACCTACCGGCTGCCTTGCAGCGCACCAGCCCCTACCTGACCCACCCGGTCTTCAACCGCTACCACTCCGAAACCGAGTTGATGCGCTACATGCGCCGCCTGGCCGACCGCGACCTGGCGCTCGACCGCGCCATGATTCCCCTGGGCTCCTGCACCATGAAGCTCAACGCCGCGGCCGAGATGATTCCCATTAGCTGGCCCGAGTTCGCCAATTTGCACCCCTTTGCACCCGCCGAGCAGGCCCAGGGCTACCACGAGCTCTTCGAAACCCTGAGCCGCTGGCTGTGTGAAATCACCGGCTACGACGCGGTATCGCTCCAGCCCAACTCCGGGGCCCAGGGCGAGTATGCCGGGCTGCTGGCTATCCGGGCCTACCACCGCTCGAGGGGTGAGGGGCACCGCAACGTCTGTTTGATTCCTTCCTCGGCCCACGGCACCAACCCGGCCTCGGCCCATATGGCCGGGATGGAGGTGGTGGTGGTGGCCTGCGATGCGCAGGGCTACGTGGATCTGAACGACCTCGAGGCCAAAGCAAAGCAGCACGCCGACAGACTGGCGGCGGTGATGGTTACCTACCCCTCTACCCACGGGGTGTTTGAGGAGAAGATACGCGAGCTGTGCGAAATCGTGCACCGCTACGGAGGGCAGGTCTACCTGGACGGGGCCAACCTCAACGCCCAGGTGGGGCTGGCCAAACCTGGCCACTACGGGGCCGATGTTTCGCACCTCAACCTGCACAAGACCTTCGCCATTCCTCACGGTGGGGGCGGGCCGGGGATGGGCCCCATCGGGGTCAAGGCCCACCTGGCCCCTTTC
>FWWM01012196.1_pt1 | contig 14420 bp, 10 predicted proteins | sample 2228351 | NCBI WGS metagenome assembly FWWM01 (sample SAMEA103939774, study PRJEB20133) | metagenome | reverse complement strand
CGGTATGGACGCGCTGAAGACCGATCAGTTCAAAGACACCGTTTTCTGCTTCACCCCCAAGGGGAAGCTGATCGAGTTGCCTGCCGGTTCGACCATCCTCGACTTCGCCTACCGCATCCATACCGAGATCGGCGATCACTGTCGCGGCGGCAAGGTGAACGGCCGCATGGAGCCGTTGACCTACAAGCTGAAGAACGGTGACCAGGTGGAGGTGATCACTCGCCCGAACGCTCAACCCAGCCGCGACTGGTTGCACGACCCGGCCTACCTGGCGACCACGGCTGCGCGCAACAAGGTGCGCCAGTGGTTCCGCCGACAGGATCGCGCGCAAAACATCGCCGCCGGCCGCGAGATGATCGAGCGCGAACTGAAGCGCATGGGTGTGTCGGACTGGATGAAGCTGGCCGATGTATTTCGCCTGTTCAGGGTCGAGGAAGGCAAAGAGGACGATTTCCTCGAAAAGGTGGGCTATGGAACCATCACCCTGATGAGCGTATCGTCGCGCGTGCTGGAAGAAGAACGCCGCCGACAAAAGCAGCGTGAGGAGCGCCTGCCTGGCCTGGCCGGCCTGACCAACCTCATCCGCCCCCGGCGCAACGGTGGCAGCACGGTGAAGAAGGGCAGCCAGTTCATCGTCGCCGGCGTACATGGCATGTATTGCACGCCGGCCCAATGCTGCAATCCCCTGCCCGGCGACCCGGTGATCGGCTACGTCACGCGCGGCCAGGGCATCAAAGTGCACAAGCGCGACTGCAAGAACATCGTCAACGCCGAACAGGAACGGCTAATCGAGGTCATCTACGCCGGCAGCCCCGATGAGACTTACCCTGTGCAGTTTATGATCACCGCCGCCGAGCGCACCGGCCTGCTGGCCGAGTTGACCAACGTGCTGGCCGAGAACAGGATCAACATCACCGACGTCGGCATCGCCGAACGTGATCTCCAACATGGCGAAGTGAAGGTCTGGCTGAAGGCTGAGCTCTCGAATGCAGACCAGGTGGTGCCGGTGATGAATAAGCTCAAGCGGGTCAAGAACGTGTTCGAGGTCAATCGCGTCCTCGGCGGGCGTGGCCGGTGACGCGCTCGACCCGACCAGCGAATTGTCGAATCCACAAATCTGGCTAGGCAGCTCACCTTTCCTCCGATTCGGCCGGACAATCTCGGCAATCCGACCTAAGATTGACATTGCGGTCCGGCACCGAGGGATCCGGACTACGGCACAAGTGGATGGCGCTCGTCACCTGACGACCGATTCAACGTGCATGATGGTTGAAGTTGTCCGAGCGTTGCACAGACGTCTGGCGGATTCTGCGCGCCCTCCTATAATCTTGCGGCGTTCAAAGGTTGAAATACCTGCATGCCTCGACTACTCGCCTTCCTGAAGCCCCACCGGAAGCTCGTCGTCGCCCTGATCCTCCTCAACTTCCTGTTATCTGCGATGCTGATCGTCGCGCCGCTGGTGATCAAGGCGATCGTGGACGATGTGATCGGTGCGCGGCAGCTTGAGCTCTTGTTGCCCTACCTCGCCTTGTTGTTACTCGTCACCGGCGTGCGTGCGGCGGCGACCTATTTCTACTCGTACGGTCAGAACAAGCTCGGGCAATTGGTGATGACCGACGTGCGTGCGGCGCTGTATCGCAAGCTGCTCATGCTGCCATACGGCTTCTACGACAGGGAGCAGACTGGCCGGCTGATGAGCCGGGTGAGCAGCGACGTGGAAAGCACGCGCCTGTTCCTCTCGCAGATCCTGGTCGAATCGCTCAACCATGCGACGACGATCGTGTTGGCGACCGTGGCGCTGTTCGAGCAGAGCGTCCTTCTGGCGTTGCTCGCGACCGGCCCGATGATCGCCTCCGGGTTGGGGATGTACTTCGCGCACCGCCGCCTGCGCGAGCCATGGGCCCGACAGCATGAACGCATCGCCAGGATGTCGGCCACCCTGCAAGACAGCCTGTCCGGCGTGAAGGTGGTCAAGGCGTTCGCCCAGGAAGCGCAGGAGGAGAACAAGTTCATGGCTGCGGTGGCCGACGTGCGCATCGGCAACCTGCACATCAACGATTTGTGGAACAAGCGCTGGGCGGTGATCGGCAGCATCGGCCGGTTCATGCAATTGCTGATGATCGGCATCGGGGGCTACATGGTCATGGATGGCCGCCTGAGCCTGGGCGCGCTGGTCGCAGCCATCAGCCTGAGCATGCTGCTGCTCGGCGCGGTGAACGCGCTGGGCACCCAACTCAACGCCTTCAGCCAGACTGCGACGGCCTCGGTGCGCATCTTCGAGCTGCTCGACGAGCCGGTGACGATCAGGAGTCCGGCGCAACCCCAGCCGCTCGGCGACGGGTTGCGCGGCGAGATCGAATTCGAGCACGTGAGCTTCAGCTATCCCACCTCGCGGGCGAAGACGCTGCAGGATATCAACCTGCGCATCCCTGCCGGTTCATCGCTGGCGGTCATCGGCGCCACGGGCAGTGGCAAGAGCACGCTGGTGCATTTGATCGGCCGCTTCTACGATCCGACGTCGGGCCGGGTGTTGGTGGATGGGCACGACGTGCGCACGCTCGATCTGGCCGAGCTGCGCCGGCAGATCGGCATGGTCGCGCAGGATGCGCTGCTGTTCTCGGCCACCATCGCGGAGAACATCGCCTTCGGCCGGCCCGACGCCTCGCGCGAGGAGATCGAGCGTGCAGCCAAGCTGGCGCAGGCGCACGACTTCATCGTCAAACTGCCGGACGGCTACGACACGAAGATCGGCGAGCGCGGCATTGGGCTGTCCGGCGGGCAGCGTCAACGCATCGCCATTGCACGCGCCATCCTCCTCGACCCGCGCATCCTGATCCTGGACGACTCGATGTCGGCGGTGGACGCCGAGACGGAGAAGCTGCTGCAGACCGCCATCCGCTCGGTCATGCAGGGCCGGACGACCATCCTCATCGCGCACCGGCTATCTACGGTGGAGCAGGCCGACCACATCATCGTGCTGCGCGAGGGCCGGATCGTCGAACAGGGCACACATGCCGAACTGGTGCGCAGCAGCGGCTATTACCGCCATGTGTTGGAGATGCAGCGCATGAGCGCTGTCGAATCCATGAGCGACGTGTTGAATGTTCAGCCGCTCGTGGGCTTAGGGTCCCTTTGATATGCTGCGTAGCCTCGTCAAACCCGTTGCGCGTGCGAGCGCCGGTGAGCCGCCCTCGTCGCCGCCACGCCGGACGCTGAGTCGGCTGTTCGAGTACCTCAAGCCCTATCGCGTTCGCATGTTGCTGACGTTGAGCATCTACGTCGTCTGCGTCACACTCACCCAGTTGTACCCGTTCGTTGACCGCAAGCTGATTGACGAACACATCGCGGTCAACAACCCCGATGGCTTCCTGCCGCTGCTGATGCTGGCGATCGTGATGCACGCGGTGAACTGGGGTGGGGTGTTCGTCCGGCTGCATTTGATCCAGCGCATCAGCTGGGACATCCTGGTTGATCTGCGCAGACAGCTCTTCCATCACGTCGCCGGCCTGTCCTTCAAGTTCCACGAGAATGAGCCGGTCGGCAAGACCATGACGCGCTTCATCGGCGACGCCAACACGCTGAACGACTTCCTCACCAACCAGGTGGCGAACGTGGTCAACGATGTGATGTCCGGCCTGATCGTGATCGCGCTGATGTTCGCCATCAATCCCGCCCTCACCCTGATCGCCTTGTGTATGTTGCCCGTCCTCACCGTGATTGGGTTGTATATGCGGCCGCGGCTGTATGAGGGTTGGGAGCGTGTGCGCGAGAACATGACGCGCTTCAACATCTTCCTGGCCGAAAACATCGCCGGCATGCGCGTCATTCAGGCGTTCGTGCGCGAAAACGTCAACCTGAGCCAGTTCCACGTCGCGAACCAGCGCGTGGTCACCGAGTGGATGAAGGTGATCGGGTTGCAGTCCTGGTTCTCGCCGCTGGTGGAGATCACGCGCTCGGCAGCGCTGGTTATCGTGCTGTTCATCGCAGCCAACCAGCTCGGCGTCGGCGGCGAAGCACTCACCGTGGGCACGCTGGTCGCCTTCACAGCTTACATCAACAACCTGTGGGCGCCTATCAGCACGTTGACCAACATGTATGTGGTGCTGCAGGCTACGCTGGCTTCGGCCGATAAGGTCTTCCAATTGCTGGACACACAACCGACGGTCACCGACGCCCCGAATGCCCTTGCCCTGCCGCCCATCAAGGGCGAGATCGTCTTCGATCACGTCTGCTTCGGCTATGACCCTTCGCGCAACGTCCTGGACGACGTTTCGCTGCGCATCGAGCCGGGTCAACTGGTCGCGTTGGTGGGCCAGACCGGCTCCGGCAAGACCACGATGGCCAGCCTGGTATGCCGCTTCTACGATGTGACCAGTGGTCGCATCACGGTGGATGGCTACGACGTGCGCGCGGTGACGCAGCAATCGCTGCGGTCGCAGATCGGCGTGGTGTTGCAGGAGCCGTTCATCTTCAGCGACACCATCGCGAACAACATCCGCTACGGCCGGCCCGAAGCGACGATGGACGAGGTGATCGCGGCGGCGAAGAAGGCAAACTGTCACGACTTCATCATGCAACTGAGCGATGGCTATGACACCGTGGCTCACGAACGCGGCTCGCAATTCTCCATCGGCCAGCGCCAGTTGCTCTCGATCGCCCGCGCCATCCTGGCCGACCCACGCGTGATCGTGCTCGACGAGGCGACTTCGGCGGTGGACACCGAGACCGAGCGGCTGATCCAGGATGCCTTCGAGAAGCTGCTGGCGGCCGAAGACTCCCCCCATGGCCGGCGGACGGCGATCGTGATCGCGCATCGCCTCTCCACCATTCGCAAAGCCGATCAGATCGTGGTGCTGAAGAACGGCCGGATCGTCGAGGTGGGCAATCACCAGACACTGGTGAACAAGCCGGACGGCTACTATGCCGCGCTGGTGCGAGCGCAGGCGAGCGGGACTCACTGAACGCAGCCGGTCAACATACCTGCACCAAGCCGAAGGCCGCTCAGGCGCGTGGAGGCGCCTCGGGGCTCACCCACGTCACCAGCGCCTCGCGATCAACCAGCGCGCAGCCGGTCGCCTGTGCCAGCCTGCGCGCATCCTGGCGAAAGGTGCTGTTGGTAATGACCACTGCCGCGTCGCAGCCGTGGCGCGCGCGATTCTCGTTGGCCTGTTTGATCGTGCCGGGTGAAAGCGGCTTGTCGTAGCGAATCGCGCAGATGGCGTACGACATCCCGTCCTTGACGCCGATCAACTCCAGGCCGAGGTCGTGTGCGAGTTCGTCGTGGCCATAGGTCGGCACGCGCACGACGTAGCCTTGCTGCTGCAGCAAGCCGGCCACGAAGCGGCGGAACTCCGCCTGTCGCATGCCGTCCACGCCGAACGTCGCCAGCGTCTCCGCAATGTGTTCCGTCTTCTGCCGCGCCCGGGTTTGGTCCGTGATGAACGCGATGGCGACGTAGCCGAGGAAGACGAACAACGCCAGGATGGGAATGCTCAGGCAGAGCGACGCTGGATTCGCCACCGGGTCGAGATTGAGGTTGAGGCTCATGCGATGCTCGAGGAGTTTAGCGTTGGCCGGACGCGGCGACTTCGAACCGCAGCGCGTAGGCCAGTGGGTGTTGCATCCGCGCGGTCAGTCGGAAGCCTGCTCGCCCCACCCAGCGCACCACTGTCCGCGTCGGGACGTACTCCGGCTCGATCAGCTCCTCGCCCACGATCAGTACCCCATCCGGCTTGAGCACGCGCCGCACCTCGCGCAACGCCGCCTCGCGGTTGTGCAGCATGGGCAGCACCGAGATCATCAGCGCGGCGTCGAACGAGCCTGCGTCGAAGGGCAACCGCGTCGCGGGTGCGACCTGCGCGACCACGTTGTCCAGCGCTGCCTCGCGCAGCCGGCGTTCCAGCGCGTCCACCATCGCCGGCTGCACATCCACCGCGTGCACGCAGCGCACCTGCCGCGCCAGCGGAAGCGCGAACGCGCCGTTGCCGCAGCCCACGTCGAGCACCATCCAATCGGATTGCGGATCGAGGAAGCGGACGAGTTGCGACGGCGCACGATAGGCCATGCGCAGCGGGCTGAGCAGCAGAGGTGCAAAGCACGGCGGTGTGATGAGCGACGCGCGTCGGGTCATCCAGCGGACGCCGGCAAACGCGCCGAGCGCAGCACCGATTAGAAACCAGCGCGACCGTCGCATGCCGGGATTGTAGCGAGGACGTTCCGCCCTCTGTCGAGGACGTTCCGGTCGCTGGTGCATCGGCGCAAACGCGATGCTCAACCGGACAGAACCTCGTCCTGCCCTTGCTCCATCCAATGTGCGAGGGCCAGTGCGCGCGTGTCCGCGCCGAACGGCACGATCACCTGAACGCCGACCGGCAATCCACCGATCCGTGCGAACGGGAGCGATAACGCCGGCACACCAGCAAACGCCGCCGGCGCGGTGAGATGCAGGATTGCCAGCCGCAGGTTCTTCGGGCCGGATTCCAGTTCGACCTCGGTCGTGCCGCGTGGCGGAGCTACGCACGGCGCTGCCGGCATAAGCAGCGCATCTGCCTCGCGCAGCGCGCGATGGATGGCCTCGCGCATGCTCAGCTGGCGTTGTCTGGCCTCCAGATATTGCACGGCGCTGAATTCGTAGCCGCGCATCAGCGCTTCGCGCACGTTGGGAGCGAATGCGTCCGGCTGCGTCTCCAGCGCGGCGCGATGCACCATCACCGACTCGGCCCGTAAAGGGAGGAAGGCCTCGCCGGCGTTGCCGATGTCCAACGATGCGTCGGAGACGGTCGCGCCGTGCGCGCGCAGGCGTTCGATGAACGCCTCGAAGGCGCTTCGCACGTCTGCGCTCAATGCGCCTTCGAGATAGGCGCGCGGGACGGCCAATACAGGTTTCGTGCCCCTGCTGGAGTGGGATCGAGGTTGACCGCTCAATACCTCGAACATCGCCGCCGCGTCAGCAACCGTGCGCGTGATCGGCCCGGCGTGGTCGCAACTGGGGATCAGGGCCAGCGCACCATCGAGCGAGACCGCGCCGTGTGACGGCTTGAACCCCACCACCCCGCAGAACGACGCCGGTAGGCGGATCGAGCCGGCGGTGTCCGTGCCGAGTGAGCCGAAGCCGATGCCGACGGCGACTGCCACGGCAGAGCCGGACGACGAGCCACCCGCCTGGCGTGACGGGTCGTGTGGATTCTTCACGTCGCCCGTCCAGGGGTTTTCGCCGTTCAAGCCCAGCGCGATTTCCTGCAGGTTAGTCTTGGCCAGGATGATCGCCCCCGCCTCGCGCAACTTCGCGACGGCCACCGCCTCGTCCGGCTGAATGGGCGGCAGCGGCGCACGCGTGCCCGCCTTCGTCGGTGTGTCGCGCACGTTGAACAGATCTTTGACGGTGATCGGGATGCCGTGCAGCGGCCCGCGAATGTGCCCCTCACGCGCTTCGCGCTCGCGCGCGTGCGCTTCCTCCAAAGCGCGGTTGGCGTCGAGGTAGGCGATCGCGTTCAGGTCACGGTGCTGCTCGATGCGTTCGAGCGCCTGTTCGACCAGCGCAACAGGCGAGATGGCCCTGGCGCGCACTGCATCTGCGGCTTCGACGAGTGTGAGATGGGTGTGTGTTGCCATATTTCAGCTTCGAAGTTTCAGCCTGGCCCGCAACCTCTCTGGCGTGATGGGGAGGTCATTGATCCACACACCGGTTGCGTCGTGGATGGCTGCCGCGACAGCCGGAGCAACGACGAGGAAAGGCATTTCGGCCATGCCGCGAATGCCCAGCGCGCCGTGAGGGTCGGGGTTTTCGACGATGACCGACTCGACCCGATCAGGGATGTCGAGCACCGATGGGATCAGGTAGGTGCTGAGGTGTGACGACAGCACCTGCCCGTCGCGCGTGACGAAATGCTCGAGATTGGTCCAGCCGAGCGCCTGGACTATGCCTCCCTCGATCTGTCCGACCACCTGCTGGGGATTCACGGCCCGGCCTACGTCATCGGCACACACGATGCGCTCTACGTGTATGTGGCCTGTCTCGGTATCCACGACGACTTCGGCGAGTTGCGCGACGTAGCCGTAGGTGATGTTCGGGTCACCCTGGCCGGTTACCTCGTCCATGGGTGTGGTGGGGCGTGGGCGATGCACGTGATGCGCAACGGCCGGCCGCTCTTCGTCGTCCCACTTGCTCAGGGCCGCCTCGATGGCGCCCTGGATGGCGTGGGCGGCCATGAAGGTCAGGCGCGAGGCCGAGGCGCTGCCGCTGTTGCCGCTGGTGGCAGTGTCGCTCAGCACGAGTTCGATCCTGTCCATCGGCAGCTTCAGCATCTCGGCAGCGAGTTGCAGGAAGGCGGTATGGGCGCCCTGGCCGCAATCTGCGCCGGCGTGCCGGATGACTGCGCGCTCGATCGCTGCGCCGCCGTGCAGTTCCACAGTCGCCTCGCAGCGCTCAGGGAAGCCGAACGAGAAGCCGACGTTCTTGTGGCCGCATGCGAAGCCCCGTCCGCGGCGGTGGAATCGAGAATTGAAGATTGAGAATTGAGAGGTGGGTTGTTCCCCTTCTTCAATTTTCGATTTCGCATCCTCAATTTGCGCAGAAGCGCATTTCTCGATCACATCGGCGATGGTGCATCCGGGCGGGATGGGTGAGTTGTTCACGGTGAGGCTGCCCTCGCGCAGAACGTTCTTCAGGCGCAGCTCGATGGGGTCCATGCCCAGTTTCTCGGCCAGCTTGTTCATTTGCGTCTCGGCTACGAAGAGCGCCTGGGGCGCACCGAAGCCACGGAACGCGCCGCTGGGCACGTTGTTGGTGACGATGGCGCACGCATCTACGGCGACGTTGGGAATTTCGTATGGCCCGATGCACGTCACGGTGGTGTTCCCCAACACCTTTGTGGAGGTGTAGGCGTACGGCCCGGCATCGGCGCGCACCTCGACCTGCGCAGCCAGCAGGCGCCCGTCCCGCGTCGCGCCCAGCCTGGCGCGGAACCACATCGGATGGCGCTTGTGGTGGCCGATGATGCTCTCCTCGCGCGTCCAGACGATCTTCACCGGCCGGCGCAACTTCCACGCGGCCAGCGCCAGCACGATCTGCACACTCATGTCCTCACGCCCGCCAAACGCGCCGCCGATGGCCGGGTAGATCACCCGTACCTGATCGAGCGGCAGGTTGAGGGCGTGCGCAATCTGATGCTGATCTTCGTGCGCCCATTGGCCGGCTACCTGCACGGTGACCCGGCCAGCCTCGTCAATGTAGGCTAGGCCAGCCTCGGGTTGCAGGTAGGCGTGCTCCTGAGCACCGGTGGTATAGGTGTCCTCGATGATCACGTCGCACTGCGCGAAGGCGGCCTCGACGTCGCCTTTGCGGATGCGATAGCGCTTCATCACGTTGCCGGGGTAGTGAGGGTGAAGCTGTGGCGCGTCGGGCTTCAACGCCTCGTGCATGTCGGTTAGCGGCGGCAGATCTTCGTATTCGACGCGGATCAGGTCGCGCGCGCGATCGGCGATGCGCTCAGTCTCGGCGACGATGAAGGCAATCTTCTCGCCGACATGTCGCACGATGCCATCGAACGCCTTCGGCTCCCACACCTCAGCACTCGATTCGGATTGGGGCCCGGGGGATGGGAGTATGGACGAGGCGCTCACCATGACCGGTGCGTCGAACAACACCAGCCCGTATTCATTGACCGGCACGTCGCGGCCGGTGAAGATGGCGATGACGCCCGGCACCGACAGCGCCTCGCGCAGGTCGAGGCGCTTCACGCGCGCATGCGGCCGCCGGGCGAAGAGCACCCTGGCATGCGCCATGCCCGGCATGGATAGATCGCCTGGATAGAGTGCGCGGCCGGTGACTTTGGCGCGCGCGTCAATGCGAGGGAGTGAGATACCGATGGACATGTCTGTGCTATTTAACTCTTGGTGCTAGTTCAGAGGCCGAATTCAGCAACAGTCAGCTTCACGAAGCCAGACTCGTCGGGCTGCAAGCCGTCCCATTGAACCAGGATGTTGAACGCCGAGGTGATGAAGGCCAGACGCATCCGCAAGCAATCTGCCAGACGATGGAAGACTTTCTTGAGATGACACACGCCCGTCAGCATCGACAACACAGTTTCGATCAACATGCGCGTGTTCCACGTGCCGCGTGGACACACCTTCATGTTGGCCGGGTCGCCGGTCTTGCCGTGCCAGGCGCTGTCCACCAAGACAACCGTCTTGTCTGCCAACTTGGCAATCATGGGACGAAAGGCGCTGTCGTGCACACTGGCCAGGTTGCAGTCCCAAGCGACGAATCGCCCGACGTGATCCAGCACAAACGCGAACTTCGCCCCTACGATCCAGCGCAGGTTCGAGCTGCCTTTGTCGCCCAACTGCTGGCTAGACCGGCCTTCGCGGCGCGGATGCAGCAATTCGATGCCATAGGTGTCGGCCACGCTCAGCAGGCCCGGTTCGACCAAGAAGCGCTCGGTCCAGTCGCGGTGCGTGGTCAAGGCCCGAAACAGCCGGGTGCGTTCGGGCAACTTGGGGAACCACTTCCCGAAGTTACGTTTCAACCAGCGGTAGAACGCCCGTTCACCGACGCCCTTCCAGGCGAACAGCAGTCCAATCGTCACCAGTTCACTGGGATACAAGTGACTTTGGCTGTGCTTGGACACATCCAGCATGGCATCGTCCACGCGCCAGAACAACATGATGATAAAGTCCTCGTCGGTCATCGGTTGATTCCTCCGTTTCAGTTTGGTAACCAAAACGTGGCTCAACCGATGACTTCTGTCAATCGCAACTAGCACCAAGAGTTAAGAAACCTGGTTTCCGAACGGGTCCGAGCGAAGACTCCGATCCTGCTTCACGCCGACTTTGGCCTCAACGTGCCGTTCAGGATCATGATCACCACGAAGTTGTCGCCGTAGACAGCGTTCTTGTAGATCGGGTCCCCATCGGGCGGGAAGCCCTCGACGCGCACGTTGAGCGCCGGGTTGTTGCCGTAGCGCTCCCACAACGGGACGATGGGCAGCAGTTCGTTGAACACCTTCGCCACTTCGGTGACGGCGGCCTTCTGGGCCGACTCGTCCAGGCCGAGGGCGGAGTTCACGATCAACTCCTGCAAGTCCACTTCCTTGTCGCCCACCTTTTGCTTCATCGGGAAGTTCATGCCCTTGCCGGTGGTGGACTCGACGTAGTTGCGGGTGAACAACGGCGTGATCCACGAGAAGCTCGGATGTGGGTTGCCGGCGCCCCAGCCGCTGATCGCCATGACGAAGTTCCCGGCCGGGATGTCCTTGGCATGCTGCTGGAACTGCACACCACGCACCGTGATCTTGAAGCCGGCCTGGTTCAACTGGTTGGCCAGGTTCTCGGCAGCAGCCGACCAGTCGGCAAACTCGGCGGGCACAGTCAACTCGAACTCGAGCTTCTTGCCCTTGTCGTCCACCCACACGCCATCATCACCCTTCTTGAAGCCGAGCCCGGTCAACAGCTCCTCGGCCTTTTGCGGGTTGTAGTCATAGGTGTTCATCTGGGACAGCGCATCGGCCTCGATCCAGTTGGGGATCAAGTTGTCGCTGATGCCCACCATGTATTTGTGTGCGACGCCCGAATCACCCAGCGACACCGTGCCGTTCTCATCGCGCTTGACCGAGTAGGCAATTGCCTGGCGAACCTCCTTCAAGCCAAGCGGGTACACATCATGGTTGAAGTAGATGGCCGGGCCGCTGTAGGTTGGCGCGCGGATGATTCGGATGCCCTGGCTAACGAATTCCTTCTCCGTGGCAGGCGGGAAGCCGTGCGTGGCGTAGTCGATATCGCCGGACAGCACCAGCGGCGTCACCACGGGCGTCTCGCCGTTGTAGAGCACCACCTTGGCAAAGTTCACCTTCTCCGCCGCCCACGAAGTGGGGTTCAGGTTCATGGTGAGTGAGGCATCGGTGATGCTAGCCGGGTCAATGTTGTATGGACCGGACACGATCAGCTTCTCGGGGCGGAATTCGGTGGCCTCCTTCAACAATGCCTTCCACTCATCGCTGTCCTTGCCCTTGCCTTCCTGCACCAGCGCGGCCACCTTGTCGGCAATGGCGCCGTAGGTCGCAGCCGAGCGGATGGGCACGACGAGCACCAACCGGCGCACCAGCGTGGACGGCTTGCTCATGTGGAACTCGACCGTCAGGTCATCCTTGGCGCGCACGTCATCCACATAGTTGAACAGCGTAAAGTTGAACAGGCGGCCCATGTTGAAGGTGGCGACCACGTCCTTCGAGGTGAACGGATTGCCATCGCTCCACTTGGCGCCCTCGCGCAAGGTAACCACGAAGCTATCGCCGTCGAACTTCCACTCCTTCGCCATGAGCGGTATGTAGTCGCCCTCAGCCCAGAGGTAGCGCGCCAGCGGCATTTCGAGCAGGTCCTGGTAGATGGCGATGCCGTTCGGGATGCCGTCCGGCACGAACGAGTTCCAGTGGCCGGTGGGAGGGACCTGATAGGGGAATGCGCCGTGGAACTCACCGGTCTTCTCCATGGTCGGCGCGGCAGCTTCGGGGGCTTTGGGCGCTTCGGCCGGCGCGGCGGGTTGGGCCGGCATGGCGGGCGCTGGTGGCGCCGCGCAGGCGGCCAATAACGCACCCGTGCCGGTCAACGCAGCAACTTTCAAGAACTGCCTTCGATTGACGATTCGCTTGTCAGACATTGTGACTTCCTCCTACTTCAAACTTGAATCGGTTGTTCGCTAGCCGAACTGCTGTGCACATGAGTCATCCAATCAGGCTCGATCCGATGCATCACCTCCTTGTCGTCACTTCATGCCCCGCCGGGCAACCAGCACGACGAGCGCTGCAAAGACCAGCCCGACGGCGAGGCTCATGACCGAGACTACGAACTCGGCCGTGCCCGGCGTCTGACCGATCAGCACAGCCGCCGAAGCAACCACGATGAACAGCGCGATGGACAGCGCGGTGCGCGTCATCCCCTCACTCATGCCACCTCCTGTGCGCGTGCGCGCGCGATCACGTGGCAGGCCGCGCGCGTCCCGGCGCTGACCTCCACCAGCGGTGGGACGCTGACTTCACACAAGCCCTCCTCGAATAGCGGGCAGCGCGGATGGAACGAACAGCCACTCGGGATGTTGAGCAGGCTGGGGATGTCGAGGCTGCGCAGTTGCATGCGCTCTTTCGTCCGCGTGAGGCGCGGATCGGCCTCCGGAATGGCCGAGAGCAGCGCGCGCGTGTAGGGATGCTGCGGATGGTTGATGATCTGCGGCGTGCGGCCAATTTCGATCATCCGCCCCAGATACATCACGGCGATCCGGCCTTCCCACGCGAAGTGCTTGGCCACCGCCAGGTCGTGCGTGATGAAAATGAACGTCACGCCCAGGTCGCGCTTCAGCCGGGTGAGCATGTTGAGCAGACTGACGCGGATCGAAACGTCCACCATCGAGACTGCCTCGTCGGCGACGATGACCTTGGGCGACACGGTGAGCGCGCGCGCCACTGAAACGCGCTGACGCTGGCCACCGCTGAGCTGATGCGGGTATTTGTCCAGGAAGTCATCCGGCGGCGTCATATCTACCGTGTGCAGCAGGTCGCGCACGCGCTCGCGCGCTTGTCTGTGGTTGGCCGCAATGCCGTGCTGCAGCAGCGGTGCACTCATGATGCTGTACACCGTGTGCGCCGGGTTCAACGACGCGTAAGGATCCTGGTGAATGAGCTGCACCGCCAGGCGGTAGCGCTGGAACTCGGCCTTGGTCATCGCCCAGATGTCCTTGCCGTCATAGCGAATCTGACCGGCCGAGGGATAGATCAACCCGGCGATCATCTTGCCGGTGGTGGTCTTGCCACATCCGCTCTCGCCAACGAGGCATACCACTTCGCCCTCCTGAACGGACAGCGAGACGTCGTCCACCGCTTTCACCTGCTTCCGGCGTTGCTCGAATACGCGCGAGACGTGGTCGAGTTCGATAATGGGCGTTGTCATATTGCTCCGCTCACCATGCGACTTGTGGCTTCGACCTTACCTGCGCACCCAACGAGGCTAAAGACCCATCCCCAAACCCCATGGGATAGCGGGCGAGGGCAGTGCCTTCACCTACCCCAAATGCCTCACGCGTGAGTTTTCGGATCGGTCCTGGATCGGCAATCACGGCTGCACCTCCTGCCAGTGCCAGCAGGCAGCCAACTGATCCTCGCCGACGCGCTCCAGCCGGGGCTCCTCGCGCCGGCACTGGTCGGTGGCCAGTGGACAACGCGGGTGGAAGGCGCACCCGAGCGGTGGATTGATCAGGTCTGGGGGTGAACCGGGGATGGACGCCAGTGGGTGCATCTCGCCGGTGACGGTGGGCACGGAACGCGTCAGCGCCAGGGTGTATGGGTGGCGCGGCCGCTCGAAGATGTCATATACGCTGCCGATCTCGACGATCGCACCTGCATAGACGGTTGCGACGCGATCGGCCAACTCGGCTG
>FWWM01012191.1_pt1 | contig 14423 bp, 11 predicted proteins | sample 2228351 | NCBI WGS metagenome assembly FWWM01 (sample SAMEA103939774, study PRJEB20133) | metagenome | reverse complement strand
CATTACGTGCGAAGGCATGGCGTGGACATAAAGGGGCATCGCAAAGATGACTGCGCTGTCGGTCGGGAACTCCGCAGCCCACTCAGCCCACATTCTCTTCTGCTTCAGGTCACGTACAACGATTTTCGATCCATAGGCTTTAGCGATAGCCTTGAGAATCAAAGCAGTATTGCTGGCGCGAAGCCTGGGGGATCCATTGTAGAGGATAAGTTGATCTACCTTTTGGGTGGCATTGGGCATCAGGGTTTTGTTCCGGGCTCGGCGCGGGCATAGTTCAACCAGAGTCCATGTGGGATTCTTGTGAATGCAGTAGGCTTTTGACTTGAAGTGATCAGCTGTGCGATAAAGATAATCCTCGATCACCTGGACTTCTTCTGGCTCAAGACCCTGCATGTTGTAATAAAAATGGAGTTCTGGGTAGCGTTCATAGCGCGCTTTATGACGGCATTCACCGTCCACAATTTCAATATAGGGGTGGTAATGTGGGATAGTGCGGTCAATAAATACTTTGGCGCTATGGTTGATAAAGCCCTGGGCAGTATCCATCAGCAGGATAACTTTATCGGAATTAATATATTCGGGGTAGCTTGTCGACAGGGCGTCCCTCCAAATACATCTGCCAGGCGTCTTCACCCAACAGGACCAACATCCGATACACGCATTCATCGCTGCGGGATCGAGGATCTTGTATTGTGGTTGTTCATCATACATAGACGCAACTGCAGCAACCATTTCGGGATCCGGGTTTGTCCGTAAATCAAATAGTGTGATCATTGGATCCGATTATTTTCAGAATTTCATCCCGGCCAACCAGGTGGTCAGCTCCGACTCGCGGGCATTTATATTGTCACGATTTTCATCATAAGCTCCGAGCTGGTACTCACCGGCAATCTTTCCGTCCAGGATGAACAGCACGCGCTCTGTTTGGGCAGCAACTCTGACATCGTGGGTAACCAACAGGATGGTCACACCTGATTGATGAATTTCAGCCAGCAAGCGCATAATTTCATTGGCCGATTTGGAGTTCAAAGCGCCAGTTGGCTCATCGCCAAAAATGATTTTTGGGTCGCCCATCAAGGCGCGGCAGATACCAACTCTCTGGAGCTGCCCGCCTGACGCCTGGGTGATATCGCGCATTTCCAGCCCGGCAATACCCGTTTTTTCCATAAGAGACTTGGCTTTTTCGTTGAGCCGCCCCCCATTTTTACGACCATCGCGCATGGTAGGCAGGAGGATATTATCAAGGATGTTCAGGTTTCTGAGCAGAGTCGGCTGTTGGAAAACAAAGCCCATTTTGGTGCGACGAAGATCAGCCAGTTCGTTCTCTTTGAGCGCGGATATGTCAGCTTCTTCGAAGGTAATTTTTCCGCTGTCCACACTGTCCATGCCGCTCAAGGCATATAGCAGGGTAGATTTTCCCGAACCTGAAGGACCCATAACAGCGACGACCTCGCCTTGGTGAATGTCCACCGAGATACCATCAAGAACATTGCGTTTTTCTGCACCCAACCCGTAAGACTTTTTTATGTTTTCACTGGAAATTAGGGTTTTCATGATTTACTCCTTGATATTTTCTGAGATTTTGATTTGACCTGCGTCCAGGGTACCCAGGATTGTGGCAGCGAGTACCACACCGGCCATCATCAGCGGGCTGAGCAGGTAGGCAAAAGCAGGATTGATGGCGAATTTGAATGACGAAGCCCCAAACGAGGCAATCACCGCGCCAGCAAGGGTCTCTCCAATCGTGTTCGCCAGCAAGGTGCCAAGCAATATTCCGACTACGAGGACGAATACCGAGCGCGCCACATATTGCGCCTTGATGTCTGTGTTCGTAAAGCCAAACGCTTTCATCATGGCAATTGTGTATCTGTCTTTGGCAATCAACATACGCATGAACAAGAGCGTGATCAGCATGGTGAGCGCCAGCGCAACGCCGATGGCGGCGTAGGCGGCTTTTCCAATGGCGCTAATGGTTCCACCGTAGGTTTGACGGATGAATTCATCAATGTCTGAGACCTTCGCGAAAGTGAACCTGTGCGCGTATTCGGAAATTTTCTCATCCAACAAGGATGGGTCGGCAAGTTTAGCAGTGATGACACTCCACATGACTTCCGCGGAGTCATCGGAGAAAACCGCTTTGGCGGTCTTGCCGCCGTTGGTCACATCGGAATAAACGCCGCAGACCGTCAGGGTTGTCTCGTTCCCATTAATGATCACCTTGATGACATCCCCAACTTTTTTGCCCATCTCCTTGGCATTCAGCACCGACAGCGCAATTTCATTTTCCGCTGTAGGGGCGCGCCCATCAGCATAGGTCAGGGGAAAAACCAAATGGTCACCCAGTTCAATCTTGATGTGTTCCAGTGAACCATCAGCCAGTTTCACACGGAAGGTTTTCGTGGTCAGCACGACAAATTTTGAAATAGACTGATCCTTCTCCATCACTGCGGCAATTTCCATTGCTTTGTTGGAGATATGGTCGGTCTGCTGGATGTCAATTCGCAAGTCGCTGTTCCCGACGCCCATATAGGTGATGAAGCTGTTCGAGGAGATGGTGTTATATAAGTTTTGTGGGACGATGATAATGAACGCTGCCAGCACCAACACCGCCAGCATGGTGATGAAAAGACTGTTTCGGGCGAGAACATCTTTGACGCCGAGAAACACGTTTACCCCAAGCAGCTTATTAATGCTCAGGCGGAAACGCCTGGCTCCGCCGGCTGTTCCCTGCGAAACCCCGAAACGCACAGCCTCCGCCGGAGAAATATTTCGAAAGCGTCCCAACATACCGTTCACATAGGTGACGATAGCCAGGAAAACCAGTGCCACGCTTACGATCCCCAAAATCGGCGCAAGGGAGGCTTTGTCGCTTTCACCCATATACAGCCGTATGTTCGCCAGCAGCGCATCCCGAAAGAGAAAGGACAGCCCATATCCGAGCAGGCTGCCTAGCGCAGCGATAGCGACGTATTTCGTCTGGTAGATCTTCTTGATGTCTTCATTACGCAGACCGATGGCTTTCATCACACCGATTTCCCGGTAGTCATCCTCGATCTTTGCCAGCAGGGTGAAGCGAATGCACAGGAAGGCGATGGCAATCACCAGCCCGCTTACCAGTAGCACGACTGCAATCATCAGCCCATCGGAAAGGCCGTTGAACATCCGGAAAAGCGCATAGGTGAGGGTCGGCCCATTGGCTTCGAGCCCGGCGGCGGTGTAGTCAGACTGGAAAGCGCCCAGCTTACCCAGGTCATGCAGCCGAAACTCGATCAGGTATTCCAGGCTGCCAAACCGCCTGAGCGCATTAAAATCATTTTGGCTCACCAGAAAGCGCTTCGACGATGACAGCAGCGGCTGCATTTGTGAGTCTCGGAGAGCGCCGGCGATGGTGAATGTTCTGCCGGCTACAGTAACTATCTCGCCAATCCGTGCGGTGCCGTCCTGTATATAGGCAATGGGCACATAAATTTCGCCATCAGAGACAGTGATTACATTGCCATAAAGGTCAAGCAGGAAATCGAATTTTTCGCTCTGCACCGAGAAGCCATTGTCCTGGACACTGTCTGCCAGTGAACCACCAGAAAATAAAAAATGCCCACCATCCATGTTGAGAAATTCAAGCGCTTGAAAATCGGCAACGGCCTGGTTTTGTTCTGCAAAAGCTACCAGCCGCGCCAGTTGCAGATCGCCGGCGTGCATTTGCGTGAAATGCGGCGTTTTTGCCCGCGTCATCAGGGTATCAATAGCGCCCGAAAGGTTGACGACCAAGATAGCTGCCAATGCCACCAGCATGGCTGCCGCAGCGACAAACAGCGTGGTGGTCAGCGCGATGACCTTGCTTTTAATCAAATCGTTACGGAGTAGTCGGTAGTACATCGGTCACCTCATTTTTCTTATCTGTTTGTCGAACTAGGGTCAAAGTCAAGCCTAAATCACGGATTCGCATGAGAATGCCATGTAAGGCAGCCTGGTCCATAATGCTTCCGCGCAGGATTGTTTCACCTGCGGGGTCGTGCTCCACATCCAGACCTTCAAACCAGATGGCAGCATTTTCTCCCAGGTAACCCTGGACTCTGATTTCGTAGCTCATCGTCTTGTCTTGTGTTTTCATGTCTTGTTTATACGAAAAAGGGTTTTGCAACTGAACCCACCATAGTGGGATTCCGGAACAGAAAATCGCCTAACACTTAGGTGTTAGGCGATTACTTTTGCAGATTGTATGATCAGACCAATCCCAGCCTGCGTGCTTCGAATACGGCCTGACCGCGACGTTTGACGCTCAGTTTGCCGTAGATATTGTTGGCATGGCGCTTAACCGTATCGAGCGCGATAAACAATTCATCTGCAATTTCCTGATTGGACTTGCCCGCGCAAATTAAACGCAGCACTTCAAGTTCACGCTCGCTCAGCGGCTCAATTAAGGACTGGACCGGCACATTTCTGCCTTTTATATATTGCCAGGTTTGGGCAATTGTGTCATTCAGGAAGCGATTATGAATCGATGCCGCAATCTGTTCCGCACTGCGCATATCTTCCTGGGCCTGGTCTGATTTCCCTTGTTTGTGGTGCAAGCGCGCCGCTATTAAATAGCCCTGCGATAGATAGTATTGATGTCCGCTCTTTTGAGTGGTTTCCAATCCTTGGCGCAAATGATATTCCGCTTCTTCCCAGGCGTTCTTTTCGGCCAAAACATTCGCCAGTCCTAAATGAATCAAACCGAAAGCGGGATAATCCTTGTAGGCGTCTTGCTCAATAAGGGAAAGTTCGTCTCGACAAATTTTTTCCGCCTGATCAATACGCCCGAGGAGCAGACTAATTCTCACCAGTTCTATGGTCGTGTGCGCAAGCGCAAGAAAATTACCGCAATTGCGTGCATGGGGACTGACGCGGCTCAAGTACTCAGCCGCTTGCTCCAAATCGTTAGCCGCCACATAGGTATACCCCATCTGCGAGTAGCAGGCTGTATAACCCATATCAGCCACCACATTCCCCAGCATTTTCCGCAATTCCTCGATGGTTGGCAGGAGTTGTTCGATTTCTTTGAGCGCAGCAGAGATCTGACCACCATGTCGCATCACCACGGCGCGCAATAAAATCACTTGCTGCAAGATAATGGTGTACTCCGGATGGTCGGTGGGGAGCCTGCCAGCTCCAACCATTTGCTCAAATACCTGTGTAATCTTATCGAGATATGCTTCGATACGGTCATAATCCCCGCGCACAAATAATGTCCAGCAATACGCCACACCCAAAGGTGGCGACTGGGAAATAAAGTCTGGGGGTAATGAATCGAGCCATTCCACCGCAGTTTTTAACCGCCCCTGGTGATAGATGCGCCTCCAGTTATCTACGACCAGTTGGCTGGCATACGGGTAATCGGGAATAGCAATCGCGTGGCGCAAAGCATCGCCAATAAAATTATTTTCCTTAAACCATTCCGCAGCACGGCGATGCAACAGCGGCACATCGTTTGCGCGTGTACGCTTCAATACGCCACTCAATAATTCAGCGAACAGGTGATGATATCGGAACCAATAGTTTTCACCATCCAAGGGCGTAACAAAAAGATTGCGGCGATTCAAAAATGACAGGATATCAGCGCTGTCGGTGCGTTCTGTCAGCGCATTGCACAAATCACCACTCATTCGCAGGAGTATTGAAGTTTCGAGCAAGAAACGTTGTAGCGATTCGCTTTGGTGGCTTAAAACTTCATCCATCAAATACTCCAACACGTAATGAGTTGATGTACCATATTTTCTGTAAAATGTAGAACCTTAACAAAAGCGGTGAGTCAGAAGTATCCTTAAGGTCACCACAACCAAACAAGGAGACTAGAAATGACTCACCAAAATGATTATACCTTCGCAGATGAGATAGCGGAAAAGGGACTTGATGCAATCCCGGAACTGATGCGAGTGCTGATCAATAATGCTATGCAGGTGGAAAGATCAAAATATCTGCAGGCAAAGGAGTATGAACGCACAGAAAACCGCAAAGGACACGCTAACGGCTTCAAGCCCAAAACAGTGAAAACCCGCATGGGAGAGATCACCTTTGCCGTGCCACAAGTCAGGGAAGGTGGTTTTTATCCCAGCGCTCTGGAAAAAGGACTACGCAGTGAAAGAGCGCTCACGATCACGCTGGCCGAAATGTACGTTCAGGGGGTGTCCACCCGGAAGGTGAAAGTCATCACGGAACAGCTATGTGGGGTTGAGGTCTCAGCCACGCAAGTCAGCCGGGCAGCAGCCCAACTGGACGAAGTTCTTCAGGAATGGCGGGAAAGACCTCTGGGTGAAATCAATTATCTCTATGTGGATGCCCGATACGAGAAGGTTCGTGAGGCAGGACAAGTTCGCGATGCAGCTGTTCTGGTGGCTACCGGGATCAATCCAAGCGGTGAAAGGCAGGTTTTAGGGGTTTCGGTATCTCTCAGTGAGCATGAGACCCATTGGAAAGCCTTTTTGAAGAGTCTGAAAGATCGTGGTTTGGGCGGAATTAAGTTAATCATCAGTGATGACCACCAAGGGCTTGGAGCAGCCAGGAGAGCCGTGTTTGGTAGTGTGCCCTGGCAGAGATGTCAGTTTCACCTGCAACAGAATGCTGGCGCGTATCTGCCAAAGCAGTCGATGCGATTGGAGGTTGCTGCGGATATTCGATCCATATTCAATGCCCCTGATCGAAAGACTGCCGAAGAGCTTCTGCAAAGCACCATCCAGAAGTATGCCGTTTCTGCTCCGCGTCTATCGGCCTGGCTTGAAGATAACCTTTCCGAGGGGTTTTCGGTTTTTGATTTTCCTTTGGAACACCGGAGAACGCTACGAACTACCAACAGCCTGGAGAGGATTAACAAAGAGATTCGCAGACGAACGAGAGTGGTAGGTGTTTTCCCAAACGAGGCTTCGTGCCTTAGATTGGTCTCGGCTTTGCTCATGGAGATCAGCGAGGAGTGGCAGATCGGTAAACGTTATTGTGCAGGCAAGTCATTGAATTGTTAACGAACGATGGGTATTTCTGACTCGAATTTACAGAAATAAGGTTGCATAATCCTACATAATATGATTAAGCGGCTAAATGATTGTATTAAAACAGGCGGCTAATTTATGCGCTTCTCTGCTCCCGCCAGTAATGAATAAATGGTTACAAGCATTAGACACCGGTTGGAGCAGGCTTAGAACAATTGAACCGGTCTCAGATTGTGTATTACTTGAAGCACTTATGATCTCTGGCCCTGCCTTTACTAGCACCGCCAGGCTCGCCGCCTGCGGTCAATCATCCTTGCAGTAACATCTCAGCGGTGACCACAGCAATTCCCCGGTCTTATCCTCTTCCGAACAGTATAAAGAACAGCTCTGCTCCCAGACCCTGAGCAGCATTTTGCGGGTCTCATTGTCGATCATGTAGACGCATTCATCCAGTTTGGCTTTGCGATCGGTAGATCTGTCGTTGAGGAACTGATTGTTACAAGCCACCAGATGATCGACCACATAATCGGCGATGGGATCTACCCGATATCGGTAATCCGGGTCGTGTTGCAGGAAGTCTTCGTGGTACACGTTCACTTGAATATAGTGCGTACCAGAGGAGCATTGCAGAGCGCAGGTGCTGTACGCAGGGTCGCACTCATCTTCGGTGCAATCTTGCTGGGCTTTATACAAGCGTTTGATGAACTCTTCCTGGATGTCCCGGATTTCTTGATAGCTCAGGGTGGGGCGATGCCGGCTGACGGGAGTGCTTGTTGTGGACGGGTACCGCGTGTAGGTAGGGAAGGGTGTTTCGGTGGCGGAGGAGCCCACGGTGGGGGTGCGCCCGCGAAGGGTGATGGTAGCCGAAGGCGTGCCTGCGCGTTCTTCCAGCATCGGGGTATAGGTGGGGAGTTTTAATGCCGTGGGCATCACAGAAACATCCCGTTCAAGTCTGCCGCAGTCACCGGGCTCGGCATCTGGCAGATCCGTGTGGATGGTCAGGTTGGGTGCCAGGTCCAGGTCTGTGGGCATGTCCACCGTCAGGGTGATGGCATCCCACAGGTAGGTGTGGTACATATCAAAATAGCCGTCTTTATCCTTGTCCTGCTTATCCGTCCAGTAGTAGCAGAAGGAATAACCACCCACCGGCAGGGAAAGGAAACGGCTTGGGTTTGGCCAGTACGGGGCAGAAGGCGCAAAGGAGACGGTCGAAGGAAAAGGAAAAAGACGCGGATCGCGGGTGTAAAGCGGGTCGGGGCGGTAACCGGCTACGGTCACTGTGGCGTGGTAAGGCCCTTCATTAATAAACCCCACCGGGCGGTGCGGATTGAGGCTTTCCACCAGGGTGAAGTAAGACAGGTGGGCAGTCCAGACGGTGATGAAATTTCCCTCTACGAACCCACCGATGTCCGTCCACACCCCGCCTTCCGCCGGGCGAATACACGGTGTAAAGGGTGGCATCCTTTCCGGAAGGGATTTTCAACGGGAAGCTCAGGCGCACCGCATCCTCCAAAGGGGCATTCCCGGCGTCAATGGAAAACACCTGCCCGGCAAAGACCACTTCAGGATAAAGGCTTGAACGAAACGGTTCGGGATCCGAAGAAAGGATGGTGAGGGTGTAGTCTCCGGCGTCGGGAAGAGCCGGCGGCAGGCTTACCTCTACTCCCCGCGGGTGTTTCACAGTTCCACCCTGCGCCGGAACTTTTTCAACCATGTTCACGGGACCCTTTCCCGCAACATCGATAATTCGCAGCAGGTTGCATCCCAGTAGAAAAAACAGCAATGGAAACCAGCCGGCTGCCCGTAACCGTAGGGGTATGCTGCATGCCGTACACCAACACTTCATATGATCCCTCCCGCCTTGAACTGAGTTGGTAACTGCCGCGTCCATTTCATTATATAAAGGCACCATGCAAAACGCAACGGGAAAAATTCGTGTGGTTCCGTCTGCATGCCCGCAACGATGGATGACGGGTCCGGTTTGACAGCCTTCGGAAACGCACTGCACATCAGCAAAACGCGGTTGTCTCCACCGCATCGAACGATCCTCCAGCGAAGAAAAGGGCATGGGCCCTAAATATTTCATGAAAGATCATTCTTTACAGAACGATCGGCTGAATCCAGTACAGTTCACCAATATATTTTTTCAGCCAGACGAACGAACAAAGAGCGCGGTCAGAACAATAAGCTGCCTTGGAAAGTTCATCCACCCTGGAGCGAAACCTTGTAGATGCTAGCGCTTGTCTGGCGGCTGCCAGTTATATCAGGGGATATCTGAGCCAACGAGAAAGATCCTTGTCCAAATTGGAACGTTTCAGAACGAGTAAAGGAGCATGATCTGATTGATATTAAGAAGAGGACAATTCTTAATATAAAAATTCTCTTCTCAATATAATAGCTCGACGAATCAATACACGTTTAAATCAAGAACGACCATTTCCACGATCTTCGCGTCCCCCAAAGGGCGCCTTGAAAGGGATGGTCGTCTCGAAATCAGTAGCGGGGAGTGGATTCGAACCACTGACCTCCGGGTTATGAGTCAAAATCCTGAATCCGTGCCGTTTGTGCGTCGGGCTCTGCAATTCAGCCGACCTGACGAACTCTGGTCCACGCTTGCCGGGCACGCTGCGGTAGCTAATCGATGTTCGTATAGTATCTGTTTTACGTGGGTTCGTCAAGTCATGTTCTTTAGCTTTTTTTACCATCAGTTATGCGTCAACGATATCAAGTGCCTTGACAATTCCCAAATTCAACAATAACATATAACAATTCTTTGGTTATTTTGGAAAAATATGAAACTTACACACCGTCAAGAAACATTTATCATCCGTCTACTGGACTTGTGCCGTGAGTTTAAGGGCCCAATTCATTATTCAACTCTAGCCGAGAGAGTTGGAGTAAGTCCTTTTACTGCTTATGACATGCTTCGTCTCCTTGAAGAAAAAGGCTTTGTCACTTCTGAATATCGTATTGAAGCCGGTAAAAGTACGGTTGGTAGATCTGAAATTGTATTTCTTCCTACACAATTAGCCTATAACCGGTTTGCAGAATTAGCAAATGGTGCTGATCTGAACGACTGGGAGAACGTAAAATCCCAAATTATGAAGCGAATTCTAGCTGGCGATCTTCATGACCACGAACTAGCTGACGAGTTAATTGCGAGGATACCGCCAGATGCGCCTGAGACACTTCGGTATTGCTTTGAAGTTATTACTTTGCTAATTTTGCGTCTTGGCAAAAATACAGGACGAAAAATTCTCGTTGAGAGAATGCCCCAAATACTTGAATGGAAAGAATCCTTTTCAAAATCAGGGCTAATCATTCTAGGAGGTTTTATTTTAGGCTTGCTGGCAACAGACAATTCGTTAATTTTGGAAAGAGATCAGCCAATTCTTGAGTACATCCAGCGGTACCAATCTCTAGTCTCGGAAATGGAACCTCGGTTGGCAAACCGTTTAGCGAACAACATCTATGACATGTTTTCTTTGGTCCTTAAAGCGTAATTTATTGTGGATAATATTTTGGTCTTTTTGGAAATTTCCTTATGACAACCTCAATCGAAACATTTAATCTGACGAAGCGATATCCTTCCCAGTCAAAAGAAGACTTTTCTGCTTTGGATAATTACAACCTACACGTAGAAGCTGGTCAGCTTTATGGTGTGGTGGGACCGGACGGAGCCGGAAAAACAACTCTTCTTCGGATTTTATCAACCGTACTAAACCCAACTTCGGGTTCTGCCCAAGTGGCAGGATTTGATGTACTCAAACAATCCGAGCAAGTTCGTTCGCGAATTGGATATATGCCTCAAGCTTTTAGTTTGTATCCAGATCTAAGTGTTTTGGAAAACCTTCGTTTTTTTGCTGATATGAATGGCGTTCCGCGCGAAAAACAAAAACAACGAATTCCAGAATTATTAGAATTTGCCCGGTTGACTGAGTTTGCATCTCGGCGAAGTGAAAATCTATCAGGTGGCATGCGGAAAAAATTAGCTCTGGCTTGCGCGATGATTCATGAACCTGAAATATTGCTTCTAGATGAACCGACAACCGGAGTGGATCCTGTTTCACGCCGCGAGTTATGGCAGCTATTAGCGAAGGTAATTGAAAGAGGAGTCACAATCATCGTTAGCACACCCTATATGGATGAAGCTGAACGGTGCGATGTTGTCAATATAATCTACCAGGGTAAAAAACTGATTTCTGGAGCACCTGTGGACTTGGAACAACAGATGCCCTTTAAGATTGTCGAAATCAAAGCAAGACCGAGGGGAACTCTTCGACAGGTAGCAGACAGCATCGAGGGAGTGATTCAATGGCGTGCAGTTGGTGATCGTTTGCGACTTTCTGTAAACAATTCAATAACTGTCCAGGAAGATGTAAAAGCTTCATTAAGTAAGGCAGGAGCAGAAATCAAAATTCTACGTGAGGCGCGCATTACGATGGAAGATGTGTTTATCTACCTGGTTGAAAAACAGGAGCATCCTGTATGAAACGTGAAAATTCTGTCGAAGTTCATCAGCTGACGCGTAACTTTGGTGATTTTACGGCTGTGGATCATGTCAGTTTTGAAATCCCCAAAGGAGAAATTTTCGGATTACTTGGCCCGAACGGGGCAGGAAAAACAACCACCATTCGCATGCTTTGCGGTTTATTAAAACCGACTGAAGGAAAGGCCAGCGTGCTGGGCTTTGATGTGGCCGACCAGTCGGAACAAGTTAAACGTCATATTGGCTATATGTCGCAAAAATTTTCTTTATACAACGATCTGACGGTATATGAAAATCTTTGGTTTTATGCGAATCTTTACGGCATTCAAAATGAGCAAATCAAAAAGCGCATTGATGAATTGATTAAAATGGCTGGGTTAGGCGGTCATGAAAAACAACTGGCGCTTAATCTTTCCGGCGCCTGGCGACAGCGGCTGGCTTTAGCCTGCGCCATTGTCCATGAACCTCCCATGTTGTTTTTAGATGAACCCACTGCCGGTGTTGACCCGGTATCCCGACGCGAATTTTGGGAAATGATTTACACCATGGCAGGTCAGGGAGTGAGCGTGCTGGCTACCACCCATTACATGGATGAAGCGGAGTTCTGTAATGTGATTGGGATGATGTATCGTTCGCGTCTGATCGCCTTAAATGATCCTGATACACTCAAGAACAATATGACGGGATATTTATTTGAGGTGGACTGTACTGCTCCAGGAAGGGCTGAACTAATTCTAAAATCCCTGGCAGAGGTGGAGGATGTCGCGGCTCATGGTGTGCTTTTGCATGTGCTCTTATCGATTGAAAACGATAAGGAACTGATCCTCAAGGTATTAACTGAAAATCAAATCCAGGTCACCCGAATTGAAAAGGTACTTCCATCTCTGGAGGACGTGTTTGTTTCTTTGGTTGATCAAGAGAATCGCCAGCAATTACGGGCGGGTATTGAATAGGAGGTTCATGTGAGACAAAGTTTCCGGAGAATGTTCACAATTGTACGAAAAGAATGGCTTCATATCATAAGAGATCCTCGCACTCTTGGCCTTGTAATTATTATGCCTGTTATGATGCTTTTCTTATTGGGGTACGCAGTAGCGAATGACGTCACGGATATTCCAATGGTTGTTGCTGACTTATCTCAAACGGAAAACAGCCGCACTCTAGTGGACAAGTTGGCAGTCAGCGGATTTTTCAAATACACATATTCAGCTCAAAGCGAAAATGAAATTTTAAAGCTGCTGGATGAAGGAACCGTAAAGGTTGGTTTATACATCCCGGAAAATTTTGGCCGAAATATCAGCACAGGAGATACGGGCACAATCCAATTTTACATTGACGGATCAAATCCAACTGTTGCCCAAACGGCGCAGTTAGCTGCCGAGACAATCAGTCAGTCGATGTCCCAGGAAATCCTTATCAACCGTCTTGAACGAAGTGGTTCCGGAATGCAGCTAAACCTCCCGGTCGACGCCCGTCTGCGATATTTATATAACCCGGATATGAAACGTATGAACTTCATGATCCCAGGTCTGGTTGCCATTATCCTGCAAATACAAACCCTGCTGTTGACCGCTTTTGCCATTGTTCGGGAACGCGAGCAGGGAACCTTAGAACAGCTGATCGTAACCCCTGTTCGTTCATGGGAATTAATGCTCGGCAAAATATTACCTTTTGTTGTGGTTGCCTTTGTAAATGTAGTCATGACGGTAGCAGTTGGAGCGATCTGGTTCGGCGTGGAAGTTGCTGGTAGTATTACACTTCTCGCAGTTCTGAGCTTGATTTTTTTGCTTGGATCATTGGGCCTGGGGGTTTTCATTTCGAATATATCGAAAACCCAAATGCAAGCCATGTATATGGCATCTTTCATCATGATGCCTTCGTTTATCTTGGCAGGTTTACTATTCCCCAGGGAAAATATGCCTTGGTTGGCTTATTATGCGGGTTACTTTTTACCTGTGACCTATTTTCTTGAAATCGTTCGCGGCATCATTCTGAAAGGCGCAGGGTTTGCTTCGTTATGGGTATGGATTTGGCCCATGGCAGTTTTTAGCATCGTCGTCTTCTTTGCCAGCGTTTTGATGTTCCGAAAACGACTTTAAGTTTTCATATGTAACCTAATCAACTCATAAAGGAGTTATAGAATGAAAAAACACGTTTTAATCTTTACCACTTGCTTTCTTGCCTTCGCAATTTTATTAAGCGGTTGCCAGGGGATAAATGGAAATGGTTCCAACGAACTCAAGGCGTCAGGGATTATATCAGTTACTGAGATCAATATTGCTTCACAGATTGGCGGAACGGTTGCTTCCATTAAGGTGAATGAAGGCTCTAATGTTAAAAAGGGCGATGTGCTTTTCCAGTTGGATGATTCCTTACTTCAGGCGCAGCGCAACCAGGCTTCTGCAGCAGTGACCGTAGCTGAAAAAGCTGTTAATTCTGCCAGGATTCAATATGATATTGCAGTTAATAGTGCCCGTTTGCAAGACCAACAGAATCGGGTCAATAGTTGGAATATCCCGCAACCCGACGAATTTGATACTCCGGTCTGGTATTTTGACAAAGTGGAAAAAATCAACTCGGCCAAAGCAGAAGTAGATGCGGCGGCTGCGGATTTGGAAATAGAAAAAGCAAATCTTGAAAAAGTCCTGGCTGATAATACCTCACAAGGATTTTTGTCATCCGAGAAACGGTTAGCAGACGCACAGGCCGCATTTTTAATTGCTGATCAGGTGTTAACGCAGGCTAATGATGCAAAGGACAAAGAAGATATTTCCAACTACGCGAATGATCTTTATGACACAGCAAAAACAGAGTTGAGCTCTGCTCAAACAGAATACAAGCGTCTTTTAACCTCTCAAGCCGCGACAGAGGTTCTAGAAGCGCGGGCGCGTGTCCGCGTTGCGCAAGAACGGTCGGATCGAGCTGTGGATTATTTAAACTCTCTTGAAAGCGGCGATCAATCTTTAATGGTT
>FWWM01012189.1_pt1 | contig 14426 bp, 11 predicted proteins | sample 2228351 | NCBI WGS metagenome assembly FWWM01 (sample SAMEA103939774, study PRJEB20133) | metagenome | reverse complement strand
CGAAGCCGCCGCCCGCAACCCCTCCCCTTCCCGGCAGTGCTGCTTACCGGGGCAGAAACTCCGGATAATCCACCCCGCCCGCTGCCAGGTACTGCTCAATCAGGCCCGGCAACTGATCGGGAATATCCCCCGACCCGACCAGCACCTGGTCGCCGATGAAGAGCATCGGCACCCCGCGCCAGTTATCCGGCACCCGGTAGGCCTCCATCGCCTTCAGCCATAACTGATAATTGTCGGGATCGGAGACCTCCAGCATACGGATTTCCAGTTGATCCCCGTATTGCTTCTGCAATGGCGGTAGGGTCTGCTCTATCACGTAATGGCAGTGGGGGCAGGTATCCGCGTAGAACAGCACTGCGCGCACGACGGGCTTCTCTTCAGGAGGCGAACTTCCACCGGAACAGCCCGCCAGCGCCAGCACCATCAGAACGACCAGTAACCCAACCCCCAACGCACCAGTCCCCGATCTCCTATTCCCAGCACGCCTCTGCCGCATCGCTTCTCCTCATTCCGAAGATTCCTGCCGGAGATTCCCCAGCAAACTGGTGAATTCCAGGGGGAAGATGAACTTGGTCGCCGGACTCTCGCCCAATCGCCGCAGCGTCTCCATGTACTGGAGCGTCATCGTGTTGGGGTCCAGTCCCCTGGCGACCTCAAAGATGTAGCGCAGCGCCATGGCGTACCCCTCGGCGCGCAGGGCCTGGGCGGCCCGCTCCCCTTCGGCCCGCAGGATGGACGCCTGCTTCTCCCCCTCGGCGCGCAGGATAGCGGCCTGCTTCTCCCCCTCGGCAACCTTGATCGCCGCCTCCCGCTGGCCGTCGGCCTCGGTGACCATCGCCCGGCGGTTCCGCTCCGCCGACATTTGCCGGTTCATCGCCGCCTGAATCTCCTTGGGCGGCTCAATCTCCCGGATTTCCACGCTGGTCACTTTGACGCCCCATCGTTCCGTCACCTCGTCCAGTTTGACCCGCAGAACCTGGTTGATGTGCTCCCGCTGGGCCAGGACGTCGTCCAGCATAATGTCACCGATGACGGCGCGCAGGGTGGTGGTGGCGATGCCGATGGACGCCCGTCGGAAGTCCCCGACCTGGATGACGCTCGCCTCCGGGTCCACCACCTTCCAGTAGATGAGGAAGTCCACTCCAATGGGGGCGTTGTCCTTGGTGATGCTGGTCTGGTGGGGGATTTCCATGAACTGCTCCCGCAGGTCCACCAGCACCGCCCGGTCAATGAGCGGGATCAGGAAGACGATCCCCGGCCCTTTGGTGCCGATGCATCGTCCCAGGCGGAAGACGACCAGCCGCTCGTACTCTCGCACGATGCGGATCATGGAGAGCAGGAGAACCAGGCCAATCAGGCCGGCGAAGAAGAGGAAAATAATCAGCAGCACTTCCATAGTATCACCTCCTTAGGTAGCAGGAAGCAGGTAGCAGACAGCAGGCAGCAGACAGAATGAATCAGGCCTCGGGAGACCGGTCTATCGGGACGACATGAATCCGCAGGCCCTCCACCGCTACCACCCGTACAGGGGTCCCGGCCGGGATCGGCACTTCGGAGATGGCCGTCCAGAGTTCGCTGCGCACCTGGACGGTGCCGACCGGATCAATCGGGGTGGTGGCGATCCCCTCGGCGCCAATCAACGTTTGCGGGCCGGTCCGGACGGCCATCCGCTGCGCGCGCAGCGCGGTCCGGAAAACCCACCCGAAGAGTCCGGCGGAGACCAGCGTGGCGCCGAAGATGACCCACGGAGAGAGCGCCACCCCCGCACCAGGACGGAAGAGCAGCAGCGAACCGACGATCAGGCCAATGACGGCCACCACGGTCAAGCCACCACTCTGAACTTTCAGGTCCACGATGAAGAGCACGAGAGAGGCCAGCAGCACTCCCAGCCCGATGAAGTTGACCGGCAGGCGGGCCAGCCCGGCAACCGCCAGGACCAGGCAGAGTACCGCCGCGGCTTCGGGGAATCCGACACCCGGCATCGTGATCGCGGCCGCCAGTGCCCACAATCCCAGCAGCAGGAAAATGTAGGCCACATTCGGATTGGTCAGGAATTCCTGCAGGGCCACAATCCAATCTCCGCCCATCGGACCCTCCTTATGGTCGCATCACCATGCGCAGCGCGTTGCAGGCCGGACAGGCACCGCCCGGACGGATAATCGCGAAGCCGTCCTGGGGATCGTCAAAATAACGCATAAAGTCTATGTTCCAGATGATGATGCCCCGCACCAGGCCGCTCTCCCGGGCCAGTTGCACCGCCTCGGCCAGCCACGCGGCCTGCTGGGCATCGGTCGTCTCCCGGGCCCAGAAGAGATGATCGGGGAAGGTAGGGACTCCCTCCTGAGAGGCATATCCCAGTTCGGTGTAGAAGAGTTGCTTGCTGCCGCCGAAGATGTTGTAGTAGAGTTGCATCTGGGGCAGGAAGTACCAGGAGTGGTGGTGGCGCCCGTCGTCGGCAGGGTGGCCACTGACCGCCGATGGGGAGGTCGCACCGAAGTTGTAGTGGACGCCCAGGTAGTCCATACATTCGGCAGCCCCGGCCGCGTACATTCGTTGCAGGAAGATGCGGTCGTCACACCCGTTGGGCGTGCATTCGTCAAAGGCGCCGGTCGGGGCGGGCGCCGCGGCGATGACCAGGGTGCTGGGATTGGCCTTTTTAATGGCATCGTAGGAGGCGCACAGGAGGCGGGTATACGCTTCCGGACTAATATACCCCGGCTGCCATTCCCTGTCAATATTGGGCTCGTTCCAGACCTCAATACCGTCGGCGCCGAGGGCGGCCATACGCGCCAGCCAGCGGGCGTAGTTCTCCTCAAACCCCTGCTGAGCGACCATTCCCGCAGGCCCGACCGTCCCCAGGAGAATCCTGAACCCCCGCCGGTGGGCCGCGCCGATCAGCGGGGCGGCTTCCTGGGGGTAGCGGGCCTGAACCTTCACCCAGGTCATCCCGGCGGCGCGCATCTTGTCGGCATACGGGAGGTCCAGGTTCCAGACGTGCCCGCCGATTTCAAAGGGGCCGCCGCGGGCCATGGGGGTGGCCGAAGTCCCGCCGGCCAGCGCAGCATATTCATCTGGCAGGTTGCCGAAGACGGCCTGGACTTTCTCCGGCTCGTAGACTTCCAGCATACACTCCCACCAGTCCTTCCCTTCGGTCTTCTGGAGGTGCCACCAGTTGATGTCGGGCCAGTAGTAGCGCCAGCGGAAGAGGGCCGGTGCCCGCTCCCAGCCGTAGTCGGCTGCGAGGGTCGTCAGGTCCACATAGTAGCCGGTGGGGATTTTCTCCATCGGACGGCCCCCCTGGGCGGCCGCGCGGCTATCCGCTTCGCGGGCCTTCAGGTCCCACGGAGGCACCCGCAGGGGTTCTCCCATGCTCCCGTCCTGTCGGGCCGCCCGCAGGTAGACCCGCCAGTAGGTCTCGTTCCCTGTATCTTCCCGCACCACGAGGATGCGCGGTGGCGTCTCGTTGTAAGGGCTCTGGTCCAGGTCCACCGCCCGCCCGCAGAGGTGCCAGTTCAGGCGCTGATCGGGGCTCTCCATCGGCTGCCAGGTCAGCGCCACCGACGAAAGGTAGTCCCATCCGGCCTCTTCCCGTACCCGGCGCCGCAGGGCCTGGAAACTCTCGTCCACCCGATCGCTCAGCCGCAGCCACTCATACTTCCCACCCGGGTCGGGCAGGTAGACCAGGGAGACCAGGGTTTCCGTAGGGGATGAGGACTGGATGAACTCGGTGTAGAGGGGTGGCTCCCGTTCCGGTTCGGCCGCCCGCGCCCGGGCGATGGCGCGGGAAGAAAGGGGGACCGTCCCCCAGACCGGCCGGGAAATCAGGCCGGGGTCGCTGTAGATTTCCTGGGAAAGGCCCCAACCGTAGAGGCTGGAGGCGATCAGGTAGGAGTAGCCGGCGCGGCGGTAGACGGTGAGCAGGCTCTGGCCGTCGGGGGCCCAGGTGGGGGCGGAGCCGGAGCCGAAGAGGTCGGTGGAGGAAAGGCGGAGCATCGGCTGGGCCTGGGGGCCGCTGCGCACCGTCCATTCCATCGTGCTGACCTGGACGGTGGTGTACCCGGAACGGGAGATGGTGCAGGCCAGCCGCTTGCCGTCGGGCGACCAGGCCGGGTCCGATTCGTCAATATCCGGGCTGTTGGTGAGGTTGATCTCCGTACCGGCCCATTCCCCCTCCAGGATGTACAGGAAAATGTCCCTGTTCCCGTTGCGGTAGGAGACAAAGGCGATCGCCGAGCCGTCGGGCGACCAGGCGGGGCTGTAGTCGGGGGCGGGGTCGGTGGTCAGCCGCTGGACGCTGTTGCCATCGGCGTCCATGAGGTAGATATCCAGGTTGTCCTCGCGGTAGGACTCAAAGGCGATGCGGCGGCCGTCGGGCGACCAGGTGGGGCCGGCGTCAAAGCCGGGGTGACGGGTGAGGCGGATGAGCGCCCCACCCTCCAGGTCCAGCAGGTAGATGTCCCAGTTCCCCCCGCGGCGGGAGGCGAAGGCCAGGAGTTGCCCGTCGGGCGACCAGGCCGGGTCGCGGTCTTCCGCCGGGTCGCTGGTCAGGCGGACGATCTCGCGGGTGGCCTGGTTGATGGCGTAGATGTCGCTGTTGCCGTTGCGGCGAAGGGTGAAGGCGATGGCGCCGCCGCTGCCGAAGGGGGTAGGGCTGGGGGCGGGCGTGGGGTTCGGGGGCGGCGTCGCCGTGACGACGACGGTCACCACCGGCGGGCGAGCCTGCAGGGCCATCGTGGAGCGGTAGAGGGAGAACCCCAGGGCCGCCAGGATCAGGGCGTTCGCCAGGACCAGCAGAACCAGCAACCGCAGGGCGCGCGGGGAAAGTGTAACCGGAGCGGGTGAGGTGGCAGGGCGGTTACCGGTGGGCCGCGCACGCCGCCGGATGACTTCTCTGAGATGCTGCAGTTTATTTACCACAGTCGTCAGTCCACAGTCGTCAGTCCACAGTCATCAGTCCAGAGCCATCAGTCCGCAGTCCACAGTCCACAAAAGAGTTACAAGGGTATCAAACATCAAGCCCAATTTTTACGTTTTACTTTTTACTTTTCACGTTTTACTCTCGCGTAGCCTTCCCTCTTGAATAAACTGGAGAATCTCCTCGGCGGTAATATCCAGCCCCAAACCCGGCACATCCAGAGGAGAGCCGGTTTTCCGCTCCGGCAGGACGATAAAGGTCTGCCCATCTCTGCGCTGTATTTTGACCCCACCCTCTTTCATCGCCTGCTCCAGCACTTTCGCCAATTTCTGCCTGGCTTCCGTATAAGTGTAGACAATCATCTTTCCACCTCCAGTACCCGTACCCCTTCCGCCTTTGCGATATGGATCAGGTTCTGATCCAGCGAAAGAAGAGGGGCATTGTATTTTGCCGCGCATCGGACCAGATAGGCATCATATGCGTAGATGCGGCGCGCGGCCGCGATCTTCAGTGCCTCCTCCAGTTCAACTTTTCTCTCCCCACGGATTTTCTTTTTGATCCGTGAAAATCTGTGAAATCCGTGACAAAAGAACTCCGGGTTTCTCTGCGCCCGCTGCGTCTCTGCGGTTTTTCATAACCACAAAGGACACAAAGAGCACAATGGTTTTTATATCTACATTTCTTTGCGCCCTCTGCGTCTCTGTGGTTTTATTTACAAGACTTCCTCCATCAGGCGCCGCACCTGTTCGGGGCGGAGTTTCTCCAGCGGTTGCCGCACCAGCGGGCCGGCCCGAAGCGCCGGCACCTGCTCCTCGTAGGCCGGGCGGTCCTCCACTTGATAGAAGACGCCGATGGGGATGCGGTCGCCCCACTCCAGCGCCCGCGCAAAGGCTGCCATCTTGTCGGTGACGTCGTAGTTCGGGTCGTCCTGGAGTTTGTAGACCCGCGGCCGGTAGAACTCGTAGGCGTAGGAGCGGTTGAAGGTGACGCAGGGCTGGAAGACGTCTATCAGGGCGTAGCCCCGATGGCCCAGCGCCCGGACAATCATCTCCGTCAGGTGGGTCAGGTCGCCGGACCAGGCACGGGCGACGAAGGTCGCCCCTGCCGCCAGCGCCAGCGCGATGGGGTTGACCGGCAGTTCAAAAGCCCCCCAGGGGGAGGTCTTGGTCTTTTGCCCCTGCTCGCTGGTGGGGGAATACTGGCCTTTGGTCAGGCCGTAGATGCGGTTATCCTGGATGATGTCCACCAGGCCGATGTTGCGCCGGGCGGCGTGGAGCATGTGGCCCAGCCCCTCGGCGTAGGCGTCCCCATCGCCGTGGGTGCAGATGACCCGCAGGCCGTGGTTGGCCAGCCGAACGCCGGTTGCCACGGGGACGGTCCGGCCGTGGAGGGTCATATAGCCGTTGGCGCGGGTGTAGTCAGGGAGTTTGCTCCCGCAGCCGATGCCGCTGACCAGCATCACCTCGTGGGGCGCCAGGCCCACCTGCGCCAGCGCCCGCTTCACCGCGTTCCAGATGGCAAAATTCCCGCAACCGGTGCACCAGGTCGGCCGCACCGGGCTGGCAAAGTCGTCTATGGTGACCATGGGGGACTCCTTGAGCGTGAAGCGTAAAACGTGAAACGTAAAACGTAAGGCGTAAAACGTAATTTTTACGTTTTACGTTTTACTTTTTACTTTTTACGTTGCGTAGGATGTACTCCGGCGACAGGGGCCGGCCGTCCCATTTCAGGATGCGGCGGGAGACGGTATGGCCCGTCGCCATGCGGAGCAGGTCGGCAAACTGGCCGGAATAGTTGTTCTCCACGGCGACCGTCTCCCCCACCAGCATTTCCTCCACCCCCGCGGGAACGGGCCAGATGTCCGTGAAGTGGAGCATCTGCGCCCGCCGTCCTTCGGCGTTCAGCCGGTCCACGGCCTCCCGCAGCGGGCCGTAGGTGGAACCCCAGGCGATGAAGGTGATGTCGGGGTCGTCCGCGCCGTAGCGGGCCGGCAGACGCATCTCGGCGCGGGCCGTCTCCAGTTTGCGCATGCGCTTCTCCTGCATCCGACGGCGGTTCTCGGCGTCCTCCTCAATGTGGCCGTACTCGTCGTGTTCGTCGCTGGAGGAGGCATAGATGGCTTTCGGATGGCCGGGAATGGCCCGCGGGGAGACGCCACTTTCCGTAAAGCGATGGCGTTTGTACTCCCCTTCCAGCGCATCCAGTTCCGCTTCGGTCAGCGTCTCGCCCCGGTCAATGACGACGGCGTCAAAGTCCAGGTCTTCGGGGGCGATGTCCTGCACCATATTCGCCAGGTAGTGGTCGGAGAGGACAACGACGGGGGTCTGGTAGCGCTCGGCGAAGTTGAAGGCGCGCCACCCGGCCTCAAAGGACTGTTCTATCGTGCCCGGCGACAGGATGATGCGGGGGAACTCACCCTGAGAGGCGTGGAGGACAAAGAGAAGGTCGCCCTGCTCGGTGCGGGTCGCCAGACCGGTGGAGGGGCCGGGCCGCTGCGCTTCGTAGACGACGACGGGGACCTCCGTCATTCCGGCCAGGCCCATGGCTTCCACCATCAGGGAGAAGCCGCCGCCGGAGGTGGGGGCCATCGCCCGCACCCCGGCGTACCCGGCGCCGATGGCCATGCAGAGCGCGGCGATCTCGTCTTCTACCTGGATGGTGACGACGCCGTATTCCCCGGCATGGGCCGCCATCCACTCCAGGACGGGGCTGCCGGGGGTCATCGGGTAGCCGGAGACGAAGCGGCAGCCGCCCGCCAGCGCGCCCATGGCGAAGGCCTGGTTGCCGTTGAGCAGAAGGCGCGGCGGGGCGTTGGGGACGGCCTCCATCCGGAAGGGGAAGTCGGCCATAAAGGGACGGGCCGCCTCTACCCCGGCCTGGATGACCCGCAGGTTGGCGTCCACCACCGCCTGCCCTTTGCGGGCGAAGTTATCGCGCGCCACGCTCTCTATGTGGGTCGGGTCAAAGCCGATCAGCCCCGCGGCGACGGCGAAGATGAGGGTGTTGCGCATGATGGCGCTCCCGCCTTTCTCCTCCGCCAGTCGGGAAAGGGGGATGGGGAAATATCCCACGTCGGGCCGATGGGGAATATCGGGCAGGCCGTCCTTTTCGTCGTAGACGACGGCGCCGCCGGGGACGACCGCGCCGATGTGCCGCCGCACCGTCTCCTGATCCAGGGCCAGGAGCAGATGGACGGGTTCGGTGTGGGTGTAGAGGGGACGGCGGGCGATCCGGACGGAGAAGAAGTTGTGTCCGCCGCGGATGCGGGAATGGTAGTCGGGGAGGCCGAAGACGTGCAGGCCGCCGCGGACCAGGGCTTTGGAGAAGCCAACGCCGCTGGATTCCAGCCCCATTCCGGCCTCACCGCCGATACGGATGGTCAGTTCGTCGGTGGGTTGCATCGTTCACCTCCCGGAAGTCAGCCTTGCCTCCCGCGGGGCACGGTGCGAGGGGAAGAAGGGGAGGAAAGGGTGTCGGGTAAAGTATACCAGATGCGTGGAAATTTTGCAACAAACCGCCGCGCGGTTTTTTATTACCACAAAGGACACAAAGGGTTACACGAAGAACATAAAGGTTTTTCTCCGTGTTCCTCTGTGCCCTCTGCGCCTCTGTGGTTTTTTACTGAATCCGCACGATCACCCGTCCCCGCTTCCAGAGACCCTCCAGGTTGTAGTAGGCCCGTACCTGGGGGTCAAAGATGTGCACCACGACGGGGCCGTAGTCCATCAGAATCCAGCCGGATACCGGCTCCCCTTCCACGTGAAGCGGGGAGACGTCCAGTCTTTTCTGGACCTCCTCCCGCACGCCGCTTTCCAGGGCCTGGAGTTGTCGGTCACTGGTGCCGCTGCAGAGGACGAAATAATCGGTAAGCGCGGTCAGTTCGTGGATGTCCAGGAGCAGGATGTCTTCTCCCTTTTTCTCCACGATGATATCCACAATTTGTCGGGCCAGGTCTATGGGTTCCAGAGGGGCCTCCTTGCGTAAAACGTAAAGCGTAATACGTAAAGCGTAAAACGTAAGAATGGTCAGGTTTTCCGGGGGATGCTGGCGATAGCCCAGAGGGCTCCGCCGAGCACGACCAGCGCGGCCAGGACGAAGGGATGAAGCCCGACGGACCGTTCGGCCAGCCAGCCCGCCGTCGCGGTTCCCACGACGATGCCCAGGGAGAACAGGGCGGTAAAGACCCCCGAAGCCGCCCCCCGCGTGGACGAGTCCGTCTCGTCGGCGATCAGGGCCGACATCGCCGGGAAGAGAAAGCCGAAACCGACGCCGTAGAGGAACATCGCCCCCATCATCGCTCCCCACCGCCGGAGGCCGGTCAGGACCAGCAAACTGGCGGCGATGATCGCCAGCCCCAACGCTATCACCGGCAGGCGGCCTTTTCGGTCGGAGAGGCGACTCAACGGGGAGGCCTGGATCAGGATCGCAGCCAGAGCAAACGCGCCGAAAAGCATCCCGACGCGCGCCGAAGAGAAGCCCAGGTCCCTGCCGATCAGCGGTACCAGGACCAGCAGGGTGCCCAGGGCAAAGGTCCAGCAGAGCGCGGACGCAAATGATACCCAGAGGCGCCGACGGCGCAGGACCTCCCCTACTGGCGGTCGCTGCGGAGAATGGGATGGGACAGGCTGTCCCCGGAACAGGGTCAGGACAACAAAAGCAACAGCAAACATCAGAACCGCCAGGCCGATGAAGACGGCATCGTACCCCCAGCGGTCCCGCACCAGGCCGCTCAGCGGGGGGCCCAGCAGGCCGGCCGTCCCGAAGGCGATGCCATAGAGGGCCATGGTGCGGCCGCGGCGGTGGGGGTCGGCGAGATCGCCCATAGAAGCAAGGGAAGCAGGAGAAATGAGCGCGGCGCCGAAACCGTGCAACATCCGGGCAACCAGCAACTGAGCGGGGTTGCGGATAAGGGAGTAACTCCCCAACGCCACTCCCGCTAAGAGCAATCCGAGCAGTAGGGGCAATTTCCGCCCGACCCGGTCGGCCCAGAGGCCCGCCCCAAGGTTGCCCAGCAGGTTGATAGCGGAGTAAACGCCCACAATGAGACCGACCAGGCTCAGCGACGCCCCCAGCGACCGCGCGTAGGGGGATATCAACGGGAACAGAGCATGGGTGTCAAAGAAGGCGACAAAAGTCGCCAGGGAGACGACGAAGAAGTTAACCGCCATCCGGCCCTCCGCGTTTTGCTGTTGCGAGATGCTCCCCTCCCAGCATCACCATCAGCCAGATGCGGGCCTTGGGGCCGTTCAGGTGGGGCGAAAAGAGGCAGCCCATTTCTTTCAGCGTGCGATGGCTTCCGGGATAACCGTAGGCGTCCCAGACCCGCCCGGACGGGCAGCGGGAGGCGATGAGGACGACGACGCCGCCGGCGACCGCGCGCTCTATGACGGGCAGCCACCAGGGGGGAATGCGTCCGCCGCCCAGCGCCTCCAGCACCACCCCACGGACCCCCCGCGCCAGGGCGTCCTCCAGCGGTTCGGCCCCCATCCCCACCGCCAGTTTGATGAGGGCTACCCGCTCCTCCAACCGTGGGCACCAGACCACCTCCCGCTCCAGCCGGAAGGGGATGTGGACCTGATCGCCCTCCACCCGTCCCAGCGGCCCCCATCCAGGAGACTGGAACGTGGCTGGGGAGAGAGTGTCCATCTTGGTGACAAAGCGTGCGGCGTGGATTTCGTCGTTGAAGACGACCAGCGCCCCCAGCCCGCGCGCCTCGGATGAGGCGGCCACCCGCACCGCCGCCCAGAGGTTGGCAGGGCCATCAGCGCCCACGTCCGAGGCGGTACGCATCGCGCCCGTCAGCACCATCGGGGTGTCGCCGGAGACGGTCAGGTCCAGCAGGTAGGCCGTCTCCTCCAGGGTGTCCGTCCCATGGGTGACCACGATACCGTCCACAAAGGGGTCGGCCGACCATGCCTCCACCCGCTCCCGGACGCGCCAGAGGTGGTCCACAGTGAAGTGGGAACTGGGCAGGTTGCAGACTTCCTCCACCACCAGTTCCGGCGCTCCGGAGGGGAGGACAGCGGTCAGGTCGGCAGCGGTGAGAGCCGGGACGGCCCCACCGGCCTGTGAGTCATGCCGCATCGCCACCGTCCCACCGGTGGTCAAAACGACAACGCGCTTATCTGTCATTTCCATAACCCCGAAGAGATGTACAGGACGACGGAGTTTGCGGATGGCGGCGAAGCCGCCGTCCGCAAACGATCTCTATTCCTCCTCCAGGCGCAGCGAGACCACCTGGCTGACGCCGTCGGGGCCCATAGAAACGCCGTAGACGGTGTCGGCGGCCTCCACCGTGCCGCGGTTGTGGGTGATGACGATGAACTGGGTCCGTTCGGACAGTTCCTCCAGCAGGCTACGGAACCGGATGACGTTGGCCTCGTCCAGCATCGAGTCCACTTCGTCCAGAACGCAAAACGGAGAAGGGCGAACTTTCAGGATGGCGAAGATCAGGGCGACGGCGGTCAGGGCCCGTTCTCCGCCGGAGAGAAGGGCCAGGCTCTGGGTCCGTTTTCCCGGCGGCCGGGCGATAATCTCCACCCCGGTATGGGCCAGGTCATCCGGGTCGGTCAGTTCCAGGTGGGCCGACCCGCCGTTGAAGAGGCGGGTGAAGTTCTCCTCAAAGGCCGCGGCCACGGCCTCAAAGGTCTCGCGGAAGGCCTGCTCCATCATCCGGTCCAGGTCGGCGATAACGTCCCGCAGACGGGCCGACGCCGCCTCCAGGTCGGCCACCTGCTCGGAGAGGAAACGGTAACGCTCACTGACCTCGGCGTACTCCTGGGGCGCGTTGGGGTTGATCGGCCCCAGTTGCCGCAGGCGGGCCTTGAGGCGGGCGATCTCCTCCTCCAGCCCCTCCGGGAGGGTCTCCACAACGGGCAGAGCGGTGACCAGCGACTCCAGGGGAAGCGGTTGCTGGAGCCGAACCGGCCCGCGGATTTCCAGGTCCACCAGTCCCAGGTCCTCCTGGATGCGCTCCTGGAGACGGGTGATCCGGTCCTGGGCGCGGGCGACTTCCAGGCGGGCAGCGTTCCACTGCTCCTCCGCCTGACGGATGCGGGCAGCGAACTGTCGCTCCAGAGCCTCGGCGGCGTCGGCCTCGGGGGTGAGGCGGTTCAATTCCTCTTCCGCCGGGCCGATGAGGGCGCGAGTCTGGCGGATGGCCTCTTCGTGGCGGGCCGTCTCATGGCGGAGGCGTTCCAGCCGCGCTTCGGCGGCTTTCTGCTCCGCGGCCAGTTCCTCCAGGCGGGCGCGGCGGGTTTCCATCTCCCGGCGGATGCGCTCCAGGGCGGCCTGCTCGCGGGTGGTGAGGGCGCGCTGGTTCTCCAGCGCCTGCCGGGCCAGGGCCAGGTCGGTGCGGGCCTGGGCCAGCGGGGCCTCGGCCTGGGTCAGCCGGGACGACGCTTCCTCTGCCGCAGCGCGCGCTTCCTGTAGCTGCGCTTCTTCCTCTGCGATGGCCTGGGACAGGCGCGCCAGTTCTGCCTCCAGCGTTTCCCGTTCCCGGCGGACGGCCTCCAGGCGGGAGGGGAGTTCTCGCAGGGCCCGTTCCTGAGCCAGCAGGCCGCCCCCGCCGCCCCCTACGGTCACGGTCCCGTCGGCGGCAACGACTTCGCCCGCGCGGGTGGCACACCGGCCGCCATGGGGCAGGGCCGGCGCCAGGGCGCGGGCCGTCTCCAGGTCGTCCACCAGCCACACGGGGCCCAGCAACCGGTCCAGAAGCGCCCGTAGGGCCGGGCTTTCCGCCGACGGTTCCAGGGCGACGACTTCCGCGGCCGGGCGCGCGCCCCCTTCCAGGGCCTGCCCCGGCGCAGCGGGGCGCGCCTCCGCACTCTCCAGGGGGAGCAGGATGGCCCGCGCGTCTTTGCCCAGGAGACGGCGGACCTGCCGCACTGTCTCCCAATCCCGCACCACGACGGCCTGCAGGTACGCCCCCAGGGCGGCCTCCACGGCCGGCTCCCACTCCGGGGGGACCCGGAGCATTTGCCCCAGCAGCCCGACGACGCCCGGGAGTCCCGCCTGCAGGACGCGGCGGGTTCCTTCGGTCAGTCCGGCCATCTCCTGGTGCAAGCGGCTCAGGAGTTCCTGTTCGGCCTCCAGGCGGGCCTCGGCGGCGCGGGTTTCGGCGAGGGTTTTTCCCAGTTTCTCCCGTCGGGCGCGCCGGGCGCGCAGGTCCGCCTCCAGTTGTTCCTGCCGGGTGGTCTGTTCCCGGACGGCGCGGCGCAGGGCGGCCAGTTCTCGCTCCAGTTCGGCGACGCGCCGTTCCTGGGCCTCCAGGCGCCCGCGGAGTTCCTCTTCCGCGGCCCGCGCCGCCCGTACCCGCTCCTCCTGGGCCTGTTCCTGGGCCCGGAGCGGCTCCAGTTCCGCCCCGATCTCTTCCCGGCGGGCTGCCAGCAGGCGGACCCGCTCGGAAAGGGCGGAGATTTCCCGCTGGGCGGCGTCCATCTGCTCGTGGAGGTCGGCGACGCGACGGTAGGCGTCCCGCAATCGGTTGCGCAGTTCCGCCTGTCGCTGGCGCAGGTCGGCCCGGCGCGCCGCGGCGGCCTCCGCCTCCGCCCGTCGGGCGTTCAGCACCTCCTCCGCTGTGCGCGTCCGCTCCTGGGCCAGACGAAGCGCTTCCTGAGCCTGACCCCACTGGTAACCGTACCAGGCACGCTGCAGTTGTTTCAGGTAACCGGCGGTACGCTCGTACTCCTGAAACCGCGCCAGTTGCTCCTCCAGCCGCTTCAGGCGGGGGGCGATTTCGGCCAGGAGGTCGCGGACGCGGTCCAGGTTACGCGCCGTCTCCTCCAGTTGGGCCTCCGATTCCTCCCGACGGGCGCGGTAGACGGAAATACCGGCCGCTTCCTCAAAGAGGGCGCGTCGCTCCTGGGGTTGCAGGGAGAGGGCCAGGTCCACCAGCCCCTGGCCGATGACGGTGTAGGTGCGCTGGGCCAGGCCGCTTTCCGCCAGGAGGTCGTTCAGGTCGCGCAGGCGGACGCGGTTGCCGTTGAGGAGGTATTCGCTCTCGCCGGAGCGGTAGGCGCGCCGGCCGATGGTCACTTCGGAGAATTCCAGGGGCAGCCAGCCGTCGCCGTTATCCAGGGTGAGGAGCACCTGGGCCATGCCGGCCCGCGGCCGACGGCCGCCGCCGGAGTAAATCATATCCTCCGTGGTCTTGCCGCGCAGGAGGCGCAGACTCTGCTCTCCCAGGGCCCAGCGGATGGCGTCGGCGATGTTGGATTTCCCCGACCCGTTGGGGCCCACAATAGCGGTAATGCCCGTCGGGAAGAGGAATTCCGTCCGGTCGGCGAAGGACTTGTAGCCCTGGAGTTCAAGGCGTTGGAGTTTCATGAGCAGATTGCAGATTGCAGATTGCAAATTGCAAATTGCAGATTGCGGATTCAGGGTTGCAAATAGGCTTCATTTCATCTCACGGAGCACAACGATGTCCTCCGGGCCGTAGATGTGCCGGGTAACGACGGCGATCCAGCGCCCATCGGGGGAAGCCGCTATCTCCTTCACCAGCAGAGGACGG
>FWWM01012188.1_pt1 | contig 14427 bp, 11 predicted proteins | sample 2228351 | NCBI WGS metagenome assembly FWWM01 (sample SAMEA103939774, study PRJEB20133) | metagenome | reverse complement strand
TCGCTCGCGAACTACACCTTCTCGAAATCCATCGATAACCTCGACAGCGCCTGGGCAACCTGGATGAACGCCGGCCGGCCTCTGGACTACTACAACCTCAAGCTCGAAAAGACAATCTCCCCGTACGACATTACGCACACGGTCAAGATCGGCGTCACCTATGAGCTGCCCGTGGGCCGCGGCAAGAAACTCGGCGCCGCCATGCATCCGGTGCTCGATGCACTGGTCGGCGGATGGACCCTCCAGTACATCGGCAACTACCGCAGCGGCATGCCTCTCGGCTTCCCCGGAACCGGTACGCCGAACTCGAACTTCGCCACCAACCGGGCGGTCTTCGAAAATCCCAACGGCCAGCCCCTCATGGTGGACTTCAATGAATCCGCCTTCGACATGTCGAACGTGTCGACTCCGGGCGTGGCCGCGCACCGGATTCTCAACACCGCGATCATTCGCGATCCGAAACGCTACGAGCGCGGCAACGCCTCCTTCCGAATGTCGCAGGCCCGGGGATTTCCCGAGTACGTCGAGGACTTCGGCCTTCAGAAGAACTTCAACGTGAAGGAACGCTTCCGCTTCCAGATCCGCTGGGAGCTGCTGAACGCGTTCAACCGCCACCGATTCAGCAGCATCGAGACCCACCCGGCACGCCCGTTGTTCGGACAGGTCACCGGCCTGGATGGCGGCTTCTACCGCACCATGCAATTAGGGGCGCGCGTCGACTTCTGAACGCTCGCCAAACAGGAAACTCGGCCGCGGCCTGCGCCCGCCCCGCAGGGCGGCCGGCCGCTTTTTCTTATCTGCCATGAAACACACCGTGCTTTTGTCGCTGCTATTTGCCCCCTTCGCCATTGCGCAGGCCCCTAAGTTCGACACCGTCCTCTACGGCGTCTCTTACTACCACGAGTACATGCCCTACGAACGGCTCGAAAAAGATGTCGAGCTGATGCAAAACGCCGGCCTCACCGTGGTCCGGCTCGGTGAATCCACCTGGAGCAGTTGGGAGCCCCGGGAAGGCGAGTTCCAGTTCGCCTGGATGGAACGGATCATCGACCGGCTCCACCAAGCCGGCCTCAAGGTCATCCTCGGCACCCCGACCTACTCCATCCCGCCCTGGCTGTACCGGAAGCACCCCGAGATCGTCGTCAACCGGCTCGGCGGGCGCCCTCCGCTCGGCCCGGACCGCTACCAGCCAACCTACCCCTGGCGCGTCGAGCCGGGCGCCTACGGCGTCCGCCAGAATGTCGATCTCACCCACCCCACTTACCGCTGGTATGCTGAACGCATCATCCGCCGGCTCGTCTCCCATTTCAAGGACCATCCCGCGGTCATCGGCTATCAGGTCGACAACGAAACCCACCCCAATCCCACCTCCTCGCGCAACATGCACGTCAACTTCGTCAACTACCTCAAGCGCAAGTTCGGAACCACCGACAGGCTGAACAAGCTGTGGGGATTCGCCTACTGGGGCCAGCTCGTCGCCGGCTGGGATGAATTCCCGCCCCGCGAAGGCATCCTCAACCCCGGCTACAAGCTCGAATGGGAGCGCTTCCAGCAAAGCACCGTCACCGATTTCCTCGGCTGGCAGGCCGCTATCGTCCGCGAGTACAAACGCCCGGACCAGTTCGTGACCCACAACTGGCCCGGCGGCGTCCGCACCAACGTCAACCAGTTCGAGGTCGCCAAACGGCTCGACATTGTCGCCGTCAACCCTTACCACCCTGTCCAGGACCGGCTCGACGGGCAGTTCGTCAGTTTCTGCGGCGATTTCACCCGTTCCCAGAAGCAGGCCAACTACCTGGTCACCGAGACCAACGCCCAGACCATCGGCTGGGACTCCCGCACCCAGTTTCCGCCCTACGACGGCCAGCTCCGCTTGAACGCTTACTCGCATCTGGCTAGCGGCGCCAACATGGTCGCCTATTGGCACTGGCACTCGCTCCATTACGGCCAGGAGACGTACTGGAAGGGTCTGCTCTCGCACGATCTGGAGCCGAACCGCCTGTACGCGGAGGCGACCCGAATCGCCGGCGAATGGAAGAAGCTCGGACCGAAGCTCGTCAACTTCCGCCCGGTCAACAAGGTCGCGATCCTCGTCAGCCTGGACTCCTACCACGGCATCGAGTTCATGCCCTTCGACGATCAGGTGAACTACATGACCGTCTTAAACCAGATGTACGGCGCTCTCTACCGGCTCAACATCGGCACGGATTTCGCCTTTCCGGAGCAAGAGAGCTTCGCGCGCTACAAGGTCCTGCTCGTGCCGCCGCTCTACGTCGCCGGCGACGATCTGCTGAACCGGCTGGCGTCCTTTGTCGAACAGGGCGGCCACGCCGTCGTGGCTTTCAAGAGCGGTTTCACCAACGAGTACTCGACGGTTCGCTGGGAAATGGCCCCCGGACCGCTGCGTAAGGCCGCGGGCTTCCGCTACCAGGAGTTCTCATCGCTTGCCCAGCCGCTGCCCCTCCGTGGCGATCCGTTCCAGGCCGGCCCGGCCAACAGGGTTTCCGTCTGGGCCGAGATGATCATCCCGGAAACCGCCGAGCCGCTCGCCTTCTACGACCATCCCTTCTTCGGGCGTTACCCCGCCATCACCCGCAACAAGTTCGGCCGGGGCACGCTGACCTACGAAGGAACCTTCCTGTCAAACGAACTCCAGCAAAGGGTCTTGCTCCAGGTGCTGGAAATGGCCGGCCTCACCGGTCCGAACCAGCAGCTCCCCGCCGCCGTCCGCGTCAAGGAGGGCGTCAATAATGCCGGCAAGCCCATGCGTTACTACCTGAACTATTCCGCTGCACGCCAGACTTTTCAGTATCCTTATAGATCCGGCGTCGATCTCATCACCGGCCGCCAGGTCGCCCAGTCCGCCCCCGTCACCCTGGCGCCTTGGGACCTGGCGATCATCGAGGAGCGATAACACCACCATGAGCAACGACAAAATGACATTCGGCTTGATCGTAGGCAACCGCGGCTTTTTCCCGGATCACCTGGCCAAGTCCGGCCGGGAAGAAATGATCGCCGTGCTGGAAAGCGCCGGCTACGCGGTCGTGGCCCCGGATCCGAAAGACACCAAGTTCGGCGCTGTCGAGACCCGCCAGGAGGCTCGCAAATGCGCCGCCCTGTTCGATGCTAACCGCAAGGTGATCGACGGCGTCATCGTCACCCTGCCCAACTTCGGCGACGAGCGCGCCGTGGCTGAGACGCTGCGCCTGGCGAACCTCAACGTCCCCGTGCTCATCCAGGCCACCCCCGACGCAGCCGGCAAGATGACCATCACCGACCGCCGCGACAGCTTCTGCGGCAAGATGAGCGTCTGCAACAACCTCCGCCAGTTCGGCATTCGTTATTCGCTCACCCGTCGCCACACCGTCGCCCCGGATTCCGAGGCCTTTCGAAAGGACCTGGCATGGTTCGCCGGCGTCTGCCGCGTCGTCAACGGCCTGCGCCAAACCCGTGTGGGGGCCATCGGCGCCCGCCCGGCCGCCTTCAACACCGTCCGTTACTCCGAGAAGCTGCTCGAGGCCAGCGGCATCGACGTCGAAACCGTCGACCTGTCGGAAATCCTCGGCCGTATCGGCCGCATGAACGATGACGATCCGGCCGCGCAAGCCAAGCTCAAGGCCATCACCGGCTATGTCTCGACCGAGGACGTCCCGGCCGACAGCCTGCTGAAGATGGCTAAGCTCGCCGCCGTCGTCGAAAACTGGATGGCCGAGGTCCAGGCCACCGTCAGCGCCGTGCAGTGCTGGACCGCCATCGAAGAATACTTCGGCGTCGTACCCTGCACCGTCATGAGCATGATGAGCGACCGCCTGATGCCCTCGGCCTGCGAGGTCGACGTCTGCGGAGCCATCGCCATGCACTCGCTGGCCCTGGCTTCCGGCACCCCAAGCGCCCTGCTCGACTGGAACAATAATTATGGCGACGACCCCAACAAGGCCGTCTGCTTCCATTGCAGCAACCTGCCGAAGCATTTCTTCCAGCACGTCCGCATGGACTACCAGGAGATCATCGCCGGCACTGTCGGCAAGCTGAACACTTTCGGCACCTGCGTCGGCCGCGTCAAGTCCGGTCCGATGACCTTCGCGCGCATCTCCACCATCGACGACGAGGGCTGCATCGCGGGCTATGTCGGTGAAGGCCGCTTCACCGACGACCCGCTGGAGACCTTCGGCGGAGCCGGCGTCGTCGAAATACCGGAGATGCAGGCCCTGCTCCACTACATCTGCGAGAACGGCTTCGAGCACCACGTCGCCGCCAACCTCTCGCATGTGGCCGATATGGTCGAGGAGGCCTGGAGCAAGTATCTTGGTTGGCAGGTCTACCGGCATAGTTGACCGGTTGGGCCCAAAACCATGCCTGCCGCCGTCACCGGACTCCTCTATTCCTCGATGCTGCTCGGGGCCGCCCCGGACAAGACCGTGCCCGCCATCAAAAACGTCGAGCCGTGGCAGCAGGTCGGCCAGCAGCCTTACGAGCTCACCTCCTGGCGACGACGATCGCCTACGGCAACATGGGCTGGCTCGTGAAGGACTGGTAGGGCGAAGGCGAATTCGGCGTCGAGGCTATGGCGCGCTCCTATTACATGATGCAGCAGTTGCAGCAGCAGTACGCCTTCATCCGGCCGAAGAAGATCACGTACGCCGCCCGCGACGGGCGGTGGCTGACCCCCAGCGCCGCCCACGCCACCGGAGCGATTCAGGATTCGCGCCTGCACGTCGAGTACGAGAACGGCACCCACGTCTATGTGAACCGGTCGGCCGAGGGGACCTGGGTGGTGCAGGACCACGCCGGCGGCTCCGTCGAGCTCCCGGTCTCCGGCTGGCTGGCTTACAACGCCGGGAACGGCTTTTACGAGCTCTCGGCCAACGTCGGCGGGCGGCGGATCGATCACGTGCTGGCCCCCGAGTACGAGTTCCTCGACGGCCGGGGGAAGTGGACCGAGCTGGGAAGCCTCGGGGCTGCCGGGAGCGTCGCCCGGCGGGAGCGCGGCGGCGGAGTCATCGAGTTGATCGACATCTACGGCAACGACCGCATCGCCTTCCGGGCCCCGGCCGCCGGCTCGCTGGTGGCCTACGATTGGGAAGGCAAGAGTCTGGGCAAGGTCGAACTGAAGTCCTTGCGCCAAGGCTGGCACGAGTTCCGTCCGGTCGCCGGCGGCCGACCGTACGTATTCGCCCCCGGCCCGGAGCTCCCCCAAGCTCAGGTCATTGCTCCGCGCTCGTGCGCAGCGCCGGCTCTCCGGACTTGGCAACCTCCTCCCAGCGGTAGATTAGGAAGTTCCTTCCCCGGCTGTTCATCGCCACCAGCAGCCCGCTCGGAAATCCCGGGCCCAGCCCGGCCGATGTGACTTCGATGCCGTCGGTCGAGTCGGCGCCGCCGCGCACCACCTTGATCACCTCCGAATGGTCATGCGGATTCCCGGGCGCGCCCTCCCGCCGGTAGATCCGATAGTGACTGTTGCCGTCGATCTGGTCGGTGCATAGCAGGTAGCCCGTGCCGTCTTTCAGCGCATAAACCGCGATCCCTTCCCGGTCCCCCTGGAACCCCTCCCGCCCAAAGTGCGCCAGTTCCACTCCGGCGTCGGGATGGTCCGGATCGGCATGCCACTTGTGGATGCCGTCTCCCTCGTCGGCATAGTAGACATACCCCGGCTCATCATCGACGGCGATGGCCTCGATTTCACCGCGGCCGCTAAACCGGCCGAATTCGCGGACCTTAACGCCGCGGACCTTGCCGGTTCCGTCATCCTCCAGCCGGTATTGCCACAGATAGCCGTCCCCGGGGCCGCTCTTCCTCCCCACCACCGCGAACACCGCGCCGTCCGATGGCCGGCGGTACAGCGCAACTCCCATCGGCGCCGCCTCCTCCCCCTGGCAGCCCTCAAACACCGGAATCCCGCCCCCCGCCGAAACGTCGGTGAGCCGTCCGTCCGGTCCGATGCGAAACACCCGCAATCGACTCTTCAGCCGCTCAGTCACCACCGCGATGTCCGTCGGCGCGCCGCCCAGCTCCAGTTCGTACTCCACATCAACGTTGTTCGGGCGGTCCAGCCCGTCGATCGTTTGGCGGATCTGGCCGTCCAGGCCGAACACCACCAGCGCCCCGGCCGGCGCCGCAACCTTGTTCGTGCCCAGAATAACGCTCTGCGCCGCATCGGCCGCGTTGATCCAGATGGCCGGATCGTCGGGGTCCTCCGAAACCGCTTCGGTGGCGGCTGCGGCGCGAATGTCGATCGCCGGCGTTGCCTCCGGCGCGCGGCACCCCATCACCCCCAACGACAGCCAAATAAGCGAAATGAGAAGAATATGCATTGACGGCATTCCTGATGCGAAGTTTCAACTGCCTGTTGCCCTTATACCCCGGACGGCCGCAAACCGTTTCCCCCACTTCAGCAGATTACTAGTAGCCTACAGTTCCCTACTTCCCCTGGCGCCCGCCAAACCCCATACTGGTCCCGCGTCGAACCGCCGCAAAGCGCGATTATAGCTTCCATGAGCTCCCTTTTGATCAAACCCTCGGCCGCCGGCGCCTCCGCTGAACTGCTCAGCATCACTCCCCAACGGGCCGGCTGGAACACCATCTCCCTTCACCTCGTGCGCCTCCGGCCGGGAATGGTTCACCTCCACAACGCCCCGGAAGAAGAATTGGTCCTGGTTCCGCTCGGCGGCCGTATCTCGGTCCGGACCCCACAGCACGTCTGGGAAAGTGTTGGCGGGCGGGCAGACGTCTTCTCGGGAATGCCCTACGCCGTCTACCTGCCGCTGGGCACGGGCGACATCACCATCGAGGCCCTGACGGATACCTGCGAGGTCGCCATCTGCGGTGCGCGCGCCCGTCGCCGCTTCCCTCCCGCGCTGATCGAACCCCAGGCGGTGGAAATCGAAATCCGGGGCGGTGGCAACGCCACTCGCCAGATCAACCACATCCTCAAGCCGGAATTCCCTGCCGACCGGATTCTCATCGTCGAGGTGTACACCCCCGCCGGCAACTGGTCGTCCTATCCCCCGCATAAACACGACGTCCACAATCCCCCTGAGGAAGTCGATCTCGACGAGATCTATTTCTTCAAGTTCGCCCGGCCCGAGGCGTTCGCCATCCAGCGCGTCTACACCCGCGATGGTTCCCGCGACGAAACCATCACCGTTCGCAATAACGAGGCCGTCCTGATACCGGAGGGCTATCATCCTGTCGTCGCCGCTCACGGCTACGACTGCTATTACCTGAACGTGCTGGCCGGTTCGGCACGCTCGATGGCCGCCAGCGACGATCCGGACTACGCCTGGATTCGCGAATCCTGGCTCGACAAGGATCCCCGGCTGCCCCTGGTCCGATCGGAGGAATCATGAGGCTGCTGCTCGCCAACGCCCCAGTCAGTTGGGGTGTCATGGAAGTCGAAGGATGGAGCCCGCCGCTCGAGTACACCGAGTTCCTTGACCAGCTCCGCCAGGCCGGCTACGAAGGCACTGAGCTGGGGCCTTACGGCTACATGCCCCCGGATGCTGAGGAACTCGGCGGACAACTCAAGCGCCGCTCGCTCACTCTGATCTCCGCCTTCGTCCCCCTTCCGCTGAAACAGACCCAGCTCGATTTGGAACCCCTCAATGCCGCCGGACGCTTGCTCAGCGCCCTCGGCGCTCGCCATCTCGTCCTCGCCGATGCGCTGTGGCCGGAGCGGGAAGCCGTCGCCGGACGCGTCCCGGCGGGCTCGGTTCATCTCTCCGACCGGGAATGGGAAACCGTGGCTGCCAATACGCGCGCCGCCTGCCAGGCCGCCGCCGAACTGGGCCTCCGCTGTGTCTTCCACCACCATGCCGGAACCTATATCGAGAGCCCGGAAGAAATCGCCCGGCTGCTCGCGCTCACCGACGTCGGCCTGTGTCTGGACACCGGACACTACGTCTATGGCGGCGGCGACCCGGTCGAAGCCGTGAAACAGTTCGGCCCGCGCGTCGAGTATCTGCACTTCAAGGACGTCAATCCGGCCCGCCTCGAAGACGTGCGCCGCCGCCGCCTCGGCTTCCTGGACGGCGTCCGCGCCGGCGTGTTTTGCGAACTCGGCCAAGGCTGTGTCCGCTTCCCGGACCTGCTGGCTGAGCTGGATCGCATCGGATACGATGGATGGGCGGTGGTGGAGCAGGATATCGACCCCGGCGGCGGCCAGCCCGGAAAACCATTCGACAGCGCCGTCGCCAGCCGCCGGTACCTGCGCGCCGCGCTCGGCATCTGAGCACCCCGGGAGGACTGCCCCATGACACGACGTCTCACCATGGCGCAAGCCATCATTCAGTTCCTCAAACAGCAATACGTGGAACGCGACGGCGTTCGCCGCCGCTTCTTTGCCGGCTGCTTCGGCATCTTTGGCCACGGCAACGTGGCCGGAATCGGACAGGCCCTGTATGAGGATCAGGAGTTCAACTTCTACTTCGCGCGCAACGAGCAGGCCATGGTTCACACCGCGGCCGCTTTCGCCAAGATGAGCAACCGCCTCCGCACCATGGCCTGCACCTCCTCCATCGGCCCCGGCGCCACCAACATGATCACCGGCGCCGCCGCCGCCACCATCAACCGGCTGCCCGTGCTCCTGCTGCCCGGCGACATCTTCGCCCGCAGAAACGTGGCGCCCGTCCTGCAACAACTCGAGTCGCCCCTCTCGCAGGACCTCTCCGTCAACGACTGTTTCCGCCCCGTCTCCCGCTACTGGGACCGCATCAACCGCCCCGAGCAGATCATCACCGCCCTGCCGGAGGCCATGCGCGTGCTCACCTCCCAGGCCGACACCGGCGCCGTCACTCTGGCGCTTCCCCAGGACGTCCAGGCCGAAGCGTTCGACTACCCCACGGCGCTGTTCGAGCCCCGCGTCTGGACCATCCAGCGCCCGCGCGGCGATGCCGAGACCTTTCGGCGCGCGGTGGAATGGATCCGCGCCTCCCGCCGGCCGTTGCTCATCGCCGGCGGCGGCGTCATTTACTCCGAGGCCACCGACGCACTGGCCCGCTTCGCTTCCCAGACCGGCATCCCCGTCGCCGAAACCCAGGCCGGCAAAGGCTCACTGCGCTACGATCATCCGCAGTCGCTCGGCGCCGTCGGCGTCACTGGCACGCCCGGGGCCAATATCCTGGCCCGCGAGGCGGACCTGGTCCTCGGCATCGGCACCCGGTACAGTGATTTCACCACCGCTTCCAAGACGGCCTTCCAGAATCCCGCCGTCCGCTTCCTCAACATCAACGTCGCCGAGTTCGACGCGTACAAGCACTCCGGCCTGGCGCTGGTCGCCGACGCCAGGCTGGCGCTCGAGGAGCTGGCCGCCGCCCTCGAGGGCTTCCAGGCGCCCGCTGACTACCGAGCCCGAATCGCTCGTTTCCGTGAGGACTGGGACCGCGAGGTCGACCGCATCTACAACCTCCGCCACGGCCCGCCCATCAGCCAGGGCGAAGTCATTGGTGTCGTCAACGCCCTCTCAGGGCCGCGCGACGTCGTCGTCAACGCCGCCGGCGCCATGCCCGGCGATCTCCACAAGCTCTGGCGCACGCGCGACCCCAAGGGCTATCACCTCGAGTACGGCTATTCCACCATGGGCTACGAGATCGCCGGCGGCTTGGGCATCAAGATGGCCGATCCGAGCCGCGAAGTCTACGTGCTGGTCGGCGACGGCTCCTACCTGATGATGGCGCAAGAGATCGTCACCTCGATCCAGGAGGGCTACAAGCTGAACATCATCGTCGTCGACAACCACGGCTTCAGCAGCATCGGCGGCCTGAGCAAGGCCTGCGGCACGGGCGGGTTTGCCACCGAGTTCCGCTATCGCCGCAACGGAGGCTATTCCGGGGACACGCTGCCCATCGATTTTGTCGCCAACGCCGCCAGCCTCGGCGCTCACGCCGTTCGGGCGCGAACCCGCGAAGAGCTGGCCGAGGCATTGCAGGCCATGAAACAGATCGACCGCACCAGCGTGGTCGTCGTCGAGACGGACATCCACCAGCGCGTCCCGGCCTACGAGTCCTGGTGGGACGTCCAGATCGCCGAAGTCTCCGCGATGGAGTCCGTGCGCGCCGCCCGCAAACAGTACGAGGAGGCCCGAAAAAAGGAGCGCTATTTCCTGTGATTGACGTCGTCATTCTCGGACGCATCGGCTACGACCTCATTTCCGAGGAACCCTACGTCCCCCTGGCTCAGGTGCGGACCTTCTCCCGCTATCTCGGCGGCTCCAGCGCCAACATGGCCGTCGGCTTGGCCCGCCTCGGCGCCCGCGTCGGCATTCTGGCCGCCCTCGGCACGGACAGCCTGAGCGACTTCCTCCTGGATTTCCTGCGGTCGGAGAACGTCGATACCTCCCGCGTGCAGCGCGCGCCAGGGTTCCTGCCGTCGCTCGCCTTCACCGAGTTGAACCCGCCCGACCGGTTTCCTCAGGTCTTCTACCGGCGCGACCCGGCCGACACCCAGGTCCATCTCGGCGAGCAAGATCTGGCCTACGTGGCCTCCGCCCGCATGTTCATCACCAACGGCACTTCCCTATGCGCCTCGCCGTCGCGGGAATCGACCTATCGCGCCCTCGAACGCGCCAAGGCCACTGGCCGCCGGACCGTGCTCGACGTGGACTATCGCTCGATGTCCTGGCGCAGCCCCGGCGACGCCGGCCTCGCCGTGCGCCTGGCCCTGCCGTTCGTCGACGTCTTGATCGGCAACGAAATCGAGCTGAAGCTGGTGGCCGCTTCCGACGACCTCGACCAAGCCATCGACAAGCTCCGCAAGGCCGGCCTGCCCATGCTGGTCTCCAAGCTGGGCGACCACGGAACACGGGTCTGGACGGAAGGCGAATCCGTTTTCCTTGCGCCCTACTCGGTCCAGGTCCGATCGACCATCGGCGCCGGCGACGGCTTCGCCGCCGGCTTCCTGTATGCCCTGCTGCGCGGCATGCCCGTGCTCGACTGCCTGCACTACGGCAACGCCGCCGCTGCGATCGTCGTCAGCCGGCTGAGCTGTTCGGAAGCCATGCCCACGCTGGAGGAGGTTAAGCAACTCATCGCCGGGCACACACCCGCGCCCTCACAACCCAGCCGCCTGACGTCGCCCGACCAACTGCCATGACCGAACCGGTTAGACTCGCCATCGTCGGCCTCGGACGAATCGGGGCCGTTCATGCTCGCCACGCCCGCGAGATCGCCGCCGAAAACGGCGCCTGCCGCCTCGTCGCGCTTGTGGACACGGACCTCCCCCGGGCCCAAAAGCTGGCCGCCGAGCTGGGGGCCCCGCAGGCGCCGGTCCGCGCCTTTGCCAGCCTCGACGATCTGATCCAGGCCCGCATCTGCGCCGCCGGCGTCGTCGCCACCCCGACCGACAAACACCGCGAGCACACCGAAGCGCTGGTGGCGGCCGGCTACCGCGTCCTGCTCGAAAAACCCATGACCGAGGGGCTCGCCTCCGACCGGGAATTCGCCCGGCAACTCAACCGCAGCGCCCCAAATGCCGTCATGCTCGCTTTCCAGCGCCGTTTCGACGCGCCTCTGCGCCACGCCAAACAGCTGTTGGACGCCGGCGCCATCGGCCGGCCATTCAAGATCGTCTCCGTCCTGGAAGACTCGGGCCCCCTGCCCGACGGCTACCGCAGCCCCGGGCTGCTCCAGGACATGTCCGTGCACAACGTGGACGAGGTTCTCTGGCTGTCCGGCCACCAGCCCTCCGCCGCCGCTTGCATCGGCGCCCGCCTCTACAGTCACGCGCTCACCACCGCCCAAGAAGACTTCGACGACGCCTTCCTCTACCTCTGGTTCGACTCCCAGTTCGCCGCCCAGATCCAGGTCAGCCGCAATCATGTCAGCGGCTACCGCGTTGAAACCTGGATCTTCGCAGAGCAGGGCAACATCCACGTCGGCCATTTCCTGCAGAACCGCCTCGAGGTTCCCGTCGCAGCCTACGGCCGTGACAAGATCATCGACCGCCGCGTCTTTCAACTGCCCGATTACGGCCCTTCGGCGCCCGAGTTCGTCGGCCGCTTCGGCCCGGCCTACAAGCAGGAACTGGCCCACTTCCTCCACTGCTGTCGAACCGGCCGGCCCTTCGGCGTGGACCACAACGACGCCCTGAGGGCCATGGAAGTCATCGATGCCGCCGCCCGCTCACTCATCACCCGCGACGCCGCCGCCAGGCTGCCGGCCGGCTGATCCAGCCTCCCGCAGACCGAGCCCAGGGGAAAATCCGCCCCCAGAATCTTGTCGGATTGCCTTCTTGGCGCTGCGCCCTTGGCGGGAGGAGAAGTTGATTCCTGCAAACCCGGAACGAGTGTATACTTTGGCTTTGGGGTCCCGTCCGGAAGACTTGAATTTTAAGAAGAACGCTCATGTATAGTACATCCGCACCGATGCGGCGGTTCGTGTTGATCGCCGCCGCAGTTATTCTCGCGCCGCTTTGCTTGCTCCTCGGACAGGCCGTCATGGGAAGTCTCGTAGGTACGGTCACCGATTCCACTGACGCCGTGATTCCGGGAGCCAAGGTGACCATTACAGAGGTGAACACCGGCATCCAGCGTGTCGGCGCCACCAACCAGAGCGGTAACTACATGTTCGGCAACCTCACCCCCGGGGTCTACCGGGTCGAAGTCGAGGTTCCGGGCTTCAAGAAGGGCATCCGCGACCAGGTGGAGGTCCTGGTCAACACGACCGCCCGCGCCAATCTGCAACTGGAGCCCGGCGAAGTCACCCAGTCCATTGAGGTGGTCGTCGACATACCCATGCTGCAAACGGATCGGGCTGACGTCGGACGCAAGATCGAAACCCAGATCATCGCGGACATGCCCCTCGGCCTGAACCGAAACTTCCAAGGACTGATGAATCTCGTCCCGGGCACCGCCCGTTCCTACCGCCCCCACTCGGAGTTCTTCAATCCCCAGGACAGCATCGCCACCCGCGTCAACGGGCAGTCGCGGATGGCGAACAACGTTCAGTTCGAAGGCATCCACAACAACCACCGCACCGGGTTGTTGACTGCGCTCATCCCCCCATTGAGGCGCTCCAGACCGTGGATATCACCACCAGCAACTACGACGCCGAACTCGGGCGCGCCGGCGGCGCCGTCGTCAACGTCGCGCTGAAATCCGGCACCAACGATCTTCACGGCAGCGTCTTCGAATTCAACCGGGTGAGCCGCCTCGCAGCCATACGTCCGTTCACGACCACCAAGGCGCCCACTACCTTCAACCAGTTCGGCGCCACCATCGGCGGACCCATCATTCGCAACAAGACGTTTTTCTTCGGCGACTATCAAGGCATTCGCGACCGCCGAGGCGATGTCACTACCGCCACGATCCCGACGATGGACTTCCGCGAGGGCGATTTCACTGCCGCCCCGACCGCGATCTACGATCCCGCTACGGGCAACTCCGACGGTACCGGCAGAAGCCCCTTCCCTGGTAACCGCGTCCCGGCCGATCGGATCAGTCCCATCTCAAAGAGAATCTTGGCGCTCGTGCCTCCCCCAACCGCCGGCGGCTTTAGCACCAATTTCGAGCGGGCCACCGTGCGCAGGAAAGACACCAACGCCTTCGACGTTAAGATCGACCACCAGGCTTCCGCCAATGACACCCTTATGTTCCGCTACAGCTTCCAGCGGCCGGAAACTTTTGACCCCTCCCTCTATCCCATGGCCGGCGGCCCCAAGAGGAGCGGCTTCGCTGGCCAAGGAATCCAGACAGCACACAACACCGCCGTCAATTACACCCGCATCTTCAGTCCGTCGCTCATCGCCGAGTTCCGTTTCGGGGTCATGCGATACCGCAACGACGCCAAAAATGAGGACACCGGCACCAACGCCTCTGACGCCATCGGCATACCCGGCATCAATCTCGATGACTACACCAGCGGCTTGGTGAACATAAACATTGGAGGCTACAGCAATCCGCTGGTAGGCTTCTCGGCCAGTCTCCCGTGGATCCGCGCGGAAACCAACTTCAACCTCATCTCGAACTGGACAAAGCTCTTAGGGGACCACTCGGTCAAGTTCGGCATCGACGTCCGCCGCAACCGCGACGACCTGTTGCAGACGCAGACCTTTGGGCCCCGAGGCCGCTTCGATTTCCGCGAGGGCCAAACCGCGCTCCGTGGCGGTCCCAAAACCGGCTTTGCGAATTCCTTCGCTTCGTTCTTGCTCGACGTTCCGAATGTGTTCGGCCGCGACCTCTCCGGCATCTTCCCCACCTTCCGCCAGACTCAGATGTTTCCCTATGTGCAGGACAAGTGGCAGGTCACCAAGAAGCTGACGTTGGATCTCGGCCTGCGATTTGAGTACTGGGGACCTCCCACCACAGCGCAGCGGGCCGGCTTCTCCAACTACAACCCGGCCAACAACACACTCGAGCTGGCCGGTGTCGGCACCATACCGTGGAACTTCGGCCTCCAGACCGACTGGAAAAACTTCGCCCCCCGCTTTGGCCTCGCC
>FWWM01012187.1_pt1 | contig 14430 bp, 17 predicted proteins | sample 2228351 | NCBI WGS metagenome assembly FWWM01 (sample SAMEA103939774, study PRJEB20133) | metagenome | reverse complement strand
AGTCCTGGGTTGGGTGTCGTCAGAAGCTTCTCGCCGGTGAAGATGGAGTTGGCCCCCGCCAAGAAACACATTGCCTGTGCTTCATCAGTCATTCGTGTGCGACCGGCCGAGAGGCGGACCCGTGCGCGCGGCATGATGATCCGCGCTGTGGCGATTGTGCGCACCATCTCGATGGCGTCGATGGGCGGAAGGCCAGCCAGCGGTGTCCCCTCCACAGGCACCAAGGCATTGATGGGGACACTCTCGGGGTAGGGATCGAGGTTTGCCAACTCGCACAACAGTCCCACTCGGTCCTCGCGGCTTTCCCCCATGCCAATAATTCCGCCACTACAGATTTCGATGCCAGCCTCGCGCACGTACCGCAATGTCTGGAGGCGATCCTCAAACGTGTGGGTAGAAATAATCTCAGGGTAGAATTCGGGAGAGGTGTCGAGATTGTGGTTATATGCCGTCAGTCCGGCTTCCTTGAGTCGCTGGGCTTGTTCGCGCGTGAGCATGCCCAAGGTCACGCATGCTTCCATGCCAAGCGCGCGCACTGCCCGGACCATGTCGAGCACCCGCTCAAACTCTTCCTCGTTGTGAGGGCTGCGCCAAGCGGCTCCCATGCAAAAACGAGTGCTTCCTGCTGCCTTGGCCGCCTTCGCCTGCGCGACCACGGTATCGAGATCGGCCAGAGGTTCGTTGCGCACGCCCGTCTTGTAGAAAGCGCTTTGTGGACAATAAGCGCAATCCTCAGGACAACCGCCAGCTTTGATATTGCCGAGCGTGCAATGTTGGATCATGCGCGGGTTATGGTGAGCGCGATGCACCACCATCGCCCAAAACACAAGGTCGGGAATGGACATTTCGTAAATCTCGCGCACGCGATCGCGCGTCAGAGGACGTTGCACTTCTCCGCTTGGTGGAAATTCTGTCACCGTTTGGTGAACCTCCTGAGTTGTTCTCTCCGTGGTGTCTTGGGTAGCACTGAAAAAATGCACTGCGACTTTTCCTTGGTCTTAGCGACTCACTCCCATAGCAAGGCTCACGGCTGACGAGCGCTCCAGAAATCCGTTGAGATGCAACCAGACGTAAAAAGTCAAAAAGCAGAACAGCAGAGAATCGACGCGATCGAGAATCCCACCATGGCCACCAAAAGCGACACCGGAATCTTTGATGCCGACGTCGCGCTTGAGAGCGCTTTCTGCCAAATCCCCCACTTGTCCAAGGGTGCCAAAAAGAAGTCCCAGCGTGGCAGCTTGAGTCCACGACAGATCAAGATCGAAGAGCCATCGTGCCAAAAGCGCTGTGGCCACTGCAGCGCCCAGAGCAGCAGCCGCTCCCTCCCAAGATTTCTTCGGGCTGACCAGGGGTGCCATTTTGTGGCGGCCATAGGCACAGCCGATATAAAATGCTGCCGAGTCCATTGCCCAGACACACACAAGCGCAAAGACGAAAAACATACGATCCACTTGCAGCACCTGAAGGCCGCAGGCCAAGCCCAGGCCAAGGTAAAGAGCGGGGAGCAGCGCCGCGGGCACTCCCGTCACCGAGCCGTGTACCCCAGCGCGGGCCATGTGTGCCGCAAACGTCGCCATTACGAGCGCCGGCAGGAGCACCATGACAAGCCAAGGAAAGATGTCCGAGGGAGATAACGCCGCAAGGTAGAGAGCTGCTGCCCCGACGTGGGCCATCGCCTCTGAAAATTCGATCCCCTTGAGCCGCGCCATGTGGTTCCATTCATAGGTTCCGAGCAGCACCAAAATAAAGCCCAGGGCAGGGATGACCCAGTGCAAAGGCTCAAAGCGCAAAGCCACGAGCACAATACAGATCAAAACAAGCGCATAGCGGGCTCGACTGTCTCGCATCGTCACGTTGACTCCTCCTTGACGCCACCAAAACGACGCTCGCGCCGCTGATAATCCAGGATGGCCTCGTAAAGATGAGAGCGGCGGAAATCCGGCCACAACACCGGCGTCACGTAAAATTCGGTGTAAGCTATCTGCCACAGCAAAAAGTTGGAGACTCGCATTTCGCCGCTCGTGCGGATCAGTAGATCGGGATCGCCTAACTCCGGATGGTAAAGGTACTTCGCGAAACGTGCTTCGTCGATTTCCTCCGGTTGCAGGAGCCCTTGCTGGATCTCGCGAGCAATTGTCCGGACGGCGTCGACAATTTCACTGCGTCCACCGTAACTGAGCGCCAAATTGAGAACAAGTCCCGTATTGGCTTGGGTCTCCGTCATCGTACGAGCGAGCTCAGCACGCACGTCGGCGCTGAGATCGCCGAGACGGCCCGACGCCACCAGGCGCACGTTGTTCTCCATGAGCTCGGGAATCTCATCACGCAAGAACCGCCGCAGAAGGCCCATGAGCGCGTCGATCTCACGCTTGGGCCGCTTCCAATTTTCGACGGAAAAAGCGTAGAGCGTCAGAGCGCGCACTCCCAATTCGCCACAAGCGCGCACAGCCACGCGCACACTCTCGATGCCCACTTCGTGCCCTCGAATGCGATCGAGATAGCCGCGCTGCCTCGCCCAGCGTCCGTTACCATCCATGATGATAGCAATATGCTGCGGCAATTTTGCCGGATTGATCCGGCACAAAAGCTCGCGCTCTTCGTCGGTAAGCGACTCGCGCACCCGACTCAGGAAAACTTCGCCTGGTTGATTCTTTTCCGTCACGTTCATTCCGTTTGTCACTCTTTCAACACATTGCGCGCGTTTCTACTCAAAACAGACACGGGTCCGCGAAAACTCTCCCACGCACTCGAAGCGCCGTCAGTCTTTTACGAGGGCTCGACGTGGATCTTCGTCGCCGAGGAGCAAGCGAGGTGGCGCAGGTTTCTCTCCCTCGCGGACCTCGAACATGACAGGTACCTCCCTTGCGGAGGCGTCCACACGGGCTCGCCCCACGACCGTGCCTTTGCTCACGTGGTCGCCACTTCGCACGAGCGTTTCTCCCAAAAGGGCATACACGCTCAGGCGCCCTCCTTTATGCGCCACAATGACAACCTCGTCGAGTCCGCGCACCGGCCCGACAAAGGCCACAGTCCCCTCTGCCACTGCGCAGATCGACGAGCCCGGGGCTACGCGCAGCCGCACAGCCTCACTGCTCGGTGCCTCCTTCTTCTCATGCGTTATGTGAGCGCGTGGCGTGGGAAGAGGCTCTCGCGGCAGAGGAAGGTCCTCGCCCATAAGGGGCCAGTAGGCGACCACTTCCTCTGGCGTCGGCGGAGCCAAACTGAAAAGCGAAAAACGCCGCTCCATTTGGCGTCGTATCTGCGCCACGTGAGCCAAGACCCTCTCCAGCTCAGGCGGAGTCGGTTGACGCAGAAGCCATTCGTTCCATGTGGCGATGGCCATAAGGGTGGAAGTCGTGAGAGCACACGCCCCGCTGGTGTTTTCCTCGCCGTCCACCGATGAGCCAAGCCCCCTTTGCTGCCGCTCCACAACGTAAGCCAGTGCTCCGCGGAGTTCTTCGTCCACACCACCTAACTCGTCGAGAAGTGCAGCGTCTGTACGAAGGGAGCGGCGAACGGCAGCCAATTGGTAATTCACCGGCGGTGGAGGAATGGCGACCAATTGATTGCGCACGCGTCCCATGAGATAAAGGACGGTCGTCAAGCGGCGCGCGTTGACTCTTTGCCGCTCGTGCTCACTTTCCACCTCGGCCTGAATTGCCATGAGTTGTCTGAGGCTTTCTTGAAGGGCAACGCTCAACCATTCGGCAGCGTTTTCGCGCTCCGGGGGCACCAGCGTCATGCTCCACCAACGCGGAAAATATCGCGAAAACCCATAAGGGTCTGCGAGTTGAAACACCGACGGACGAGTGAGCGAGGACGTGGTCGTCGACTCAGTTCTGTTGGTTCGGCTTGTCGTAGGCGAACCCGCTGGAGTGGCCCTGGCTTTCGGCTGCGTGGCGATCCCAGTGCGTTTCCGTGCAATGGAGGGATGCGGTTGCTGCGGTTGCTGGGACTTGGACGGAGCTGACCGTACATCCGTTTTCTGATGAGACGGCGTCGCACCTCGCTTGCCAGGCGAGGAAGACAATGAGGACGGCGTTGCGCGTTGAGCATGCACGCCGCCAAAAAGCCACAGACATGCAGCCACTCCCAGGCAGATTCCTACACGCCACCCCTTGCGACGAACGCCGTTTCTCACGCCTTCTCTATGACCTTCTCCCAGCAATGTGGATGAGTTCGAGCAAAAGGACCACCATCCCACTGGCAAGTGCAGCAAGGCATAGGAAAAAGATGCGCACATTGGCAGGTTCTCGCAGCCCTATCCAGCTAACGACGGTCAGTAGGCCGGCAGCCAGCAGGACCCCAACTGCCCACGCGAGTCCGTCCACCGCAGCGAGGCGTGCCATACCCCACCGCCCCCGCCGCCGAATCAAATGATAATGATAACCGAAAAATAGGAGCAGTATCCCGCTTGAGCCACAAATGAGCAACGTGTCGGCGTGGCGGCGGGTCAGAATGAGTGCGTCCACGACGCGCTCGTGCCCGACCGCATTGAAGATCACAAAATCGACTTCGCGTTGAGACTGCAACATAGCGAGGAATTCATCCAGTTGTTGGGAGGAATGAAAGAGTGCAGGTTTGCGTATTTCTCGTAGAGTAGGAAGATCGCATACCAACATATCGGGCAACTGGCGCATCCATGGCTCTTGGAGAGCCAGAAGACTTGTGGCCTGGCGGCGATCGATCATGGTGCACTCAATTCCCACAACCTCTGAAGTGAGTTGATCGGCAAGGCGTCGAGCGGCGGCATCATCAATCTCATCACGAAGAACGGCGAGGATCGGCATTTGGCGTCCCCACTGGCTGACGCCATCCTCAAGGAGCTGGCGTTCTTGAGAAAAAAGTGCCAACAAGGTTGTCGCAATGACGATCTCCACGGTCAGCCAGAGCGTGTAGGCAAGGGCGCTAAGCGATGAGCCCTCCCTTCGGAGAATACCCTCCACTTTCTCTGTTGCCGAGCTAATCTGGTTTTGCGGCCGAGGCCGCCACTCATTGCTCACGTTCCACAACTACCCTCGCATGAGTTCTCTCGTTCGCTCCGCGGCGGGGAAAATTGAAGCTGTACGCAGGAAAGGGGGCCGTAACACTGATGCCGGGGCCATTCTTCCCTCCACTATTCCACGCATAGCAGAACAAGTGTCTACGGTGCCAGGGTGACCGCTCGCGACGACGCCACTTGCTGGTCAGATTCCGTAACGGTTGAGTTGCACCAGGCGGGCGCGACCTGGCGCGAGTGTGTTCCGGCGACTCCATATTTTCGCTTTGACTGCCAAGAATAGAAAACGACGCTTGATAGGGGGGGTGTGTCCGAACCGGCTTGCAAAACTGAAGCGAAAACGCTCACCATTTTGAAGAATGGAGGAAGGAAGAGCAAGGGCCGCGTGGCCGCTTTTCCGGCCTCCCACTCCACTCGAAGGGTGAGCTATGCGCATTGGACTCATCTCTGATACCCACGGGCGCTGGAGTCCCTGTCTCCCCGATGTGTTTCAGGGTGTCAGCCTAATTCTTCATGCCGGCGATGTCGGCAGCCCAGAGGTGCTTCAACGCCTTGAATGCATTGCTCCTGCTTATGCAGTGCGTGGCAACTGCGACCATGGCCCGCAGCTCGCGGCTCTGCCCCGCAGTCGCACAGTGGATGCACAGAAGCTCCGGATTGGTCTCGTCCATGGAGATCTTCTTGATCAATCAGATCTCGCCCGTGCGGCCTGGGAGCACTTCGCGGGTTCGGATGTAAAGATCGTTGTTCACGGCCACACCCATCAACCGTCGCAGTGCGTGATCGACGGGGTTCTTATTGTCAATCCTGGCGCTGTTTTCCAGTATTCTAGCGACATGCGTCGCACCGTGGCCATTCTCGATGTGAGTGAGCCCAACGAGCCCAAGGTGGAGATTGTCGCTTTGCCGAGTGCGAAAAGCCTCTAAGTGAAACGTTTGGCTTTGCGGCTTGCGACAAAACGAGGTATTTGGTTGCACTCCCGCCTCGTGCGTTTTGCTATCAAAATAACAAGAAAATAGAACGGCCGCGGCCAGCTGGCGGTGCGTTCTAAATTGCCAACGCGACTCATGGGCTAAGCGTGAGGCGCTGGCGCGCTTTCGGCAAGGTAGACAAGGCGGCCGTCGCGAATTGTCGCATAGACTTGCCCGTGTGTATCGAGCACGCAGAAATCAGCTCGTTTGCCTGGCTCGATGCTGGCGATGCGATCGTCCCAGTGCACGGAACGAGCAGGCGTGAGCGTTGCCATTCGCAAGGCATCGTGAAAGGGGACGCCGGCCAGCTCGCCCACACAGCGCACGGCGTCGGCCATGAGGAGGTTGCTTCCGGCAAGTGTCCCATCGGCCAACCGCACGGCACCGTCGCGCACCTCCGTCCAGCCGCCGACACTGGGGATGCGCGTTCCGGGGGAAGTGGCTGTCGCGCCCGTGCCATCGGTGATAATCATGAGTTTTTCCCACCCTTTGAGGCGATAAAGCAACTCGATGGCAGGCCCCGACAAATGGTGACCGTCGGGAATCATTTCACACCAAACACGTTCTTCCAGCAGGGCTGCTCCGATGAGTCCAGGCGCGCGGTGATGAAACGGATGCATCGCATTGAAAGCATGCGTTACCTGACGAACGCGCTCGAGCCGGAACAGACGCCGCGCAAGATGAAAATCAGCTGCTGAATGACCGAGCGAAATTTCTACGGTAGTGCGTGGATTCTCGTGAAAGAACTCGATGAGCTGCAGCCCGTTTTCAATTTCTGGCGCGATGGTGATTTTCAGGAGCAGATCCTCGCACACCGAGAGAATGCGCTCGGCGCGGCGGAGATCGGCCGGCCAGACGTACTGAGGTCCAAAGCCGCCCCGTTTCTCAGGATTGATGAAAGGCCCCTCTAAGAAAATGCCCAGAAAACGGGCGCCAGGCGGATCAAGACGCTTCAGGAGTCGCACGAATTCCGCAAAACGCACCAGCTCCTCGTCGTCGCGGGGGATCGTGGTCGTGGCGACGATCGAGGTCGCGCCCCCGCGCGCGGCCGTCGCGCTGATGCATCGATACGCCTCTTCATTGAGATCAAGGAAATCGGCGCCGCCGCAACCATGAATGTGAACGTCCACCAGGCCCGGCACCACCACGAGTTCAGGGGAGCGCGCATCGAAGACGTCTGGGGGGAGCCAGTGCGAGGCAAATTCCCCCATCATTCCGACGACCCCCTCGGCGAACAGTACCAGGACGTCATCGAGAATCATGTCCGGAGTGTAAAGGCGCCGGCAGGCAATGCCCGCCAGATGTTGGCCCGGCTGCACAGGGGAACTCAACGGAGGCAAAGCACAACTCATGGATTCATCGTCCTTTCTCAAAACTCTCCGAAGTCGTCCCCGCCAGCCGCTTACTTATCAGCAAATTGATAAATCAGCTTCTCAAAAGAGCTTGAAAAACGACTTGCGTTCGCCGGCGCCACCCCCACTACGGCTGCGCTTGGAGCCGGCAGCGCTTGATGTGCCACTGAGCTTAGCGCGGATGTTTCCATCGCTCAAAAACAGGGCCTGATCGTCGCCTGGTTTCTTGGGTGTGATTGCGGAGGACTCACCCGTGTCGAGATTGACGACGGCAAAAAGCGTGTTGCCTTGCGGATCGACACCTCCCAGGAGCAAGTCATTTGTGGCCTCGGAGAAGTCGTGGATGCGCACGCCGGCCGGCATGTCGGCTATAGGTTGCGCGGGCCGCTCGGCAATGCCGTCGGGCTGGATGCGCACAATACGAGCTTCCAAACGATTCGTAAGGAGGTTGTCCCCAACAACGACGAGGTCGCCTTTGCGTGCAAAGATTCTTTTCCCGTCGAAGTTCTCAAACACGTGCAGGAGGCGGTAAGGCTTCAGCGTCGAACCCAGCTGCGTGAACTTGCCCTGCGAAATGATGAAATAAGTGCCCGTGCGCTCGACGTCAAAGCGTTTGCCGCGCAATTCGGCTTCCCCAATCATGAGCAAGCGCCCTTCCGTGCGCTGGATGAGGAGCGCGGCAACATCGCCCTCTTCGTTGCGCCACACGTTGAGCGTCTCGGACGTCAGCTCGTGGCAAAGGTTCGATTCGCTGTAAAGAACGCCTTCGCGGTGATCCTCAGAAACGCAATAAACCATATTTCCGGGCACGTTGCGATGAACATGGACGGGAGCACGCGAGTAAGTGTCGGCGTTGCACGCGATGGCAATAGCGCGTGCAGCATCTTCATTAGAGAACGTGACTACAGGCGGATGCCCCCATGCCACAGCTCCCACAACTCCGAGCACCCCGCACCACACCCACAGCTTGCTCATCGTACCACTCTCTCCTTTGATGCGCTCGTTGAAGATCGCGTCATTCCTTGAGCGGCTTACGAGGCTCATCTACAACGCCTTGCCGGGATTGTGCACCACCTCAGCCTGAAAGCAGCCGGCGGGCGATCGCGAGTTAGTCGACAAACCAGTCCGCGAGCAGCGGCTGGTAGCGGGTGGGGTCGAACTGAATGAAGCGAAACTCCGCAAGGTCTTGAGTGCGATACGGATCATTCTCGAAGAAATCGGCCAACGCCTGAGCGCTCTCGGCTCGGGCCACAAAAATGCTTCCTAGTCGCGGGACAAGTGGGCCGCTAAAAAGTATCATGCCTTTCTTATATCCTCGCTCAAGGTAGGCCCGATGCTCAGCGACCGCCTCGCCGAACTTCTCAAGCGGTTGCTTATAGATCACTTCCACGATGAAATGCTTCATGCTGAAAAAACGGCCTCTCTTTTCCTTTCGCACCTCGGCAAAAGCTTTTGCACTCGGTGACACGGGAGAAAGGAAGGCGTGTCAAGCCTCGATGCGATGTCAACGCCTTTTCATACGGGCAACAAGGGGAGGGGTTACGACTGCATACCTACGCAGTAGTCTAAAATGTCCGGCGTACGCCATTCCAGCGGGAATGTCCTGCAGCGGTGGGGTTTCACGGGATGAATGCGGCAAAGATTATCCTCGAGAAAGATGCATTCCTGCAAAGGGCCGGGTTTATCGAGAAGCCACCGAACACCCTTGTCGCGATCTGCGGCGGCCTCTGCGTCTCTCGTATAACGCGCCGTAAATTCCTCCAAGCTTAGACCAAGGAACTGCGCAATAGCTTGCGCCTCCACTGGTGTGACGCGGACGATCCCCTCGCCCCGGCAGCAATTGCCGCATCGCGCGCACACAAACTCCCTTATTTCGTAAGGCGCTTCGTGTCTGTGGCTGGCTGGCGTCGCCTCGGTTGTCAGTGGAGCACGTTCTTCAATTCTCTTGCTGACCTTCTCCATGCGCAAGCAAGTTACTCGATTGATTGGCACAGTATTGTATCCCAAGCGCTCCGGCAATGATGACAATGGCCAATAGATAGGTAAGAGCGGTCAACATGGGCGAATGTCATGAACGCCTGGAACATGCGTTTGCTCGGCTTGCCGCCGAGATAGAAACGTGCCGTCGCTGCCCGCGGTTAGTGGCCTGGCGCGAGCACGCTGCGGCGCATCCTCCTCGCCGTTTTCGCGGGCAGAATTACTGGGCTCGCCCCGTGAGCGGTTTCGGTGATCCCCATGCTCGACTGCTCGTCATCGGGCTGGCTCCGGCCGCCCATGGTGGTAATCGCACCGGCCGCATCTTCACGGGTGATCGTTCCGGCGATTGGCTTTTTCGCGCGCTACACCGGGCAGGTTTTGCCAACCAGCCACTTTCGCAAGACCGCGATGATGGCTTGCAGCTGACCGATTGCTTCGTCACTGCCGTTGCGCGGTGTGCTCCGCCCCAGAATAAGCTTCGCCCCGAGGAAATTACCGCTTGTCGGGACTACCTAAGGCGCGAAGCACAACTCCTGTGGCCACGCTTGCGTTGTGTGGTCGTGCTTGGCCGCGTGGCGTTCGATTGGTGGGTGCGCTATCTCCAAGAGCGCGGTTTTCCCATCGTGAAAAGCTCCTGGCAATTTGCCCACGGCCGTGAGTTCGTCCTTGAAGGTGCGCCACGGCTTTTGTGTTCGTTTCACCCAAGCCAACAGAATACCTCCACACGGCGTCTGACCGAGCCGATGTTCGACGCGGTGTGGGGGCGTGCGCGGGAGATTGTGGATGCCGACAACCCAGCAGAGTGATGCTGTGCGCCCAAGAAAACCACTCCTCATTGGTGCGCATGTGAGTGCGGCCGGTGGCCCCCTGCGCGCGCTCGAGCGAGGCGTCGAAGCTGGCTGCACCGCCATCCAGATCTTCGTCAAGGGCAACACGCGATGGGAGTTCCCGCCACTCGATCCACTCGAGGCAAAAGTGTTCCGAACGAAGCGTCCCACAACTCCCATCCAGGCTGCGATCGCTCATTCCATCTATCTTGTTAATATGGCGACTGCTGACCCGTTGCTCCGCCAGCGGACAATCGAGAACCTCGTTGATGAATTGAAGCGCTGCGAGATGCTAGGGCTCGAGGCACTTGTCGTTCATCCCGGCGCTCACGGCGGGGCGGGAGTCGAAGAAGGAATCGCTCGTGTGGCCGAAGCCCTCGACGAAATCTTTGCCGCTGCAGGCCGCGGACGCTGCCGGATCTTGCTGGAAACAACAGCGGGTCAGGGGACGGCGTTGGGGGCACGTTTCGAAGAGTTGCATGCGATCATGCGCCAGGCGCGCTGCCGCTCGCGCTTGGGGATTTGCCTCGATACGGCCCACGTCTTTGCTGCCGGCTATGACTGGCGCACGAGGGAAGGGTATGCGCGCCTGTGGCATGATTTTGACTCGATCCTCGGACGCGACAAACTCTTCGCCATCCATCTCAACGATTCAAAAGTGCGCTGTGGCTCGCGCATCGATCGCCACGAGCACATCGGCCAAGGACTCATTGGTGCTGAAGCGTTCCGGCGTCTCCTGCGGGATCGCTCCCTGCGTGGTCTGCCGATGATCACCGAGACTCCTCACAGTCCCGACGTGGAGGAGATCCGCTGGCTTTTTGCGGCGGCGCGGGGTCGACGCGCGGGATAGGCTCGTCGAAGCTTTCCCCGCCGCTTCCCTCTGGGGCGGGGGAAAGCTCAACCGAAGACGGCTTGCCTTGACGGGCATGCCCCAAGGAGTCAGCTCCCGAGCATCATGAATTGTTTGACGCTGTGCCACCTCGTGCCCGTCGTGGGTACGTCCACTTTTCGTGTGCGTGGGGGATCGTCGCCGCCACGAGTGTCCCGACTTTGATCCGCGCTAGATGGCTCTTATGTGCGCGAAATTGTTCGAGGCGGCCCCGAGCGCGCCTCTTGCGGTTTGCCCGCCAACGTGGTTTTCTCCTGCCTTACCCCGTGTCACGCGATGACGAGAACAGCAGCGCCTTGGAGACGTCCTTGGCGCAGGGCTTCGAGGGCTTCGTTGGCCTCCTCCAGCGCAAAGGGTTGAACGTGGGTTCGGATTTCCACTCTCTCCAAAGCTCGGAAGAAGTTGATCCCATCACCCCTCTGCAAATTTGCCACCGACCGAATGATGCGTTCGTGCCAGAGATCGCGGTACGCAAACGAGGGGATGTCGCTCATGTAGATGCCGGCGCAAACGACAACTCCCCCCTTACGAACCGCACGAAGCGCCGCGGGCACAAGAGCTCCAACTGGTGCGAAAATAATCGCAGCGTCCAAAGGTCGCGGGGGGCGTTCGTCGCTGAAGCCAGCCCATGAGCAACCTAACTCCACCGCGAAGCGGCATCCCTCCTCATCGCCTGGCCGGACAAACGCATAGACTTCTCGCCCTTCTGCGCGCGCGAGCTGCGCCAGAATGTGGGCACTTGCACCGAACCCATAGAGCCCCAGCCGATGCGCTTTGTCGCTCGCGAGAGAATAAGCCCGATAGCCAATGAGTCCAGCGCAAAGCAAGGGTGCCGCATGAAGCGGATCGATGTTGGGGGGGAGGCCAAAGCAATAGTCAGCATTGGCCACCGTGAATTGCGCATAGCCTCCGTGCCGTGTATAGCCCGTAAACGATGGCGCATCGCACAGATTCTCCGCATCGTGGCGACAGTACCAGCATTGGCCACATGTGCCCCCAAGCCACGGAATCCCCACCCGCTGTCCGATTTCAAAACTCTCGACGCCTTCTCCACATGCCTCGACGCGTCCGACAGCCTCGTGGCCGAGGATGAGAGGCAAAAATGGCGGCGGCGGAAGTTCACCATCGACAATATGCTGATCCGTTCGGCACACACCACATGCTTCCACGCGCACCAAAACTTCCCCCGGCCCAGGGTTGGGACGATCCAACTCGGCCAGTCGCAGCCGCTGGCCTGGTTTTTCAAGAATCATCGCCTTCATGATGTTATCCTCATCTCGGCGAATCGACGTATGAGCCCTCTGACTTTTCGTGAGACCACAGCCTCGAAAGCTCACCCGCGACACTTATTACAAATCACAAAAGAAGTGCCCAGTGTTTTCCAGGTTGATAGTTTTGACGTGATTATTTTCATTCTATGCTCTGAAAGAAACAGTAAAAGCGATCCAAACTCTAGGGGACGATGAGAGAATTCCATATAACGACGAGCGCACGGCGTCAGTTCCTCGACATTACTGCGCGCGTTCGCGAGGCGGTGGCTGAAAGCGGAGTGCGCGAAGGGCTGTGCGTTGTGTACTGTCCCCACACAACAGCCGCTATCACGATCAATGAGCATGCTGATCCCGACGTTGTTCGAGATATCGACGCCGTGCTTACAAAACTTGCGCCGCGTCGGGGAGATTACGCTCATGTCGAAGGCAATAGCGACGCTCACATTCAATGCTCTCTTCTCGGTCCTTCGCAAACACTGATCATTCACGCTGGGCGCCTCGTCCTCGGAACTTGGCAGGGCATCTTCTTCTGTGAATTTGATGGCCCGCGCCAGCGCACGTTCTACGTCAAGATTCTTCCGCAAACGGGGGAAGGCTGAAGAAGATGAGCAATCAAACGGCAACCAATAGTCATCCTCAAGACTCTGTGCTTTTCGCCGATCTCGGCGAGGGGTTCTATGTGATTCAGGTCAGAGGCAAAGGAACCTTTGCCAACAGTGTTGGGTTTTCGAAATTGATCGAGCGGCTCGCTCAACAGCGGGGACCCGGCCACTACCGCTTTGTCATCGACCTCGACCAGTGCGAAACGATGGATTCCACGTTCATGGGGGCGTTGAGCGCTGCTGCCTTGCGTCAGCGCAGAGAATGCCAGCAGCCGCTTGTTGTGACCAACGCTAATGACCATGTGAAGAAGCTTCTGGATACCTTGGGAGTGAGTAAGTTTGTGCAGATGGGAAGCGGCGCGAGTGCAAACGTCCCGCCAACAGAGCAGGCTCGCTTTCAAAAGGAAGAAGCTTCTCAGGTCTCGATGCTTGAACGCATTGTCCACATGATCGAAACTCATGAGACCCTGTGCGAGATTAATAGCGAGAATCAGGCTCGTTTTGAAAACGTGCTGAAGTATCTCCGCGAAAGCCTCGAGAAAGAGCAAAAGGCTGCGGGCGACGGAGCCTAGGCCGTGAGCTTTAAGCGGAGCGATTCCTTTTGGCATCCTCCACAAGCTCAGCAAGCAAAGCCAGCGCGTCTAAAGGTGTTAGCTTGTTGACATCTATCTCGCGCAGGCGCTGGAGAATCGGGTCTTCGAGAAGATCGAAGAACGTGAGCTGCACGGCTTCCTTTTCGCTGCGGCGTCGCGCACCCGACTGCACGCGGATTTCCGTGCCCTCTTCCAGTGCGCGCAGGAGTTCTTTGGCCCGGCGTATCGCTGCTCGCGGAAGTCCCGCCACCTGCGCGGCGTAAATGCCATAGCTTCGATCCGTGGCTCCGCGGACGATCTTGTAAAGGAAGGCCACGCGATCTTCTTCTTCGAGCACCGCCACGTTGTAGTTGCGCACGCGTGGCAGCGCCTCCTCCAGCTCCGTCAGTTCGTGGTAGTGCGTGGCGAAGAGCGTCAACGGTTGGCGCCCTTTCGTGTTGTGGAGAAACTCAATCACGGCCCACGCGATGGAGAGGCCGTCGTAGGTCGATGTGCCGCGTCCAATCTCATCCAAAATGACGAGCGATTCGTTGGTGGCATTGTTGAGAATGTTAGCCGTCTCGCTCATTTCCACCAGGAAGGTGCTTTGGCCCCGCGCGATCTGATCCATGGCGCCCACGCGCGTAAAGATGCGATCGAGGATCGGAATGGTCGCCTGGCGGGCGGGCACAAACGAACCAATGTGGGCCATGAGAGCTATGAGGGCCACTTGCCGAATGTAGGTGCTCTTGCCCGCCATGTTGGGGCCGGTGATGAGCAGAATCTGATTCTCTCGGTGGTCAAGCAAGGCGTCGTTGGGCACAAAAGGTTGCCCCAGATCCAGCGCTTCAAGGACTGGATGGCGGCCATCGACGATTCTCAGGACGGCCTCCTCGTCGTTGGGCACAAGTTCCGGGCGGCAGTAATTGCCCGCGACGGCCGCATGCGCGAGGGCCAGGAGAGCATAGAG
>FWWM01012159.1_pt1 | contig 14450 bp, 17 predicted proteins | sample 2228351 | NCBI WGS metagenome assembly FWWM01 (sample SAMEA103939774, study PRJEB20133) | metagenome | reverse complement strand
CAATGGGCTACTGGTTCCCGTGAAGGATGCCGGGGCCTTGGCTGCGGCCATCGCCCGACTGCTGGATGACCCAGGCCTTCGGGCGCGTATGGGCAGACGCGGACGAGAGCGGGCGGTGCAGGAATTCTCAAGCGGAAAGATCATCGCCGCGACCCTCGCGCTGTATCGGGAGCTTCGTGCATGACGATTCTCGTCACCGGCGCCAGCGACTTCATCAGCCGGCGGCGGGTGGAGGAGTTGTGTCGGCGCGGGGCCGTGATGCGCGTTTTGGTTACACCGACGCGAGTCGCCGAGTCGGGAGGCGTTAGCCTGGTTAAAAGATATCGCCTGTCGGCGGCGGCCTTCTCGATGTGCGCTCTCTACACAACGCCTGCCAGGGGATGATGACCGTATTTCATTGCGCGCGATACGGAATAGCCTTGGAATGGTCATTTTTACTCGCCAGCATGAAGAATGAAGAAGCTTCCAGTTTATCTTCCTTAAAGAAGGACGCCCGTGGCCCTGAATATCAAGGACCCCGAAGCCGATCGGCTCGCGCGCGCGTTGGCGGCGCAGACCGGGGAGACCATCACCGAGGCGGTCATCAAAGCGCTGCGGGAGCGGTTGAAGCGCGAAGGCAAGAAGGCACCGGTGCGCCTCAAGGATGAGATCATGGCCATCAGCCGCCGGGAAAGTCGCGTTCCCCGGCGCACCGGCCGCACACCCGAGGAGATCGTCGGCTACGACGAGCGTGGGCTTCCCCGCTGATGGGGATCGACACATCCGCCGTCGTGGCGATCCTCTTCGGCGAGCCGGAGGCAGAGCGCTTCGCCGAAGCGATCGAACAAGACGCCGTGCGGCTGATGTCAGCCGACTCGGCCCTCGAAGCAAGCCGAGTGGTCGAGAGCGAACTGGGCGAGGAAGGCGGAGGGGAGCTGGATCTGCTGCTGCTCATGGCGGGCGTCGAAATCATCCCCTTTAACGAGGCGCAGCTCAAGGTCGCCCAGCGCGCCTTTCGCGCTTTCGGCAAAGGGCATTTCGGCAAAGGGCAGCATCCCGCTAGATTGAATTACGGCGATTGCTTCGGCTATGCTCCTAGCATGACCTCGGGAGAGCCCCTGCTCTTCAAGGGGACAGGTTTTATGAAGACCGACGTTCGGGCTGCGCTGCCGCTTTGACCTGAATCGTGGGGAAGCTGGCAACCGAGTGCTCTCGGTCGTCCCTTCATCGCCCCCTTCGACGTGGGGCTTCCTCGTGCGAGCGAGGTATTGGTTAACTTCGACGCACACCCTCTTCAGAGCAAGGCGGGCATACACCCTGCACCCCGCAGGCTTGCGTGCTTTGGCACTGGTACTAGAGTGGCATCACAGCGCCTCGATCAGGCCGCGGGAGGTGGAACAAGGGATGGGCGCGCTCGGCTTCGCGCCAGACGGGTCTTTGCCCGAAAAGAAAGGCTTTTCGGGCGCGACCCCGGCTTTTTCGGTCCGGGGTGCAACGAGTATGTCTATGGGCAGGGAGGTAGGGGGGGATGATAAAAGGATTTCGTTCGACTCGAATGCTGGCAATGCACACAATGCCTGTATTGACAACACTCACGGTGTGCCGGCCATGGCGGTGATCACGATCAGGAACGTGGATGACGAGATCAAGCGTTTGCTACGTATTCGCGCTGCTCAGCACGGCGTTTCGATGGAAGAGGAAGCGCGCCGCATTCTGCGCGAGGCGCTTTCTCCGCCGGTCTCACCTGCTCCGATGGGCCAGCGTTTGCGTGAGCGCTTCGCCGAAGTCGCTTGCGAGGAGTTCTCCTTGCCCGGACGTCATGTCCCGCTTACGCCGCCCAGTTTCCAGGTTGGGTCGTGATTCTGCTCGACACCAATGTCTTGTCGGAGTTCGTGCGCCCGAACCCGAGCCTCGAGGTCGCTGCCTGGCTCGATGCTCGGCCCGCCCAAGAGCTTTTTACGTGCGCAGTGGTTCGTGCAGAGATCGAACTGGGATTGGCGCTCATGCCGGAGGGCAGAAGGCGGGAGGCGTTGCTTGTTGCCGCGCGCGCCATGTTCGCTGAAGACTTCGCTGGACGCTGCTTGCCTTTCGACGAAGCGGCCACCACACATGATGCGCAGATCGTTGCTCACAGGACGCGGTTGAGTCGCCCGATTACCATTGAAGATGCCCAGATTGCCGCCACCGTGTTAGCGAACCGCATGGTCTTGGCCATGCGGAATGCACGTGATTATGACCACATCGAGGGCCTCAGGGTCGTCAGTCCCTGGGGCGATTCGGAAAAGTGAGATAGTCTCTCATCGGGATCGCGCACCCGTCTTCGCCAAGTACCGTCCCGTTGTGCAGAGGTGAAGGCAAGGCGCAACGGTATGTAATCGCCCTGCAGGAACTCTCCCATGTTGCCTCGGCGGGCGATCAACGATTGGTCTGGACATCAGCAAACCAGATCGAGGGGCGCCCATGGAGATCGGCGTTTATCAAGCCAAAGCGCCTCTGCCTGAGCTGTTGGCGCGTGTTGCGGGCGGCGAGCAGGTGAGGATTACGCGCCATGGCAGTCCCATTGCTCGGCTGGCGCTTGTCGAGCCCGAACGACAGCACGACGTGCGGGAAGTGATCGAAGCGCTCAAGCGATTCGCAAAAGGACGAAAAGGCGGGCCTTACGGTGCGTGAGATCTCACCGCGAAGCAGCCGCCACGCCGCCTCCACCTTCTTGCGGGCCGAAAACCTCCCCTTCACACCTTGCTTCTTCGACACGGACACCTCCTTTGATTACGGGGCACGTGCCCCCAATGGGGTGTCCAAGAAAATGGTGGGGCGGGGGACACCTGTGTTACGCATTCGCTGCAGCGTACGTTGTCGGCGTCAGAGCCCAAATAATCGCTCACGATTCGCTTGTTCGCATCCCGAGCAGGCACTCTATCGTTTTCGGTCCCTGTGCGGCATAGCCGGCATGGTTGCTAGCGCGTGCACCGTTCGCGTCCAAACGGAGGAGACGATGACGGCGACGATGCGCGATCACGCGGCCGAATACCACCCAGGATGTGGTTCAAGGCGATACAGGGGGTTATGGCTTCAGTGTGAAGCCGATGCAGTGGCGGGGGCGGACCAAGGAGAAATGACGGCGATCTGTGGTGAGGATCTCGCGGATCTTCAATCGCTCCGCGATCGCCACGAGCGAGGCATCTACGAACCCGAGGCAGGCGTCTTGATATTGTTCCATGACTTCTAACGTTCGGGAAAGGTCCGCTTTACTTAACGGTTCCACTCTCACGTCGCCTTGCTGAACGGACCGGACGAAAGACACTTCTGCGGCGGAACCCAAGTATGTGCCGATCAAGTAACAGACTTCCGGGAGCACGGTTACGGGGACGACGAGTTGGTGCCGGTGAGTCTCCAGGAACATGCGGACACGTTCATGCCATCCGTCATCTTGGTCGGCCATGGCATAGAGCGGGCCCGTGTCGGCGAGAATCGGTCTCACCGTTTCCGACGTCTAGGAGGGCGGGTCCAGAGGAGTTCTTCCGCGTGCTCGGCGATATCGGTTCGCCCGCTCCGACCGAGCCCGAAAAAAGAGGGTAAGCTCGTCGCCGGGTGACGCCGGCCGATGTACTCCTCGAGTGCCGCGCGAATGGCCGCCGATACGCTCATGTGTTCCTTTTCGGCGTACTGACGCAATGCCGCCAGCAGCGACTCCTCCACAAAGATGGTGGTTCTCTTCATAGCATACCTTTCATGTATGAAAGTATGCTAGAAGATGAACATATCCCCGTCAAGCGCGATGAACCAGACCAGTTGTTGCTTCGGGGATACGTGTTGCTGTCAGTGAGCTGATCCTTCGTCAGGCTCGCCGGCCCGCCGGGCAAGTTCCTGCACCCGCCGGTGGGTTTCCTCGTTCTTAATGTTCAGCCCCAGGTTGCGACCCTTCTACCTCAACGGCAAGGATTTAAGGGGGGTTGGGCGCTATTCCATCCGATGGCGAGCGAGGTAGGCGCTCATTTCTGCCGCCGGCATGGGGCGGCTGAAGAAAAATCCTTGCATCACGTCGCATCCCAGCCCCGTGAGGGATTCCAAGTGCTGGGCCCGCTCCACGCCCTCGGCTACGAAGCCAAGGCCAAAGCCCCGAGCGATGCCGATCATCGCCGCGACGATGGCGTGGCTTTCCCGCTTTTGGCCGAGATCCCGCACGAAGGCCTGATCGATCTTGATGGCGCTGATGGGCAGCGACTGCAGGTAGGCCAGGGAGGAATAGCGGGTGCCGAAGTCGTCGATGGCGACGCCGACCCCGTGCTCCCGGAGTAGCGCCGCCTTGCGGGCGACCGCGTCCACGTCCTCGATGAGGACGTTTTCCGTGATCTCCACCTCCAGGGCGTGGGGCGGCAGGTGATGTCGCTCCACCGCATCGAGCACCCGGTCCACCAGGTCGATGCGGTCGAATTCCCGGGGAGAGAGGTTGACCGCCACGCCCAAGTCGGCGAAGCCCCCGGCGCGCCAGCGCTCGAGCTGGGCGCAGGCCGACTGGAGCACGAAGTCGCCGATGGCGTGGACCAGCCCCGTTTCCTCGGCGATGGAAATGAAGCGGCCTGGCCCCAGCAGGCCGTGGACCGGATGGTGCCAGCGCAGCAAGGCCTCGACCCGCTCGATGGCGCCGGTGCGCACGTTGTGGATCGGCTGGAAGTGGAGTTCCAGCTCAGCCCGTTGTAAGGCGCCACGGAGGTCGTTCTCGAGGCGTATCCGCTCGCTGAAGGAGGCGCTCATGTCCGGAGAGAAGAAGGCGGCGGCGTTCTTGCCCCGGCGCTTCACGTGGTACATGGCGATATCGGCGTTGCGGATCAGGTCCTCTTCGCTCGACCCGTCTTCCGGATGCACGGCGATGCCGACGCTCACGCCGATGGTGAATTCCCCGTCGCCCAGGAAGAAGGGCTGGTTCAGCTCGTGGAGGATTTTCCTGGCGACGGCCAAGGCATCCTCCCGGGCGTCCAGATCGGACACCAGCGCCAGGAACTCGTCGCCGCCGATGCGGGAGAGGGTATCGGTGCTGCGCAGGCATTTGCGCAACCGCGCCGCGGTGTGCTGCAGCAGCAGATCCCCCTTCAGGTGGCCGTAGGTATCGTTCACGAGCTTGAAGCGGTCCAGGTCCACGAACAGCACCCCGAGTCGGCGCTGATGGCGCCGGGCATGGGCAATGGCCTGTTTCAGGCGATCCAGGAAGAGGGCCCGGTTGGGCAGCCCCGTGAGGGCGTCGTGGTAAGCGTGGAAAGCGATGATCTGCTCGGCCCGCTTTCGCTCCGTAATGTCCCGCGCCACTCCGTAGGTGCCCAGGAAGCGCTGTTCCAGCGCTCCCCCTTCCGGCTGGGCTCCGTAGAGGCCAACGGCGCTCACCGACACGATGATGGAGGCAGGTTGTTCCGCCAGGCCGCGGCCCTGGGCGGGTTTGCCCTTCAGCTTGAGCTCCACGTTGCGAGTGGCCCGCTCCCCCATGCGGCGTTCATGAAACACCCGGGCGGCGCGGACCAGGTCGTCCTCGTGGACGATGACCGAATAGTGGGCGCCCGTGAGTTCTTCTCTGGAATAGCCGAGCAGGGTATTGAAGCGCTCGTTCACGTACCAGAAACGGCCCTGCGGGTCCACGGCGAAAATCAGATCCGGCGAGTGATCCACCAAGTAGCGATGGAGGCGCTCGGAGTGCTCCAGCCGCGCTCGCATGAGGTTGTTCTCCAGCGCCAGACGCCGCGCCGTGAGGGCGTTGTCCACGCTGCGCTGCAGGGCTGCGGGCTCGAAGGGCTTGCGGATGTACTCGTGGGCCCCGAGCCGCAGGGCGGTAATGGCCGAGTCGATGCTGTCGTCGCCGCTCACCACGATGACCATGGCCTTGAGCCCGGCCTCCCGGGCCCGGCGCAGGACCTCCAGCCCGGTCATGTCGGGCAGGTTGATGTCGAGCAGCATGAGGTCCACGGGTTCGCGGGCGAGGAGCTCCATGGCGGCGGCGCCCGTGTCCACGGCCCACGCCTCCCGGGAGGCGTCGGCGACCAGGCTCAGGAGGGCGTTGCGCACGGAGGCATCGTCCTCCACGATCAGGAGCCGCAGCCGCTGCGGCGCCGCCTCCGGCAGGGAGGGCCACTGGGGCAGCCCGTCAATGGCTGGCATGAGGAAGCTCGCTGGGACGGGCAGGGGTCTGGGTCAGCGGATAGGTCTGAATCATGTACTCGCTTTCATTCGGCGATCGCAAAGAATCCTTTCCTGTTCTCATCCTTCGGTGGTTCGGGGAAGGAGGATGCGCACCGTGGTCCCCGCGCCCACCCGGCTGTGGCAGGCCAAGTGCCCCCCCATAGTCTTGACCAACGCCAAGGAATTGGCCAGCCCCATCCCGCGGCCCGTCAAGGTCGCTTCCGCAGGCAGGGTAAACAGAGCGGCGAGCTTCTCCGGAGGAATCCCCGGCCCCGTATCGCTCAGGGCGATCTCCACCATCATCTGCCCCTCGTAGTTGACCAGGTCCGAGGTGGTGATCCTCAGGCGGCCCCCCTCCGGCATGGCTTCGGAGGCGTTTTTCAATAGATTGAGCAGCACCTGCTTGAGCATGCGGGCGTCGGTGCGCACGGGCGGCAGCCCCCGGTCCAGGTCCAGGTCCACGCGGATGCCGCGGCGGGCGAACAGGGGTTCCCGATAGACCAGCAGGAATTCTTCCACCGTGCGGTTGAGATCGATGAGGCCTTTTTCCGCGGCTGCCTCCTCTTCGGGCTGACCCATGCGCTCCAGCAGCCGGGCGACCCGGTCGATTTCGTGCCTCACCATTTCCAGCTCTTTCTCCACGGGCTGTCCGGCGCCGGCCCGCTCGCGGGCGATCTCGAGATAGGTCTTGAGGGCGGAGAGGGGATTGCGGGCTTCGTGGACGAGGCGCCGGATGGAAGCCTGCAAAGCCTCCAAGGCGGGGGCCTCGGCCGGGCCGCCTGGCCTCCTGCGCCGGGCCGCCGCGGCGAGCCTGCGGGCCACTTCTTCCAGCAGGGGCAGGGTTTCCTCGAACTCCGCGGCCTGCAACGCCGGAACGGGAAGCACCAGCACGCCTTGGACAGGAGCGTCCTGGGCCTTCAACGGCAGGGCAGCGATGGCTTCTGCCCCCAATGCCCGGGCGATCTGCACATCCAGGCCCACGAGCCGCTTGAGGCCTCCCGCCTCGTAGGAGACCACGGTGGTGCCCTCCCGGGCAGCCCGCGCCACCAGGCTATGGGCCACGGCAGGAGAGACGTCGAGGGGGAGACGGGCTACCTCACCCCCTTCCGCCCTCCACCCGGGCCAGGCGGCCGCGCCCTCGGCGCGCAGAAAGACGAGGAAGCGCTTGATGCCCGCTCCAGCGGCGAGCACGGGCATGAGCGTTCCCAGGCCCTCGGGCACCCGGTCCAGGGCCTGCAAGGGAACCGCGAGCTCGAGTCGGAGGGCATCCTCCAGCACCTGCTCCAGCAAAGACACGGTCGCCGAGGGCAGGGAGGGCGGTTCTGGGGATCCCCCCGGGGGCTCGCCTGCAGCCCGGAGGGGTTCTTCTCCCTGAGGTGGAAGGCCATCCTGGGTCTCCGGTCGCCTCGCCTCCTCCACCACCCGCCCCACTAAGGTTTCGGTGAGCGCTCGGGTATCCACATAGGAGCGGGAAAGGGCCTCCTCCTCGTAGCGAGGCGGCGCCACCGTCGTCAGGTTGAGGCTTCGCAGCGCCCCGTCGAAGGCGCGCGCGGCCCGTTCCAGGGCCGTCTGCACTGAGGCCGCGGGAAGCCCCAGCAGATCCGCCGCCAGCCCCCGCCGGCTTTCCGAGGCGGGCTGGCGCACCAGAGACTCGGCCGAGCGAACGATGCGCACCAGGAGGTGGGTCCCCTCCAGTTCCACGCCAGGGGCGTGATGGAGCAGCACTGCGTCACGCAGGGGGAGGGGAAGGTCGAGCCCGTCCAGGACTCGGGCGCCGATGTCGGTATGGATCGTCCCCAGCCTTCCCGCCTGCTCGGGAATCCCCTCCGCTTCGGCCCACGTCTTCGGGTCCACGAGGGAGCGGAAGGTGTCGGGCACCGCAGTGGCCAGTAGCAGCGCGCCCACATCGTGCAGAAGCCCGGCCAGGTGGGCCTCCTCCGGCCTTTCGTAGCCGGTCGCCTCCGCCAGGGCCCGAGCGATGAAGGCAGCACGCACGCAGTGGCTCCAGTAGCCGCTCAGGGTTTCGGGAGGGGGGAGCCCCCGGCGGGGGGTCAGGGAAGCCCGTGCCGAACTCAACAGGAGCGCCCGCACCGCCTCCTGTCCCAGGGCGGCGATCCGCTCGCCCATGGACGGCGCGCCCCGAACGCCGGGGGGCCGGGCCATGCCGGCGCCTGCCTCCAGGACCCTTAGGGCCAGGACGGGTTCCAGAAGGATCCACTCGGCTGTCTTCTGTGTCTGCGCTCCTTCCCGCTGGGCCTTGAAGGCCCGGTCAATCACTTGGGGCAGGGCGGGTAGGCGAAGGATTCGGGTTCGCCTTACCACCGAATCGACGAGACGGGCCTCCAGTTCGGAGACGTGACTGGACCCGCCGTTGGATCCCTCAGACGGCTCCGGATTGCGCTTCGAGGGGGAAGGGCGGTTGCTAGTCACTCGATCTGCGCCCCCATCGTGCTCCAGGACCCCTGCCTCGACAGGGGTTCCCGATGGCAACGTCTGCGAGGACGGCAATAAAAGGTTCAGCGGGGCCGGCGCCCATGTCCCGGCTCCGGCCCGGCGCCGCCTTGCCGACGGTGAGCGCCCGGGCAGCGCCGCCCGGTCCCGAAATCATGCTGAACCCCCACTGGTTGACGTTGTTTATGCGTTTTAACGAAGCGCTCTAGACGCTCGCTTTTATGGCTCACCAAGCCCCATGAACCCATGACGCTCGGCCTTCTCCCCCCTCCCCTTGCCCGTTGGGGGAGGGCGGGGGTGCGGTGAAGGGCTGGCGAAGCTTTCACCCCGCGGAGTCAACGGGAGCCCTCTGGGGCAGCGCAGCAAGGCGTAAACATTGGCCGCCCCTTCAAGCTTGGCCCAAAGGGGCCCCGCCATCAAGCATAAGCTCTGAAAATTAAGTTAATTTTTGTGGAGTGGGCACCGGCGGGCGGGCCTCCGGGCGGGCTACTCGACGGTCACCGATTTCGCCAGATTGCGCGGCTTGTCCACGTCGGTACCTTTCTGCAGCGCCACGTGGTAGGCCAAGAGCTGGAGCGGGAGCACGTGCAGGATGGGGCTCAGCAACCCCGCGTGGTCGGTCATCTGGATGATGTGCACGCCCTCGCTCTCCGGGATCTGGCTGTCGGCATCCGCGAAGACATAGAGTTCGCCGCCCCGGGCCCGCACCTCCTGGAGGTTGGACTTGAGCTTCTCCAAAAGAACGTCGTTGGGCGCCACCGCCACCACGGGCATGTTCCGGTCCACCAGGGCGAGGGGCCCATGCTTGAGCTCCCCCGCAGGATAGGCTTCGGCGTGGATGTAGGAAATCTCCTTGAGCTTGAGCGCCCCTTCCATGGCGATGGGATAGTGGATGCCGCGCCCGAGGAAGAGGGCGTGCTCCTTATCGGCGAATCGCTGGGACCATTCCAAGATCCTGGGCTCCAGCGCCAGGATCCGGGAGAGCGCCGAGGGCAGATGCCGCAGGGCCGCGATGTGCCCCTTTTCCTCCTCGGGAGTGAGCCGGCCCCGCAGCTTCGCCAGCACCAGGGTAAGCAGGAACAGGGCGGCCAACTGGGTGGTGAAAGCCTTGGTGGAGGCGACCCCGATCTCCGGGCCCGCCCGGGTGAGGAAGCGCAGATCCGCCTGGCGGATGAGGGCGCTTTCCGGCACGTTACAGATCGCCAGGGTATGCCGATGTCCTAGCGCCTTGGCATGACCAAGGGCCGCCAAGGTGTCGGCGGTCTCGCCCGACTGGGAGATGGCCACCACCAGAGCGTCGGGATTGGGGACGCTGTCCCGGTAACGGTATTCGCTGGCGATCTCCGGGTTGCAGGGAATGCGGGCGACCCGCTCGATCCAGTAACGGGCCACCAGGCCGGCGTGAAAACTGGTGCCGCAGGCGACGATGGTGACGGCGTTCACCCGCGCCAGCACTTCCGGGGCATCCACGCCGAAGAGCTGGGGGGAGAGGGAGGAGGCGCCGGTCACCATTTCCAGGGTCGCCGCCACCGCGCCTGGCTGCTCGAAGATCTCCTTCTGCATGAAGTGGCGGTAGTGTCCCAGCTCCACTGCGTCGGCGGTCAACTGGGACAGGTGCACCGGTCGTTCCACCGCTCGGCCGGCCGCGTCCACGATGCGGTAGCGGTCCCGTTCCAGCTCCGCCACATCTCCTTCCTCCAGGTAAATCATGCGCTGGGTCACCTGGAGCAGGGCGGAGGCGTCGGAGGCGGCGAAGTTCTCCCCTTCGCCCAGGCCCAGGAGAAGCGGCGCCCCCATGCGCGCCACCATCAGCCGCTCGGGCTCCTGCGCCGAGACGACGGCGATGGCGTAGGCCCCCTGCAGCTCGGCCACCGCCCGGCGCGTAGCGCCGAAGAGGTTCTCCCCCTGGCGCAGGTAATGCTCGATGAGGTGGGCGATGACCTCGGTGTCAGTGTCGGACACGAACGCATAGCCCGCTTCCGTCAGTCGCCGGCGGATGGCCTCGTGGTTCTCGATGATGCCGTTGTGCACCACCGCCAAGCCGTTGCCGCTCACGTGGGGGTGGGCGTTGCGCTCGGTGGGAGCGCCGTGGGTCGCCCAGCGGGTGTGGGCGATGCCCAGGCGGCCGTTCAGACCTTCTTCCGCCGCCCGCCGGGCCAGCTCCGCCACCCGCCCCACGCTCCTCAGCCGCTGGAGCCCGCCGTTGATGACGGCAAGCCCCGCCGAGTCATAACCGCGATACTCCAGACGGCGCAACCCTTCCAGCAGGATGGGCACCACGTTTCGTCGCGCCACAGCGCCTACGATTCCACACATAGCCGGAAAAATCCTTGAAGTAAGAAGTCGCGGCGAGTCGCTCCTTGCAGCTTCACTTATCACCCTTTTTCACCGGCCGCTTCCAGTTCTCCACCGTCACCTGGGGAGCGCGGGAGAGGGTGAGCTTGCCGGGCGGAGCGTCCCGGGTGAGGGTCGTGCCGGCCCCCAGCGTCGCCCCTTTGCCCACCTTCACCGGAGCGACGAGCTGGGTGTCGGAGCCGATGAAGGCTTCGTCCTCGATCACCGTGCGGTGCTTCTGGGCTCCGTCGTAATTGCAGGTGATGGTGCCGGCACCGATGTTCACCTCCCGGCCCACGGTGGCGTCCCCCACGTAAGCCAGGTGATTGGCCTTGCTCGCCCGGCCGATCTCGCTATTCTTGACCTCGACGAAATTGCCGATGTGCACCTCTTCGGCCAGGCGCGCCCCCGGACGCAGCCGGGCGTAAGGACCGATGCGGCAATCATCGCCCACCTCAGCGCCTTCGATCAGGGTGTAAGGGAGTATCTCGACCCGGGCGCCGATGCGGGCATCCCGCAGAATGGCGTAAGGCCCCACCCGGGTGTAGTCCCCCAACACGACAACTCCTTCGAACACGCAGCCCACGTCGATCACCACTTCGCGCCCGCAGGCGAGCTCGCCGCGGACATCGATGCGCTCGGGATCCAGCAGAGTCACCCCTTGCGCCAGCAGGCGCTCCGCCTGCCGCCGCTGGTAACGGCGCTCGAGGGTGGCGAGTTCGCGCTTGCTGTTGACCCCGAGGACTTCGTCCACCGTCTCCGGCTGCACGGTGGCGACCGGGAAGCCTTCCTCCACCGCCATTTTTACCACGTCGGTGAGATAGTACTCGCCCTGGGCGTTGTCTGTCCCGAGCCGGGCCAGCCAGTGGGCGAGCTTGCGGGCGGGAGCCGCCAGAATGCCGGTATTGATTTCCCGGATGGAGCGCTCCCGGACCGAGGCGTCCTTGTGCTCCACGATGCGCACCACCTGCCCGGCGCTGTCGCGCACGATGCGCCCGTACCCTGTCGGGTCGTCCACCTCGGCCGTCAGCAGTGTCAGCCGCTCGTCGGCCCGCCCTTCCAGCATGCGCCGCAAGGTCGCTTCCCCGATGAGGGGCACGTCGCCGTAGAGCACCAGGACCACGCCGGTGCGATGCAAGTGGGGCAGCGCAGTCGCCAGGGCATGGCCAGTCCCGAGCTGGGGCTCCTGGCGGACGAACACTGCACCGCGGCCGGCGAGGGCCTCGGGCACCTGCTCGCCCCCGTGGCCATACACCACACAGAGGGTCCGGGGCTCGAGCCGCCGGGCGGTCTCCATCACGTGGGCGAGCAGGGGTCGTCCCGCCAGGGGGTGGAGGACCTTGGGCAGCCGGGAATGCATGCGGGTGCCTTTGCCAGCGGCGAGGATGGCGACGTCGAGGCCGATCATGGAGGAAACAGGAGCAAGAACAATGCCTGTCAATCTTCGAGACCCGGCCCCGGAGGGGGCGCGCTCGAAACCCCTAGGCAGTATAAATGACGAAGGCAGCCCGCAGGCTGCCTTCGATAAGCTCGGGAGGAAGCAAAAAATTACCCTTTGCGCGCCTTGCGCAGCTTCTGGATCGCAGCAAGTTGCGCGGCAGCCTCGGCCAGCTCCGCCTGGGCTTTGGCGATCTCCAGCTTGGAGGTCTTGTTCTGCAGCGCCTCCTCTGCCGCCCGTTTCGCCTCCAGCGCCTTTGCCTCGTCCAGATCGGCGGCGCGCACGGCGGTGTCCGCCAGCACGGTCACCCCGCTCGGCTGGACTTCCAGAATGCCGCCCGAGACGACCACCAGCTCCTCTTCGTCCTTGAGCGGCACCTTGATGCGCAACGCCCCCGGCTTGATGCGGGTAAGCAGGGGCGTGTGGCGCGGGTAGATGCCGAGCTCTCCCATTTCCCCCGGCGCCACCAGGAATTCGGCGGGGCCGGAGTAGATAGACTCCTCCGCGCTCACCACTTCCACGTGCATGGTGGTTCCCATGGAGCCTCCTTACTGGAGCGTCTTCGCCTTCTCGAACGCTTCGTCAATGGTGCCCACCATGTAGAACGCTTGCTCCGGCAGATGGTCACACTCGCCATTGACGATCATCTTGAAGCCGCGAATGGTCTCCTTGAGGGGCACGTATTTGCCCGGGCTGCCGGTAAACACTTCGGCGACGAAGAAGGGCTGGGACAGGAAGCGCTGGATCTTGCGCGCCCGGGCCACCACCAGCTTGTCTTCAGGGGAGAGCTCGTCCATGCCCAAGATGGCGATGATGTCGCGCAACTCCTTGTAGCGCTGCAGGGTCGCCTGAACTGCGCGGGTCGTGTTGTAGTGCTCTTCCCCGATCACGTTGGGGTCCACTTGGCGCGAGGTGGAGTCCAGGGGATCCACGGCGGGGTAGATCCCCAGGGCGGCGATGTCCCGGGAGAGGACCACGGTGGCGTCCAGGTGGCCGAAGGTGGTGGCGGGGGACGGATCGGTCAGGTCATCCGCCGGCACGTACACCGCCTGGATCGAGGTAATGGAGCCGGTCTTGGTGGAGGTGATGCGCTCCTGGAGCCTGCCCATCTCTTCGGCGAGGGTCGGCTGGTAGCCCACGGCGGAGGGCATGCGGCCGAGCAACGCCGACACCTCCGTTCCGGCGAGGGTATAGCGGTAGATGTTGTCGATGAACAGCAGCACGTCCCGTCCTTCGTCGCGGAAATATTCCGCGATGGTGAGGCCGGTGAGGGCCACCCGCAGGCGGTTGCCGGGGGGCTCGTTCATCTGGCCGTAGACCAGCGCCACCTTGTCCAGCACCTGGGATTCCTTCATCTCGTGGTAGAAGTCGTTGCCCTCCCGGGTACGCTCGCCGACGCCGGCGAAAACCGAATAGCCCGAGTGCTCGATGGCGATGTTGCGGATCAACTCCATCATGTTGACCGTCTTGCCCACGCCAGCGCCTCCGAACAGGCCGATCTTGCCCCCCTTGGCGAAGGGGCAGATCAGGTCGATCACCTTGATGCCGGTCTCGAGCAGCTCCTGGGAGGGGGAGAGCTCCTCGAAGGCGGGCGCCTTGCGATGGATGGGCATGGTCTTGTCGGCCCCGATGGGGCCGGCCTCGTCGATGGGACGCCCCAGCACGTCCATGATCCGCCCGAGAGTCTTGTGTCCGACCGGCACCGAGATGGGAGCGCCGGTGTTCTTCACCTTCATGCCGCGGCGCAGGCCGTCGGAGGAACCGAGGGCAATGGTGCGCACCACCCCGTCGCCCAACTGCTGCTGCACCTCCAGGGTCAGGCCGATTTCGTCCAGGGTGAGAGCGTCATAGACGCGGGGCATGTGCTTGCGGTCGAACTGAACGTCCACCACCGCGCCGATGCACTGGACAATCGTTCCTTCAGTCATGGTCCTTTCCTCAAAGCGATGAAATCACGAAGTCGCCGCCACGTCCTGGCAAGCGATGAAATCACGAAATCGCCGCGGCGCTTCGGCGCGATCTGGTCTCGTCGTAACGTTCGCTCCGCTCACGTTAGCCTCGCCCGATCGCCCGCAGCAACCAC
>FWWM01012154.1_pt1 | contig 14451 bp, 11 predicted proteins | sample 2228351 | NCBI WGS metagenome assembly FWWM01 (sample SAMEA103939774, study PRJEB20133) | metagenome | reverse complement strand
GCCGACTGCCACCAGGAGCAGGTAAACGCGGTGCGCCAAACCGTGCATCAGCGGGCGGTAGCAGCCGATGCCCGCTTTTGCGTGGCCTGCCACGGCGATCCCCAGAAGCATTTGGAAAGCGGCGACAAAGCCGATATCCGCGGTGCCGAAGCGCTGGCGAAATGGCAAGCTTCAGAGCAAACCACAGTGTGCCTTTCCTGCCATGGCCCCAGCCGGCCGGGCTATGCCGCCAGCCCTCACGGCCAGAGCAACGTCTCCTGCTGGTCCTGCCACTCTGGGGTTTGGCACGAGCCGGCGCCCGCTGCGGCTGATCCTTGCGCCAGCTGCCATGGGGTGGAGGTGGCAAGCTTCCGCCGGGCTTACCACCATCCGGTGCCGGAAGGGAAGCTCACCTGCGTTTCCTGCCACGATCCCCACAACGAGCAGCAAAGCGAGGAGCTAGGACGCGAGCGCTGCCTAACGTGTCACCGGCAGGCGGGCGGCCCGTTCGTGTTTCCCCACTTGGCGGTGGAAGAAGGGTGCGTGGTGTGCCACGCTCCCCACGGCAGCACCAACCGAAGCTTGCTTGCCACCGCGGGCAACGGCCTGTGCGTGCGCTGCCACACCCAGAGCAACTTCCCCGGCGTGGGCAAGGTTCCACACAACTTCAACTTGGCGGGCGGAGGTCGGTGTTTCGACTGCCATTCCGAGCCCCATGGCTCCAACGTCAGCCCGCTTTTGGCACCAAGGCTTCAACGGTAGGAGGGGGTATGAAGCAAAAAGCCACGCTCGTTTTCCTGTTGTGTACCTGGGCTCTTAGCGTGAACGCCTCCGACTTTTCCCTTTTGGGGGTTGGGGGCAGCACCAGCGGCGATAAGGGGCGGCGGGACGACCAGGAGGCCTTTCGCTCGGGGCTCGCCGTGAGCTTTTCCCAGCGCAGCCAGGGGCTTGATTTTGGCCTTGAGTACCAGCCCACGGGGGAAGGAAAAGCCAACCTCCGGGCTACCTTTGGAGAGCGGTACCTGCTGAAGGTGTCGGTGAGCCGCGGGCGGCGCTTTTCCGACGATTCGGTTTACCCCGATCGCACCCCGCTGGGAACCCCGGTGGGAAGCCTGTACCCCTACAGCAACACGCTGACTCCGGCTTTTGGCTCCACCTCGCCAGTGCTGGATCGCGACCAGCTGCTTTTGGAGCTCACCTACGGCACACCGCAGCGGGGCCTTGGCCTTTCCTTCGAGGCCCAAAGGCAAAACGGAGACCGCACCCTGCAAGCTGGCGCCTTTGCCTTTGGGGAAGGATCTAGCCCGGCGTTTTTCCCCGCCAGCTTAAGCACGCTGGACGCTCGCCAGTGGCGGGGGGAGCTTTCGGCCTGGGGCGAGCTTTGGGGTTGGGCGCTTTCGTGGCGAGCTGGGCTCGGTGATGGTTCCTCCAGCCTCACCGCCCGCTACCCCACCTACGGCGCCGCTGCACTTCTCGGCATTTCTTCCCTCCGCACCAGGGACGACTCCCGGTTTTCCTGGGTTCAAGCGGCCGCCAGCCGGCAGTGGCAGAAAACCGGGCTTGTGCTGTCCGTCGGGCTGGGAAAGGTGGAAAACACCCCTGGCTTTGCCCGCGGTGAAAGGGGCGGCAACCTGCAACCGTGGCTTTCCGCCGGCCAAGGGGAGGCCAGCTTCCAAACGGGCGCGCTGGCCCTCTGGTTCAAACCTTGGTCGTGGCTGACGCTGGGGGTTTCGGGGCAGGCCCGGGAAGAGGAGCGGGAAGCTTCGGGGCAAGTGGGGAGCGAGCTGCAAACCCTGGGTTTTTCCCGCTGGGAGCGCTCCTCTGCGGGTTTCGCCCTTTCCCTACGCGCCCGCCTGCGCTCGGCGGCGGCTTTTGTGGCCGGTGGGCGGAAGTGGGAAGACAGCAACTACCGCTACGCCTTTGACGTCCAAGCGCAAAGGGAAAAGCGCGAAGCGGTTAAGGATTGGGTGCGCGGTGAGCTTACCTGGCGACCCGTGGAGGGCCTCCGCCTGCGCCTGCGGGGAGACGGGCGCTGGGAAGACCACACCCTGGATCTCCCGGAGCAGGCCTGGGGTTACGCCCTGGGCGGGCGTTGGGACAAGTGGGTGCGGGGCCGGGCAGAAGCCAGCTGGGTGAAGGGACCGTGGGAGCTGGGCCTGGTGGGAGAGCGCATGCGGCTCCGCCAACTCTGGCAGGCCCCGCTTTTTGACCCGGTGTACGACCCCTCCTGGGAGCTCTTCCCTTCGCCGGCTTCGGTGTTTTCCAGCCAGGGGCTGATCCGGGTGGCGTTTGCCGCCGAAGGGGGCACGGTGCTGTGGACGGAGGCGGGCTACCGCTCCCAAAGGTGGAACCTGGACGCCGTGGTGTTTCCGGGTTTTACCCCGGTGGACGAGCAGGTGGCCGGGTGGACGGGAAACGTGGGCGCCGCTTTCGCGCTCACACCGGCCGACCAGCTGCAGCTTTCCGGAAGCGTGGACGCGCCACGGAAGACCGTCAGCCATAAGCTCCAGCGGCTGGAGCTTTCCTTTTCCCACGCCTTCAACCGGCGGCTTGAGCTGTTCTTCCGCGGTCTTTACCGGCGCTTCGATGAGGTGCGTTTCCAAGGCGATGACTACCAGCTCAAGGCCCTGGCCTTGGGCCTACGAGGAACCTTTTAAGGAGGCGTTATGCGTAAACTCGTGGCTTTTACCTTGGGATTGGCGGCGGCCTTAGCCCTCGCCCAGGAGAGCAAGGGGCCGGGGGTCACCGGCCAGGGCACCGCCCCAGTGAACCTGGTGGCGGTGCACGACCCTTCCTCTCCCGATTTCGGCCGCAACTGCCTGGACTGTCACCGGGAGGTGCTTTCCGAGCGGTCCCAGGACCCGCGGATTGCGGCCATCCACATCAAGATGATCCCCTACACCCCGGGCTTTAACCCGCGCAAGGGCGTCACCAGCGCGGTTTGCATCCAGTGCCACCGCTCGGCGGACCTGCGCGAGGGTTCCGCTGCCGGGCTGCGGGTCCAGGTGGATCGCAAGCTCTGCGCCCTGTGCCACGGCCCGTCGGGACCGGGCAAACCGTTGTACCGCTAAGGGGAGGTGGACATGTCCTTACTTGATCGTAACTTGACCCGCCGGCGTTTCATTGAGCTTTCGTCGGTGGCCGCAGCCGCCACGGCGGTAGCACCGTCGTTGCTGCCGGGCTCCAAAGCCGAAGCGGCCACCTACGGCCGCCCCGACCCCCTGGAAACCGAAACCGGGGTGGAAACGGTGTTCACCATGTGCCTCATGTGCCACTCCCGTTGTGGAGCCATGGCCAAGGTGAAAAACGGGGTGTTGCTCAAGGTGGATGGCAGCCCTTACCACCCCAACTGCCTGGACCCCGAGGAGCGCTTACCCTACGCCACACCGGCATCGGAAGCCAAGCTCCACCGCGGTAAGAACTGCGCCAAATCGCAAGCCTATCCCACGCTCATATACGACCCCCAGCGGGTCAAGACCCCGTTGAAAAGGGTAGGTCCGCGGGGGTCCGGCCAGTGGCAGGCCATTTCCTGGAAGCAAGCTCTGGACGAAATTGCCGAGCATTTGCGGAGCATCCGCGATGTGGAAACCCCCATTGATCCCAACTTTCCGGAATTCGGGCCCAAATCCAACCAGCTGGTGCTCTCCTTTGGCCGCTGGCAGCACGGGCAAAAAGAGTTCACCGACCGGCTCTTTGGGTCGGGATTTGGCACCGTGAACTTCCGCCACGACCACACCTCCATTTGCGAGGTTTCCCACCATACCGCCTTCAACCTCATGACCGATTACAAGAAGAACCACTTCAAGCCGGATTTGGAAAACGCCGAGTACGTGATTTGGTTTGGTGCTTCCGTGCTGGAAGCGGACTTCCCCCACCAAACCCTGGCCCGCATGGTGGCCAACTTCCTGGCGCGCGGCGGAAAAATGGTGACGGTGGATCCCCGCTGCTCCAAGACCGCCGGAAAGTCCCACCGCTGGGTGCCCATCAAGCCCGGCACCGATGCCGCTTTTGCCCTGGGCATGGCCCGCTGGATCATTGACAACGGCCGCTACGATGAGAACTTCCTCACCAACACCAAGGCCAACGTCAACGGCGAGAAGTCCTACACCGACGCCACGTTCCTGGTGCGGCTTTCCGACGGCAAGTTTGCCAAGGACGCTGCCGGCAACTACCTGGTGGTGAACGGCGGTCAGGTTTACCCCGCCAACGAGGCTCCAGGCGCCAAAGGGGAGCTGGACCCCGGCGTGGTGGAGGTGAACGGCGAAGCCTGCAGGACCGCTTGGTCGCTTTACGTGGAGCGGGTGCGGGAGAAGACGCTGGAGGAGTACGCGGACATTTGCGGTGTGCCGGTGGACATGATCGTGGACACCGCCCGGGAGTTCACCTCCTACGGCAAGCGGGCCGTGGTCAACCCCTACCGGGGCCCGGTGAAGCACACCAACGGCGTCTACAACGCTCTCGCCATTGGCACCCTCAACATGCTGGTGGGTAATTTCGATTGGAAGGGTGGCAACTCCCCCGGTGGCGGGCGCTTCAAGTTTGAAGGCGGCATCCCGGGCTCGGTGAACATCAAGAAGGTAGTGGGGGGTGTAAGCCCTAAGGGCATCCCCATCTCCCGGCACAGCAAGGTCTACGAGAAGGACGCTCCCAACCTGTTTGCCCGCGACGGCTACCCCGCCAAGCGGCCGTGGACGCCCTTTAACAGGGACTGGCTTTACCACGACCTCATCCCCTCCATTGCTGACGGCTACCCCTACCCCATTGACACGCTCATTACCTACTGGAACGCTCTGCCCTACGCCACGCCCGCGCAACGGGAGGTCTTTGAGCGCACCGTGGCGGACCCCGAAAAGATCAAGCTCTTCGTGGCCTTCGACGTGGTCATTGGCGAAACCTCCCGCTGGGCGGACTACATTTTGCCCGATTCCACCTCCATCGAACGCTGGGGATCGCCGGCGGATGCCTCTCCTGCCGTGACCACCAAGGTGGGGAACTTCCGCAAGCCGGTCGTGGGCTCTTACATCACCGTGGAGATCAACGGCAAGGAACGTAAATTTTACGTGCCCACCTTTGCCCGCGGCAACGTGGCCCTGGACGCCTGGCGGGAAAAGGGAGAGGTCAGCGGCAACTGGCCAGAAGCGGAAGGCCCCCAGCTGGCCGAGGATGTCTTCATTGCTCTGGCCGTGCGCTTGGGCATCCCCGGGGTGGGTCGCAACACCTTCGACCTCACCGGCGCCAAGGAGGGCCTGGACTGGCGCGCTGACCTCTACTCGGCGTGGGACTACTACCTCAACGTGCTCAACAACCTGTCGGTGGATTCCGGCGTGCCCCCCGAGGAGATCCTGGAAAAGGGCGGGGTTTTTGCCCCCTTGGATCGGGAACCCAAAGACCCCGCCGCCCGCTACGACGGGCCGTACCTCAAGTCGCAGTTCAAGGGCCTCTTGCACTTCTACATTGAGGCTTTGGCCACCACCAAGGACTCCATGACCGGTAAGCCTTACGACCCCCTCCCCGGCGTGCATCCAGTGACCGACGCTTTGGGGCGGGAGGTGGACGATGGCGACGAATACCCGTTTGCGGTGGTGACCTACAAGGACGCTTATTACGGGCAAGCCAGGACCGTCCAAAACTCCTGGCTACGTCTCATCAAGCCCGAAAACTTCATCGAGATGAACCGGGCCGATGGTCAACGCCTGGGCATCCGGGACGGCGACTGGGTGAAGCTCACCGCCCCCGGCGGGGCATCCGTGGAAGGACGGGTCAAGCTCATGGAAGGCATCAGGCCCGGGGTGATTGCCGTTTCCCACCACTACGGCCATTGGGCCAGCGGGGCTGAGACGGTGAAGGTGAACGGCCAAACCGTGCCCGGAGATTCGGCCCGGGCGCTGGGGGTGCAGTCCAACTTGGTGGGACGTTTAGACCCGCATCTCGGGAACGTGTGTCTCATGGACAAAATCGGTGGAAGCGCGGCGTTCTTCGATGCCCGAGTTCGGGTGGAGAAGGCTTCGTAAAAGGGGGTAAGCTATGGCGCAAATCGGTTGGATCATTGACCTGACACGCTGCGTAGGCTGCCACACCTGCACCGTGGCGTGCATTGCCGAAAACAACACCATGCCTGCCGATACCAACTTGCAGGTGCGCAACGGCAAAGCCGTGGGCGTGCGGTACCGTCGGGTGATCGAGCGGGAAATCGGCACCTTCCCCAACGTCAAGCGCGAGTTCGTGACCATGACCTGCCACCACTGCCAAGACCCCGCCTGCATGAAGTCCTGCCCGGTGGACGCCATTTCCAAGCGTTCGAGCGACGGCATCGTGCTCATTGACCTCGACAAGTGCATCGGTTGCCGCTACTGCGAGTGGGCCTGCCCCTACGGGGCACCGCAGTTCAACGAGGCCACCGGCAAGGTGGAGAAATGCACGTTCTGCCAGCACCGGCTGGCGGCCGGACTGGAACCCGCCTGCGTGACTGCCTGTTTGGGCAAGGCCATCCGCTTTGGCTACGATGTGGGGGGCCCGGGGGAGGTGCCGGAAGGGTTTGCCGATCCTTCCCTCACCCGTCCCTCGGTGCGCTGGGAGCGGTCGTGAAGGACCCGGAAGAACTGGAAGCCTACGGGCGATACCTGGCGTTGGTGGGGGAGGCTTGGCTCCTCCCCCCCAACGCTTCTCAGCTTTCGGCCCTGGCGCTTGTGGGCGAGCTTTTGGGCGAACCGGACTTGCAGCTGGCCCAGAGCCGAGACCTGGAGCAGAGCTGGCAGCAGCACTTCCGGGTTCCCGGGGAGCAAAACCTCAAGCCTTACGAGTCAGCCCATGCTGCCGCTGGGGGGCATGCGGTGCGGGTGGCGGTGGCCGAGCTCTACCAACAGGCGGGGTTTTCTACTTCCCCCTACGAGCACGAGCCCCCCGACCATCTGGGTCACGAGCTGCGGTTTTTAAGCTCGCTTTTGACCACCGCCGCCGTTCGAAAGCGGCAAGGTGAGCTGCAAGCCGCCAACACCCTTTCCTCCTGGGTGAGCGGTTTCATTCGCGAACATTTGGCCAGCTTCCTGGACGCGTTCGTGGCCACGGTGGAAAAACACGCGCTGCATCCTTTTTTTCCGGCTTTGGCCAGGGTAAGCTCGCGCCTGGTCTGGGGGGTTTACGATGGGTCCAGGGACGATTCGGGGAGCAGAGCCGCGGGTGGAGCCCCAAGCCTGCCCTCGCTCCCGGACCACTAAAGCTTCCTGCCAGCGGTGTTTGGAGGTGTGCCCTACGGGGGCTATGCACCTCGACCCCGAGCCACGCATTGTGGCCGCTCTGTGTACCGGTTGCGGCGGCTGTGCGGCGGTTTGTCCCACAGAGGCGGTCACGGCGCCCCTGCCACCGGTGGTTTTGAACAACGGCACCTGGCGTCTTGCCTGTTACCAAGTGGAAAAATCCTCCCCTTGCCCTTGTCTTTTAGGTCTTCACTGGCAAACCGTGGCTTTGGCCCTGGAACAGGGGCTTGAAAAGCTGGAGCTTGTGGTTGGCCCATGTGGAGAGTGCGTTAACGGCAAGAACCGGGACCCCCGCGAACAGCTTTTGCCGTTGGTGACGCAAGTGGCGCAAGGGCTGGGCCTTCCGGAGCCGGAGGTGGTGGTTGAGGAGCGCCCCGTGCCCTTGGGCACCCCGCAAGCGGGGGTTTCCCGCCGGGCGCTGCTGGCGTTCTTGCAGGACAAGGCCCAGGAGGCATCGCGGCCAAGCTTTTCGTGGCGGGAGGAGGTGGTACTCCCGCAGGTGGCGGTGGGCGAGGTGGTGCGGGTGGGTCCTTGCTTCCTCTGCCCGGCCTGCGTTCATGCCTGTACCGTAAAGGCTCTGAGGATCCAGGATTCCAAGCTGGTTTTTGACGGCTCCCGCTGCAACGGCTGCCGGGCCTGTGCCGATGCCTGCGGGTTTGCGGCGCTCGAGGTGCTCCCCAAGGTAGTCCAGGGCCAAAAGGTGCTTACCTTGGCCCGGGAGAGCGTGTGCAGCCAGTGCGGGGAAGGCTTTCTTGGCGAGGCCCAACGTTGTCCCCGCTGTTCCTTTCTTCGGAGGCCGTAGTGCGCCGCGCCGCCTTTTGGCTTTCGCTGCTGGTGGGGGGGATGTGCCTTGCGCTGTTGCTTTGGCGCGCTCCCCGGGAGCACCTCCTTTCCTGGCTTTTGCACGGTTCCGACGCTTCCCGGGTTCCTACCCCCGCCGCCAGCCAACCCTCGCCTGCGCTGGCCCGCAGGGTGGCGGTGGGTGCCATGATTTCCCCTGCCCGAACCATCCAGCTTTACTCGGCGCTTTTTGAGCTCATCGGCCAGCGCCTGGGGCAACCTGTGGCGGTGGTGCTCAAAAAAACCTACCGCGAAGTGAACGAAGCGCTTTTGCGGGGGGAGGTGGACGTGGCCTGGGTGTGCACCGGTGGCTTCCTGGACCTGCGGCAAGGGGGAAGGGTCAACGTGCTGGTGGTTCCCCAGGTGAAGGGCCATACCACCTACCGCAGTTACCTGGTGGTTCGCGCTGAGGCCCCTTACCAGAAGCTGGAACAGCTGAGGGGAAGCCGGGTGGTCTACAGCGATCCCTTGTCCCTCACCGGCTACCGCCTGCCCCGGCAAATGGTGCAGAACCTGGGTTTTTCCCCCGATGAGTTTTTCTCCCAGAGCTTTTTTTCCTACTCCCACGATGCCTCCCTTTGGGCCGTGCGGCGTTCTTTGGCCGACGTGGCGGGGGTGGACTCGCTGGTGTTTGACTTTCTCGCCGAGCACTACGGCGATGAGGTGAAAGGCTTGCGGGTCCTGGCCGTTTCGCCGGAAATGCCCATCCCCCCTCTGGTGATTGGCCGGTGGGTCCCCGACAGCGAGAGGAACCGCTGGCAAGAGCTCCTCACCACGCTGCACCAGGACCCCCAAGGTCACTCGGTGCTGCAAGGGTTGGGCATTGACCGCTTTGTGTTACCGCAGGAAGGTATGTACGACGCTTTGCCATAATGTCGGCGATGAACGTCAGGGTGCCCCTACGGGTCAAGTTGCAGTTAGCAACCGTAGTGGCCGTGATGGTTTTTGGGGCGGTAAACGCCTTCATCGTGGTGGGTCTTACCCACCGCCACCTGCTGGCCGAACAGAACCGCCGGCTAGATTTTTCCGGCAAGCTCTTGGCCCAACGCCTGGTGGAACCGCTGGCCTTTGCCGATTTGGTGGCTGCCCAAAGGCTTTTGGAAGAAAGCCTGGCCTTGGACGATAGCTTCTTAAGCCTGCGGGTGGTTGGGCCGGAGGGTCGGGAGGTGGTTCGCTCCCAGCGCGAGCTGCCGGGCCCGAAGGAACCCAAAGCCGCCCTGGTGGCCCGCTTTCCCATCATGGAGGGCCGGCTGGGGGCGGTGGAGCTGGAGGTCTGGCAGGAACCCCTCCGCAAGCAGGTGGACCAGGCGCTGCGCACGGTGGTGGCCATGGTCCTGGGGATCCTGGTGGCGGGGATGGCCACCGCCGTGGTTCTCGCCCAGGGGATCACCCGCCCTGTGGAAAAGCTGGTAGCCTTTGCCCGGGAGTTTCACCCCAACCGCCCCGATCCCGAGCTCCCCAAGGAGCGCAGCGACGAGCTCGGGCTTTTAGCCCGGGAGTTTGCAGCCATGGCTTCCCGCTTGCGGGAGCTGCACGAAGCCTCGCTGCGGCAGGCCCGGGAAATGGAGCGTTTGGAGCACCTGGCCACGGTGGGAACCCTGGCGGCGGGCGTGGCTCACGAGGTCAACAACCCCCTGGCCGGCATCCGCTCGGGGCTGCAACGCTTGCGGCGACGGGTGCCCGAGGATGCCCAGGCCAGCCTTTACTTCGAAACCTTAAGCGACGCCTTGGCCCGCATCGAAAAGGCCGTCCAGGGGCTTTTAAACTTTGCGCGCGCCACCGAGGTGAGCGTGGCCCCGGTACCCTTGGAACCGGTGGTGAGCGAGGCAAGCCAGCTGGCCGCGCCCTGCCTTTCCGGGGGTGGCATCCGCCTTACCGCCGGGCTGCCCCCCGACCTGCCTTTGGTGCGAGCGGACCGCGCCCGCCTGCGCGAGGTCCTGCTCAACCTCTTTCTCAACGCCTGTGACGCCATGGAGGGGCAAGGCGAGCTGCAGGTGTGGGCGAAAGCTTCGGGAAAAGCCGTGCACCTCTGGGTGCAAGATACCGGCCCCGGCGTGCCCGAGGACATCCGCGACAAGATCTTCATGCCGTTTTTCACCACCAAGAAGGAAAAGGGCACGGGCCTGGGGTTGGCCCTGGCGCGGGCGGCCATGCGCGAGATGGGTGGCGATTTGCAGTTGGTTCCCACCAGCTCGGGAGCCTGCTTTGAGCTCACCCTGGAGCCAGCATGACAAACCAGGCCGCGGTTTTGGTCGTGGAAGACGAGCCCTCCCTGCAGCTGGCGTTGGCCGACCTCCTCGCCGAGGCGGGGTTTACGGTGAAGGTGGTGGGCTGCCTGGCCGAGGCGCAAGCTGAGCTTTCGGGAAAGGTCTGGGACGTGGTGCTTTCCGACATGCGCCTTCCCGACGGCGATGGCCTTTCCGTGCTGGCCCACGCCAACACCCTGGCCGACCCACCGGCGGTGGTGTTCCTCACCGCTTACGGCACCGTGGAGCGAGCGGTGGAAGCCATGAAAAAGGGGGCGGCGGATTTTCTTTCCAAGCCCTTCGATGACGACCACCTTCTGGCGGTGATCCGGCGCAACGCCGAGTTTACCCACCTGCGGCGGCGGGTGGCGGAGTTGGAGCGGGCGGAGGAGTCACCGGTGGGGGTAAGCCCCGCCTTTCGAAGCGCTTTGGAGCTCGCCGCCACCGTGGCCCGCACCGACGTGGCCGTGCTGCTGCAAGGGGAAACCGGAACCGGCAAGGAAGTGGTGGCCCGCTTTATCCACCGGCGCTCCCTCCGCGCTTCCGGGCCTTTTGTGGCGGTCAACTGCGCGGCTATCCCCGAGTCGCTTTTGGAAGCCGAGCTGTTTGGCCACGAACGGGGGGCTTTTACCGGCGCTCTGCGCTCCCGGCCGGGTCGCTTTGAGGAAGCCTCGGGGGGAACCCTGTTCCTGGACGAGGTGGGAGAGATGAGCTTGCCGGTGCAGGCCAAGCTCTTGCGGGTACTGCAGGATCAAAAGCTTGAGCGCTTGGGCTCCAACCGTACGATCAGCGTGGACGTGCGCATCATTGCCGCCACCCAAAAGGACCTGGCGCAAGAGGTGGCCAGGGGAACCTTCCGGCAAGACCTTTACTACCGCTTGAAGGTGGTTCCCATCCTTTTGCCCCCCCTGCGCCAACGGCGGGAAGACATTCCGCTTTTGGCAGCGCACTTTGCCCGCAGCTTTGCGCAAAAGTACCAGCGCACCCTGGAGCTTTCCCCGGAGCTATTGGCCAGCCTGGCCGAGCTTCCCTGGCCGGGCAACGTGCGGGAGCTCCTGCACCTTGTGGAAAGGCTGGCGGTCACCTGCCCCGCACCTGTGGTGCGACCCGAGCACCTCCCCCCGGAGTACCGCTTGCCCACCGCTCCCGGAACAGAACCAGGCCTTACGGGAACCCTGGCCGACCAAGTCCGTCAATTTGAACGCCGGGTGATTGCCCAGGCCTTGGAAGCCGCCGGTGGCAACCGCACCCAGGCCGCCCAGAGCCTCGGCATTTCCCGCAAAACGCTGTGGGAAAAGATGAGGCTTTACGGCTTGGATGACGGTGGTTCCTAAAGTGAAGCGCTTACGCCCGCAGGGCGGTAAGCCAAACCTCCCGCCGGCGGGGGCCGTCCAGCTCCAGGAAAAAGATGGCCTGCCAGGTGCCCAGCTTGAGCTCACCTTCGCTGATGGGCACCGTCACCGAAGACCCCACAAGGCTTGCCAGCACGTGGGCGTCGGCGTTGCCCTCCAGGTGTTTAAACGGGATCTTGGGCAGCATAGCGGCCAGCGAGCTCAAAATGTCCTCCCCCACCGCCGGGTCAGCCCCTTCGTTGATGAGCACAGCAGCGGTGGTGTGGGGCACAAAAATGTGGCAAACCCCTTCTTCCACGGATGAGGCGGCCACCGCTTGGGCCACAAAGGCGGTGATGTCCAAAAGCTCCCGTCGCTTTCTGGTTTGCAGTTGGATCTTGTCCATAAGCCACCTCAAGGCCCTTCCGGGGCAGCTTCGGGCCAGTAGAGGGCGCGATAGCCCTGGGCCAAAAGCATCACCCGGTGCACGTAGTCCCAGGTTTCGGGAAGCTCCAGGCTTTCCACAAAAAAGGGCCCGTCCTGGCGTCCCGCCCGCTCCCAGGCCGGCCAAACCCGGCTTTCTCCGGCGTTGTAGGCCGCCAGCGCCGCTTCCCAGGAGCCAAAACGCTGCCGAAGCTTAGCTAGAAACGCAGCGCCGGCTTTCAGGTTGGTTTGTGGATCTTCCAGCGCCCCTGGAGAAAGCCCGGCGGTTTCCGGCAAAAGCTGCGCCAACCCCACCGCGCCCTTGGCCGAGCGAGCCCGGGGGTTAAACGCCGATTCCTGCCGTACGAGGCCCGCCAGCATCCACGGCGGCACGCCGTGGGCCCGCGCGGCGGTTTCCAGCTCGGGACGGAACGGCAGCGGCAGGTACTGGACCAAAAGCTCGCGGGAAAGCCCCGACCACGGCCCGGTAAAAAGCCGGGGCTCCGCCCGCACCAAGAGAGGGATGGCGTCCTGCGGCGGGAATTCCCCCAACCGCACCAGCCCCAGCCAAGCCGGGCCGGTCACCCGGGCTTCTTCCAGCTCGGCCCGCCAACCCAGAACCACATCGGCCACCCGCCCGGCCCGCAGCCACCAGGTGGCCCAGGGTGGGGGTGGGGGTGCGGACGGGGGATCTTGCGCCGCCTTCCAGCTCACGGTGGCGCGGGAAAGCCGTGCTGCCCACTGGGCGGGCAGGTCAGGGTGGCCGGAAGCTGCCAGCTGGCGCAGGGGTTCCGGGTTTTTCCGGCGGAGCTCCAGCCACCCGCTCCAGAACGCCGAAAGCCGCGAAAGCCGCGGGCCCACCGCCTCCGGGGGCAGCGGAAGCACGGTTCCCCGCTGGGCAAAGGCCAGAAGTGCCCGCCGGGCCACCCACTCCCAACGGGCGGGCTTGAAGGCCGCGCTGGCTTTCAGCAACCCTGGCACCTCCCCCCACCGCCCTTGCTCCAAAAGCGCCTCGGCCAGCAGCAGCTGGGCCTCGGCCCGCTCCCCGCCGGTGGCGCGCTTTTCCGCCTCCCGGGCCGCGCCCGCCACCCGGGAAAACCACGCTAAGCGCTCCTGGCCCTCCGCCCGCCAGGCCTGCTGCCGCAAGGCCTGCGCCAAAAGCAGGTAACGCTCGGCCGAGCTGGCCGGCAACCTCTCCGCCCACCGCTGGGCTTCTCCGGAGCGCCGCAGGACCAGCGCCGCCTTGGCCGCCACCGCCGCCGCCCCCGCGCGGGAAGCGGCCTTCAGTGCTGCCGCCGCGTCCCCTGCTGCTAAAAAACCTTCGGCTACCCTTGCCCACTGACTGGCCGCAAACCCCTTGGCCCGCTCATCCCAAGGCGTTTGGGGAAAAGCCTGGAGGAAATCTCGGGGCGCTTCCTGTAGCAATTCCCTTTGCTGGCGCTGCGCCTCTTGCGGCCAAAGCTGGGCGTAAAGGACCCGCGCTCGGGAACGGTTGGTGGCGGAAAATGTCTCAGGAGGCGGCAAAAGACGCCTGGCTTCCGCGCTTTCCCCCCTTTGCCCTAGGCCCTCGCAAGCTGCCAACAGCACCCGTTCCCGGCTTTCCGGCGAAAGCCATGGAGCGCTTTGCAGTTGGGTTACGAAAGCCGCCGGTGGAGGAGCACGCCGGGCCGCCTCTTCCAGCCTGCGGGCTGCCACCAGCGCTTGCCCTGCCGCAGGCTGAGCCAGCAAAAAGGCACGAAGCGCTGATAGCGGGGATCCCGCATCGCACGCGTAGAGCCCCCACAACATGGCGGCATCGCGCCGCTCTGCCGGCGGTCCAGCTTGCGCCACCTTAAGGCAAGCCTTTGCCTTTTCCGCTGGCCCTCCGGGCGTCGCCAGGGCAGCCGCAAGCGTTGGGACAGGGTGTTTTCCGCCGCAGGCAAAAAGGAAAAGCGGAGCCCAAAGCCCGGCTTTAGAGGCCCAGCGCGTCAGGATCGCCATCAGCTAAGGTTCGCACCAGCTCCTCGTAAAAGTAGTCGGAAACCGCCCGCACCTCCGGGGGGATGCGTTGCTCGTACATTTCCCGGGAGCGGTCAATGTCTTCCTTCAGGCGAGCGTAAATATCGCGGCTGGCTTTCCCTTCCTGCACCGCTTGCTCGTTGTAGAGCCTGATTTCCGACACCAAAAGCCGAGCAAAACGCCGGGCTTCCTCGTGTTTGCGCTCCTCTTCCGGCGAGCGGGGAGGGGTCACCGGCGCCACCTCCAGCCGCTGGGTGGCCGAAAGGTCTGCTTCCGGCGCCACCGACGGTGTCGGCTCGGGTGCGGGCGCCGGAGGTGGAGGTGCTTCCGGCTGGGGTTCGGGGGCTTCCTCTGCCCACTCCGGGGCCGAAGCCGCCCCTT
>FWWM01012149.1_pt1 | contig 14452 bp, 12 predicted proteins | sample 2228351 | NCBI WGS metagenome assembly FWWM01 (sample SAMEA103939774, study PRJEB20133) | metagenome | reverse complement strand
GTCCCCTGGCTGGCGGAATGGTCGAACCAGCCGGTACGCACGTATCCCGACCTCAAGGGTCTTGGCGGGCTGGAACGTGCAAACGTGCGAACGTGGAACGTGCAAACGTGCAAACGTGAGAACTCGTCATCACGTCATCATGCAATCTCTGCAATCGCGTCATCACGTCATCACGCAATCTCTGCAAACGTGCAATCGCGTCATCACGTAATCCCAACATGGAACGTGCAAGCGTGGGAGCAGGCGCGCAGGGTAGGAGCACAGGTGCGTCGAACCACGACCGCATTCGTTTATTCGTTCCCCATTCGTTGACAGGGGAGATAGCAAAGGAACATGCGAACGTGCAAACGTGCGAACGTGGGAACGTGCGAACGCGGAAAACGCGCCCGACCCTTGAGGTCTCACGTCGGTGATCGTGTTCCGCCATGTCCCCTGGCTGGCGGAATGGTCGAACCAGCCGGTACGCACGTATCCCGACCTCAAGGGTCTTGGCGGGCTGGAACGTGCAAACGTGCGAACGTGAAACGTGCAAACGTGCAAACGTGGAAGGTGCGAACGCGGGAATGTGCGAACGTGGAACGCAGTCACAAGACGATCACATAATCACGCAATCACGCAATCACGTAATCCCATAATCCCATAACCCGAACGTAGAACAATGTCCTGCCCTCTACCCACCGTCAACCTCCAGGAGCAGCGTCTGCTCCAGCGGTGGATCAGGCGGCAGATCGACGATCAGCGTCAAGCCGCGCTCTTTGGGCAGTGGAATAGTAAACTCGAAGTCAGTCGTGGCGCCGGGGGCGAGCGTTGCGTCGCTGCTCGACCCGGTGGCATAGCGCACGCCGCGACTGTCGCGGAAGGTAAAGGCGCCGGGTGGAATGGTCACCTCTCGATCGCCAAGATTGCGCACGCTGCCGCGCACGACGATCTGATCACCGGTGCGGCGCAGGTCGCCAACTTGCACCTCGATGCGCGGACCGGCGACTGTTGGGGTCAGTGCTGTCGCAGACTGCCCACCAGAGAGCCGTTTGTGCACATCATCCAGTGTGCGCAGGAGAGCGGGCGGCGCCTGCGGCGCTTCGATCCGTGGCAGGTTGAGCGCCAGATCTCCTGGAACAGGCGGCTGTGCCGCAAAACGACGCGACAGCTGGGGTGAACCAAACCCGCTGTTCATACCGCTGCCGATGACAATGAGCGCCAGTGCAATCAGCACGCCAAGCGCAACCATAAAGGCTGGCGAGCGTGGATCGTTCATATGCTGCCGTTTTTAATGAAACTTGACAAATCCGCATGTTGTAGGTACACTCCCATACATCATATCCCAAAAATCTGGTTTTGTCGCCCTGCAGCCGACGGCAACCGTATCCTGTCGGCGTTGAGGACACACCCTTCGCCCATAGATGCGCGTCGCGCTCAGGATCGGGCAAGCGCAGCCACAGGTGCAATGCAGCAACGCCTCTCCGCCGAGGCTTATCGCCTGACTGCATCAGGCGCCATGAACTCAGTCATGCGGCTGCGAGAGCACAGAAAGGAGGTGGCAGGCTCGGAACTCCTGGAAGATACTGCACACACACGAGGCAGTTCGATGCGGATGGCCTCCGCACATGGAACGTTCAGGCACGACGTATTCCTGGAACAGATGCTCTACGTAATCTACGTAACAGATTCTCTTAGTGTACAAGGAGAAGCACCATGACGAAACGTGTCAGTGCGTTTCTCATCTTTGCTCTGCTGGGCGCATTGCTGGCGGCATGTGGTGGTACACCGGTTACTCCATCGCCAACCGCAGCGCCGGCTGAGCAGCCTACGACAGCGCCGGCTGAGCAGCCTACGACAGCGCCGGCTGAGCAGCCCACGACAGCACCGCCGACTGGCGGTATGACCGGCGTGATCAAGATTGCCACCCAGAGTCCGCTGTCCGGTCCCCAGGCGGCGCTTGGCGTCGGTATTCGCAATGGCGCCGAACTCGGGCTTGAGCAGCTGGGCAAGGCGCTCACCGATATGGGCTTTACCGTCGAACTGGCGCCGTTCGATGACCAGGCGAAGCCGGAGGTTGGTTCGGCAAACGCCAAGAATATCATCTCCGATAACGATATTCTGTGTCTGGTCGGTCACCTCAATTCGGGTGTGGCGCTTGCGTCGCTGCCCGATTATCAGGCTGCCAGCCTGGTAATGGTCTCGCCGGCCAATACCAACCCGAAGATTACCGAGAGCGGATACCCGAATGCGTTCCGCATCGTCGGGCGCGATGATGTGCAGGGCGCCGTCGGCGAGGAATTCGCCCGCACCGAACTGAACATCAAGAGTGTCTACATCATCCACGATAAGACCGATTATGGTCAGGGCGTGGCAGAGTTCTTCCGCCAGAACGCCGAGAAGAACGGCATCACCGTGCTTGGCTTCGAAGGCACCGAGGAGAAGTCGGTCTTCGATTCGATCCTGACTCCAATCCAGGCCGCCAATCCTGACCTGATCTACTTCGGCGGCATTTACGATCAGGCTGCGCCGCTGTTCAAGCAGGCGCGCGACCGCGGCATCCAGGCAGCGTTCCTGGGACCGGACGGGCTTGACTCGCCGGTGTTGCTGGAGGTGGCAGGTGATGCGGTGAAGGGCATGTACTACACCTCGGTTGCCGCGCCGGTCAGCCAGTTCCCCGATGCTGCGAAGTTCGCCGAGGATTACCAGGCGAAGTATAACGAAGCAGCGCCGCCGTTCTCGGCGCAGGCATACGACGCAATGGGCATCTGCATCCAGGCGATCGCCAATGCAGCCAGCGCTGCCGGCGGCAAACCAACCCGTGAGCAGGTGCTCGAAGCGATGAAGGGTCTGGGCGCATACAAAGGCATTACCGGTTCGTATGAATTCAACGCCAAAGGCGATCCGGTAAGAGGTACGTACTTTGTGCTGCAGGTCAGCACCGAGTCAGGGGCGCCTGCGGACGTCTGGAACAAGAATGCGGTCGTCAAGCGCCTTGAGATTGCAGCGCCGTAAGCAGGCGAGTCACAGCCGTTGAGGTGACCGTTGACCCGAAGTGTTTGTGATAAAACGCTTCGGGTCTTAATCAAAAATCAGGGGAAGAGCTGGCATTCATGGCAGTAGAAGCAACGACAGGTGCGGAGCTGGTGATCGGTCGCCGCTCCTTCCGCTCGTTTATGAGCGATGTTTTCGGTCCTCTCCTTCAGGTCTTCCTGTTCGTTCTCGGCAGCGCCGTCGTGCTTGGCGGCATTGTTTTGCTGCTTGCTCTGGCGCTGCGCGGTACGCGAACGGATATCGATCTGCTCCAGGGAACCATCACCATCCTGCCACAGGTGATTATCGATGGGCTGGTGCGCGGGTTTCTCTATGCCACCATCGCGCTCGGCTATACGATGGTCTACGGTGTCCTGGAGTTTATCAATTTCGCCCACGGCGAGATTTTCATGGTTGGCGCCTTCGTGGGCGCCTTTTTTAGTGCAGCGCTGGCGTCGTCAGGTATGCTGACAACATTGAGCCCGATCCTGTTCGTCATTGCTGCCGTGTTACTCGGTATGGCCGTTTCGGGACTTCTGGCGATGTCGATCGAACGGGTCGCCTACCGACCGTTGCGCAATGCGCCGCGCCTGGTGCCGCTTATCTCTGCAATTGGCGTCTCGCTGGTGTTGCAGGATGTGATGCGCATGATTGCGGTCAACACCGGTCTGGGGTTCAATGCACAGTTCCGCACGCCGGACCTGGGGCAGCCGCTGGTGCTGGCGCAAATGCCGATTTCGGATGAACGCACGATACCGGTCAGCATCGATAGTCGTTCGCTGATCTTCATTGTGGTGGCGATTCTGATGTTGATCGGGCTGAACTATCTGGTCAATATCACCAAACTGGGCAAGGCGATCCGGGCCGTGGCGCAGGACCGACCTGCAGCCAGTTTGATGGGAATCGACGTGAACCGTGTGATCGCCATCACGTTTCTGATTGGCGGTGCGCTCGGTGGTGCAGCCGGCATTCTGTTCGGCATGCGCGTCGGGACGATCAACCCCTACGTCGGTTTTCTGCCCGGTCTCAAAGCTTTCACCGCTGCGGTGCTTGGCGGCATCGGCAATATCACCGGCGCTATGGTCGGCGGGATCGTGCTTGGATTTCTGGAGGCGTTCGTCGCTTCGTACCTCTCGCTCTTTACCCGCGGGCAGTTTTCAGGTGCGAGTTATGCCGATATCGTAGCGTTCAGCATTCTCATTCTGATCCTGATCTTCCGACCATCTGGCTTGCTGGGTGAAGTGGTGACGCAGAAGGTGTGACAGTATGACGGCAGATAATCGGCAGGCAGGGCAATCTGTATCGCTCTGGGCGCAACTTCGTGCGATGGCAGGGCGCGGGCCCGTGCCGTATGTGACGATTACAGCGTATGCTGCTATTGTATCGGCGCTGCTCTTGATCAACCCACGAACCGGTCTCGGCACCGATATGGTCGTCGTGCTCTTTCTGCTCCTCATGTTCGTGATCTATCGCGCGCCGACCATGCTGGCGTTCAAGTTGACGCTTGGAACCATTCTGCTGGCGGTCGTCATGCCGGTGTTTGGAGTGCTCAACCCGTTCTACATCGATGTGGTGACCAAGGCGGGCATGTTTGCGGCGTTGGCGCTTGGGTTGAATGTGGTGGTCGGTTTTGCAGGTTTGCTCGACCTGGGGTATGTGGCGTTCTTCGCCGTCGGCGCGTATCTGTGGGGCATCTTCAGCACGCCGCAGCTTTCCAATATTGTGCCCGGAATGGAACCGCTCCCTGGATCGTGGTTCTGGCTCTTCCTGGCAATCGGGCTCGCGGTCGGCGCTTTTTTTGGCGTGCTGCTTGGCCTGCCGGTGTTGCGACTGCGCGGTGATTACCTGGCGATCGTTACGCTCGGTTTAGGTGAGGTGATCCGGGTGCTGGCGACGAACCTGGATCGTCCGATCAATATCACAAACGGCTCGCAGGGGATCAAGGACGTGGGGCGGCCGCCCTTGTTCGTCGAGCCGGTGTTCCAGGCGCTTGGCTTGAATATTTCGCGTGTGCAAGAGTATCAGCTCTACTTCTACTTTCTGGTGTTGCTCTTCCTGGCGTTGACCGTGTTCGTCGTCCATCGATTGAACGACTCCCGTATCGGTCGCGCGTGGACGGCGATCCGCGAAGATGAGACCGCCGCAATTGCGATGGGTATTCCGCTGGTGCGGATGAAACTGCTGGCGTTCGCCGTTGGCGCGTCGTTCGCTGGCACGATGGGGGTGATCTTCAGCGCGCTGCAGACGTTCATCAATCCGCCAACCTTCGATCTGCTGCGCTCGATCGGCATTCTGTCGATGGTCATTCTCGGCGGGATGGGGAGCATCCCCGGTACAATGCTTGGCGCGGTGATTGTGACCCTGCTCGACCTGCAACTCCTGCCGCGCATCGCCAGTGAACTGGCGGCGCTCCAGCGTCGTGGCGTGCCGATCCCCTCGTGGTTCGACCCGGCGCAGTATCAGCGGCTGCTCTTCGGGTTGCTGCTCGTGATCATGATGATTTTCCGCCCCGAGGGTTTGATGCCGGAGGATCGTCGCCGGCAGGAGTTGCACCACGACGAGCCCGAACCGGCGCCTGAGCCGAAGACGGCAGCCCAGGTTACAGAGTCCGCACAACGCGTTGAAGGGTGAGAGGGTGTATCGTGGCGCTTCTGGAAGCACAACATGTTACCAAGCAGTTTGGCGGCCTCACCGCGGTGAACGATGTGTCGCTCACGATCGAGGCGGGCAGTATTGTAAGTGTGATCGGTCCCAACGGCGCCGGAAAGACGACGTTTTTCAATGTGTTGACCGGCATTTATAAGCCGACCCAGGGAACAATTACGTTCGACGGCAAAGATATTACCGGCTTGCGCCCCGACCAGATTACGGCGTTGGGCATCTGTCGCACCTTCCAGAATATTCGTCTGTTCAATGCGATGACGGTGCTCGAAAATGTGCTGGTTGGCATGCATACGCGCCTGAATGCCGGTTTATGGCAGATTCTGTTTGGAACTCCTGCGGTGCGCGCCGAGGAGCGGGCATCACTCGAACGTGCGCGCGAGTTGCTCAGGTTCGTCAATCTCGATGATCAGCGTAATCAACTGGCGCGCAATCTGCCGTATGGCGACCAGCGTCGTCTCGAGATTGCCAGGGCGCTGGCGTCGTCGCCGAAACTGATCCTGCTCGATGAGCCGACGGCTGGTATGAACCCGCAGGAAACAGCGGAAGCGACCGATCTGATCAGGCGGTTACGCGACGAACTGGGTATTACTGTGGTGTTGATCGAACACGATATGCGCGTGGTGATGACGATTTCGGAGCGTATCACGGTGCTCGACTACGGCACCAAAATCGCCGAGGGGCTTCCTGAAGAAATCCGCACCAATCCGCGTGTTATCGAAGCGTATCTGGGAAAGGGCGCTGCGGCGCACGGCGTAGAGCAGCAGGCGTGAATGTGCGAAGCTGGTTTTTGATTGGTGGTTTCTGATTCCTGGTTTTTGGTTTACGGTTTTTGATTTGCGGTTCCTTGTTCACGGTTTTTGATCGTTTTGATTTTTGGTTTTAGCGCCTATCCGAAAAACCGCCCTTTCGCTGCGCGCTGCTCAGGATGCGGTTTTTTGGTATCCTGCGTTATTCGGATAGGCTCTTAGTTCCTGCTTGTTGTTTCTTTATTTCTGGTTCCTGGTTCTTCTATGCCACTGCTCGAACTCAAAAACGTCCATACCTACTACGGTAACATTCATGCTCTGAAAGGCATTTCGCTCTCGGTGGAAGAGGGCGAGATCGTAACGCTGATCGGCTCGAACGGCGCCGGCAAGAGTACGACGCTGCGCACGATTTCAGGGTTGCTGAAACCCAGGTACGGCGAGATTCTCTTCAGGGGTGAGCGGATCGATCATCTGCCGCCGCATAAGATCGTTGATCTGGGGGTCATCCAGTCGCCGGAGGGACGCCGTATCTTTCCGCGCCTGACGGTACGCGAGAATCTGGAGGTTGGCGCCTTCCTCCGCACAGACAAGTCCGAGATTGCCAGAGATATGGAGCGTGTGTTCCATCTCTTTCCCCGTCTCTACGAGCGCCTCAACCAGCGTGGCGGCACCCTCTCCGGCGGTGAACAGCAGATGCTGGCGATCGGGCGGGCGTTGATGGGACGACCGCGTGTCTTGCTCCTTGATGAACCCTCGATGGGTCTGGCGCCGGTGCTGGTGGAGCAGATCTTCGGCATTATCGGCGACATCAACGCGCAGGGCACAACCATCCTCCTGGTGGAGCAGAACGCGCTCATGGCGCTGGCGATCGCTCATCGCGGCTATGTGCTCCAGACGGGAGAGATCGTTCTGGCAGATACTGCACAGGCATTGCGCGAGAATAAACTTGTCCAGCATGCCTACCTCGGTATGGGGTAATGCACAGGCTGTTTTCAGCAATCGCGAAAGGGGTACAGGTGCGTCTGCTCCTGGCAAGCGGTGTGCTGCTGATCGTTCTGGCGCTGGTGTTCGTTGCCTTGCTCGCCGGCAGTGCAGGGATGTCAGAGGCGCGTGGTGCACAGATGCGCGCCGAGCAGATATGGTATGCACAGCCTCTCGATCACTACCGTCTCGTCATTCAACATCGGACGCGCACCGGTACGTGCGAGCAGGATCTCGAAATTCGTGATGATCGGGTTCAGACGGTATACCTCAATCAGTGTGCGCAGCCACCGTCCTGGACGGTGACGCGCCTCTTTGAATGGGTGAAGCAACTCGGTCGAACCGCCAGTCTTTGTTACCCCTCTTCTATGCAGTGCACCTGCCGCGTCTCAACCTTCACGCAGGTCATGTTCGATCCGCAGATGGGGTATCCCCGGCATATTCGGTATGAGTGGACGCTGCGTCCAAACTGGGAAAATCTTCACTACTGGCAGTCGCTGGTGTTCAACAGTGACCGTGTCGATTGCGCGCGCCGGACGCGCGGCGGTGGCGCGGTCGAACTGACGGTTGTGTCCCTGACTTCTCTCCCCTGATGTTTTCACACATGAACACCTCGTTACTCAATGACCTCTCGCGGTACGCGCGGCAGGATGGTCGCTACCACATCGTAACTGATCGTTCCAAGCCATTCAGCCACCTCATCTGCTGTGATTCGCTCATGACCCTGCGCACCGATCAGGGTCACCAGGTCGCCGCGCCGGACGTCGGGAATGTCGGTAATATCGATCATCGCATAATCCATGCAGATCCGTCCGACGACCGGCACCCGCTGTCCACGCACCAGTACCACGCGCCATGGCGGTGCGCGACGCAGACCGTCGGCATATCCCACGGGGATAGTCGCAATTCGTGAGGCGCGCCGGGTGACGAATGTTCCGCCATACGACACCGGCGTTCCAGGGGGAAGATCGCGCACCTGCGCCACCTCGGTGTGAAACGAGAGCGCCGGTCGCAATAGCGGGGGCAGCGGCGTCCAGCGTGATGGCGCCAGCCCATAACACACGATGCCAGGACGCACCATGTCGAACCGCGCCTCCGGCAGCCGCAGCAGCGCCGCGCTGTTTGCGGCGTGGACGATCGGTGGGCGCAATCCGGCGGATGTAATCGCGTCCAGCGCCGCGCAAAAACGTCGTAACTGCGCCTCCGCAGAACTCAAGTCGGCTGCGTCGGCATCCGCGAAGTGAGTGTACAACCCTTCGACGCGCACACCCGGCAGATTGGCAAGCGTCTGCAAAAACGCCCCCAGATCCTCAACACTCAACCCGGTGCGCGCCATACCGGTATCGACCTCGACGTGCACCGTGACATTCACCCCGGTTTCAGCCGCAGCAGCGCATGCGCGAGCCGTATCCGGATCGAAGACAGTAATGGCGATCCCCAGCCGCGCCGCCTGCGCCACCTGCCACGGCGGGGTGTAGCCGAGCACCAGAATCGGTGCGCCAATCCCGGCTTCCCGCAGCGTCCGCGCCTCGCCAAGCGTTGCCACCGCCAGCGCTGCTGCACCGCCAGCCAGCGCCGCTCGCGCTGCCCGCACCGCGCCGTGACCGTAGGCATCCGCCTTGAGCACCGCCATCAGCGGCACACCGGCCAGTGAGCGCAGCGTGCGTACATTGTCACGGATTGCGTCCAGGTCGATCCGTACCCATGTCGGACGGTCGGGATCAGCGCTGCGCGTGGCGCGCCATCCGGCATCCTGGCGCACCAGCGCCTGCGAGAGGTTTATCTGCGGCGCGACCAGCGCTGCAACCAGGCGTTCGAGTCGCGCGGCGGCGCCGCCACACACCAGAATCAGATCGCCCGCGCCAAGATCGGAAGGTACAGACTCGATCGTTGCTGCAATTGTATGAACGACTGTCACCGGCAGGTCGGGGCGAATCCGCTGTACTGTACGGATGACCCGCGTTCCGGCGTCCCCTTTCCAGATCAGCACATCGGTGACGCGCGCAGCGAGGGTTCCGATGGCGGTGTACATGTCGTTCTCTTCACCAGGGTCATCACTGTCGGCAGGAAGATCTCCCAGCACCGCGATCCGTCGCCGTGCCGGGAGCGCCGCCAGTGCTCGCAGCGCCGCCAGCATCGCCGACGGTTCCGCGCCGACCGTGTCATCGAGCAGCAGCGCATTGTTGCGCGCCGGGAGAGGACGCAGACGACCGGCAGGCGGCTCGACATACGCCAGCTGCGCTGCAGCGTGCTCCAGACTCATCCCGCACGCCAGTCCCACACCGACTGCCGCCAGCGCCGCGCCGACTGCCGGTTCACCGATCAGCGGAATAATGGCATCGACCGATTCGGCGCCATGGAACAGGCGTATCTCCGTACCGTCGAGACCATACCGGCGCACTGTTGCGCGCAGATTGCACCCTGCACCGGTTCCGAATGTCAGCACCCGCGCGCGGGTCATTGTGCGCAACGCCGTTACCGCCGGATCGTCACCGTTGAGCACCGCCCAACCGTTGGCGGGCAGTGCAGTGACCAGCGCGCCAAACTCGCGCGCCAGACCGGCAACCGAACCGAATGCAGAAAGGCGCATCGGGCTGACAGACGTCACGACCCCTACCTGAGGTGGAAAGAGCGCTGTCAGGCGCTGGAGTTCGCCGGGGTACGCCGTTCCGTATTCCAGCACCGCAAAGCGGTGATCATCGTGGAGACGCGCGAGCGATACCGGCAGCCCGATCAACGAATTGAAACTCCGGCGACTGCGGAAAGTCGGCGCCATGCCTGCCAGCACCGCGGCAGCGGCACGGGTTGTCGATGTTTTGCCGACGCTGCCAGTCACCCCGACGACCAGCGGCGCAACCCGGCGCAGCCGCGCAGATGCCCAGCGTGCCGCGAGTAGCGCGGGATCATCAGCGATAATCATCGTGGCCCCGGCAATCTCCGCTGGCGGCGTCTCACAAACGACCCCGGCAGCGCCGGAGTCCAGCGCATCGGCAATGTAGGCGTGACCATCACCGCGTGGTGTTCGGATTGCAAGGAACAGGTCTCCTGCACACGTCAGGCGCGAGTCATACGAAAAACCGGCAAAGCGGCGCGCAACCGGAGGCGTCATCAGCCTCCCGCCAGCCGCCAGGAGATCATCAAGGTCGATCATTCCATCCACCTGAACACAACATTTCAGAAAAATGTACCACATCGTCGGGTCCCGCGACAACGTCAGGGCCCGCGGCAGCGCGCCCATCCCCACCGCACCCCCATCCGCATCGCGGCGATGTCGGGTCCCGCGGCGGCGCGCCCATCCCCACCGCACCCCCATCCGCATCGCGGCGGTGTCGGGTCCCGCGGCAGCGCGCCCATCCCCACCGCACCCCCATCCGCATCGCGGCGATGTCGGGTCCCGCGGCAGCGTGCCCATCCCCATTGACACCCGGCACCCATCCGCATCGCGGCGGCGTGCCCATCCCCGTGCCCACCGCACCCCCATCCGCATCGCGGCGTCGGGTCCCGCGGCGGCGTGCCCATCCCTACCGCGCGCCCATCCGCATCGCGGCGTGCCCCCCGCCGTACAGGCGGGAATGCATCCCTGTCCCCTGGACAATCAAGTATACTTATACCGTTTAGAATTGAACAGGCTGCGCGCACACTCCCACCAGAGTGCATTGCAGTGCCATCACGGCAATCTACAATCCAAAATCTCCAATCTAAAATGGTATCAGGTCATCTTCACATGAACGAACACCATCGAGGGACAGTAAACGTATGACCGCACCCACAACCATCCGCACCCTGACCACGGCGCCGCTTGACATTCCGCTCCACGAACCATTCGGCATCGCCGGAGGCGCGCAGGATGTGGCGCGCAACCTGCTGATAACCGTCGAACTTGCAGACGGTATTCGCGGCTATGGTGAGGCGGCGCCATTTCCGGCGTTCAACGGCGAAACTCAAGAAACGGCGCGCGCAGCGGTTCTGGCGGCGCAATCGATGATCGAAGGCGCCGATGTGCGCGAATGGCGCCGGATCGCGCTGGCGCTGCCGGCGATTCCCGGCATGACCGGTTCAGCACGTTGTGCAATCGAGACTGCCCTGCTCGATGCGCTGACCCGCCGCGCGCGCCTGCCGCTCTGGGCGTTCTTCGGCGGCGTGGCGACCACCCTGGAAACGGATGTAACCATCACCACCGGCAGTGTTGCAGCGGCGGCGCGCGCGGCGCAGGCGATCGTGGCGCGCGGCGTCACGACCATTAAGATCAAGATCGGCGCAGGCGACCCGGAGACAACCACGATTCGCACCATGGAACACGACCTGGCGCGGATCGTTGCCATCCGGGACGTGGCGCCGGATGCACGCCTCATCCTCGACGGCAACTGCGGCTACACCGCCGACGATGCGCTCAGACTGCTCGACATGCTGAGCGTGCACGGTATCGTGCCGGTTCTCTTTGAGCAACCGGTTGCAAGAGATGACGAGGCGGGGTTACGTCGTCTGGCTGCTGCGCGTCGGGCGCCCATCGCCGCCGATGAGAGCGCCGCAAGCGTCGCCGATGTCGCTCGACTGGCGCAGTCCGGAGCGATCGATGTGGTCAACATCAAGCTGATGAAATGCGGCATCGTCGAAGCGCTCGACATCGCCGCCATCGCGCGGGTCGCTGGTCTGCGCCTGATGATCGGCGGCATGGTCGAATCGTTCCTGGCGATGACCGTCTCCGCCTGCTTCGCCGCCGGTCAGGGCGGTTTCGCTTTTGTGGATCTCGATACGCCCCTTTTTCTGGCAGAGAATCCCTTCGACGGCGGCATGGTCTACCGTGGCGGGGTCATTGATCTGTCATCGATCGCTGCCGGGCACGGCGTCACGCCGCGGTGAGGGAAGCGGCGAGCAGCAAGGACTGAATGGGGTGCGTGGTGTGGTCTTTCAGCAATGGATCCGGGATATGCCTGCTGCCGTGGGGGCTTTCAGAATAGCCGATAGGCGATAGCCGATAGGCGATAGGGTCGCGTGCGATCAGCGCTCGCCTATCGGTTTTTGCTTATCTAGACTTTATCCATTTTGTAGAGCGCAGTATGGCGCGCTAGAAAGCCATTTGATGATCGGCTTTGGATTTTTTGGATATCGCCCGGCGCAGATGACATTCAATAAATCGGCGCGCATATGCCTCGGACTAACACGCTCGGCTTATCCTCGCCAAGGGCAAATGGATAAAGTCTAGCTTATCGGTTATCGGCTTATAAACCCCGTCGAAGGAGACCGGAACGTGCCCCTGGCGCACGTGCGGGCTCCAGGGGAGAACTCAGTCGAAGCCGCGGGGCTGATGACGATTAACCAATCCATCCATTTTAGATTGTAGATTTTGGATTGGAGATTGCTGCAATAGCATTGCAATGCGCTCTGATGAACGTGCGTATGCGGCTTGTTCAATTCCAATTGGTATGATGGACGGGAAAACCCATCACACGTATCGTCATGGGGTTTTTGCGTCGGCGGGGCGACGTCTCGTGGTGGTTGCACAAGCCATCCCGCCGCCGATTCGTGATGCCAGTGGTCGGCGCGAGGTCGTTGTAATTGTGTCACGCGCCACCCCTGGGCTGGTCGTGGACCTCAAGGAACAAGACCAGCCTCTTTGAGCGCCTGTTCGAGCAGATCGGCAATTCCCAATTCCGTTGCCCAATGGCGTAGATACGCCAGATCAAGAGTCGTGCTCTGCACTTTGAGCACACCCTGGCTATCATTCCATTGTCGCTCGGAGACACGCCCACCCAGCGCATACCATTCGAGCTTCTGCAGGACAATGTCTTCGGGCGAGGTGAGCCGGAAGGGTCGAGGATCGCTCGCCGTGATCGGCATGATCTGGACGCGTTGTGCTTTGGAGCGATCAAAGGGCCGATCAGGGGCGAGGAATACATCAACTTTGATCATGCTGGCCAGATGCACCAGATTGAAGGAACTCCGCTGCTGGATCGCTTCATGGATATCGGCTTCCTGAACGTAGTAGCTGCCCTGCAAGCGTGTAACCAGACGCTGCACCTGGTCGTGGCGGATGTCGGCGATCACATCGACATCGAGGGTGGTGCGTGGCACACCATGGGCGATACTGGCGACGGAGCCGCCAATATAGTAGGCGATGCCGAGCGCATCGCACGCGTCCACAAGCGGGATCAGCGCGTCAAGAAACGAGGCCATACGCGCCTTCCTGTGGCGCAAGGACAGCGCGCAACCGTCGGGCCAGTTCTGCGCCGTACTGTTGCTCAACAAAAATCAGGCGAATCTCCCATGCGTCTGCCTGTGGATAGCGATGCCGCAATGTCGTGAAGGCGGCATCAAGCGCAAAACCGGTCATTTCGGCGGCTAGATCGACCCGCCGCACTGTACCGGCCTGCCGCAAGAGCGCAATCTGTACCTGCTCAGCCGTCTGATTGGTATCAGAAATCCCTGAAGGCATAGACATCGTTCCTCGCAGATCGCTGCTTCCCGCATTATACCAATTGGAATTGAACAAGTCGCATACGCACGCTCATCAGAGCGCATTGCAATTCAGTTGGCATCACACGTCACCGGGGCACAGGATAACACAGTTACAACTGTAGTAATAGGCGATAGCGGTGCATGCGATGAGCTGGTGGCGCGCGGCTCTGGTGGCGGGCGCCTGCACGCTCCAGGGGAGAACCCTGTCGGGGCACGGCGCCGCCGTGCCCCAACGGGCGAATCCCGCCGCATGCATAGCCGATAGTACTACAGTTGTAACTTCACCCGACACAGTGCTATGGTCAACCACGAAGCTCACGAAGGACACGAAGATCGCGTATAAGATAGCCTTCCTTCGTGGTCTTCGCTCACTTCGTGCCCTTCGTGGTGACGATAGACCATCCAAGCGCACGAGTTACAACTGTAGTAATAGCCGATATTTGATAGAGTCGCGTGCGATCGGCACGCGACCCTCGGTTCTGACGGCGGGCGATCCCGGTCGACGCGTGCTGCCGTGGGGCTAAAGCCCTCGGCAAGCAGGGCGCAGCCTGCCTGCGCGGGCTGGTGGGGTGTGCTTCGGGGGTGGCTGAGGCCGT
>FWWM01012146.1_pt1 | contig 14458 bp, 15 predicted proteins | sample 2228351 | NCBI WGS metagenome assembly FWWM01 (sample SAMEA103939774, study PRJEB20133) | metagenome | reverse complement strand
GACGCCACAACGGAGTACGCGACGATCGTGCGGACCATCAGGAAGGTGACCGGGGAGGAGTACGTCCACAGATGGCTCGACCCGTTGCAGAACACTTGGTTCTACTTGAGCAACCAAGAAACCTATTGCATGTTGCGTGGCGACTGCGGCGTTCCAGGGATCAAACACGAGCTCTCGGCAGTTCTCGTTCGCGGACTCGACGAATCGTGGACACAGCAGCAGTTTGAGGCTTGGCTTACAGAAATGTCAGATGGAATCACGAACAGTAACAACATCGAGCTGTGGAGTCACGGAGACCCTGCGCAGTGGTCCGCTTACGAGGCAAGTCGAGGGTTTGGTGCTGTCGGTTTCTTTCTCACAACATCTCAAGAACAATACATTTCTCAACCCGGTACGGTGCGTCTGCTTCAGCCTGACACCATCATTACCTACGGTCTGATGAGGAACTTCCTCAAGTCCCTCGTCGACCAGCATCCGGACTGGTATGGCGGGAGTCTCGCGACAGGGCCAGATATCAACTTCGACCCTACATGGAATATCAGTGATGATTATTAGAATTCTTGCTCTTACTTGAAGACTTGTTTACGGTCATAAGATTTAAAAGGTCTTTCTTCTTTGGACTCGTGAATGAGAGCGACAAGAGGTGGACTGCTGCTCTTTGGAGCCTGCGCGATCACGCTTGTTCTCCTACTTCCGCTAGTTCACGCACCCATTGGTAGCTGTGGTGATGGCACTTGCAACCACTATGACGGTGAGAGCTGCCGCACTTGCCCTGATGATTGTGGCGTCTGCGCGTTCTGTAATCCCCCCAACTGTAACGACAACAACGCCTGCACCTCGGACAAATGCAACACTCTTACCGGCCAGTGTTCCCATACGCTCATCTCTTGTTCTGACGGGAACCCGTGCACGTCTGACAGCTGCGACCCGGCGACGGGGTGCGTGCATACGCCGGTTCAGGATGGGACTGACTGCGGGGTTGGAAAGGTCTGTTCTGGCGGCGTCTGCATTGCGAGTTGTACGGCGTCGAGTTGTGAGGATGATAATTTTTGCACCGAGAACAAGTGCGGTGCTGACGGCAGATGCACGACCGTTCAGCTTTCCGGCCGCGCCTGCACCACCGCCGACGGCAAGCCTGGGACGTGTCAGCCGGGGAGTTGCGTCGCTGTCGGGTGCACGTCGGACGCTACCTGCCCGGAACAAGAGTGCAAGACAGCGCAGTGCAAGGACAGCAACTGCCCATCGCCCTTCTCGAACGCGACGCGATCGTGGCCTGCGCGTTCGTCGAAATCCTCGTACGCGACGAGATGCTTCGGCCGCTGCGCGGCGTCAGGATGACACCTCCACCCACCCCCCGGTCACCCTGAGCGCAGCGAAGGGTCCCGACGCGCCTGCAGGTCGGCCGCCCGCGCATCGCCGGCCCCAAATGCGGCAGTGCCGAAGGGTCTCGCCGCACGTGCACCCTGGCGGCCCCTGCGGGTCGATGCTTCGGCGAGGCATGCCTCCCGTTGGCGCAGATCCACACGAAGCACCGCGCAGGCAGCCTCCGGACCGCTGCCTACGGTACAATCGCCGCCGTGGCCGAGCCGTGCGAGCTGTCGGTCGTCGTGCCGGTGTTCAACGAGCGGGACAACCTCGTGCCCCTCGTCGACGGGCTCGTCCCTGTCCTCGACGGTCTCGACCGGTCCTTCGAGGTCCTCCTGGTCGACGATGGTTCCACCGACGGCTCCGGCCAGGCGGCTGACGAGCTCGCCCGCACACGGCCGTGGGTGCGCGTCCTCCACCTGGCGCGCAACTGCGGCCAGTCGGCCGCCCTCGACGCCGGTTTTCGCCACGCCTGCGGCCGCGTCATCGTCACCCTGGACGCCGACCTCCAGTCCGACCCTGCCGACATCCCGGCGCTCCTCGCCGGCCTGGGCGAGTGCGACGCGGTGGTGGGGATCCGGACGGTGCGGCAGGACACCTGGTGGAAGCGAGTTTCGTCGCGGTTCGCCAACTGGGTCCGCAACCGCCTCACCGGCGAGGACATCGTGGACACCGGCTGCCCCTTGAAGGCGTTCCGCGCCGAGGCCATCCGCGCCGTGCGCATGTGGCACGGCGCCCATCGCTTCCTGCCCACCCTGCTGCGCCTGGAAGGGTTTTCGGTGCGGCAAGTGCCGGTGCAGCATCGGCCGCGAGCCAGCGGTCGCTCCAAGTACGGCACCTTCGACCGCGCCTTCCGCGGCCTGCGCGACGCCCTCGGGGTGCGGTGGCTCAAGGACCGGAAGCTGAACTGGAGACTCAAGCCATGAACCTCCCGTCCACCCCGCTCATGCTCTTTGGTTTTCTCGGGCAACTCCTCTTCTCGGCTCGCTTCCTGGTCCAGTGGCTGGTGTCGGAGAAGCGAGGGGAGAGCGTGATCCCCATTGGCTTCTGGTACCTGTCCCTGGCGGGCGGCCTGACCCTTCTGGTCTACGCCGTCCTCCGCCACGATCCCGTCTTCATCCTCGGCCAGGCGGCCGGCCTCGTCGTCTACTCCCGCAACCTCATGCTCATCGCCCGCACCAAGCGCGCCCAGGCGTGACTCCCGGTGGGCCGCACGGCGCCGGAGCGAGTTCAGCGACCGGGCGACCGCCGCATGACAGCGAGGAGCGGATCGACAGGGTAGCCGAGACCTTGCCAGTCGAGGCGCCCCTTGGGACCGTGGCAGTCGAGGCAGGCGAGCGCCTGTGCCGCCGGTGCCACCTCGTGGGAGATGCCCATGTACCGCACCACCTCCACCCACCCGTGGGTGGCGTTGGCGATCCCGTAGAAGTCGTGGGCGGCCTTGGCGATGGCCTCGTCGAGCTTGCCGGTGGCGAAGAACTCCTCCACCGCGATGGGTAGCAGCCATTCCTTGCCTTCGAGGACGGGGAGCTTGGCCCGGTGGAGCTTGAAGGGATAGATCCTGGCGCGCGGGTCGCGGCGGGCGCCGGAAGGCTGCATCATCACCACGCGCCCATCCGCCCGCCGCTGCACCCTTTCGCCCGGGAGCTGCGCGATGGTGGTACCGTCGTACCAGGCGTAGACCGGAACCACGTCCTTTTCGAGGGTGATGGTGGCGCTCCACTTGGCCTGCTCCTCGTGGTAGACGGGCGTCGACCAGTCGCGCACCATGTCCGTGGGGTCGGCCTTGGCGAAGGTGGGGATGTGGCAACTCTGGCAGGCGAGGCGGGTGTGCCGGTTGAGGGCCTCGGCCTGGTGCGGCGCCGCACCGTGGCAGGCCGCGTCGTCGCAGGTCACGGGCCGGTCCGGCAGCTCGTTGCCGAACAGATCGGCGCCGCGCCCGCGCATCTTGTGATCCTGGCCGGCGTGGCAGGACACGCACGCCAGTCCCGCACCATCCTTGGCCATGTGCACGTCGAAGGTCCGCGCCGCCTCGGCCAGGGCGTACTCCAGGTCGCCCCGCTTGAAGTTGGGCCCGCCCCCCGACCCGGCGTGGCAGCGCAGACAGGTGGCCGTGGTGGGCTGGCCGATCCGCTTGGCCACCACGTCGAGCCCTTCCTGGTTCTTCCAGAGCACCGGTCGCCACTCCCAGCCGCCCTCATCGGTACTCACCAAGGTGCGGTTGTAGCCGCGGGCGTGGCAGATGAGGCAGTCGATGTTCTCGAGCTGTTCCGGTGACTCGGAAGGGCTCGGCCGTCGCCCGAGGCCGGCGTGGCACTTGGAGCACCCTTGCGAGATGGTCTCGCCGCGCGAGTTGACCACGTTGCCGATCCACGAGGGGCCGACCGCCGTACAAAAGTCGTTGATGACGTTGATCTTGCCGAAGCGCTTCCCGTTCGCGTTGCGGATCGCTTCCGAAGGCCCCTGCCACTGGTAGTGCTGGGAGTGAAAGAAGCTCCTCGCCGCCTCCAGATGGCACGCCAGGCACGTTTTGGTGCCCTCGTAGTGCTCGAAGTAGTCGGCGTGACTCGCCGGCGGTGCGGCGCTCGTGGCGACCGCGGTGAGGAGCGCTGCCAGAACAACGAACGACGTGCCAACACGCACCATGGCCATTCCCTCCGGCCGTCCGGGGCGGCGCACCGCCCCGGACGCCACCCGCCACGCACTAGAAGCGCGCCAACATGGACAGGGTCACCATCCTGGCGCTGTCGTAGGTCGGGAAGCCCAGGATGGGATTGGCATCCAGCTTCTTGGGAGCACCCAGGTGCCAGCCGGAGCCCGAGTAGTCGTAGGAGTAGTCGATGTAGCCCAGCTTGACGAGGAACCGCTTGGCGATCTTGTGGATGAGGTACGCCTCGATGACGTCGCCGCGGGTCGCGGTCTTCGGCGCAATGATGTCGTCCTGGGCGGGCGTGAAGTTGAACCAGTACTTGGAGCCGTGGTTGTACTCCAGGCCCACCATGGTGGCGTCGTCGTTGAAGCTGTAGCGCCCGCCCACGTACCACATGGAGCCGGAGTGCGCCTCGGGGGTCTCGAAGGGATCCGAGAAGAGGCCGCCGAAGGGGGTGGTGACGTTGTCGGGGTGGCTCTTCACGTAGTCCAGGTTGACGAACCAGTCGAAGGGGCCGTCGCGGCGCATGAGGAGCACGCCGGCAATGTCCATATCGCCCAGATTGGCCGAGGGCGAGAAGCGCATGACGAGGGGAGCTCCGATGGGCTGGCCGGTCACCGGGTTGTTGGGGAGGACGATCAGCCCGTTGAAGCCGTCGGTGAGATTGAAGGCGCGGGCCACGGTGGCCTGGAGGAGGGTCTTGTCCGTGCTGTAGATGTCCCAGTTGATGCCGACGAAGTCGGCGTCCTTGAGGCGGTCGGCCGGCTGCTGCAGCACGTGGCCGTTGCCGAAACCGCTCTCGTACCCGCGCCCGTAGCACAGGCGGAAGGTCGAGGTCTCGTTCAGATGGTAGCCCACAGTGATGCCGTCGAACTGGAAGTCGATCATGGCCCCCATGGGGCTGCCGCCGCGCAGCTCCCCCTGCCGCAGGTGCATGGGCGGCCCGCCGGTGGAGGGACGGCGGCCCACCGAGACGTACAGGCCGGTGCCGAAGAGGTTGGTCCAGTCCACGTACGCCCGCTCGACCCGGAGGATGTCCGAGTTGGGCACACCCGTCGTGTTGCCGTCGATGTTGAAGCTGTTGGACTGGCCGTTGAACACCTGGACGCCGGTGGAATCGCCCCAGGTCTTGTACATGGCGAGTCGGCCGGTGAACTTCACGTTGTCGGCCACGTCCGCCTCCATGGCCAGGCGCAACCGGTTGGTGTAGGTCAGGGAGTTGTCGGCGTCGTAGCGGGGCACTGCCGTCGCCGGCAGCAACAGGCCGAAGAGCTGCTGCTGGGCCTGCGGCGGGAACATGGCCATGGCCCCCTTGAGCTGCTCGAAGGAGAGGGTGTTGGTGAAGTACAGGTAGTCGGCGTAGTGGGCGCGGATGAAACCGTTAATGGCGTCGAGATCGGCCGGGAACTGGCCGGTGGCGCCGTAGTAGAACAAGGTGTTGACCACCAGGTTCTGGAGCGCCATGCCGTCGAAGTGGGCAGGGATCTCGGCCGCGATGGAATGGGCCTCGAAACGGTAGTCGCCGGTGAAGCGGACGCGGTCCTGGGCAGCAGCCCTTTCCACCTTGTTGAGGCGCTTCTCCAGTTCCTTGATCTCCTTGCGCAACGCGTCCCCTTCGTCGCCGGCCGTCTGCGCAAGTGCCGCCGCCGGCACCAGCGCCAGGGACAGGACAAGCTTTGCGAATCGACGTGTCATGGGTGTTCCCTCCTCATCCGCAGGTCATGGGGTGTTCCGAGTCGGCCGCGTGCTCGATGACGAACTTCTTGAGGGTGTCGAGCATCTCGGGCGTGATCACCTCCAGCACCGGCCGGTTGCCGTGGGCGGGATCGACGAGCTGCTGGTGCGAGGGCACCAGTTTCTCGGCAAAGAACCGCTCCCACTGTTCGCCGATGAGGCTCATGGGTGTCACCTCGCCCGCCGCCGCGTTGGGCCCGTGGCACGGCTTGCAGTACTCCTTGTAGAGGGCCTTGCCATCGGCCCGCTTGTCCGCGGCCGCGGCCGCTCCGGCGACCACGAGCGCCCCGGCCACTGCCAACCATCGCATCCTCACCATGACTCCCTCCTCGTGCTCTCTTTCACGTATGTTGCACCATGGCCACACCATGTGACCACGCCTCATCGGTGATCTTATTACCATATTACTGTTGTGTCAAGCCCGCGTTGCTACCCACCCCTCGAGCGGGGCAACCGCCCCTGGCCTTGCGCCACCACTCGTGCCCACACCCACCCCCGTGTCACCATGAGGCGCCGAGCGCCCACCCCTGTCACCGTGAGCGAAGGGGCTCAACGCACGTGCAGGCCCGCCGCCCGCGCGTCGCAGTTCTCGAATGCGACGGCATCGTAGCGTGTGCGCTCGTCGAAAAGCTCGAATGCGACGAGATCTTTGGCTGCACGTTCCTCGAAATTCTCGTACGCGACTGGATCGAGGCCTACGCATTCCTCGAAGACATCGTACGCGACGTGGTGATGGCCTGTGCATTCCTGGAAAACTTCGAATGCGACGGGATGCTTCGGCCGGTGCGCGGCCTCAGCATGACGAGAGGGGCGCGGCCTCAGCATGACGAGAGGGGTGCGGCCTCAGGATGACAGGACTGGGGTCGTGTCACCCCGAGCGACGCGAAGGGTCTCGGTCCACCGGCAGCGCCGCCGCCCTCGTGATGCGGCGCAATGGCACGGCAGGGAGGGAACGTGCGGCGCACGCGGCCCACGCCGTTCCCACGAGCCGCCCCTACCGCGCGGCGCGCGCGAGCCTCGCTCCCCCGGCAGGCACGCCGCCATCGCTCCACCCGTCCGAGTCGCGTGGCGTGCACGGTACCGTTTGCCGTTTCTGGAGGCCTCCAGCGAGGCAGCGCGGACAGCCTCTTGACAACGCACCTTTTGCTATACTTCGAGCGTCCCGCCGGGTGCCGGTTGGGGGCGGGCTCGTCCCGCCGAGGAGGAGGAAGCCATAGCCGAGGATCGTGAACGCGTCCGCATCAACGAGATGATCCGCCTCTCGCCGGTCCGTCTCGTCGATGCCGATGGAACCCAGGTCGGCATCGTTCCCATCGAAGAAGCCCTTGCACTCGCCCGCTCGCGCGGCCTCGACCTCGTCGAGGTGGCGCCAACGGCGCGGCCCATCGTCTGCAAGGTCATGGACTGGGGGAAGTACCGCTACGAGCAAGAGAAGAAGGCCCGGGAAGCGCGCAAGAAGGAACACCAGATCGAGGTCAAGGAGGTCAAGTTCCGGCCCGGCGTCGCGGATCACGATTTCAATACCAAGCTCAACATGGCGCGCCGCTTCCTCGAGCAGGGCAAGCACGTGAAGGTGACCATCATGTTCCGGCGGCGGGAGATGCGCCGGCCCGAGAACGGCTACGAGGTCTTGGAACGCGTGAAACGGGAGCTTGCCGACCTGGTGCGCGTCGAACGCGAGCCGGGCGCCCTGGAGGGTCGTGACCTCACCATGGTGTTGGCCCCGCAGCGCAAGGGCGGCTAGGCTCCTTCTCCACTGAAAGGGATTCCCATGTCGGCGACGTCCCACGTCATCCGTGTGCCCGCTTGCCATGTCCACGCCACCCTGGCCCGCCACATGCTGGTGGACGGGTTCCACATCGTCCCGGACCTGCGCCGCTCCCACGGTTCCTGGCTGGTGGACGAGCGGGATGGCCGCGAGTACCTCGACCTGTTCTCCAACTTCGCCTCCCAGGCCCTCGGCTGGAACCACCCGGCCTTCTCGGACCCCGAGTTTCGCGAGCGCCTGCTCCTCGCGGCCCTCCACAAGCCGGCCAACTCGGACGTGTACACGACGCTGTTCGCCGAATTCGTGGCCACCTTCGCCCAGCTGGCCGTCCCCGAAACCCACGCGGGGCACCTCTTCTTCGTCGAAGGCGGTGCCCTGGCCGTCGAGAACACCCTCAAGGCCGCCTTCGACTGGAAGATCCGCAAGAACCGCCGCCGCGGTATCGGCGGCGAGGTGGGGACCAAGGTGCTCCACTTCAGGCAGGCGTTCCACGGCCGCTCCGGCTACACCCTCTCCCTCACCAACACCTTCGACCCGCGCAAGACCGAGCTCTTCCCCACTTTTTCCTGGCCCCGCCTCACCAATCCCAAGATCGTCTTTCCCTTGGCCGAGCACCTCGCCGAGGTGGAAGCGGCCGAGCAGCAAGCCCTCGCCGAGCTCGACGAGGCGGTGGCCCGCCACGGCGACGACATTGCCTGCCTGATCATCGAACCCATCCAGGCGGAAGGCGGCGACAACCACTTTCGCCCAGAGTTTCTCGCTGCCCTCCGGCAGCGGGCGGACGCGCACGACTTCCTCCTGGTCTTCGACGAGGTGCAGACCGGCCTCGGTCTCACCGGCACCATGTGGGCGTGGCAGGGGTTGGGGGTGGAGCCGGACCTCTTCGCCTTCGGCAAGAAGGTGCAAGCGTGCGGCTTTGCGTCGAACCGCCGGATCGACGAGGTGCCGGACAACGTCTTCCGCGTGGCCTCGCGCATCAACTCCACCTGGGGCGGCAACCTCGCCGACATGGTGCGGGCCACCAAGGTGCTGGAGGTGATCGCCGCCGACCGCCTGGTCGACAACGCCCGGCTCCAGGGGGCGTACCTCCTCTCCGGCCTCGAAGCTCTGGCTCGCGACTACCCTGACCGGATCGGCCAGGTGCGCGGGCGCGGCCTCATGCTCGCCTTCGACTGCGCCGACCACGAGGCCCGCCACCGTCTCCTCGCGCGCTCGCGCGAGCACGGGCTGCTGCTCTTGCCCTGTGGCCCCCAGGGGATCCGACTGCGCCCGTACCTCGACCTCACCCGGGAGGACGCGGCGACCGCCCTCGAGCGCCTGGCAGCCACCGTCCACGCGCTGGAGTGACGCGCCGCCGGCCCCTTCTGCGCTAGACTCTCCGCACCAGAAGGGAGACGCACCATGGCCGCGTACCTGCCACCGCTGCCCCCCGAACCACCCGGCGAGCCGCCGGCGGGGGGTCCCGAGCCGTTGCCCTGGGAACGACCCGGCTACCCGTTGCTCGAAGGGCTCTTCGAGACCGGCAAGCTCGTCCTCACCCGCCCCACCGAGGCCTTCGCCCGCATGGCGACCACGGGGGACCTGAGCCGACCCCTCTTCTACGCCATCGTCCTCGGCTGGATCGGGATCATCGCCTCGCAGATCTACAGCCTCGCCTTCCGGGGCGCCATGCAGAGCTTCATGCCCGCACTGCCCTCGCAAGGCGATTTCGCCCTGTCCACGGGGTGGAGCGTGGCCATGATGGTGCTGGCGCCCGTGCTCGTCCTCCTCGGGATCTTTCTCTGGTCCGCCATCGTCCACCTCTTCCTCCTCCTCGTCGGCGGCGCCGCCGGAGGCTTCGGCGCCACCGTGCGGGTGATGTGCTACGCCAGCACCGTGCAGATCCTCAACGTGATCCCGCTCTGCGGCGGGATCGTCGCGTTCTTCTGGGCCATCGTGCTGGAGATCATCGGCCTTGCCATCGCGCACCGCACCACCCAGGGCAAGACCGCCCTGGCGGTGCTCCTCCCGCTCCTCCTCTGCTGCACCTGCGTGGCGCTGGCCGTGGTCGGCTTCGGCGTCGGCGTCGCGAGCCTTATCGGCAAGCTGCGGTGACGGCCCGCTGGCTAAGCTGGCGCAGGGCCTCGCGCGAGGAGCGGCAGCTGGCCTGGGTGTGGGCTGCGGCGGCGGTGGCAACCCTGGTGCTGCGCCCCTTGTGGCTTGCCCTGGTGGAGTACCTGCCACCGTGCTGGTTTCGCGCGGTGACCGGCATCCCCTGCCCCACCTGCGGCACCACCCACGCTGCCCTGGCGCTCCTCGACGGGCGACCCCTCGCCGCCCTGGCCGCCAACCCCTTGGCGACCCTCGCTGGCCTCGCCTTCCTTGCCGGCGGTCTCGTCGCCCCCCTGTGGCTTTCGGTGCGCACGACGGTGCCCGTCGTGCCCACGCCCCTGCCCACCTGGCTCCGGGCAGCGGCGATCCTCCTCCTCCTCGCCGGCTGGCTGTGGGTGCTTTTGGTGTGGGGCTAGACGAGCGGTGGGGTGGGCCGCGAACCGGGCTTGGTGAGGGGTAGGCCCTCGGCACAGAGGGGGCAGCGGTCGGGCTCGTAGGTCGGCACCTCTACCCGCAACAGCGCCCGGTAGGGCAGCGGTGCAAAGGGGTTCTCGCTGACGGCGCGGTTGACCATGGAGCAGACGCCCACCACCGTACCCCCCTGGCCTCGCGCGACCTCCATCACCTCCCGGGTGGAACCACCCGTGGTGACCACGTCCTCCACCACCAGCACGCGGGTCCCCGCCTCGATGAGGAACCCGCGCCGCAGCTCCATGGTCCCTGCCGCCCCCCGTTCCGTGAAGAAGAACGGCACCCCGAGCGCTCGCGCCACCTCGTGGCCGATGATCACCCCCCCCAGGGCGGGCGCCAGGACGAGCTGGGCCGAGCAGCCCCGCAGAAGCGCCGCCAGTTGCCGGCCGGCCGCCTCGGCCCGCTCCGGCTCGGCGAGGTACAGGGCACACTGCAGGTACCGCGGTGAATGGAGGCCCGAGGAGAGGCGGAAGTGCCCCTCGAGCAACGCGCCCACTGCCTTCATATCGTCCAGGGAGATGCCGCCCATCACTCCTCCCGTTGGAGCTTGTACGCCTCGATCTTCTTGTAGAGGTTCGACCGGGGGGTATTGATGGCCCGCGCCGTGGCCGCCACGTTCCACCGGTGCCGCTGGAGCTGGCGCTCCAGGTACAGGCGCTCGGCCCGTTCCTGGAACTCCGCCAAGGTGGGGGCGTCAAACACGGCGTCGTCGGCGGCGTCGCGGGGGGCGGCGCCGGGAGCGAGGAGGTCGACCCTCGAGATCTCCTCGTCGAGCTCCATGATCACCACGCGCTCCACCACGTTCTTGAGCTCCCGCACGTTGCCCGGCCAAGGGTAGGCGGCCAGCTGGGCCAACGCCTGGGCGCTCCATCGCTTCGGACGCCGGTTGTACTCCTCGCACGCCAGCCGGGTGAAGTGCTCGACGAGGAGCGGGATGTCCTCCGGGTGCGAGCGCAGCGGCGGGGTGCGCAGGATGACCACGCCGAGGCGGAAGTAGAGGTCCTCGCGGAACCGCCCGGCCTGCGCCTCGGCCACCAGATCCTTGTTGGTGGCGGCGATGACGCGCACGTCGACCCGGCGCACGGCGCCCGCACCCACCGGCTCCACCTCGCCGTCCTGGAGCACCCGGAGCACCTTGGCCTGGGTGCGCAAGGACATGTCTCCCACCTCGTCGAGGAAGATCGTCCCGCCGTCCGCCTGGACGAACTTCCCCACCTGCTTGCGCACCGCACCGGTGAAGGCGCCCCGCTCGTGACCGAACAGCTCCGATTCGATGAGCTCCTCCGGGATGGCGGCGCAGTTGACCCGCACGAAGGGGTGCCGAGCCCGCGGCGACAGGTTGTGGATGCGGCGGGCCACCAGCTCCTTGCCGGTCCCCGACTCGCCGACGATGAGGGCGGTGGCCCGCGACGGGGCGACCCGGGCAATGGCCTCGCGAAGCTGGCGGATGTCGCTGGAGTCGCCGAGGAGCGGCGGCGGTTCCTCCTCGCCGCTCGCCAGCCGGCGGTTCTCCTCGGCCAGGCGTCCGCGAGCCACGGCGTTGCGCACGGCGAGGAGCAACTCGGCGCGGCGGGGCGGCTTGTCGAGAAAGGCGTCGGCGCCGGCTTCGAGGCAGGTGGCGGCGGTGAACTCGTCGCCGTGGCCGGTGAGGACCACCACCGGCACGTCGACGCCCCGGGCGCGCAGGTTGTCCAGAAGCCCCAGACCGTCCATCCCCGGCATCTTCAGGTCGAGGAGGATGGCATGGGGAGGGGCGTTCTCCACGGCGTCGAGGGCGGCGAAGGCGTCCCCCGCTTCCCGTACCTCGAACCCGGCACCAGCGAGGATGGTGCGCACCGCCACCCGGTTCGAGGCATCGTCATCCACCACCAGCACCCGGCCGCCCTCGTACACCTGCCGAGTGTAGCGCAGCCGCCTCCCGACAGGCTGCCTACGGGACCGTCACCACCACCTTGCCCACCGAGCCGCGCCCCTGCAGCAGGGCGTGGGCGCGGGGGAGCTCGGCAAAGGGCAGGGTCGCGCCCACCACCACCTCGAGGGTTCCCGCGGCCCACGCCTCGAGGAGCCGCACGAAGCGCTCGTGCATCTCCGCCGCCAGGTGGGGCACCAGGGACAGGTTGAACCCGGCCAGGGTGCGGCACGGCGAGACCAGCAACGAGGGGATGATCACCCCCATCCGGGCGAGCTCCCACCCCGCCCGCAGCCAGCGAACCCGGCGCCGGCCGACGCCGGCGGCGAAGCCGAAGAGGACGTAGCGGCCGTCGCCGCGCAGGGCCCGCCAGCCGGGTCGGAACAGGCGCCCCCCCACCGAGTCGAGGATGACGTCCACCCCGCCTGCCACCGCCTCCCGGTACGCCTCGTAGCCGAAGGTCCGGGCAGCGCCCAGGCGAGCGGCCAGCTCTCGCTTGGCGGGGGTCGAGGCCACAGCAATCACCTCCGCTCCGGCCCGCGCCGCCAGTTGCACGGCCATGGTCCCGACGCCGCCGGCCGCGGCTGTGATGACGACCCGCTCCCCCGGCCGTACCCGCCCCACGGTGCGGACCGCGTGGTCGGCGGTGATGCCGGTGACGGCCACGGCCGCCGCCGTCTCGAACGCCATCGCCGCGGGCAGCGACCGCAGGTGCGTGGCCCGGACCCGCACCGCCTCCGCATGGCCGCCGAAGATCGGCACCGCGGCCACCCGGGCGCCGAGGAGCTCTCGGTCGACGTCGGCGCCCACGGCCACCACCTCCCCGGCCACCTCCATCCCCGGCACGAAGGGGGGCTTCGGGACGCGGGGGTAGACCCCCATGCGCGCCGCGCAATCGGCAAAGTTGAGGCCGATGGCGCGCACCCGGACGATCGCCTCCCCCGCCCCGGCCACCGGGTCGGGCACCTCCACGAGCTGCAGCACATGGGGCGGCCCGTAGCGCGGCGCGACCCAGGCCTTCACCGTCCACCCCCGCAGCGCCGCGTGGCTGGCGGTGCCGGACGGGCGTTACTGCCCCGCCCCGCCTCCGTCCCGAGCGCGCGGCTCACGCCTCGTCGCCCGCCGCCGATGGGCGGGCCAGGCTCGGCAACATGGAGCGCAGTTTGGCCTCGATCTCCGCGGCGATCTCCGGATGCTCCTTGAGGAACTGGCGGGCGTTCTCCCGCCCCTGGCCGAGGCGCGTGTCGCCGTAGGAGAGCCAGGTCCCGGACTTGGCCAGCACCCGGTGCTCGAGGCCCAGGTCGAGGAGCTCGCCGGCCCTGGAGATCCCCTCCCCGTAGAGGATGTCGAACTCTGCCACGCGAAACGGTGCCGCCACCTTGTTCTTCACCACCTTCACCTTGGTGCGGTTGCCCACCACCTCCTCGCCGGACTTGATGGGACCGATGCGCCGGATATCCAGTCGCACCGAGGCGTAGAACTTGAGGGCTCGACCGCCGGTGGTGGTCTCGGGATTGCCGAACATGACACCGATCTTTTCCCGGATCTGGTTGATGAAGATGACGCAGGTCTTCGACTTGGACACGATGCCCGTGAGCTTGCGCATGGCCTGGGACATGAGCCGCGCCTGCAGCCCCACCGCCGCCTCCCCCATCTCCCCTTCCAGCTCGGCGCGGGGCACGAGGGCCGCCACCGAGTCGACGACGATGACGTCCACCGAACCGGAACGGATCAAGGTCTCGGCGATCTCGAGGGCCTGCTCGCCGTTGTCGGGCTGGGCGACCAGCAGGTTGTCCACGTCCACGCCCAGCTTGCCGCAGTACTCGGGGTCGAGGGCGTGCTCCGCGTCGATGAAGGCCGCGAGACCGCCGCTCTGTTGCGCCTTGGCCACCACCTGCAGCGCCAGGGTGGTTTTCCCCGAGGATTCAGGGCCGAAGATCTCGATGACCCGTCCCCGCGGCACCCCGCCGACCCCGAGGGCGGCGTCGAGCCCCAGGGAGCCGGTGGGAATGACGTTGACCGCCACCGCCTCCTGCTGGCCGAGGCGCATGATGGCCCCTTTGCCGAACTGGCGCTCGATCTGCGTGACGGCCGTCTCGAGCGCCTTCAACTTCTCCTGATCTACCTGTGCCATGACACTCCTCCACTCGTTGGGGGTCCAGGCGTGGACGGGTTGGCCGTGAAGCCCACCTGCATGCTACGACCGCGCCTCGCCTCCGTCAAGGGGGCGCCGTGCCTCGTCTGCGATCTCCGCAGAACACGAACACAGCCGGGCCATGGCAGCACCTCGAACGGGAAGGGTGGGTGAGGCGACACAGACCCGCTCGGGGGTCTCATCGCCTCCGAGGGCGGCGACGCGCGGGCGGCCGACCTGCACGCGCGACGAGACCCTTCGGCGCTGGGCGCCTCAGGGTGACAGGAAGATAATCCTGTCGGCATGAGGCCGCCGCAGGCGGCCGAAGGATCCCGT
>FWWM01012145.1_pt1 | contig 14459 bp, 14 predicted proteins | sample 2228351 | NCBI WGS metagenome assembly FWWM01 (sample SAMEA103939774, study PRJEB20133) | metagenome | reverse complement strand
CGGTCAAGCTCGCGCTGCAGGTCCTCGGGGTTCAGCACGTCTTCTTTGAACCAGTCCATGAGCTGCTTGTGAAGCTCCTGCTTCGCCTCGTCAGATATCTGGCTTTTGATCACCAGCCATTTGCTGCGCCATCCCAACGCCTTCTCGGCGAAGCTCGGGGCGCCTTTCTTGGCCCGGTCAAACAACTGATCCAGCAACTCATCCAGCTCGCGCAGCCGGGCTTCGACCTTTTCGTGTGCATCGCTCCTGGCCTGTTCGACGTGCTTCCGAATGCGCTCTGCAACCGCCTTCTTCCGTTCCGCCAACAGCTTTTGGCGGATCTTCTCCAGCTCGCGCCGCTGCTTCTCCAAGTCCTGCTCGGGCGGCTGCGGCTTCGCAGGCTGGGGAACGGGCACGACCTGGGCCTGTTGGCGGCCCGAGAACATCTGGGTCATCAGCGCGGCAGCCGCAACCACCGCAGCTCCGACAATCATCACCACCACGATCAACTTACTGGGCTTGTGCATTGGCATGAGGATTAGCCTTTCTAACAAGCTGCTCTTACTGAAAACCGAGTACGAACCATCCTTGCTTAACTAACGCCGCAGGAGGCTTACAACTGACAGTGCCGTGTTCTCATCCATCTCAGGGCCCACACACTCTGTGATATGAACGCCGCAGGTGCGACCAAACTGACAGAGTCGGCCGATCTCGGGCTCGGGCGCCAAATGGAGCCGCCGAAACCACGACTGTGGCGGCCGTTTTAACCCCCTGGGCGCTGCAAGTCTGACAAACAGTCAGGCAAGCCCCCTGCCCGTAGCTTCCGAAGCGTCGCAAAACTACCACCGGCTCTAGCGAAGCATAGGCACGCCGCGCTGCGCACCAACGCCTCTCGCCCGACATGATGGGTCCCTTCAAAAAAGGCCAAGGGGAGGTCCCGCCCCGCCAAGCGCTCACGCACACCCAAGCCCCTCTAGAAGCGCAGCCGCCCCGTTTGCAGCCGTATCCTGGCCCCTCGCCCCCGACCTTCTCAACGCTCAGCCGGCTGGCTCGGCCATGTAATACGCACGTTGCCGTCGTCTCGAGAAGCCTCATGCCATACATGGGTAAACCTCGATTGAAAGTGGCCTGAGCCGCTGCTGTGCCTGTCTTGAGCTGCTCGAATTGTCGCACGCTGGGCAACTAGAGCTGCATGCCGCCGAGTCCCCCAAGAATGTGCCCGTGCCAAAGCAATCTTCGCAACCTACTTCAGCTCAATGACTTGCGACCGACGCATCCGTGATGTACGCGCCAGTACATTTCTGGCGCCGCGCATGACGGACACTTGGTGTTTCTGTAACACTATCGTCGGCGAGTCTGCTCCGCCTCGACAAGTTGGGGCAGGCCGCATTGAGACGACCATGCCTGCGATCTGCGCCCGCCTGCCGGAACGCGCCCAACCCATGTTCGACATGTCCGGGCCCGAGCGATAATCGGGCCTCGATGGCGGTTTTTCCCGCTGGCACGCAAGGCCAGCCGTTCGTGCGGCGAAAAAGCCTAGAGACAGTTAAGATATGTAAGATGGCGCTTTTCGCTCGACAACACCATATTTGGCACTGATAGCCCTGGCGTGTTCGTGCGAACGGTCAAAGGTTCATCAGAATTCGGCGAGGTCGAAGAATACGTGCGCATGGTCGAGTGCGATCGCGAGCAGGGTAAGGTCAAACAGCGCGCGCTCGCCACCCTCGGGCCCAAGCATCAGTTGCAAGAGATGCTCCCGAATCTCGAACGCATGCTGCGCGGCACGTCGCTCCCGCAGGGCGTCCCAGGCAAAATTGTCCCTTTGCCGCCCTCAAACTGGGGACCGGTTCACGCCCTGCGCCGGCTGTTCGATGAACTTGGACTATGGGCCATTCTCGACCGCCGCCTGCCCAAGCCAAAAAAGCGAGAAGCCCTACATGCGGTTGGATTGGCAGACCGCGTGTTCGCGCTAGCAGCCAATGGCCTGTTCCCATTCGGCAGCGAACATGCCTTGGCATGGTGGCCGGAAACGGATTTTCTCTGCGAGCGACAGGGACGCCGTTTCATGCCGCCATGGCGTCAGTAGCGGCGTAAGCGATTTGACTTCCCACAACACCGGCGCTGGTATCGCATGCTCGATCGTCTGATCGCCGCCAAAGGCGTGGTGGAGGTCGACTTGTATACGCCTATTACGGCAACGGGAGCCTCACTCCCACAGCCGCCTATCAGCCCTCGCGATGGCAGCTAGGCCTTCAGGCCCATTTCAGAGAGATATGGGCTTGGGGCCAACACCTCCCCTCGAAACGCTTGATCTACCACCAACACAACGCGCTTTATGGCCGCCATCCCACCGGCAAACGTATTGCCACGCAAGCCCATCCCGGCGCCGACCTATCCTGCCGCCCACTCATCGTAACGCGAACTTCGTGCCACGGCGAACTCTTGCCGCCGTGAAGCCCCGGCAAACGCCCCGCTTTCTTGCTGCCCGCAGGCGTGCCGACTGACTTGACGCTCGCAGCCGCCGCGGCCCAAAATGATGCAAATGACTGTGCATTTGCCGCAATCGCTATCCGTTCGCCGCTGCGCTATTCTTGTTTGCGCGGCCGTATGCGCCGCACCCGTTGCGCGGGCCGAGGAGCCTCTCCCAACAGACCCGGGGCAGATCGAGTGGTTCGAGAAACAGGTGCGCCCCCTTCTGGCGGCCCATTGCTATGGGTGCCATGGCCCGCTGAAGCAAATGAATGGCTTGCGGGTCGATTCTCGCCAGGCACTGCTGGCAGGGGGAGACAGCGGCCCGGCTGTGATTCCCGGCGCACCAGACGATAGCCTGCTGATCCGTGCCGTACGGCGCGAGGGAGACCTGCACATGCCGCCGGACGAGCCGCTTGCGGCAGAGGCAGTCGAAGTGCTAACCGAGTGGGTGCGGCGGGGCGCGCCCTGGGCGGATGAGGCGGCCCCGCCTCCCACAGACGGCTGGCAGAGCCACTGGGCCTTTCAGCCGGTGTCCGATCCGCCGCTGCCCGAGGTCGGCCAGTCGGAGTGGTGCCGTACGTCGGTCGATCGATACATCCTGGCCAGCCTCGAGTCAGCAGGGCTTGTGCCCTCGCCGCCTGCGGACAAGCGTACCCTCTTGCGCCGCGCGTATTACGCCCTGATTGGCCTGCCGCCCGATTCACAAGAAGTGGCGGCATTCGAGCAAGACGCCGCGCCAGACGCCTTCGAACGGCTGGTCGACCGACTGCTGGCCTCGCCGCAATTCGGCGAACGCTGGGCCCGCCACTGGCTCGATGTGGCCCGCTTCGCCGACACCAAGGGTTACGTGTTCTTCCAAGACAGCAACTTCCCCTGGGCCTACACCTACCGAGACTACGTCATCCGGGCATTCAACACAGACCTGCCGTACAACCAGTTCTTGCGCGAGCAGATTGCGGCAGACGCCCTGGTGGGAGAAGACCGGCGTGCGTTGGCCGCCCTGGGCTTTCTCACGCTCGGCGGGCGGTTCATGAATAACCAGCACGATATTATCGACGACCGCATCGACGTGGTGACGCGCGGCCTGCTGGGGCTCACCGTAAGCTGTGCCCGCTGCCACGACCACAAATACGACCCCATCCCCACGGCAGACTACTACTCGCTGTATGGCGTGTTTGCCAGCTCAATGGAGCCCACAGTGCCGCCGACCTTCGAGCCGCCGGCCCAGACCGAAGAATACGCCGCCTTCGAGGCAGAACTTGCCAAGCGCGAACATGCGTTACGCGAGTTTGTCGATAGCAAGTACCAGGAACTCGTCTCGGGCGCTCGCCTGCGCGCAGACGAGTACATGTTGGCCGCCCACGCGGCTAGCCAGCAGCCGGACACAGAAGAATTCATGCTGCTTGCCGACGGTTCGGATCTGAACCCCAAAATGCTCCAGCGTTGGCGCGTCTATCTCGAACGTGCACGGCGCGAGGGACACCCGGTGTTTGTACCCTGGCATGCGCTGCGGGCATTGCCCGAGGCAGAGTTTGCATCGAAGGCGGCGGAGCTGATCGCTGCCTGGCAGACGGATGCGGGCGTGAACCGCCTGGTGGTCCAGCGGTTGGCAGAGGCGGGGCCGCGCGATGTACAGGGGGTGGCGGCGTGCTATGGGGAGCTGTTCCGAGAAGTGGTGCGGGCGTGGGAAGAGGCGCAGGCGGCAGCAACGGCGGCTGGGATGCAGGTCTTGTGCTTGCCGGATGCGGAGCGGGAGCAGATTCGGCAGGTGTTGTATGCGTCCGATGCGCCGCCCAGCGTGCCGTACAACCCGATGGGAGACCTGGAGTTGCTGCCCGATCGCCCTTCTCAGGCCAAGCTGCAAGAGCTGGTGAAGGCTGTAGAAGAGTGGCGGGTTTCTGGGCCTGGTGCGCCGGCTCGTGCGATGGTGTTGGTCGACCGTCCGCAGCCGGTCGAGCCGTACGTGTTCTTGCGGGGCAGTCCGGGGAATCGTGGTCCAACCGTACCACGGCAGTTTCTGGCGGTGGTTGCGGGCGAGGGTCGGCGGCCGTTTACGCACGGCAGCGGGCGGCTCGACCTGGCCGAGGCGATTGTGGATCCGCAGAACCCTCTCACGGCGCGTGTTTGGGTGAACCGCGTGTGGCTGCACTTGTTTGGTCGGGGGCTGGTAGGCACGCCCGGAGATTTCGGCCTACGGAGCGACCCACCCACGCACCCGGCGTTGCTCGATCACCTGGCCTCCACGTTCGTGCGGGAGGGCTGGAGCACCAAGGCGCTCGTGCGGCGGATTCTGCTTTCGGCAACGTGGCAGCAGGCGAGTGCAGATCGTGCTGAATGCCGGGCCGTGGACCCGGAGAACCGCCTGTGGTGGCGGATGGAGCGCCGCCGCCTGGACTACGAGTCGATGCGAGACACGTTACTGGCCGTGAGCGGCCGTCTCGATCGCACGTTGGGTGGGCCGAGCGTGCAGCTTTACAGTGCGCCCTATAGCGGCAGGCGGAGCCTTTACGGTTTTGTCGACCGGCTGAACGTGCCGGGCCTGTTGCGCACGTTCGACTTTCCCAGCCCCGATGCCACCAGCCCCAAGCGCGACGAAACCAGCGTCCCCCCCCAGGCATTGTTCTTGATGAACCACCCGCTCGTGCACGAACTTGCCGTGCAGCTTGTGGAGCGGGCCGAGGTGGCCAGCGCTCCGGACCTGCCCGGCAAGGTTCGCGCGCTGTATTGGCTGATCTACGGCCGGCCGCCCACCGCAGAAGAGATCCTGCTGGCGGCGCAATACCTGGGTCTCCCTCAAGAAGCCGCTGCGCGCTGGCCCTGGTATGCACAAGCGTTGCTCATGTCGAACGAGCTGATGTTCGTGGACTGAATCTTGTATCCGACCGCAGACAAGTCGCAGCGCCAAGCGCGGCGCTGCCTTGTGCTTGTCGTCTCGCTGGGCGAGCATGGTTAAGGGGCGGGCCAGCTTGCACGGCGCTTCAAGCTGGCAGCAATGGACTCGCCCGTGCGTTAAAGCTCGTCGTGATCCTGGCGCAGCTCTACGCCATGGAGTTCCGACAGCACGCGCAGGTAGCTGAAATAAGGGCGATACTTGGCCATCAGCCGGTCGTAGACGGCAGCCAGGTCATACGGCACCTACTCGTTGCAGAGTTCGTCGAACCACTGCTCGACCTTGGCGACGCCGGGATTGTGATAATGGTGCAAGTTCAGCTCTAGGTTGGTGTATGCCGTCCCATGTGAGGTTCCAGGAGCCGCCGATGGCCCTGTACGCTTTCACGCAAAACAAGAGCGCCTTAGCGTGCAAGAAGTGCCGCTCGTGGCCGCGGACCAGGATGCGCCCCGAGCGCGGTAATGCCAACGGGCGCCGCAGGGCACGATGTACCTGTGCCTCGAAGCACAGCGGGTCGGCGTTGCAGCGCAAGCCGGCTCTGAGTTGTGCCAACGCACCGGCCACCTGCCGCGCTGTGAACTGCGGCGGATCGGCCGGCCTAGGCTCGGGGCGCAGTGTTTCGGGTCACGACTCCGTGCCCAGCAGTAGCCGCACGTTGCCTGCCTGCTCCAGCTCGTAGGCAATCAGGTCGAAGCCGGGCAAATTGAAAACGTCCGTGGCGATGCATACGTCCTGCAAGGGCGCCTGCTGCTGGTGCAGCGCGGCCATACGGGTGCAAATCGCCCCGTCGAGCATATTGCCCTCGCGGTTGTGGATAAGCAGCCGTCGGCCCGTGGACGTGCATGGCGTCTCGCTCGCCGCAGCGTTTGTCTCTTCGCTAGCACATATGGCTTGGCATCCTGTTTGGCCCGAGTTTACCCATCGTGCCTTGCCACGCCTGACATCTCCTGGAATTCGGGACCCAGCAGCTCCAAAAGCTGGTCGGCCGTAACGCTCTGCAAATCGTACGTCTTTTCCAGTTGGCGAATGCGCGTGGGAAAGCGGTGGCGCAGATCGCCAGGTCGAACTTCCCTAGGTTCGAGGATACCAGCTCGCGCCCTCCCACGATTAGCATCCCAATACAAGCGATCCAACACCTCGAAGATGCACGGGATTCGCGTGAGGAAAAGGCGGCTCATGACTCTGTTCGTAATCTCGTCAGAGCTAGGCAATGGCGCCCACAGGTAGAGCCTGGCATGTGGACCAGCGAGCACGCTTGCATACCAGGTAGAGAACAACAAATGGCGATAAAACTTGCGGCTGCTACGAGATTCGAACACATAGGCGTGATCAACCCTCACGCGGCGCACACCCTCACGCAGGGGGCATACCTCATCAAAATAAAACAGCGTCAGCCATGTCCAAAGCCCAGCGCTCAGGCGCAAATAAGAAGCCTCAAGAGGCTCAAGCCTTTCCTGAAGATACTGTGCGGCGTCTCCCTTTGTTGCGAACCGCCGTGGCTCGACTACAACGTTGGGGTGCACAAGTTGCGCAAGCGCCTCGTCCTCCAGCAATTCACGCGGCAGCGGGAGCGCTCCGTTGTGCCGGCATTGCCCCAGCCATGCGCGGAATGCCTCACTGCCCGCAGTGGTGAACTCCCGAACAATCATAGCTCACCCGTCTTGTCTGCCTCCGCGCGGCGTATGAACCTCTCTCGCATTTGATGCTGGTTGCAAAATGCTTCCACCACCTCGTCTATCCACCTCTCGCGATCCTCCTGCGAGTCCTCCGACTTGGGCGGCTCTTGGCGCTCCGGGTGCAACCCTCGGCCAAATCGCAGCCAGAGCGCTGGCCAGCGGTCGCTCTCTTCTTCCGCCTCTGCGTTGTCCTCAATGGCACGGGTGAGGATCATCCGAACCACCGCAGGGTAGACGGCTGCGCAAAAGAAAGGATCCGCTTGAGCACGCTCCTTTAGTCCCGCAACGTGCTTGTTCACAAGCAAAAACACGTCGTGCTCCCGAAACTCCAGCCGCCAAAGTTCTTGGCCCAGGTCGGCGGTCTCAATAGGAAGAATTCCCCTTCGCCCCGCCGCAGTGCGTTGCCCCGCGCGCTGCGGACGTATGTTTTCGGAGATTCCCAGGATGCGCCCAACTCGCTGCGTGCGATCTACGACCTTGAGCGTAAAGAAGACATGCTCCCCCTCCAGTTCCGTCAGGCGCCGATCGGCCGGCGGCACGATGCAGCCCACGCTGCCGAAATCATAGCGGTGCACCGCCGCAGAGCCCGCGCACATGGCCTCAAGGTACACCTTTGCATCTGGGGGAAAGCGCATCTCTGCCAGGTCGATCGTCGCATCGAACGAGCGCGGCGTGCCGTCATGCACGTCGACGCAGACTCGTTTTCTCGGTATACGGCGGCGGCCGGTGAAGTTGACGTGCTTGATCATGATCCTGCGTCCTCGGGCTCAAGTTCGGCGTTAATGTCATCGACGCGCACGAACAGGTCCAGATTCCTGTCGAAGCCGTCAAGGGTAAACCGGAACTCCTCTTCATGGATCGTGAGCCACACCACGTTGCTGCCGTTGCAGTGCATGCTCGCGCCTTCAATGCATCGCACCAGACTGCCCGGCCCATTGGAAATGCGGAAGTCGAACGGGCTCCAGCTCCGAAGGGGGTCGCCCTGCGGCATGTCGTAGGCCACAGACACCTTGAGCCTTGGAGCCTCGGGCATCGGCACCGCCGGGTTGCGGCATATCGTGAAGCCTCCGGCGCGCTCATTAATCTGAAACCACTTGGGTTTCTTTTCAATGAGCAGTATGGCAGCGTCCTCCTCATCGTCCGTGCCCGGCTCGCGCGCCCGCTGTTTGCCCTCGGTGCGTTGCAGCGAGAAGAAGTCGACCAATGCCTCGTAGTCGGCCTGTGTGGCGGGCGGCGTGAGGAGCTCGACGAGACGGTCGACGATACGGCGTACAAACGTGACGCGGCCCTTCCATGTCTTCCAGGTTTGGTTGGGCCGCTCGGCCGAGGTGAACCAGTCTTCGTGCGCTGGCCCCTCTGTGTCTCCCAACAGTCTTGCCAGAGGGCCGTGGTCCACCACCGCGAGGGCTTGCACGCCATGCTGGGCCGCACGAGACCCGATCTTGGTAATGGTCATGCCTTCGCGAATGTAGTACGTCTCTCGCCTTTCCGACACACCGCAACGTTGCAGGTAGACGTCGAGTTCGCCCGCCTCGCGGCCGCCGCCTACAAGAGGCAACGACAGCCGCATGCGCAAGTGGAGCAGATCTCCGACCGAGAAGTGCTGCCACAACCTGTTCAACTCTTCTTCGGAGAATGCTTCGGCCATCTCAGGGAGGCGGTCTGCTCCCATTAGGCGGCTAGTCGCCGTGAGGGGAGCACGCATGCACTTAGCGGCGAAGTCCAGGGGCGGAGGTGCGTGCCGCTTGGCCCGCTTTGGGCCAGACCACTCGATCGACCGGCATACCTCGGCGATCGTATCCCACCTGAGCACCTGGGGGCCGGCAGCGCATCCCACCACCACGACTTCGAGGTGCTTCAAGAGGATGCGCCAGAAGAAGTGTACGGCCACAGCCTGCAACAGGTTCTCGGCCTTCACTTCATCGTGCAGGTAGGGTGAGACGACCGAGAGGCCAGGCTCGCTGGTACGCTCCAGCTTCCACTCTCGGCAGAACCGGTCTAGCTCCTCAACACCCTCGATGGGCAGGGGCAGGCCATTCTTGTCTTGGCAAGCGCACCAAAAGCCCTCCGGTTGATACTCCCTGCCGTTGTGCTGGTGAATATCCAACACCGCCTGACCCATCAGGTAGCGCCGGCCGTCCGACTGCCGCACGGTAAGGCCCAGCATGCAGCCAATGCGGCTAGCGGCCCGATACACGAGTTTGCCCAACCCCCAGCGGCCGAGTTCTTCTCCCGTCTTGGCACTGCGGCCGCTATTCCGCCAGAACCAGTAGAAGTCTTCGGGCTGCGCTTGACCCGGGGGCAGTTCTTTAAATAGAGTGACGTCTCCCTCCAGGCCCCGCGTACCGAAGTCTTCGCACACCAGAAAGCGGCACGGAAGCGCAGGTACACCCGTGCCTTTGAACGTCACGCCCTTGCGGCCTAGCGGCGCCTCCAGCCGCCCGAAGTAGTGCGCCAACTGCTCTTCACGCGGCGCTTCGTTCGGTTCGTGTATGGCGATACGCACGCGCACCGGCCCGCTGCCATGCCGGGCATCGAGTGAGTTCTGAATGACCTCGCGCACCAGCGCGTCGGTCCCTGCGTACTCGCCTTCTACGGCCTGCTCGTTCTTGAAGAGCTGTACTTCTTGAGGCGTACGCCTCATTGCCGCGCCTCGTAGTTCTTCGAAGACCCATTGGCCCATTTTGCTCGCCTCTGATAGTCACACATTCGCCCATGACAAGATGCACACGGCAAAGGTGTCCATGGTGCGCCTTAGAGTACCTCTGCGCCCCCAATAGTGTATAACCGCGTGCGATCGTGCTCCAACTCCTTCTGCTCCCGCGCGCAGGAGAGCCATGGTAGTGCTGCCGGATGCAGGGCAAGCGGCCGTCGATGTCGCCCTGCGTCGCATCGTTGGCACTGCCGCCGGACTGCCAATCCTTGTGGAACACATAGTACACATGCACCACCTGCTGCTCCTCCAGGTCGTAGAGCAGGGCAACCACCGCGTCGCGTTCGCACATCGTATTGCGCTTCTCTTGAGGCGCGAGCGGGCCGCGTGCGACCAGCCCCTCTGCCGAGAAAAGCAGGCCAAGGTAAGCCGCCTCGGCTTAGCGAATTAGGCTCGTGTGGATCTCGATGTTCGCTACGGAGCGCGCGCCGGCTTACCCCGACCCGAATTTTCACAGAGCTTAGCCGCAGCCGCGCACCCCGTTGCACCAGCACGTGCACCACGTTCTCGCTATCTGCCTTGGCCAGTGCATAAGAGACGGGCGCGAGGCTGGCAAAACGGTCTTCGGCTAGCCCCGGTGTCACGGCGTGATGCAACGGTACGGTAATGGCCTCCTTCTACCTGCGTTCTCCAGCGGCAATAGGCGGCCGCTCTAAGGATGCCGCTAGCCGCGTGGCGACACTTGATGTAGGAGGTGAGCGTCACCAGCAGCTCCTTTTCGCAGTAGCCGAGAATGTCGCGTGCCATGTCGCCGGCCACCAACCGCTCTTGGGTACGCGATGCACCAATTTGTGGGAAGCCAGCAAGCCCTGGTTGTGCAAGCCCGCCAACGCAGCCTCTACCGAGGGGACGATACCTCGCAGCAAGCGCAGCGCCACATGGCGGTCTGACTGCATGACCGCCTCTGGACCAACGCGCTGGGCCAGAGTGGCTTCTCCTTCATAGAGCGGCGGATCTCCTCCAGCCGGCTCGCACATGGTCGTCCGGTCGACGTGCAGCTTCACAACCAAGAGCGGAGGCCGCGCGGCCTCCGCGGCGCGCCCACCAAAGGGAGCACACGGTCGGATACCTTAGGTTGCAGTTGGCGCGGGCGACCACCAGCTACAGTTCCGAGGCACCCTCTTCAAGTGCCAATGCCCGGAACTTTAAAGGGCCAGCCTCGCGACAGCTTAATGATCCGCAGTGCGATGCTCTGCAGAAAGTGTGGCTCTGCCATTGGCGAAGCTCGGCGGAATACCCGCGCGCAACTAGGGCGGAATGTTGTGCACGGCGTGCACCCTACGTCAGAAGCCCCTCTTTCTGGAGGTACTCTCCAAGCTGTAGTAGCGCGTCCGCGAGGTCTCGGTAGCGCTCGACCGCCAAGGACAGGCCTTGCCGTCCTGGCTTCCACTCTCCGTCGTCATCGCGGTAGAACACGCGGATATTGATGATCTTGCGGCCCCGGAATACATCGACCGAAAGGCGCACCTCTTCTCTCGAGTTCTTCTCGAAACTGGCGATGACGGGACCGTTATTGGCGTCTTCCATAGCAATTCCCATTGATAAAAAAGACGGCTAGCGGGTGCTCACGAGTTTCCTCAGGTCCTCCATAACCGAGACCACGTCCGTTGCCCCCCTCAACGAGCGTTCCTCGGTCGGGGTAAGCGGCAGCCCAAGCGCACGCTTCAGGTACGATGCCGTATCCATGCGGCTCTGGCGGCGGTTGATCACGTCGCTGCCCTGCATGGCCAGGCCCTGCCAGTCTTTGTTTGTTCGCCGCCAGTTGATGGTGCGCAGGTCTTGCAGCTTTTGCTCCCATATATCGGGGTACACGCTCACCAGCGTCTGTCCCATGGAACCAATGGCCCATAGTACCACGGCGTGCGTATGAATGAACTCTTGCCGCAGCTCCATGGGCTTTAGTTCGCCGGAACGCACTTTCCCCCATTCCGGAAGGTTCTGGGCAACGGCAGCCCAGAACTTGTGCGCAAGGTCTCTTTTGTCGTCGAAGTCCGGTTGCGCGACGCCACCAAGCAGGGCCTGAGTGGCATCGTAGATGGAGGCCAACGTGAACAGCTTCGGGGAGCGGATGGGCAACGATACGCGGTCCTTATCGACCAACTCGCAAAAGGCATCTAGGGTTTCGATCAGCTCCAAGACAATTTGGCTGAGCAGGTCTCGGTGGTTGTAGAGAATGTTCAGAGACTTGGACGTCGTGCGCGCCGTACGGTTCAGGTCCGAAAACATCTGCTGTACACGGTCGATGCCCTCGAACGGAAACAGCACTACAGAGATGCTCTCTTCGCCCAACTTTGGGTTCTGCTTCACCGCTTCTTCAATCGCGGCGCGACGGTGCTGGCCGTCATTGATCACCATTTCTGCCTCGAACGGCACCTCAAGAATGCCAATGTCGGGCTGCTCGTTCGAGAGCGGTCGAAACTCCGCCTGGCAGTTGTACGATGCTGTCAGCGACGAGAACAGATACCCATCCTCATTTTCCAAGATGTAGCGTGTAATCGCAGGGATGCGGCTCTTGGTAAGCACGCGCTGCGCACGCTGCTCGGGCGGTAACTCGGCCCAATCCTGAAACTTGAACATCTTGGGCACGACGCAGAGCTTGACCATCGCCACGTAGTAGTCACGCTGGCCCATTCTGCCGCGCATGGCCGGAAACGATAGCTTCATTGTGTAGCTCCTGACAGTGCTGGAAACCTCATTCTTGGCTATTGTACGCTCCTTCTTGCAAAAATCACCACCGCTGCGCACAATACTCCGACGTACCGAAGGTATTGGCATATTTCTGGATGCGTCGTAGCACGTTGTTAATTGCCAATACGTTATGGCCACTTACCGCACTTTCGGTAGCGGCACACGTCGGCCGAGCGATGGGGCGATAACCGCATGCGGAGGCAGGCACCGGCCCATGCTTCTATTTGCCGTTGCAACTTACGACGAAGCGAGAAGTTCGGGCAAGCGAGGTGGCCTGCATTACGGGGCACAATCGTGTGGCTAGTGCCTGAGCAGATGGGTGCAACCAAGGCGGCGCCGAATCTGCCCTCCCCAATTGCGGCATGATGTCTTGTGCACCCTTCCTTCCGCGCTGGGGCCGTTGCGTTTCAGATGCGCATCGTGTCTTTTACGGCGCTGTTGATCATGTTGATGTAGGTCAGCGCACCGCGAAAGATGAATACGACAATCGCCCCTGCTACGAGCAACCAGACGGCAACCGCTGCAAGCTGCGTGATCACACTCAAGGCATGCCGCGCCTGGTCCTGGTACTGGCGAGAGAGCACCGCAAGCTGCTCAGGCAGCCGGCCGCTCTCTTCTCCCACCTGTACGGCGTCTAGGAAATCTCCGGGAAAGACCTGCGTATCGGTCATGGCACCCGTCAAGTCTCGGCCGCTACGCAATGCGCGGACCAGCGGCTCGCTCTGCTCGATATATGGCGCATGCGCAGACGCCCGCAATGCGAGCGGCACGGCTCGCAAGAGATCCATGCCGGCGTCGAGCGTGAGCTGCAAGGCCCAGGTCAATCTCGCCAGGGCCAACGTTCGCAACGCACGTCCCAGCCCAGGTACGGCCGCCAGGGCGCGTTGCACGCCGGCCGTCCAGGCCAGGCCCCGCTGGACCGCCACGCCCAAGCCAACGGCCCCGGCGGTCAGCCCCGCCACAATGGCAAAGAAGGTGATCATGCCAGAAAAGCCGTACAGCCCCAGCCCGAAAATGTCGAACGGCTTGCCAGTATCTGGCATGGGCGGCAAGTAACCCATCACCAGGATGGCCAGCCCCAGCATGCCTACGGCAAGTCCGAGCTGGACGGCCGGCCAAGCGATGGCGGCCAAGAACTCGCGCCGCAACCGCAATCTGAGTTCGTAGTGCTCGGCCATGCGGCGGAGCACGTCGGGAAGCCTGCCCGCTTCTTCGCCTACAGCCACGAGGCGGCGGAACATCGATGGGAAGAAACCGCCTCGGGCATCCAGCGCCTCTGCCAGGCTGTTGCCCTGGTCCACCGCCTGCTTGACCGCCGACAATTCCCCTCGCAGTCTGGGGCGCAGATGGGCCGTGCTCTCGCGCGCCAGGGTTTGGCGAATATCGACACCTGCCTCTAACGAGGCGGCCAGCCGTCCAGAAAGGTCGGCCAGCTCCCGCAGGCGTATTGAAGATGTGGTCATCATGCCTTACTCCATTCTGTGCGCCGCTTCGCAAAGCCTCAAGGGCTTGCCGCCAAGGTGCGAGGCGCTGCGGCGCGAGCTGCCCGCGTGCGCGGCGGTTTGCTCCCAAGCCATTTCACTCCGTCGCGAGCGGGCCGCTGGCAGGGTGTTACCCCTGGCACATACTGTCGCCAACTCGGTTGCCGACAGCCGATCAGGCGGCAGCATCTCCTGGCAGTCGATACGCGGGCACGCCAGCCCCATTTTCCCTGGATTCAAGCCCTGCCAGGCCAAAAAGCATACATGGTCTTGGTCGTGCCATATCGGCATGTCATACCGCCGGCACGAATGGCGGCATCGCCAGCCTTGCACAATCAGCGTACCGGATTGACCGAACCGAACCCGCACGAGGTGAAGGCCCCACTTGCTGAGCAACGCCAGGTCAGGCTCGCGCGACGGACAAATCCAGGCTAGTCGTCATGCCAGCGAGTCAGCTACATCGGCATTTGTGCGCATTGGCAGCGTTGTTTGGCCTGCCTGAGCAAGCGGGGACGCTTGCTCTACGGGGCGGGGACGCTTGCTCTACGTAGCATAAGCAG
>FWWM01012141.1_pt1 | contig 14464 bp, 8 predicted proteins | sample 2228351 | NCBI WGS metagenome assembly FWWM01 (sample SAMEA103939774, study PRJEB20133) | metagenome | reverse complement strand
GCTCTGGGTTACCAGCTTATTGACCAAATGGAAGATCAGGTTATATTTGTGAGAGGCAAATATTCGCCTTGGTCCTGTTGGGACTTCTCGATTTTGGACCATTCTGGCTCACGAAGGCATCTAATTTTTCGAACAGTTCCTTTTCATCGCGGTATTGCGATAATCTGATCGCTGGCGAGGTGTTGCCAAGGATCATCCGGCTCACAAAGATATCTGGCTGATACAAACACAACGTGGGAATGCCATATTCCAGCGCATAGCAGATCTCATATCCAACGCCCAGCGAAGGATTTGATACCTCAGCGACAACAAGATCGCAGTCATTCAGCCATTGAATATCGCGCTCGAAAATCTCCTGCGGACTAAGTTGATTCTCGAAGTCAAAAATATTATCGATGACGATATGCTCCGTCAACACCTGATGACCCTGCTCTTTTAAATATGCCACGATCGTTTTATAGACTCCCAAATACTTTCTGCCTCCAGAAATCGATGCCGAAAAATAGATTCTCATCCATACTCCTTATGCGTTATGTGGCGTGCTTTGTCGATTGTCGAAATGTCTTCTGATTCTAATTCAATTTGAAATTCTAAAATGAAAATATATTCTTTTAAGATGCCCACCGAACACACGAAAATATGTTGAAAGCACATCTTATTTATCTTCCTTGGCGTCATTCCATGTGTTTTGTGGGTAAAGAGTTTTAAATTTTCTTTGGCCTGTTCATTTATGAATTTCGATATTGGTCTCAGAAACGAAAGCTCTCAGAATTTTTGGACACGGTAACAGAACTCACACGGAAAAAAGCACTTCGGAACTTCATTTCTGTATAAGTTCTAATGCTGTGGTCCCAAAAATTTTTATTACCTGAAATTCTAAAATGAAAATTTCGTTTTTCAGATGCCCTCCGAACATACGAAAATATTTGGAGCGCACTTTTTATCTTTCTTGTTTCGCGTCATTTCGTGTGTTTCGTGGGCAATTGGTTTTTATATTTCTCTGCCATGGTTCATTTTAGAAATTTAGGTGCAATCTAAATTTCTAAAATAATCCATGACGCTTGAAAATGAAAGCTCTTTGCTAACAGAATCCAAGGAATGACCCGGAATCCCAGAAGGGCTATTGCTTTCTTTTCGTGCCTTTCGTGTGCCTCTTTAAAGGGAAATCTTCATTTTAGAATTTTGGTATACCGCAAATTTCTAAATCGAAGTAATCCTAAAATCGCGTTAGATGTTTGTTTATTTCGAGATGCTTTTTAATACTGAGATCCCCGAGAATCGCTGAATTCACGGAGCGACAATGTCAATCCCTTGCTTGATGAGCTCACCGTCCCAGAAAAATATCTTAAGAAATGATGAGTTCATTTTGGAATTTCAGATTCAATTCATGATTCTCAATTGAGCTGTTCCTTCATCTTCGGAACAGAATATTTAACTGGTGTCTGGGCGATAACTCATGAGTTTAGAGTTCAACGGACATTGCGAGCAGCGGGACGATAAACGATCCTTTTGTCTCTGTTAGAAACATCGCTTCGGCAAAATGCGCATGGCAAAGATATATTCCATTTAATCAACCAGGTTCTCCATGCCCTTCCCTCCTAAAAACCGATCATCATGCCCCTTTACCAACATTCGTTTTAATCTCGTCTTCACCCACTGAAAATAAGGGAAGGTAAACGGAAAATGACGCGCGATCACTTGAGTATATTGTGGGGAATAAAATCGTGATGTCTTGCCGATGGCCTCCAGGATCATGAAGCAACAATCATTCAGGATCAAAGCTCTCACGCGTTGATAGCGGGGCGCCGAGAGATGCTGATAGACGACGGCTTGCATCAAATGAAATAGCCTGTTCGCCAGACCATCGAGATAACCCAATTCAGCCTGCTGAGAAAACAGTGTGCGATGGCCATTCGCCAGATCATCTTCCACATCTTGCAGGTCATCAGCAAACTGCAAAAACGCACCGTAGCCAAAGCAAAAATCCTCCTGCTTTTCGTCTATCATGCCATCGATGAGATAGCCATCGGCCAGCACCGAAGTCCCCCCTTTTTCCAGACTGATCTCTAAAATTTCATCGCTATTCAACTCATGATTCCCGCTTACCTGGAGAAGGCTTTTGATCTGAGCGTTGAAAATCGCCAGCAAACTCTGGAACACCCCAGGGAATCGGTCTCGGGAGAACTGGCGCTCGATCATTTTGACCAACAAGTAGATCTTCTGCTCGGTTGCGTTTCGATAGGCGCCCGCTTCTCCCTCCAGCCAGTTTTTGAAATTGAGGTTCGTCGCAAACTTTTCGTCGGCGCAACAGCCCGAATCATCGTTGAGATTATCGGAATAGGGATAAAGCATGCTGTAAGCGAACATCGGTGCCGTGCAATCCATTTCTTTTTGCCATAGCGCCTGGAGCGAGTTCATGATCCAGACGTTCCTCAACGCTTGATAGACATGTTCTGACTTGACCTGAGGGTCGAACTGCCTGACCCGTTGCAAGAACGATTTGGTCGCTTGCTCGAAGCCATCTGCAAATTCACGATCGATTGAAAGCCCGGCCTGCTCGCAGAGGGTAAGAATTTAGGGCGCGACCGCCTCGATCCTTGCTTTAAATCGCGCGGCATCTTGGGAACGATTATCCGCATCTGTTGTCATTCGATTCAGAAGCGCTGTAGCCCGGCGTTCTAAATCATGTTGTTGATCGATGGTGTAGCAGCGCTCGAACGCAGGGAAGCTCGTCGGCATCTGGCACCAAAGCTGTCGATAACGGCGCTTTAGCCTGTCGATTCTTCGCTGCATCGGACCAAGCTGATCAGACAGCAATTGGTGGAGGCCAGCAGGTAGTTTTTGTTCGGCGATAGACATGGTTCTCAGAAAAGATTATCGTTTTTTGCTACCGCATATACGCCCATCGCCCAGAGAAGTTGCTGGCTGAGGCTGATTCCTTTTGACCATTATAGAACCGCTTGGCACGAGGTATAATAATCGTGATTGGTCAGATATTCGAGCGAAAATGCCCATTCCGACAAATGATCTTGCCCATTTCTTTTTGCTGGAAGGGCGCATTGGCCTTAATATACTTTCATTGGAGGCCTTACAAACCAGAGCGCCTGGGCAGAGTGAAATTCTCAGAACATTGCCTTCGCAGCCTGTAACTAATCGGCAAGAATGATCAATTCATAAGGATCGCGGTGATTGCTCTGTTTGCCATCGTCATCATAAACTTTGATGTAATAGATTCCTCGAAAAAGATCCACGGTCAGCGTTTCTGTTGCTTCACTGGGTCGAGAGTTTGCTTCAGCCACTTTTTGCTTCGAATCATTGTAAATGACAAGATCCGTATTCACTTTGATGATCCCCTTTAGCGTCAGCCTCAATCTGGTTTGATATTTGTTGGTGAGATCGAGCCGATAGAAATCTACATCACCAATGGGATGGACATAACCCTTAACCCTGGAGTTCGCCTGGATCGCTGTGGCGGTGTCAAAATCATTATTGGGCTCGAACTCATCCCCTTCTGCTAACGGATCGACCATTGCCAGCAGCGAGTAGGGCTGATCGATATTGCTGGTCTTGGTGAGATTTTCAACCTTCAAATAATAGGTGGAGTTGCCCGGGAGGCCAATATTGGAAATGATCTCATTTTCCATTTCGCCTCCATCATTGACGGTCCAGATGGCTTTTTCTGTCTCGTCGAACACAGTCAGCTTGAGATTGATTTTTGGCACACCAAGCGCGACGATACGAGCAACCTGGGGATTGATGGAGTAATTATGCAACTGATACCAATCGATATCCCCAGGGGTGTCAATGACACCTTTCAATGTATCCCCGCTGGAAATTCGCGTCGCGCGAACCGGGCGATCGTTGGGCTCGAGCTCCATTTGGCCAGAAAAGTCCCGAAAAGAAGCGGTCAAACGATAGGTAGAATCCTCATTAGATTGCCACTTCCCCCCTTTGATCACGACGTAATAATATTCCAATTCTGGCTGAATCCCCAAATTGAAGATCGTTTCCCCTTCACCTTTCCCGCCAGAATTCCGCACCATGAGCTCTGCCTCGATTGGATCATAGATCGCCATTTCCAGGTCCATGTTTTCAATCCCTGTCAATTGCAGCGTTAAGAAGCGATTTCGTTCTGGAGGAAGCGCGATCTTGTACCAATCCACGTCCTGATAAGGACTGATATAGCCATAGACCGGCCGGCCAGGTTGCAGCAAATTGGCCCTGATGGCCTTATTATTTGGTTCGAATTCACGTTCGGGCAGGACCCTGGCAAGCTGGATGCGCAACTGGTATGCTGTCGTGTCATTGAATTTTCGTTCTTTTCCCTCGGCCCAGAGCTCTCGCACGCGAAGGAAATAATCTCCAGCTACCAGGCCATAATTGCTGATCGTTTCGCCGAGGTCCTCTTTGTTTTTGTCCGCTTCGATCAGTTTTTCATTATTCCGATCAAATAGTTCCAGCTTGAGATTTAAGCCTAACACCCCTGTAAGCTCAGCTCTCAGAATTGCCAGACTGTCGCCTGGAATTGAAATCCGATACCAGTCCTGATCCTTTGGCGCACCGATCACGCCCTGTACGATTACGCCATGGGAAACCAACTGCGCTTGTGCTGGCGCATCATTTGGCTCTTGTTCAGCTATGACCTGGAAAACGGGCTTTTCCGTTTTTGTGCCGCAAGCAAATAGCAAGGAAACGAGCAATATCCACATCCTCAGATCACAATATTTGTTCATTTGAATACCCTCCTTGTTTGCTTCTTTTTTCACTGATGCAAAATGGAAAATTTCAGTCATTCCGAGAAAAGCGAAGGGGAGTGAGGAAGCTATATGTCTCATCAATGAGATAACCAGATTTCTCTCATCACTCGAAATGGCACGCTTTTTCATTTACAGAACTCTTCCCTCTTCTCTTCTCTTCTCTGCTTAATGGGTTTCAGTGTCACTGGAGATCATCTGACACTTTCGTACCACTGGTCCCTAATTCTAACTCATAGAGAGGATTTCAAGCGAATTTTATGAGCTCATCAGCGCTCGGGCATCGCTTTTTATAGGTGAGCCCAGTTATTGTTGTGTGCTGATCAGCGGGCTCGGTACAACAGGCAGCCTGGGCGTAAACGATCGTTTCTCCTGTTCCACCTCGAGTTCCTCGAAGATGAGCGCATTGGGAACGATATAGGAAGCGGGGATTCCCCCCTTTTGGTAGAGGATTTGGTCAGAGCTGGCGGCATAGATGCGTCGGAACGAGCTGGCCGCCAATCGTCCCAGCGTGACCGAACGGACCAATTCCTCGCTTCCATCCGCAACCCGGACGCGATAGACGGTAATCGGACGAAAGCCCGACATGATTTTGCGGACGATGATAGCATAATCCAATCCATCTTGCTCCGCCAGTTTTAGCAGCTCGGTTTTCATTTCAGCCAAGCTTTTTCCCTGGCTGGTGGTCACTTCGATCACGCTGGGCCCAAGCCGGCTGGTGGCAAATCGGCCGAGGCTGAACATTGGGCGATCATGGCCGTTGGATGATCTTAATTTCAGCGTTGGGATGCGATTGCTCAAAAGCGTCCTCAAGATGCCGTTCTCCACCAATACGATTTCATTCGGCGGTATTACGCCCTCCTCATCGATGTCGGAGCTGCCGATCAACCGGCTCCCGGCAAATGTCGTCATCGTTGGCCGCGCTGTGATAGTTAGATCTCGCGACAAGATTCGCGTTCCAATTTTATCTTCGAGCGATTGGCTTGGAATGGATTGTGAGCGGCCCATGCCGGCCATGACTGGTGTGCGAAATGCCAGCAACCCGCCAGGCCGCTCGAAAAACTGCTGGGCCAGCAGCTCTGCAACCGAGCTGCCTTCGAACATCACCGGGCCAGCGTAGGCGCCCTCGAAGGCCGGGGCGCGGCGCAGCGCCAGCATTTGCTCGATAAGGGCTATCGTCTCTTGTTGCAGCATGGGGAGCGATGGCAAATCATCTGGGCTCAAGCCAACGAAAAAGATCATGTCACTCAGCCAATCACCATCGGTCGCCTGGCTGGAACAATTGACGACAATTGAAGCCAGTCTGAACGGCTGAATCACCTCAGTGCCTTCACTATTGATGAAATAGCTATCACCGTGAACCAGGTTCAACCTCACCTGTGATGTGTAAATATCTGGGTAGGATTTGAACAGCGCCGAGAGCTCGCGGACAATGCCTTCCCAACGTCCCCGATCGAATATGAGCTTCGGCGCAGGACTGTAACGTTTTACCACCGATGCCCGACTGAAATCTTCCAGCGACCGCTCTTCCTCACTCAATTCCTGTTGCTCTAATGCTGCCTTTTTGCGTTCAAATTTTTCAGAGGCGCTCTTGTATACCCGATCGGTTGAAATCCACAGCGCGCGACGAATACCGTAATAATCGTCCTCTATTGGCAGCGCATCCATGCCCTGTAACAATGAGCCTTGAAAACCGCCCGGCGAGGAATCCTGAAAATTTTCATCGGTCATCTGATAATCCCCAACCATGACGCGCACATTATAACTCCGCAGCGGGCTCACGTCCGAATCGATTAGCGCACCCAGCGTTGCCGTTATGGACACAGACGTGAAATCACGAATCGTGTAGGAGATAAAAAATGGGCGCTGGAGGTTTTCCAATTGTAATTGCTTCATGTTTCGCGCCAGCTCATCCTTCATCGCCGCCAGAATGACCTCACGGGTCGTTTTCGATGCTCCCAGAATCGAGGAATAAGCGATCAGGGACATCGACAATAGCGATAGAATCAATTTTATTTGTTTTTTCATGTCTGCCTTCGTTTTCTTCTATTCTTGATCCTTTGGGTCATTATCACTTAAAATTCTGCATCGCACGGGCGTTTTGATTCTGCCTTTTGACTCACACAAAAAGCTTGTCTCTGGGCGCTGCGCAGATCAGCTTCACCAGCCTTCGGATAGCAGGCGCGGGGGCACGTCAGCGCCGGCAGCCGCACTGCGGTGTTCAACTGCGCCAGCATGATCATCTTTGAGGTGGGGATTAACTACCGCCACAAATCGATTTGCAGAGCTTCCATTCTATGGCGCGTATCAGGGAAAAACAAGCTCACGATTATTCACCGAAGAATCTCCCATTCGATGCTATGTCTTTTTCGTTGCCGTTAAATTGGGCGTCGTTATTCTCTGAGAGATTCTCATACAAATAATTCTTGTCCATCAATTCTGGCAGCAAGTATCTTTGTTCTTCCAGGCTGTTGCGCCAGCCCTGAGCGCCATCCAAGGGTTCGTTGGCAAAAGTGTTGAAATCATTCGCGGCTGATCCGCGCTTTTTTGGATTCACATATAAATCCAGGAACAAGGCTTGTTCCATTTCTCGCCAGATTTGCAGCAGTTACTCGGTGATCTGGGCCGACTGAATTCGAGCCATAACGGCTTCGTAAATCAACTAAGGTCCTCTTTCAGTTCCTATCGATGATATCGCTTTTTTGATGTCATCAAAAATTGGTTGCTGAACTGGAACTGACAAATTAACACCTCTGCGAAGGCTCGAAGCGATTGTGCTAATAACGAATTTGATCGAAACCACACATCATTTCTGCCCAGGCGCCAAAATATCATTTGATATCTGGCCGTTCCAAAATCGGAGGTCTTTCTTGCGACTTGCTTTTCTTTTGAACTTCGACCTGGGTCACAAATAGGGCTGGTGCGACAGCCGAAACCGGCACTCCACCAGATTCAGCGCCGCAGATGCCATTGAACACGTCATATTCATCGCTGGCATCCGAGATCATCGAGAACATGACCAGCGGTGTTCCCACTAAATCGACGCCGCGCACCAATTCATCTAGCCGACCATCGGCGTAAACCCGATAGACCTCAGTGGGAATGACATTGAACACATTTGGCATATCCCGGCCAGTAATGGTAAAGCCACCCTCGATATCCTGAAACAACAGGCCGAATGGTTTGCCCTGCTTCTTGCACTCATCGATCAGTTTCTGCCGGAGCTGCTGCGACGATAGCGGCGATTTTGATTCGATGATCATGTTCGATTGTCGTGAAATCGGAACAAAGCCGGCCTGGGCTCGGCCGTGCCCATTGGAGCGGCGGAAATTAGCGATCGGTGAGCGCGACATCAAAAACGATTTGAATACCCCATCCTCCACGACTGGCAATCGCCGTGCTGGCACACCTTCGTCATCAAATTGATAATGACCGACCAGGTCGAACCCGCGATAGCGCAGCAGGGACGGATCAAAAAACACTTGCAGGTGGTCGGGTAAAATTTTTTCGCCGATTTTGTCCTTGAAAGTCTGCCCCTCTTCCACCCGCTTCTGCCGATGCCCCTCGATCCGATGACCGAATACCTCATGAAAAAACACCCCGGCCGATCGACCGGACAGGATTGCTGGACCGGTATAGGGTTCGATGAGCGGGGCCTTTCTCAGCGCTTCCAGCTTGTTGATCATTGCATTCACATCCGCCAAAATCTGGCTATCGCTCGGGAGGTCTTTCGGATGCATCGCCGCGTAACTCTTGTATAAGGGCAATTCCATCCCATCATCGGTCTTGATGAAGGCTGAGATATACAATTGAGCAAATACGGCATTTTGGGCGATGCTCGTCCCCTCGCTGGTGATGAGATATTTTCGCTCCACTGAAAAATTAAAGCTGGCCTGAGCGCCAAAAATATGCCTCTTCTCTAAAAATGGCCTCGAATATCTTTTGACCTTTTGTTCCCAAATCGACCGATCGCCCAACACGGTCTTAATATCAATGTCTGGCTCATAATAAACCGATGCCTCCGGCTCCCGCGAGAAATCCGCAGAGGTGTCTTCGGCAGCAACTTTGGTGGCGACATTGGCTTTGGCCCGCTGATATTGTTCGACCGCCTGGCGATATTGTTGATCGGTCAAGCGCCAGATGGCCATACGGATCGCCTCTGGATGATTCTCCCGGGTGATGCGCTCGAGGTTCCGGCTCCCAAAAGAACTTCCTCCAAATGGATCGCCGCGGACCTCGTGGCTATTGTCGAATTGATAATCTCCCACGCGAACCATCACCATCAGCAGCCGCGAGTCTGAGCTGCTGGCGTTGGTCAATGCACCAAATGATGCACTCACCCGGGTGTTGTGCACATCGCTCACCGTATAGCTGATGAAATACGGAGGAATCGCCTCTTGCTTGAGGATCGATAATTCGCGGTTCAATTCATCGCTCAACAAATCCAATAGGGGCTCCTGGGCTGATATTATGCCAGGAAACCAGATGATGATCAATTCCAGCACGAGCAAACCCAGCAGCCGCCGAATTGGAATTTTTATAAGAACCATGTCATTCTCCCAAATAATACTTTGAAACTGAATTTCTAAAATGAAAATTTATTTCTAACACGCCCACAGAACACACAAAAATGCAGTGAAAGCACTTTTTATTTCTCTTCTTTTGCCTCATTCCGTTGGTTTTGGGGGCAAAGCGTTTTTAATTTTGATTGGCATTATTCATTTCTAAATCTCGATATTGTTATCAGAGACGAAAGGTCTCAGAATTGTAGGACACAGAAACAGAACTCACAGATAAAAGGCCCTTTGGAACTTTATTTCTGTGTCGGTTCCAATTCTGTGGCCCTAAAAATTTTTTTACCTGAAATTCTAAAATGAAAATTTCGTTTTTCAGATGCCCTCCGAAAACGTGAAAATATTCGGATAGCACTTTTTATCTGTCTTCTTTCGTGTCGTTCCGTGTTTTTCGTGGGCAATGTGTTTTTATATTTCTCTGCCATGGTACATTTTAGAAATTTGGGTATGACCGTAAAATTTCAGTTATTATGCTGTCGAACTAACAAGGAAAGACCGCCGTCTCATCTCAATCCGAATAATTGCTAAAATCAAACAGTAAAATAAAAAACTCGGATGAGATTAAATAAACCGAGGGCTCCAAAAATTGGACCGTTTGATCAAACGATAGCGCTATGAAAGAAAAGCTTTCTATCATAGAGTTAGCGCCTGGATTATAAATAAGAAGTCACGCTTTATCTTACGATTTAGAACAATACCACAAACATGCGCCATGGCTCAAAGCATTTGAAACCAATCCTTATTGAGAGAAGTAAAAAACGAAAAAAGCACATTTGTCTGCCTCCCACAGTTTCATCGGAAAGTAAGCAAGTTTTTAACAAGGCCAAAACTGACCCGAGGACAAAAAAACCGATAGGAATGAAAATCATGTCCAAAAAGATCCTCCGTTATGTGATCCTGGTGTTGTTGTTGAGTGCGCTTGGAATTGTATCGGCTCTCTTTATCATCCCGACATTGAAAAGAAGTTCCTCATCTCGATCAAAGGAAGCTGCCGAGCAAAATGGCCAGGAAGGGATTAGCGCCGAGATCGCTCCTATCATTGTTACTGCCAGGCCCTCTCACCGCGGCGATTTGATTATGCGCATTTCAGCCGCAGGACAAACCGAAGCGATTCAACAAATTACCATTGTGGCGAAGATCAGCGGAGAAATTGTGAAATTGCCAATTCACGAGGGCAAATCGGTCAACGCCGGAGAGCTTCTGATCAAGCTGGATGACCGGGAATATCAACTCGCGCTGAACGATGCGAGGCAAAAATTGCTCAAAGCGCGATCTGAGTTTGAGGTGCAAAAGCTTGATCGCAAAACGCTCGAGCAGTTGATCGATTCATCCGCCATCGCCCGATCCGAAAAATTAGAAGCGCAATGGAAAATCGCGCTTCAGCGCTACCAAGATGGCGAGATGGATGAGGCAAGCTATCAAAAAATCTGGCTCGATTATCAGAGCGCCCAAATCTTGCGTGGCGTCAGGCATGAGGAAATGGTTGCCAGTCGCACCGGTTTTTCATCTGCGCTCATCGATTATGAACGTGCTCAGCTCAACCTTGCACGCTGTGAGATTCGAGCACCTTTTGCTGGGCAAATTGGAGATTTAGCAGTTCGAACCAGTCAATTTATTTCTGCGGGCAAAGAATGCTGCAAACTGGTTGATCTCTCCCGTATTCGCGTCAACGTGGGCGTTTTAGAGAGCGAAGTCCAGCATCTTGTTGTTGGAAGAAAAGCCATAATTGAACTTCCGGCGTTTCCCGGCGAAAAATTCGAAGGCAAAATCGTAACCATCAATCCTATCGTTGATCCGGAAAATAGAACCTGCCGGGTGACTGTCGAGATGCTCAACCCTGGAAATCGCATCAAAGCGGGCATGTTTGCCTACGTGAAGCTGGATGCCCAGATTTACCACGATCGTCTTCTGGTCCCGCGAGAAGCCATTTTAACCCGGGATCAACGAAACTTGATATTTGTCATTCATAAAACCGACGAAGGAAAACTCCTCGCAAAATGGAATTATGTTCAAACCGGTCTGGAGAACGAGGAATTTGTCGAGATTCTTAACGCCAATTTTCCATTTCAAGCTGGCGATCTGGTAATCACCAGCGGACATTATACGCTTGCTCACGATGCTGAGGTAAAGGTGATCGATGGCGATTAGATAATTTGGTAATGGGGAAATTAGGCAATCAGGCGATTAGGTGATTGGCTCTAAGATAAAAATTAGCAAAATTAACCTTGCTATTATTTTCCGATTCGCTCAATTACCCAATCACCCAATTACCAAGTTACCTAAAATCCCCTCAGACAAGCAGAACTAACCACGCACAGAGCTATGCACATATCACAATTGTCAATAAACAGGCCTGTAACAACCGCCATGTTCTTCCTGGCCGTGATTCTGATCGGGGTGATTTCACTATCACAACTGCCGGTTGACCTGCTGCCCGATCTCTCCTATCCTCGTATCACGATCTGGACGTCCGTTGCCGATATGGGTCCCCGTGAAGTGGAGCAAATGATTACGCGACCAATCGAGGAAGCGATCGGGACCGTAGCGAACATTCGGCGCACTCACTCGGTCTCTCGCAGCGGACTGTCATTGGTTACAATCGAATTTCTCTGGGGCACCAATATGGATTTTGCCACACTTAGCATCCGGGAAAAGCTGGATCAACTGCGCTGGATTTTGCCCCGGGAGTCGGAGCGACCCAACATTCTCCGCATCGATCCCCGCAGCCAACCAATTATGGCGGTGTCGCTTTCCGGCAGCAACCTGGTGCATCTGAAAGAGCTGGCGCAGAATGTGTTCAAACGGCGACTGGAGCAGATCGAGGGTGTCGCGATGGCAACGGTCACCGGCGGGCTGGATCGGGAAATCCAGGTCGAAGTCGATCGGACAGCGTTGCAGGTGCTCAATTTATCCCCGGAAAAAGTAGCCCGTGCCCTGGAGCTTGCCAATTACAGCATCACCGGCGGAACGATTAAAAAGGGACTGTATCGCTACTCGCTGCGGACCCTGGGTGAGTTCCAGAACATTTCAGAAATCGAACGAGTCGTCGTTGCCAATAAACCAGATGGATCCCAGATCCGAATCAGGGATATCGCCCGGGTTATCGATGGCTTTCGGGAACGGCAAAGCATCACCCGTTTCAATAATGAAGAAAGCATCGGCCTGATCCTCCGAAAAGATGCTGGCGCCAACACCGTAACCGTATCCCACATGGTTCATCAAATTTTGGATCAATTGCGCCGGGAATATCCAGCGCTGCATATTTCAATCGCCTACGACGGCGCGCGGTTTATCGCCAGCGCGATCAGCAGTGTGATGCAAAATTTGATCTTCGGCGCAATCCTGGCGTTTTTGGTATTATTTGTTTTTCTCCATGATTTCCGCAACCCGGTCAATATTGCGCTGTCGATCCCAATTTCAGTAATTGCCACGTTCAGCCTGCTCTATTTTTCCGGCATTAGCCTCAATATCATGTCGATTGGAGGACTGGCACTGGGCGTTGGCATGTTGGTGGACAACTCGATCATCGTGATGGAAAACATCTTTCGCCATCGTCAGGAAGGGCGATCGAACCTCGATGCAGCTTTTTTGGGCGCCAAAGAGGTCGCTATGCCAATCTCCGCTTCGACTTTGACCACGATCGCTATTTTTCTGCCCGTAGTATACCTTTATGGCGTAGCAGGACAACTGTTTCGGGATCAAGCCGTCACCGTGATCTTCTCACTGCTGGCATCGCTGGTGGTTGCCCTCACCTTGCTGCCCATGTTGAGCTGTCGCTTTCAGCCACAATTCAAGTTAGATGAAGACAACGCTAATCCGTCATTGCCTGGCTCTCCTCGTCAGATTCAAACAAAGCCCTGGCGCTGGATCGTTGACCCGATTTTATGGCTAGTGTTTCACATTTCGCAAGGGAAGCGAAAAATGGCAGGCGCGATTCAAAGCACCAGCCATGAGTTTTCCCGAAGAACCAACCTGCTCCTCCAGCCGCTATTTCGTTGGTTTGATCGAGGCCTGCAGGATGCTTACGATGCCTATCATCGCTTGTTGGTCTGGACTTTGAGCCATCGAAAAAAATTCGTCATCACGGTGTTGATTATCTTTGCGACCGGACTTATCGCGGTCATGCGGATGAACCGGCAACTGATGCCTTTGGTGGACCAGGGGGAATTTACTGTCCGAATAGCTCTTCCCGTGGGATCCACCCTGGATGCCACCGAAAGGGCGGCTTCGCAAATCGAACAATGGCTGGTTGCCAATCATGATGTTGCCGCGGTATTTTCCACCATCGGCATCAGCGAAGATCAGGCGGCTCAATTTGTCGAAGAAGCCGCGATCAACCGGGCAAAAATCCAGGTTCGGCTCAAACCCAATCGCTCCCGATCCACGGCGCAAATCATCTCCGATCTTCGAGACTATGGCGACAAACTGCACCAGGTAGAGCTGACCATTGACAGCGGCGAGCATATCATCCAGCAGGTGCTGGGCACCTCAGCGCCGCCAGTGGTCATCAAGATTCGCGGCGCGGATCTCGAAGGCTGCCGGGCCATTGCAGATTCGTTACTGCAAAAATTCTCGAAAATCGCGGGGCTAAAGGATCTCCATCTGGATTACATCGAAGGACAGCCCGAATACCGCATCGAGATCGACCGGGAGAGAGCCGGGCGCTATGGCTTTTCCGTGGCCGAAATTGCCAACTTTATCAAATACCATCTGGCCGGCGAGCAGGCCACCGAATTCAAGGAGTTCGATCGCAAGATTGCGATCATGGTTCGTCCACCTCTGTCGCAGCGGGATAATTTGAACGACCTGCTGAATTTGCCGATTTCGGCCAGCAAAATCAGTGTGCCGCTGCGGGAATTTATCACCATCATCCCGGCCTTCGGTCCCAGCGAAATCCGGCACGAGGAACAAAACCGGCAGATCAGCCTGCTGGCCAATCTCAAAGGACGCAGCCTGAGCGCGGTGATCCATGAAATTGGTGAAGTGCTGCCAAACATAGCGATTCCAACCGATTACCAGGTGGTGATCGGTGGCGAGCAGGAGGAAGTCTATCGCTCGTTCCGCAGCCTGATGCTCGCCATGCTGCTGGCCGTCGTCCTCATCTACATGATCATGGCCGCACAATTCGAATCGCTG
>FWWM01012132.1_pt1 | contig 14468 bp, 12 predicted proteins | sample 2228351 | NCBI WGS metagenome assembly FWWM01 (sample SAMEA103939774, study PRJEB20133) | metagenome | reverse complement strand
ATAAAAATTAACAGAAGTGAAGGAGGAACAATGCCTAAAGGTTCTGCGTTGCTAATATTTGCAGCCATTATAGTGATTGCTGCAGGGGTGCGCCTTTATGGATTAGACAGACAGTCGTTATGGTATGACGAAATCGCTGAGGAATCAGCTTTTCAACGGCAATTCTTGGGAGATAGAACACTTAATGTTCCTGACACCCCGCCCCTTCATTCATTCTTCATCTATCCCGTAAAGAGGATATTCCCTAATAATGATTTTGCCTTAAGAATGGTGCCGTTTACTTTCGGACTGATAAGTGTACCTCTACTATTTCTCTTAGGAAGACAATTGTTCAATGAAAAGGTAGGACTAATAGCTTCTTTCTTACTGGCTATATCTCCATTCCATATCTGGTATTCACAAGAAGTCAGGATGTATGCACTGCAGTGGATGTTAGCCCTGATATCATTAATTTTCTTTCTATGTGCTCTGAAGGAGCCAAGTCATAGTAACTATATAGGATATACTGTAAGCACTGTCTTAGGATTATATACACTACAACTTACAATATTTCTATTGATTTTACATGGGGTATATCTATTGCTATTTTTCAGACGTCACAGGACAAGGCTATCCGTATGGATAGCGGTATTTACTGTAATTATCCTGCTTTATTCACCATGGATAATCTATCATTTCCTGTATCTGACAGGCAGGGGAACATCTTTCCCAAAAGAAACAGAACCATTAATCTTTATCCCTTATACTTTTTATAGTTATTTTGCAGGCTTTAGTATCGGGCCATCCCTCAGAGAGTTACATCTAAAACCCTCTCTGAGCACCATAAAACCATATATTCATATCATTGGTTTTTTAATTAGTGTATTTGGTCTGATGTTTTTATATGGTTTATCTTCTTTAAAAAAAGAGCCTCAGAAATTGATTTTTCTGCTCCTTCTTTCAAGTATCCCTATTATAGGTCTTTTGACCCTCATCTACACATATGCGCACGAGGTGTCATATAATGTGAGATATACAGGAATAGCATCTTTTGGTTTCATTCTTATCATCTCAAAAGGCATAGATTCTCTTGATCAAAAAGAATGGAGAATCTCTGGTAGGTTTCTATCAATAGGTGTTCTTGTTATAATGACGAGCCTCAGCGGCTACTCCTACTGGAATTATCAGTTTAATCCAAAATATCATAAAGAAGATGTAAGAACAGCGGCATCATATATTAAAGAGAATGCAAAGAATGGAGATGTTATACTGGTGATCACCAGCACTTGTGCATTGGCCCTTAACAGGTATCTGGACAAGGATTTTCAGAGTGTAGGTTATCCTCCCCTCAACACTAATAACAAAGAAGAAGTGATTGATGAGTTGAAAAAAATAGTTAGCGGCAAAAAACGGATATGGATCGTATTGTGCAGGGAATATACACAGAAAGAGTTAACAAATTATACAAAAGAATGGCTTGATAAGAATTATATGGAAATAAAAGAGCTATATAGAGATACAACCGATATCGCCCACCTAACTATACATTGCTACAAATTGACAACCCAAACATAATGAAAAACTATGCAAGCCAATATAGGTTCTTATTCTTATCTTTATGGATTCTTTTATATAACATTTACCCCTCGTGGGCCCTACCAGTTTCTGTAAACTTAAGGTTGCTTATCTTTACATCCCTTTTGCTATATCTTTCAGTCTCTGCATATTTAATACATCATATTTTAAAAAGTTTTAGTTGTAATAAGTCTTTACTTATTTATCCAGAGAATCCTCGTTTGCAACTTAATAATCATTTAGGGCTTTTAATTCTATGCCTTATAGCCTTTCTTCTACACCTTTACCCCATAACCTTTCCTGTGATACTCGATGGTGATGAGCCAGCACATCTTCAAGGTGCTGTCGGTATCTACCTCTTTCTCGATAGTCTCTCGCAAAGGTTTACCGGACTCACGGCACAATATCCTTCCTTGATACTAACTGCGATTGTCTTCTTATTCATAAAATCTAAAGAGGCAAAGGAGTTCATAAAAAAAGTTATAAACTCCTTAAGACCATATTCTATCCCGATTATTGTATTCCTCCTCTTCGGTTATTTCTTTCTCATGCGTGACCTTCCTTATCACCAGTTACTTGTCAGATACCCGCCTCTTGCAAAAATCATGTATGTCATCTCCTACTTATATACCGGTATAAACCCTGTTCTTCCAAGGACACTACAAATCATCTTTTACTTAGCAGGAGCCATTTACCTTTACCGATCTATAAATCTATTTAGAAAAAAAGAGACAGCCCTGATAGGTGCATCTATTTATTTATTTTCACCACTGGTATTCTATTTTGCTAACTTTGCTGAATTAGCCAGTGGTGTAGTCTTCTTCATAATCATTATCTCATTCTATTTTCTCAGATATTTAAGAGACCGTGATGACAGGGACATCCTACTCACATCCTTCCTTATAGGTATCGGCTTTTTCTATAAGAGGGACATATTATTGATGCTCTTTATATGCTTAACATATCTCATAATCAAGTGGCTTTATCACAGGGATTTTCATCTCAAGCTCATATTTAACCTTTCTCTTTTATCCATTATTCCGGTAATACCGTGGCTGATTATTGGTAAATTCTTTTCTGAAAGAAACTATCAGATTATCTTGTCACATCTCGTATCTCCTGAAATATTATTCTCTTATTTTCTGATGATACCCACCCAGCTATCGTGGGTAATGTTTTTTATCTTTCTGGCATCTATAGTATACTTTCTACTCAGTAAAAGGGAACCATTAAAGCTCCATTTCGCTCTTGTATTTATCTTTTATTATCTATTCTATGTGGCTGATGTCATGGAAAGAATTCACCGTTTCTCTTTGGCCCTTTATCCAGCAATTGCAGTCTTCATTGCCCTGTTTATATCAGAGATAGCTGAAAGGATAAAACTGAAGTGGCCTGTCTTCTTTATCATAACAGCCTACTTAATAGCCATCAGCACCGTCTGGCAGGCTCCACCAGTGGAAGATGACTTTGTCACATATAGAAATATCAAGTCAAGATACTTTCCAGTTGATAAGGCAATGAGATGGGTTAAAGATAATGTGAAAGATGGAGAAAAGATATTAATATTACGAGTTGCTCCCTCAGTATTTTATAGGGATAAATACAATATTGATAGAGCAAAGATAATTGACTTCTGGTATGACTTGAGAGAATTTAATACACCACAGAAACTAAGGACATTTTGTGAAGACAACAATATAACATATATTATGTTTTCATATGGACCAGCTTATCCAATAGATAATAGAACAAAGATATTAGAATATCTAAAAGAAAACCCCTATATGGAATTTGCAGAAATAGCCGTCTTCAGCATGGATAAAAATTATATCTTTGTATATAAGGTTAATTAAATCTTGGCTAACACGCTTTCAGCAGAGCGCACTTCTATCTGTCTACTGAGACGGAAATCCTCTTTTCCAAAATATACCACTATCCCCTTATTTAACTTTAATTGCTCCAATGCCTTTTGAAAGCCTTTTAATTCCCCTATCTCAATAACAGAAGATGTCTTAATCTCATATGCTGTTAGATTTTTGCCCTCCTGAACAAGCAAATCAATCTCATCTCCTTGCGATGTCCTGTAAAAATAAAATCCTACAGGATTTACCGCATCCTTCAGGTATTTCTGGGCTAATTGTTCAATTATAAATCCTTCAAAACTGAATCCTCTATATGGTGATGTTCTCAGTGCTTCCAGATTTGAAATGTTCAGTAAAAAATGGAGCAATCCGGTGTCCCTGAAATATAATTTGGGACTTTTTACCAATCGCTTGCCCACATTTTTATAATATGGAAGAAGTCTCCTTACCAAAAAATAATTTTCCATTAATTCTGCATAGTGGTTTATTGTATGATAGCTAACCCCGAAAGCAGAGGCAATTTGAGAGGCATTCCACAGTTTTCCATGATTATGCGCAAACATTGTTAAAAGTTGAATCTGTTTTTGTGATGAAAAAGAGGTTTTCAAAATCCTTAAGACATCCCTCTCTACAAATGTCTTTATATATTGTTCCATCCAGACAAAATGGTCGCTTAGTTCCCATAGAAGCGGCGCAGGATATCCACCACGAAGCCAGAACTCCTCAAGTCCAATACCGCGAAGCGATCTTGCTTCTGTACATTGAAAAGTACCGAGCTCAATAAAGCCTATCCTCCCAGCAAGAGATTCTGAAATGCTCTTTACAAGCAGTGGATTTACTGAACCCAGTAGAACAATACGTCCCTTTTTTGTCCTGTCACGATCAACGTGACTCCTTAAAGCAGGAAACAGTTCAGGCAATAACTGCGCCTCGTCTATAATAGTTCTTTCTCCATAGTGAGTGAGAAAGAATTCTATATCAGCAGATACTCTCCCAAAATCGGACAGATTTTCCATATCAAAATATCTCCAGTCAGGTAGCTCCATCTTAGCAAAGGTTGTCTTACCGGACTGCCGTGCCCCTATAATAGCAACTATAGGAAAAAGTTTAAGATATTTTGACAGCTTTTTAGATAATAAACGTTTAACAGGTTCCATTGTTTATATCTTAGAAATTATATTTCTATTTTGCAAGGATGACAGAGATGCAAAAATTAGATATTTCTCTTTTTTTACTGAAAACAAATTGATTAACATGAAGAAAAATAAGAAGTTAAGAAGCGAAGAGGTGAAGATTTCTCAACTTCTCAACTTCTATTCATTCTAAGAGTTCTGTGTCCATCCGTGGCTTTATGTACTCTTTTCACATCTGTCCAAAATAAAGATTAACATTTTAGAATATCTTGGACAGCGATGTGCTCTTTTAAAAATGAAATTGCATCATTTTATGAATTTTGTTTAGTGGATAACCTTATATGACTCATACATATCTATAAACCTCAAGGGTTTCGTTAGCTATCCTTTCCCAATTATATTTTTCATAAAGCTTTGTAATCTGTCTTTTTTTATCAACATCATTCCATTCTCTATTAAGAAACTCTTTTATCTTTTCTGCAATTGCCTCTGCATCCCCTGTAGTAAAGAATCTATCATCTTCCAGTTCTATGCACCTATTCGCAGGAATATCGCTTGCAATACATGAAAGCCCATAACTCATTGCCTCAAGGAGTGCGATTGGTAATCCTTCATAAAAAGAAGGTAGCACGAATAATCCTGCATGTGTATATAATTCATTTAATGACTGACCTGTCTGAAAACCCGTTAATACTATATCTTTATTCTTGCGGGCCTTTCCCTTAAGCTCTATGCTATATTTATCCTCGTGGTCAGCATCACCAACTATCCCTAATTTCCAGCCGTTAACGTGTGACTTGTGACTTGAGGCTTGCAACCGATTAAAAGCCTCGACCAAATAATCAAACCCCTTTTCCGGGACAAATCTGCCGACAGCAAGAATGTATTTACCCTTTGTCAGGTCAAACCTCTTTAATACATCCGCTGTCTTTGCTGGTTCCGGGATATCCACACCATTGGGAATCACCACTGCATCTACCCCATACTTCCTTTTTAGATCATCCGCAATATTCTCTGCAATAGCTATCACCTTGTTTGCGAATCTAACACCCATTATCTCACAAAATATAAGAAACATCTTTGCTGGAAGTGGCCATTTACCCCTTTTGTAATCAGGCCCATGATGGGTAACCACAACCTTCATTCCTAATACCCTTGCAAGTGGAGTAAATAAAGATGGCCCGATTGCATGTATGTGAAGAATATCAGGCTTTAATCTTCCTGCCTTAAGGACACATCTAAATGTATGGATTATTGCCTCAAGATATTTGTTTCTGGGGCATTCAATGGGTATTAAGTTAACCCCTTTATAATCTTTTATCTCAGGATTAACATATGGTTTCCGAGTAAAAACAGTAACTTCGCATCCATGATTAACAAGATTTGTGTATAATTTCTCACAATGCCTCTCCACTCCTCCCTGCACATCTGGAAACCCTCGCAAACCTACAGCTACGATCTTCATAATGTTTACTTAAGATACAGTAGAAACCGCTAATATGTAAACAATATGCTACCAGTTATTGCTTAGTGTATTATAAAAAATATATAATAGTTCACATCCAAAATAAAGACTAACATTTTAGAATATCTTGGACAGTAATGATAATAGTTAAAATTTTATACCCTCTTCACTTATGAAAGGCTCTTTTAAAATGGCTAAAAAACCTGCTATCCTGGGTGGTAAACCTGCCTTTAACAATAACATTTATATAACTCGACCCGTTACCCCTACAATTAAGGAACTTAACCCTTTCTTAAATGATGTCTTGAAAAGAAAATGGCTTACAAACGATGGTCCGTATGTACAGAGTTTTGAAAGAGGATTAAAGGAATATCTTAATGCCAAATACTGTTCAATATTTTGCAATGGCACACTTGCCTTACAACTCAGCATCCAGGGCCTTAGACTTTCAGGAGAGGTTATCACAACACCCTTTACCTTTCCAGCCACACCCCATGTCCTATACTGGAATAACATAACTCCTGTCTTCTGTGATATTGACCCTGAAACATATAATATTGACCCATCTCATATTGAATCGCTTATATCCCCGCGCACCACGGGTATCTTAGCTGTACATGTCTTTGGAAATCCTTGTAATACAAAGGAGATAGAACATATAGCCCGTTATCATGGCCTCAAGGTAATCTATGATGCAGCACATGCCTTTGGTGTCAGGTATAATGGCAAGTCCATTGCTAATTTTGGAGACGCATCCATGTTCAGCTTTCATGCCACCAAGCTGTTTAATACTATGGAAGGTGGGGCAATAACATGTGCTGATGTCAATCTATATCAGAGATTGCGTGACCTGAGAAACTTTGGCATAAGAAGCGAAGAAGAAGTCATAAGTCCTGGAATTAATGCAAAGATGAATGAGTTACAGGCTGTGTTTGGTCTTATTAACTTAAAGAAGGTTAATGATACCATAAGCAAAAGAAAGGTGCTTTTTGAAAGATACCGTTCAAATCTAAAAGGCATACCTGGTATTAGGTTTCAGAGGATCAATGATAGAACCTCATATAACTATGCATATTTCACAATTGAAATCTTACCAGAAGCATTTGGTTTAACACGGGATGAAACTTATTTATGCATGCGTGAGGAAGGGATTATTGTAAGAAAATATTTTTACCCTCTTTGCAGTGATTATCCATGCTATAATGCTCTGCCTTCTGCAAAGAAAGAACTACTACCCAACGCAAACAAGGTGGCCTCCAGGATACTCTGTCTTCCTCTTTACAGTGAAATGAAAGAGGGAGATGTTGATAAAGTTGTCGAAGCAATCTTTTCGATCCATCGGCACGCAGAAGGGATTAAGAAAAAAGTTCACCAATAATGACGCTGCCAATATTGCCAGAGAAACCCCTAATACTTGGCGCAGGCCCTGCTGGCTTATGTGTAGGGTGGAATCTTACACTTGATGGAATGCCTGTAGTCATTCTCGAAAAAAGCAATGAAATTGGAGGTCTGTCCATTACCTTTAATGACGGTGGATATTTATTAGACCTGGGGCCACATAATATCCATACTGTATATCCTGACATAATAACATTCTTGAAAAAGATACTTAGAGATGATTTATACCAGCATAATCCAGAGGTTAAGATATTCTTTAGAGAACGTCTTATCTCATATCCATTAAAGGGGATTTATGTATTTAAGGCATTGCCTGTTACAACCGTTATTCCTGCAGGCCTCAGCTTCTTATGGGCAAGGATAAAAATGTTTCTTCGTGAGCCCAAAAAGGATGATTCGTTTGAGGATTGGATAAAGAATAGATTCGGAAGAATTCTTTATAACTATTATTTTGGTCCTTATGCGGAAAAGGCATGGAAAGTAAATCCTTCTGAGATATCTAACTATGTTGCGAAGAAACGCGTTCCGATACTGAGTCTTACAGACTACATTCGCGGTCTTTTCAAAAAGAAACCCAAAAACTTTCATAGTGAAGATTGGTCACAAATCAATCACTACTACCCAAGAAAAGGGGTTGGACAGATCACAGACTTTCTGGCAAAAGGCATTCTGGACAATAACGGTTTAATCGAAAATAATTCAAAAATAATCTCTGTAAACGGAAAGGATAATCGAGTTGAGTCTGTGACCTATGAGAAGGATAGAGCTACCAAGACTGTAGAAACAGATTTCTTGTTCACAACTATACCGATAAATGAATTCATAAAACTACTTACTTTAAATGTGCCAGAAGATGTCAGGGAAGCGGCAGATAAACTGGATTACTGTTCAGAAGTGTTATTATACATAAAGACAAAGATTGAAAGGGTATTTGAAACACCATTAACTTATTTTTCTGATCCTGATATCAAATTCAACAGGGTCTACGAGGTCGGTTCATTTTGCAGGGAATGTGTACCACAGGGTAAATCAGCCTTGTGCATCGAATATACGTGTAATATTGGTGACAGGATATGGACGGCACAACCAGATGATCTTTTGGAGGATGCCATGAAGGTCTTTGAAAATTATGGATTTTTAAAAAGAGATAAGGTAGAAGGCTATCTTATCAGAAAGATTACCCATGCCTATCCACGATTCAGAATAGGTTTTGAGGAAAGACTGAGGAAGATACTCAATTATCTATCAACTCTTGAAAATGTAATAACACTGGGACGCCAGGGGCTCTTCTGTTATGCCAATGTTGATGACGTGCTTCACATGGGGTTCAGGGCAACCGAGATGTTAAGCACGATAAAAAGGAAGGGGATTGATTATTATGAGCTTTTCCCTAAATATGTGGAATTTTAACTCACACCATAAAGACCGTTGCACAAACGGTATAATCACATGGAGAAAACCGTGACAGATATAGTTATTCTTGGCGCAGGTGGACATGCAAAAGAAGTCTACTTTACAATCAGACATATAAATGCCATCCAAAAAAAATATAATCTAATCGGTTTTTTTGATGACATGACGGATAAAAAGGAATTATTTAATTTAAAGGTGTTTAAAAGGATCGAAGACATAACGAGTGATAATATCAGGGTTGCACTGGGAGTTGGAACACCAGAGTCAAAGGCCATCTTGATTGACAAGTTCAAGAAAAAGGGATTCTTATTTGAGACTATAATTCATCCCACAAGTCTTATCAGTGAGGATGCGGTAATCCAAGATGGCGCTGTAATTCAGGGTTACTGCATAATAAACCCTGATGTAAGAATCGGAAAATATTTTACATGTAATGACCATGTACAGATCGGCCATGATACCTCTATAGGAGAAAACGTCCATATAAATTCAAGTGTAAACATTTCGGGAGGCGCATGTATTGGAGACAATACCTTTATAGGAGTGAAGGCTACCATTCTTAGGGTAAGAATAGGAAACAATTGTATAATCGGTGCGTCTTCATTAATAAATAAAGACATTCCTGACTCCTCAAAAGCAATGGGAATACCTGCAAAGTCTTTCCCATCAGATGGTAAAATCCATTTTGGTACAAGGTAAAGCAGTTTATCATTTTAGACAATAAATAAATGGATATACAAACGTATAGAGTAAGTAAATTTTATATTCCTGCCACGATAGTTTCACTTGTCACTTTATCAGGCTATTATTTCTACAGATTTTTAAAATACTATGATAAAGGTACATATAAATTTAATCTTTATAGCCTAATAATATTCTTAGCATCAACAATACTTTTAACGTTACTTTTCACTAAGTTCAGAATAAAGAATAAAGTCATCTTTCTCCCATTATTTTTTATTCTTATGTTATCCACGATTATCTCACATGACTTTATAACCCCATATGTCTGTGCAGATTGTGAAATGAATATCCTGGTTGGCAGGAGACTCAAGGAGCAAGGCTTAGTCAATTTTCTAAAAAACTATCATAAACCTACACTCTACAAATTTAAAAACACGCCTGAACTGTATCAAAAATTGATTGAGTATGATAACAAATTTAGTTTAGGTTATAAGAAGCAATTGGACGAGATTGAAGAAGAGCCACCAGATGTTACATTGTCTGATAATAGAGAAGACGCAAAGGCAATAAACTGGAGGATCGGCAAACATTCACCATTATGGTTTGGTGTTATTGGGTTGATAGATTCAATTATAGGTGGAAATTATTTCTTTAAGGTTGTTCTCCCTGCCAATATAATCGCCATTCTTTATTTGGTATCTCTATACTTCTTTGTTGGCTTGTTTTACAGGAATGATGAATATAAAACTAAGTTATTTATTCCACTCATCTTTTTATTAAGCCCTATCTTCTTAACACAGGCAACCCAAACAACAAATGATTTGGCTCTCGGCATCCTTGTGATATGGCTTTTCTTTCTTTTATTGAAGAATAACGAACAAAAGATAACCTATAGAGACATCCTCTCAGGATTCCTGTATTCTATTGCGGTATTATGTAAATTTACTTCATTAATTCTTATGCCTCTTATCGTTTTATTTTACTTAGTTAGATTCAAGGCTAATGGTATTTTAAAATTGCTTGTATTTTTATCGTGTTTCTCAATATTGCCTCTGTTCTTATATATTACATTCAACTATGACATAATATTAAACATCCTGACGGGGAGTATAGAAGAATTTACTCTTAAAGCAACCAGAGGGCGGACAATTATAACAATACTCTTCTGGGATATTATACTTGAACTGTATAATTTCGGTATACCTACCATCCTGCTATTAATACTTTATGTATTTACAATTAAAATACATCACATTTCAAGTGAAATGTTAACTTCGCATGTCTTTGTTGGATGGTTTTTTATATTACCACTTTTTTTCTGGGGTGGAGGAGTGTCACGACATTGGCTCGGATTCATTCCTTTAATAATCCCTGCACTAATACATACTTTTCAGAAATGTGACGTGAAGAATAAGATGCTATTATTAACGAGTATATTTTTACTTATAAATAAACTGCTAATCCTCATACACGATGGGATAATCATGGCGGGTTATTATCAGAGATATCTTAATATTAAGTACTGGCAATAAATAGGGACAGCGACCATTTATTTTCCCGTGCGAGGTCTTCCCTTTGGTAAAGCATTTAGTCTTCTGCCCAAAAGATTCTCTATTTTCTTTATGAAAACTTCATCCCCACATGGTCTACCGGTTCTTGTGCTACTTCTTATATTATCTATTAAGACCTTGTCTTCCTTTTCCATTAAATATGAAAGCCAATCTTTTATCTCTTTTACCAGATAACAATCATTTGTTAATACAGGATTACTATCTTCATAAACATGTGACTTTGCGCTTGACCATCTATATTCATGAGGTCTTTCTACAATTTTTGCCCTTACAGGATTGTTTTCTACATAAACTTCAAAGACATGTTGCTGATAATTTCCTCTTTGAGTAATATGATGAGGATACTCTACAGCAACTGCACACGATATTCTTGGCATAGTGAAACAATTTTATGCTTAAATCACCGTGAATCTTAATAAAAATGGTCGTTGTCCCTATTTTCTTTCCCAAAGCACTTCCTGCCGACTGGCAATAATGCCTTTGGTTTTCAATTTAATTTTTACGTGCAACAATTAATAGACGTCTGTCTTGTTTATGGGATTTAATAAAAGGGTATCATAATTTTTATTGCGTTTGCAATAAAAAATCTCGAATATATTTTAACTTGGATAATTTATGTCTTGTTTGTATTCTATTACAATAATATACGACAGTCTTATAAGATGGAAAATTTGTAAAATTAAGGTATTTGATGAAAGACAGGGTATTGCCCGAGTTTCAAAAGTATTTGTTATCACGTAGATGGTTTCCAGACCTTCCCCTTGTCAATTATATGATGTACTTCCCATCCCCTTCTCTGTAATTTCATTGATATAAAACGCCTGTGGCATTTCCATGGGAATCTCTCGGCGCATATTATGACCGATAATCTTCTTGATGCGATACCTTCAAGCTCGTCAATGCCCTCTTTAAATTCCTGGGTATGGGTGTAATTTCTGTAGCCGCCTTTTCTGAAGCCACCGAGTTTACTACCAAGGTGATGATATTCAAACATTTCTTTCCTGAGCATTGGCTCTAAGTTAATCCTCTTAAAGTGTTCCAACTTGCTCGTAGGAAAGCTTCTTACATCAATAATAGCCTCAATCTCATAGGAAAGGATAATCTCTATGAAGTCCTCGATGCTTCTCAGATCAGTGCCAAGTGTATAGATTTTTTTCATCTATAAATTTTACCATTTTTAACCCTATCGAGGTTCGACCTCGATAGATTTTCAAGAAATCCCTTTTTTCAAAACAGCCTTTAAAATTGACAAAGACTTCATCTTGAAAATATAATTATTAAATAGGATAGTGAGTGCATTTCCATGGTCTCTGCCATGGGAAAGATCAATAAATTTTCTTGAGGAGGAGGTTCTGATGTCAGAGGCAGTCAAAAGTGTTACCAATGAGACATTTGATAATGTGGTTCTTAAGTCGCCAAATCTTGTAATGGTCGATTTCTGGGCTACGTGGTGTGGCCCGTGCAAGATAATCGCCCCTGTTGTTGAGGAGCTGGCACAGGAGTATCATAACAAGGTTACATTTGCCAAGGTGAATACTGATGAGAATCCTGATCTTGCGAGCAGATTTAACATCAGGGGAATACCCACACTTATATTCTTTAAGGATGGCAAGCAGGTAGACCATGTAGTTGGTGCTGTGCCAAAGGCCCAGCTCAAATCAAAGATTGATTCCCTTCTGGGTTAAATGCTTTACGATGTTGTGATTATTGGTGGAGGCCCTGCTGGTCTTACAGCAGGGCTTTACACAGCAAGGGCAAGGCTTAAGAGCCTTCTTATCGAAAAGGCCCTCTATGGTGGTCAGGTTGCAACCACTGGGTGGATAGAGAATTACCCGGGTTTTGATGAGGGTATATCGGGCCTTGAGCTTTCTCAGCGCATGGAGCGGCACGCAAAGAGGTTTGGCCTTGAAATTATTCAGGGGGCGGTTGTTGGTGTCTCACTGAATGACAAGATTAAGGATATAATCCTTGAGAAAGACAGGCATTTCAAGAGCAAGGCTGTTATTATATCCACAGGTGCCAAGCCAAAAGCGCTTAATATTGAAGGTGAAAAAAGGCTCAGGGGTAAGGGTGTCTCATACTGTGCAACGTGTGATGGTGCATTCTTCACAGGTGAAAAGATAGCTGTCATTGGTGGTGGAGATTCTGCACTTGAGGAGGGTTTGTTCTTAACAAGGTTTGCTGATGAGGTTTATATTATACACCGGAGGGACGAGTTCAGGGCTGCAAAGATAACACAGGAACGAGCCCTCTCCAATCCAAAGATAAAATTCATATTGAACACTGTTGTTGAGAAGATAGAGGGAGAGGACTCAGTAAAGGCAGTGCATCTGAAGAATATTGAGACCGACGAAAGATCAAAACTCGATGTCAGGGGTGTCTTCATATATATTGGTTACAGCCCTAATACAGATCCCTTTAAGGACTCTGTGGCAGTTGATGAGGATGGTTATATAATTACTGATGAGAAAATGGCTACATCAGTGCCTGGTGTCTTTGCAGCAGGTGATGTAAGGGCAAAGTCTTTAAAGCAGATAGCAACAGCTATCGGTGATGGTGCAATCTCTGCAGTCTCTGCGGAGAAATATATAGAGGAGAGCTTTTAAATCCTGTTAACTATGAACCGTGAACTATTGAAAGAGACATAAATATTACAGGAGTCAATAGATTATGTTTGAATCACTCTCAGACAGACTTGATGGTATATTCAGGAGGCTTAAGGGAAGGGGCCTGCTTAAGGAGGAGGATGTCGTCTCTGCGCTCAAGGAGGTAAGGATGGCACTCCTTGAGGCTGATGTGAACTTCAAGGTTGTCAAAGATTTTGTTGAGAAGGTAAAGGAGAGGGCTATTGGAAAAGAGGTAATAGAAAGCATTACTCCTGGTCAGCAGGTTGTTAAGATTGTACATGATGAACTCTGCAGTCTCATGGGTGGTGGACATAGCAAGATCAGCCTTGCACCAAACCCTCCAACGATCATAATGCTTGTTGGCCTTCATGGTTCGGGCAAAACCACCACTGCTGCAAAACTTGCGAAGAAGTTCAAGAAGGATGGCAGGAGGCCAATGCTTGTAGCCCTTGACACACAGAGACCTGCTGCAATAGAGCAGTTACAATCACTTGGCTTACAGATAGATGTGCCTGTGCATTCAACGCGCCCAGGAGACTATCCCCTTAATGTTTATACAGAGGCATTAAGCACAGCAAATCGTGAGGGAAGGGACATCCTTATCCTCGATACAGCTGGAAGATTACATATCAATGAGGATCTCATGAAGGAGCTTGAGGAGCTGAAAGAAAGGGCAAGGCCAAAGGAGACACTGCTTGTTGCTGATGCCATGACAGGACAGGATGCAGTTAATATAGCAAAATCCTTTAATGACAGGCTTG
>FWWM01012123.1_pt1 | contig 14471 bp, 16 predicted proteins | sample 2228351 | NCBI WGS metagenome assembly FWWM01 (sample SAMEA103939774, study PRJEB20133) | metagenome | reverse complement strand
GCGCACACGGGGGTGCGCCCCTACTCAACCGTCCTGCCTGTAGGGGCAGACCCCCGTGTCTGCCCTGCCCAACAGAAGCCGACTCAGGCACAAGAAAACGGGCGCACACGGGGGTGCGCCCCTACTCAACCGTCCTGCCTGTAGGGGCAGACCCCCGTGTCTGCCCTGCCCAACAGAAGCCGACTCAGGCACAAGTACGAAAAACTGTCGTGCAGTAAGCTCCTTGTGGGAGAGGGAGGGCAAGGGGAGGGTGAGGGCTATCGTTGGAAAGGGAGGGCAGGGGTGGGCGAGGGTTTAGCAGGGCTGGGAGATGAGGTTCTCCGCTCTGAAAAAGGCGCGAGGGCTTTTGAAAAGGAACTCAAACCGTGGTACCTTTATCAGGTGCAAGGGCTCAACGAGATGCCTAAGCCACTACAGATTCCCCTCCAGTATCTGCTGACGAATCTGGCATAGCCAGCGAGCATAGAAGGCGAGGTTATGATAGGAAGCGAGTCGATAGCCCAGCATCTCACCCGCTCGGAACAGGTGATGAAGATATGCCAGCGAATAGCGCTGGCATACCCAACAGTCGCAGGTAGGGTCAATAGGGTCTAAGCAATCCGCAAGGCGCGCATTCCGCAAATTGACGCGGATGGGCATCCCACCACGCCCCCCTTTCTCCTCCCACCGATAGACCGCACCATGCCTGCCCAAGCGCGTGGGCAGTACGCAATCGAACATATCGACCCCCTGTTGCACCGCAAAGAGAATATCTTGAGGTGTGCCGACGCCCATCAGATAGCGAGGGCGGTCAGCAGGGAGGCGCGGGGCTACAAAGGCAGTGATACGATACATCTCCTCCACGGGCTCTCCCACCGACACACCCCCAATCGCATAGCCGGGCAACTCAAGCGAGGTTATCTGCTCGATGCTCTGCAGGCGCAAATCCTCATAGACACCTCCCTGCACAATCCCAAAGAGTGCTTGGAAGGCTCCTTCGCCGCTCCTTTCCATCGCTTTCCGCCACGCCTCTTTGGAGCGAACCGCCCATCGGTAGGTGCGATCGACCGCCTGGGCAACGGCGTCATAGTCAGCGGGATACGGAGGGCACTCATCGAACGCCATCATGATGTCACTGCCCAGCAGGCTCTGAACTTGGATTGACACCTCAGGGGTGAATCGATGCAGAGAGCCGTCCAGATGGGAGCGGAAAGTGACCCCGTCATCGTCCAGCTGGCGCAAAGCGGAGAGGCTGAACACCTGAAAGCCCCCGCTATCCGTGAGAATAGCGCCCGACCAGCTCATAAAGCGATGCAGCCCGCCCAGTTGGTGGATGCGCTCGGCTCCGGGACGCAGATAGAGGTGATAGGTGTTGCTCAGAATCAGCCGATAGCCCAACTGTTCCAGCTCCTCCTGACTGAGGGTTTTGACCGTCGCCTGCGTGCCCACTGGCATAAACGCAGGCGTTTCCACCGTGCCATGCGGGGTGTGCAGACGCCCTACCCGTGCTTGACTGCGCTGAGATTGCGCGACAATTTCAAACTGGAGCATTTATAGTCATTCGTAGACTCCTGCATAGACCGCTTGGATCACCTCGTGGGGTGTGGTAATCCCACGCAGGATTTTATCTCTGCCGTCCTCTAACATCGTGCGGAAGCCCTCTTTGCGCGCAATTTGGGCAATCACATCGCCTGTCGCGCGGTTCACGATAGCCTCTCGGATGGCAGGTGTGACACGCAACAGCTCAAAAATGCCTGTGCGTCCGCGATACCCTGTGTTTCGGCAGTTTGCGCACCCTCTGCCGATGTAGAATCGGCACTGAGGAAGCACTTCAGGAGGGATATGAAGCGCGGCTATCTCATCGGCAGTGGGTTGATAGGGCACTCGGCAGTCAGGGCAGATGATACGCACCAGCCGTTGTGCCATCGAACACTGTAGGGTTGCTGCAATCAGGTACTCCTCTGCGCCCATGTCGACCATTCGGCTAATCGTCTCAATCGCATTGTTGGTGTGGAGGGTAGAAAGCACGAGGTGTCCTGTGAGCGCAGCCTGAATGCCTATCTGGAGCGATTCGCTATCGCGTATCTCGCCAATCATAATCACATCGGGGTCGTGGCGCAACATCGCACGCAGGGCACGCGGGAAGGTGATTTTTTCCGTCACCTGCACCTGCATCACATTGTCGGGGAACTCGTACTCCACTGGGTCTTCCACCGTCACAATGTTGCGGTGCACGCGGTCAAGCGTGTGGAGCGAGGCGTAGAGGGTGGAGGTTTTTCCAGAGCCTGTGGGACCCGTCACCACCAGCATGCCGTAGGCGACCTGCAGGCTTTTCCGCCAGTTCGCCATCACATCTTGGGGCATGCCAAGCGAATCGAGGCGTACCTGCATGCGGGCGGGGTCTAAGATACGCATCACAATACGCTCCCCGTTCAGCGTGGGGATGCAGGAGACGCGCGCTGAAAGACGACGGTCCATATACTCCATATCGATGCGCCCGTCTTGGGTGTCCCGCTTCTCGTCCAAGTGCATATTTGCCGCGAGTTTGATACGGGCGATAATTGCCTGTGCTAAATCCAACTGGGTGATGACCTCCTGCTCGTGCAGAACCCCATCGATTCGGAAGCGAATGCGGAGAGCATTATGTTCCGGGTGCAGGTGGATGTCGGAAGCACCCATCTCAAGGGCTTGAATGAACATCTGGTCGACGCGTTGCACGGCGAGCGACAGCTCCTCGCCACCCATCTCGCGCGCCACACCGGCATGGCGCATCAGCAACCGAAACATGCGTCCAGAAGAGCGACCGTACATAAGTGAGCTTCACCTCTTCTCTGCAGATTAGACGATTGAGCGAGCGATTCCTGCTTGCTAACTTAGCCCATACACGGGAATCGCTGCGCCGTGAATGGCGCAGGCAGAGGGCGAGCATAGGAACATAATCACTTCGCCAATCGCCTCTGGGGCGACCCACTGGCTAAAGTCGGCGTCGGGGCGTGCAGAGCGGTTCGCAGGGGTGTCAATGGTGCCAGGCAGAACGCAGTTCACATTAATCCCCTGCGTTTTCAGCTCTGCAGAAAGCACCTCCACCAGCCGAATCAGCCCCGCTTTGGCAGAACAGTAGCCACTGGCTCCTGCAAAACCCGCCAAACCTGCGTGCCCTGACACATGCACAATCGCTCCGCCACCTGAGCGCAACAACAACGGCACGATCGCACGCGAGACCAGAAAGGCACTCCGCAGGTTGAGAGTGAGCATATATTCCCACTCCTCAACGGGCGTCTCGTGGACGGGCGTGCCGGCTTTAAAGCCACCTACGGTGTTCACCAGCGCGTCCACGCGCCCGAACTTTTCGCCAACGGCGAGGGCAAGTCGCTCTGCATCGGAGGGCTGGCTCAAATCGATACCCCCGACCAGTAGATGCTGGGGGTCTAAGGCAAGCGTGGCAAACAGTTGATCGAGATGGGTGGCATTGGGGGCACTGAGGGCGAGCGTGGCGCCTGCCTCATAAAACTGCTGGGCGACCACGCGCCCTAAGGCTCCCGTGGCACCCGTGATTACGACCACCTTGCCAGTGAAATCGAATCGGCACATAGCGAGAGTCTACCCAACAGAGTCTTTCGGTTGCAGGACAATAAGAGAAATCCCTCGAATCGAGGGGAGCGATGAATTGGCGCATGTTGGGCTTGCTGGGGCTTCCCCTCGGCATAAGCGGGTGTCGGAGCGAACTGCCTCCTTCCGCAAAGGGGCGAACCATTCTGCGTGTCTGGAGCATGTGGAGCGGGGATGAGGAGAAAGTCTTTCAAGGGGTGGTTGACTACTACAACCGTGTTCAGAATAGGGTGTGGCTCCAGAATTTGGGGGCAGTGGAAGACACGAAGATTATCCGCTCGATCGTTGCGGGGGCACCTCCCGATTTTTTCACACTCCGTGAGCCGGGCTATCTTGCGCCCCTCGCCGCGAACGATGCGATTCTTGAGTTAGACGCTTGGTTCCACGAGTACGGGTTGCGGGAGGAGGATTTCCTGCCTGCCTCGCTGGAGCAGGGTCGCTATCGGGGTCGGCTCTATTCGATGCCCTATCTGTTGGACGCCTTCGCCCTGTTTTGGAACCCTGCGCTGTTCCGACAAGCAGGTTTACCTCCCGACCGCCCTCCGCGCACGATGGAGGAACTCCTCTACTATGCCGAGCGACTGACCTTGCGCGACGCTTCAGGAGAGGTGCGAGTGCTGGGCATTCGTCCGCCTGACCTCCCGATTATCATCAGTGCGTTTGGAGGGCAGTTTGTAGACCCTCAGACAGGGGCGATCACCGCTGACCACCCCGTGAATCTGGAAGCGGGACGCTGGTATCGCCACCTAATTGAGGTGATGGGTGGGGGAAAGCAAGTTCAAGCATTCACCGCTGGCTTTGGTAACGAGCAGGGCACGAACAACCCCTTCTTCCTCGGTAAGATAGCGATGATGATAAACGGGCAGTGGAACCCCTACTGGTTCCGGAAATACGCGCCTCGTGTACCCTATGAAGTAGCGCCCATTCCCTATCCCGAAAAGAAGCCTCATCTGGCTCACCCCACTTGGATTGGGCAAAATATGTTCTGTATCCCGCGCGAATCGCGCCATCCCCGTGAGGCATGGGAGTTTTTCGTGTGGATGCAGAGCGAGACCGCGCAGGTGCTGTTTGCCGAAACGATGCATGGCATTCCCAACATCCGAAGGGTGCTGAAGAACCCTGCTTTGCGAACGCCCCGCTCGCCTGAAGAAGCATGGAAGCGCGGCTATGCTCGCTTTTTGGACCTCGTCGATAGCCCAAATGCCCGTTTTTTCCCTATCACGCCCGTTGCAACGCTCTATCTGCACGAGCTTGCAACCGCTCAGGACTTCATCATCAGTGGGAACAAGACACCCGAACAAGCACTACACGATGTCCAGCGTCGGGTTTCAGCGGAGCTAAGGCGGTGGAGTTAGGCTCCCTTTCTGGGTATCCTCCCTATAGTATGCATCCCGTTTACCAGGCACAACTGGAACCGTTTCTCAATCGGATTATTCATGGCGACTGTCGTGAGGTTCTAAGGCAGTTGCCTGATGAGTGTATTGACCTCCTCGTCACTTCCCCTCCATATGCAGACCAACGCAAAGAGGTTTATGGAGGAATACACCCTGACCGCTATGTAGAGTGGTTTCTTCCCTTCTCTGCAGAGCTTATGCGCGTGCTAAAGCCTACAGGGTCTTTTATCCTGAACATCAAAGAGCGTGTGGTAAACGGTGAGCGTCATACCTATGTCTTGGAACTGATTCTCGAAATGCGCAAACAGGGCTGGCTGTGGACAGAAGAGTACATCTGGCACAAGAAAAACTGCTATCCGGGTAAATGGCCCAACCGTTTCCGCGATGCATGGGAGCGGTTGCTTCACTTCACGAAACAGAAACAGTTCAAGATGTTTCAAGAAGCCGTAATGGTGCCGATGGGCAGTTGGCGTCACGAACGGCTTAAAAAGCTTGGGGAGAACGACCTTTATCGGTTCAACTTGCGTGCAGGGAGTGGCTTCGGCAAGCGGGTAGCAAACTGGATTGGGCGCGAATATGCTTACCCAACAAATGTGTTACACCTGGCGACCGAGTGCTATAATCGCTATCACGCAGCCACCTTCCCCGTAGAGCTACCTGCTTGGTTTATCAAACTCTTCACGGAGCCAGGAGATGTTGTATTAGACCCCTTTATGGGTTCTGGTACAACTGCTGTTGCCTGTGTACGCTTAGATCGTCGATATATCGGCATAGAGATTATGGAGGAGTATGTGCGCTTAGCAGAGGAACGCATCGCCAAAGAACAAGCCGAGCCAAATCTGTACACTTTTGCTGAGGGTAGGGCATCCTAAACGAGTTTGCCGATGAACAGGGTTCGCTCGATTGGGAAAAGATAGTGCGCTTCAACTCAGGGAGGAAGTAGACAAAAGTGGGAGTTATTGTGGGTTTGGAAGGCGGTGGTACCAAAACAGGGTGCGCAGTGCTTAGGGAGGATGGCACACTGCTTGCCTATGCAGAAGGGGGACCTGCGAACCTGAACTTTGTAAGCGAAGCCGAACAGCGCCACGCCTTCCAAACGGCTTTGGAGGGGGCACTCGCAAGCATCGACGCCCCTGTGCTGGCACTTGGCTACACCGTTGCGGGCACTTTTGCGAACTGGCAGTGGGTTTTGGAGCGGTTGGGGAACCCAGTTGCGGTTCCTGTAGAAGAGAGCCGAATGGCGTTCATCAGCACAGGAGCGGAGGTGGCGCATGGAGTTGTGGTGATTGCAGGCACGGGTTCGCTGGTGAGCGTCTATCAGAACGATGTGCATGTCCGAACGGTGGGGGGATGGGGTGCGCTGTTGGGGGATGAGGGCAGTGCTTACGAAGTAGCAATCGTGGGGTTGCGCTCAGCAGTTCGCGCCTACGATGGGCGCGACCCTGATACCATGCTGATAGAAGCGGTAAAAGAGCAGTTCGGCATCGATGACCTCCGCGCCCTAATCCCGCTGGTCTACCAAAACGGGCTACGACGCCACGAGATTGCTCGGTTTGCTCAAGCAGTGGTGCGCGTGGCTCAGGCAGGAGACGCGATAGCACGCCAGATTCTCAAGGCGTGCGCCACTCAGCTCTGCGAGGATGCCCTCGCCTGTGCGAAAGGTCTCTTTGCTCCAGAAGAGTCGTTTCCTGTGGCGCTGACAGGGGGCATGTTCCGTGAGCCAAGCCCTTACCGTGAAACTTTTGAGGCAGGTTTCAAGCAGGTCTACCCTCAAGTAGTGTTTCGCACGCCTGTGATGGAACCCGCTGTTGCGGTGGCGAAGGTTGCGCTTAATCGGTATCAACAGGGAGGCTATAAGCCAAGCCAGACACGGTATACTCCCTAACCGATGGAAGAGCGTTTGGTATGGATACCGAGTCGGGGCAAGCAGATGGCGGGCGTTCTGCATGTGCCCAAAGGGCGTGGGCGCGAGCCAAGCGTGCTGATGTTGCACGGCTTCACAGGGAATAAAGCCGAGTCCCATCGCCTTTTTGTCCACACGGCGCGCCGATTCGCACAAGAGGGGTTCACTGTGCTTCGGTTCGATTTTCTCGGTTCGGGCGATAGCGAAGGGCTATTTGAAGAGATGACCATTCGGGGTGAGGTGGAAGATGCTCTGAATGCCCTCGCATATCTGTGTGGACAGAGCCGAGTAGACACGAATCGGATTGCCATGCTGGGATTCTCGCTGGGTGGCTGTATTACCGCTCTCTGTCAGCCTCGAGCAGGGACAATCAAGACGCTCATCCTGTGGGCGCCGGTTTCGAACCCGACGCGGTGGATGCCTCCGCAGGGTGTGCCTGAGAAGCCCATCAACATCGGTGGGTTTCTGGTCGGTCCGAACTTTTACCGGGAACTGCACGAAATCAAGCCGTTGGAGGCAATCCGTTCGTACAAGGGCACGGTGCTGGTGCTTCATGGCTCGAACGATTCGGCTGTGCGTCCTGAGGAAGGGCGCGCGTACGAGTCGGCGTGCGTGAATGCCCAACGGTTCGAGTTTCGGCTCATTCCCGATGCCGACCACACCTTCACTCAGCCCTCTTGGGAGCAGAGCCTGATCGAGCAGAGCGTGGCATGGTTGAAAGAGCAGTTATGAGGCGTGCTGGCGTGCCAGTTCGACAATCGTGCGCGCTGCCTCCTGCATCGTTTCCACGGGGATGAGCGGGGTATCTTTCAGCAGGGCGCGACCCTCCTCAGCATGCGTGCCCGCGAGCCGAACCACTATCGGCACTTCGACCGTGAGCGTGCTCAGCGCCTCCAAAATACCCCGTGCGACCTCGTCGCCACGGGTAATCCCACCGAAAATGTTGAACAGTAGCCCCTTCACATTCGGGTCCATCATCACAATCTCGACGGCTTCGCGCACGCGTTCGGCTTTCGCACCGCCCCCGATATCGAGGAAGTTCGCCGGGCGCCCCCCTGCGCGAGCGACCTCGTCGACGGTACACATCACCAGCCCTGCTCCGTTGCCGATAATGCCGATGTCGCCTCCCAGCCGTACATAGGCAATCCCGCGCTTATGAGCCTCTGCCTCGATGGGGTCTTCGATGCTCTCCTCGTGATAAGTGGCGAGCCGTTTCTGTCGGAAGAGGGCGTTCTCGTCTATGGTGATTTTGGCATCTGCAGGGATGATGCGTCCATCTTTGGTGAGAGCGCAGGGATTAATCTCGGCTAAGTTCGCATCACAGGCGAGATAGGCGCGATAGAGCGCTTGCAGAATCGGCATCATAGAGCGCACCATCGAGAAATCGAAGCCCGCCCCGAACAGCACCTCACGCGCCATGTAGTCTGTTAGCCCCAGCAGGGGGTCTATTGTTATCGTGGAGATGGCAGAAGGGTTCGTCGCTGCAACCTCTTCGATATCCATCCCTCCCTGTCGGCTGACCATGAGGACATTGCACTGGGTGGTGCGATCAACCGTGATGCCCACATAATACTCCTCGCTGATTTCGACCGCCTCTTCCACCAGCACCATCTCAGCAACCATCCCTGCGGGGTTCTGGGGGGAGATGAGCCTTTTGCCGAGAATCTCTTTGGCGACAGCGTAGGCGGAATCGGAGTCTTGAGCGAGTTTGATACCACCTGCTTTGCCTCGCCCGCCCATATGGACTTGTGCCTTCACCACCACGGGTTTGCCCAGTCGCTCGGCGATGGCTTTCGCGCCTTCTGGTGTAGTGGCAACCTCTCCTTGGGGCACGGGAAGCCCAAAATCGCGCAGAATCTGCTTCGCCTGATACTCGTGCAGTTTCATCCCTGAGCTCCTCTATACAGAGGGGATTATACCTGATGGAGGGGTTGGTACTTCTCTTCCGTCGCAGGCGATTGAGCGTATCGCCGAGTGTGGCAGAGGGAATTTCTGGCTCCATCACAGCGAGGCAGAGCCGCTGTTCGCTGACCTTGTGACATTCGCCTCCACTGAAGGAAGCGAAGAAGACGGCGCTGGCAATTGGCTCGGCTATCGTGGCGTGTCCAGACCACCCAGAGTTTGGAAGAGAAGGAGTTTATTCCAGTAGAGGATATGGATGGGTACAATCTTGGTGTGACCGAAGGCAAGGTACAAACAGATGAAACGAGTCAATCTGGAATCGATATTGGTGCAAGCGAAACAGTTAGTGAAGACGCGTGTGGAGCAGGGAGGACTAACATTTCCGCGCCAGAGCCAACTGGAAGTTGGAATAGAAGTGGTAGCCCCAGGGGGATTCGAACCCCCGTCCTCCTGGCTGAGAACCAGGCGTCCTAGACCACTAGACCATGGGGCCACCGTGTCGGCAATATTATACCCAATTGGTACAACCTGAGTCAAGCCCTACGGAGGGTGTTCGAAAAATCCATTCGTAGCACGGGCATCCTGCCCACAAGCCACTCGTAGCACGGGCATCCTGCCCATCAGCCAAATGAGCAAGATGCTCAAGCCACATTCTTCGAACACCCTCAGCCCGACGGAGGGTGTTTGGGAAAAGTGACTTGGGCATCTTGCCCCAGTAGCACAGACATTCCTGCCTATGCAAAGAAAGTGTTCCACAGTCAGGAATGCCCATTGCAACAGGGGTGTTGCTACAGGTATAATCGAGGCGCGATGAGCCGATTTGCGAAGTTCGCTTGGCTCGTGTTAGGCTATAATGTGCTGGTCATCCTGTGGGGTGCCTTTGTGCGGGCGACTGGCTCAGGCGCAGGTTGCGGAAGCCACTGGCCCCTCTGCAACGGTGAGGTCATCCCGCGCTCCCCTACGATAGAGACCCTCATCGAGTTCAGTCATCGCCTCACCAGTGGGCTGGCGTTCCTGTTCGTGCTGGCGATGCTCATCTGGGCGTTCCGTGCGTATCCGAAGAAGCATATCGTGCGGTTTGGCGCGCTGATGAGCATGGTGTTTATGGTGATTGAGGCGCTGGTAGGGGCGGGGTTAGTGCTGTTCGAGCAGGTGGCGCATAATGTGACGCTGGCGCGCGCGGTCTGGATGTCGGCGCATCTGCTGAACACCTTCATTTTGCTGGGCTGGCTTACTCTAACAGCGTATTGGGCATCGGGTGGGGCACGGTTCCCTCTGCGCGGGCAAGGCTGGACAGGCTGGGGTCTGCTGGGTGCGCTGGGACTGATGACGCTCATCGGTATGAGCGGGGCAGTCACCGCGCTGGGCGATACACTGTTGCACCTGGGCGCAATTGAAACCAACCCCGTTGTGGGCGAGACTCTACTGGCGTTGCGCATCTATCACCCAACGCTTGCGATAGGGATTAGCCTCTACATGCTCATCGTGCTGACGAACCTGATGCTGGCGCACCCCTCACCTTGGACGATTCGCTTAGGGGTGGGGTTCAACCTTCTCTATGTGGCGCAGTTGGGGCTGGGCGCGCTCAATGTGTGGCTCAAAGCGCCTGTGTGGCTCCAGTTGGTACACCTGTTGATTACCGACATCCTGTGGGTGATGTTGGTGTTGTTCTCGGCGATGATTCTGGCACTGCGTCCACAGTTTGTGGCGGTTTCGGCTCCTGAGACGCGAGAGAGTGTCAGTGCTCCATAAAGTAGCAAGTGGAACCAGTGCCATCGTAAGCAGGACCATTCTCGTAGAGCAAGGTAAGTTGTTGGTGGTAGAGTTGGCAGATATCGTAGTTCGCAATGAACAGCTCCCTCCCCGGTCGGGCAGTCGGTTGCTTGTAGTTATTCATTCCGTACTGGAGCTCCCACTCGACGATAGAGTAGCCCTGAAACATTTTTCGTATCTCGGGGCAGTTGTCATAGGTGAGAAGCCATTTGTGGGTGCATTCCTTCATTACCTTTGCAAATCGCTGGTGGTCGAACTGGAGGTGCAGTTCTCCACGCCGTCCATAAAGTCGGGATTGGGTTGCCGAATAGTAAGGCGGGTCAAGGAACAGAAAGACATCTTCGCCCGGCGCACTCACTACCTCCTCGTAATCCAAATTCGTGATATGCACGCCTCGAAGAACCGCCTCAGCGCGTCTTAGGTTGTGAATGGATGTAGGAGTGAACCGACCACGAAAGGCTTGTTCAGAGTACCCTCCAGAATCGACCGTTCCCGAAAACGAGATTCGGTTCAGCACAAAGAATCGGACTCCCTCTCGAACTCATTACCTGTGCCGTATTGCTCCAGAAGATTGTAGAAAAGGGCGCGCCCATCCTCCGTGGTTTTGTGTATCCGAGCAATCTCAGCGACAAGCGTTGAGTTGTCCTGCTGGCACACTTTCCAGAAACAGTACAGTTCATAGTTAATGTCGTTTATCCAGTACCGACGCTCAGGGAACATCTGCTTAAGTCGGAAGAAGACTGACCCGCCTCCGACCATCGGCTCGCGATACTCTGCAAAGGGAGGTACTATGGGGATAATCTGTTCCAGCGCTCTCGATTTCCCACCCGGAAAGCGAAGGGGACTTTTGATAGAGTGCTTCATAGGTTGCCCTCAATCAGCACAGGAATTCCGACACATGCAGACTCACGGTTCAGCCACTCCAGCATTTCCGAAGCCCTCTCAGAGAAACTGTTCCGAGCAAGAAATGCTCTCATCTCCTTGTCGGCACTTGGCAGGTTCAGCCTACCATAAAAGTTTCCTGTGATACGTAGGCGTACAGAGTGGCTAACCGACTGTCCATTCAATTTCAAGGAGTGGATATGTTTGTACAGTAGCAGCTTGAATAAGCCGTCTTTGATGTCGTCCTCGCTCGGCAGTTCACCCGTGCGAGTGCTGTTTTTGCTCTCTTGAAGGATAACGCTACTTCCCTCGACTATCAGTTCATCAACTGTTAAGTAGTAGGTCCCTCCCAGATTGTTTCTAAGACAAATCAGGACTTTCTCAGTCTCCGCAGCCAGTTGCTCGTACCGATGAGAGGTTTGCGTCTCTCGTTGCGCAGCGCCCGCTGAACCTTTGAGGGAGACTTCCATGAATTTTTCAAGGTCAAGCCGAGAAGGGTCTGTCTGACTGCGTACTTTTTTGAGGAACTTCAACTGCGTCTCAGGACTATGCAATGAAACACCAAGTTTCTGGGCAATCTCAGCATAACTTGCAACTGCTTTTTCATAGATTGAGACAAACTCAGTTTCAAAGTGCTGCTTATTCCAGTGGTGGGCATCCAGACGATATTGCGAAATTTCCTGCAACTTCTGGCTTACATGCGGGCTATTCAGTCGCTGATTATCGATGCGGGTGTTGCTCTTCTTCGTAGCGCTTTCGTACCAAGCCAGAACAATGTAGATGTTCATCAGGTTCATCCACGATAAGGTGATGTAGTTGACTCTATCGTTGTTTGTATCACTTCCTTCATCCTTCAGAATCGGTATCACTGTCACAATCTTGCCATTGTGTGAGTAGGTGTCATAGATTCGTGCGAATGGATAGGTGCGTGTACGCTTTGGTGTTTTCCACTTAGAGACCGCTATACGGCTATACGGCTGCCATCGGGCATCTCAACAAGACAAGACACTGGAGCAGTGTTGATGTCGAGGTCGCTAAACTGGACGGTCTTTAGGAGGGCACACTGACCCCCAAAGGTTAGCGTACTCACTCTGCCCTCGAGCTTTGTCATCGCCATACCTTCATTCTACCTGCTCGCCAACTGCTTTCTTGAGTGCGCGGACTTCCTCATCGGTGAGATAGCGCCACCTGCCGGGGGCTAAATCGCTCGGTAAGCGGAGCGGACCGAAGCGCACTCGCACCAACCGCCGAACCCGATGCCCCACTGCCAAACACATCCGCTTGACCTGACGCTTGCGCCCCTCATGCAAGGTGATTTCCAGCACCGACAGACGCCCCTCCCGCCTGAGCAAGCGTACCTTCGCAGGGGCGGTCTTACCCTCCTCCAACAGCACACCCCCGCGCAGTTGTTGGAGTGCCCCCTCGCTTGGCACGCCCTGAACCCACACATGATAGGTCTTGGCGACCTTGTAGCGTGGGTGGAGCAGACGATTAGCAAGCTCGCCATCGTTCGTGAAGAGCAGAAGCCCTTCTGAATCAGCATCTAACCGCCCCACAGGATACACAGGAACCGACACGCCCTGTATCAGTTCCATCACGGTACGCTCGGCGTGGGGGTCGTGGCGCGTGGTCACATAGCCCGGTGGCTTATGGAGCATCAGGCAGACCCTTTTTTCTATCGGGCGAGCGGGTTTACCGTCCACCAAGACAACATCGGTATCGGGATCGATGCTCATTCCGAGTTGGGCGGGGATGTCGTTCACCTGCACGCGCCCACTCGTGATGAGCGTTTCACACGCGCGTCGGGAACCGTAGCCACACTGCGCCAACCACTTTTGAAGGCGAATGGTAGTTTTGGAAGCCATCACCTCGGAGCCATAGTTCGCTTGCTCCTCTCTCTTTCCTTCTATGCGCTCGCTCATCACCCAGCAAAGCTCGCGAAACCCGTCTCGTAGAGTTGCCGTAGCATCTGCAACACCTTCTTGGCGGACGGGGATAACAGAACTTGCTGTGGGTACAATCAGGGGCACGATGACGCATGGGTATGGCGCAGTTTTAGTTCGGGGGACGAGTGTGGGGGATGGTGCTTCTGGGCAACACCTGCTCGATTCGGCTGTTGAAGCCCTTAATCGTAACGACCTGAGCCGTGCCCAACAGTTGTTCGAACATCTGCGCCTGCTGTATCCACGCTCGGCAGCACCTCTAATCGGATTAGCCCAAATCGCCCTGCGTCAGAAGCAGTACTCCAAAGCGGAAGCCTATCTGTTGCAAGCGGTGGGACACGAGCCTACACTGCCCGAAACTTGGAAGAGCCTCGTGCTACTCTATAATGAACGCCAAGACCGCGCGCGACTGCGCTGGGCGCTGGAGATGTGGCGCACAGTGGAACCGAACAACCCTCAAGCCGTTGCCCTATTGCTGGCGCTCTACGAACAAACAGGCGACACTCAAGCCTACCGAAAGCCGCGCGCAGCGTGGGAACGGCTGAATCCGAATGTGCCTTTGCCTCAGTTGAAAATGCAAACCCGCATCCGCCCCGAAGACCTACCCCGCCTCATTCAGCAGAACCCAAACAGCCCTGAACTGCGCAAGGCATATGTGGCGGTGCTATTCCAGCGCAAGCAGTATCGCCAAGCCATTCCCCATCTGGAGCGATTGATGCGCCTTCAGCCGAAGGAGTCGAGCCACGCTTATCACCTTGCCTACTGTTGGGTTCAGTTGGGCGAGTTTGAGCGGGCACGCATGGCGATTTTGGAAGCGCGTCGGCGAGGCGAGCCACGCGCACGCTCTGCACGACTCCTTGCCTTCGTTCTACTTCAGTTAGACCGCCCTGCCGAAGCACTGCCCGAACTGGAGTGGTTGTATCAGTGTGAGTGGTAAATAAATCATTTACACAAAGATTTACAAAGTAGCAGTGGCGTCTCACCCCTGCATTATTCGCCATCCCCCTCCTGACTTTGTAAACGATCGCTTGGCTCCTCGAACAACGCATATAGCTTGCGCCTTCTTTCGGCAAGCCATTCCTCGTA